>JGI12053J15887_10000818_pt1 | contig 13504 bp, 13 predicted proteins | sample MedBloCAOM1_O3_FD_15887 | JGI IMG/M metagenome (IMG submission 15887)
GGCAGATGGCTCTGCCGGGGAGCCAGGGACTAGGAGGGTTATTGGAAGATGCTCGCTAGAGGCTGGCGCGCTCAACCCGCTGGCTTGAGGAGACCAGGGCGGCCAGCCGGTCACCGATCGCATGGGTACCACCCGGATGGGTGTGATCCCGAGTGGCCAGGTCGAAGGCCACGGCGGCCTCCACGCGACGGGACGGCTCGTCGAGCCCCAGATGAGCGAGCATCAGACCGATCGACAGCACGGCCGCCGTCGGGTCCGCGATGCCCTGGCCGGCGATGTCCGGGGCGGAGCCGTGCACCGGCTCGAACATGCTGGGGTTGCGGCGAGCCACGTCGAGGTTGCCGCTGGCGGCCAACCCGATCCCACCGGTGACGGCCGCCGCGAGATCAGTGAGGATATCGCCGAAGAGGTTGTCGGTGACGATCACGTCGAACCGGCCGGGGTCNGTGACCAGATGGATGGTGGCAGCGTCGACGTGCTGGTAGGCCACCGTCACCTCGGGGTGCTGCAGCGACACCTCCTCCACTATTCGGGACCACAGCGATCCCGCGTGGCACAGCACGTTGGTCTTGTGTACCAGCGTCAGATGTCTACGCGGGCGCGCCGCGGCCCGCGCGAACGCATCACGCACGACCCGCTCCACCCCGAAGGCGGTGTTCAAGCTGACCTCGGTGGCGATCTCGTGGGGGGTGTCCTTGCGCAGCAACCCACCGTTGCCCACATAGGGACCCTCGGTGCCCTCCCGGACCACGATCATGTCGATGCTGCCAGGGTCGGCGAGAGGGCTGCGCACCCCCGGATACAGCCGGGCCGGTCGCAGGTTCACATGGTGATCCAATTCAAAGCGCAGCCGCAGCAACAACCCGCGCTCAAGGATTCCGCTCGGCACCGAAGGATCTCCCACCGCGCCGAGCAGGATGGCGTCGTGCTGGCGTAACTCGTTGAGCACCGACTCAGGCAGCAGTTCCCCGCTGGAGTGCCAGCGCGCCGCGCCGAGGTCGTAGGGCGTGGTCTCGGCATCGGGGGCGACCTCGCCGAGCACCTTGAGCGCCTCGCCGATCACCTCTGGACCGATCCCGTCTCCGGGGATCACCGCAAGCCGCATGAGACACCTCCCGTGCCCGGGTCCCCGCCATGGGACCCTTCGCAGCGGGCAGATTACCCGCTGCTACCTACTGCGCTGCACAGCGGTTAGCTCAAATGGGTGACCCCAGATGGGTAGTCCTGTTCGGCGGTCAGCCGAAGGTGACCGAGCGGACGGTGCGGGCGCCCACCGATGATCCGATCGCGGCCAGGACTTGACCGGTAACCGCCTGATCCACCCGTAACATCATGATCGCATCCGTACCCTCGGTCGTCTGGCTGATCTGGGCCGCCTCGATGTTGACACCCACGTCGCCCAGCAGACTGCCGACGGTGCCCATCACGCCAGGGCGGTCCGGGTATTCCATGAAGATGGCCTGGCCCTCTGCGCGCAAGTCGAAATGTCGGCCATCGATCTCGACCAGCTTCTGCACCTGCGCGGGGCCAGACAGCGTTCCCGAGACCGAGTGCACCGTGCCATCGGCGAAGATTCCCCGCACGCTCACCACGCTACGGTGGCTCGGACTCTCCGGGGCGGTGACCACGGCGACGGTCACCCCGCGCTCCTGCGCCAGCCGCGGCGCGTTGACGAAAGTGACCTGCTCGTCGACGACACCGGCGAATACCCCGCGCAACGCGGCGAGCCGCAGCACGGAGACCTCCTCGGCGGCGAGCTCACCGCGTGCATCGACGGTCACCGACGCGGGCGAGCCGCCGGCTAGTGCGGCCAGCACGGTGCCCAGTTTCTGGGTCAGCGGAAGCCATGGCCGTACCTCTTCGCCCACCACCCCACCACTGATCACGTTCACCGCGTCGGGAACGAACTCGCCGCGCAGCGCTCGCAGCACACTGCGCGCGACGTCGGTACCGGCCCGGTCCTGCGCCTCGGCGGTCGAGGCGCCCAAGTGCGGGGTGACGACCACCTGCGGCAACTCGAACAACGGGCTAGCCGTGCACGGCTCGGTGGCGAAGACGTCGATTCCCGCGCCGCCGACCTGACCAGCGCGTACCGCGTCGGCCAGCGCCTGCTCGTCGACCAGCCCACCGCGCGCGGCGTTGACGATCAGCACGCCTGGTTTCGTCTTGGCGAGCTGGTCGGCGCCGATCAATCCGAGCGTCTCGGTGGTCTTGGGCAGGTGGATCGAGATCGCGTCAGCCCGCGAGAGCAGCTCATCGAGGTCGACCAGCTCGATGCCCAGCTGGGCGGCCCGCGCGGGGGACACATAGGGGTCGTAGGCGATCAGCTCGGTTGCGAAGCCCGCCAGCCGCTGCGCGACCAGCTGGCCGATCTTGCCCAGGCCCACCACACCGATGGTCTTGCCGGACAGCTCCACCCCGTTGAACGAGCTGCGCTTCCATTGCCCACTACGCAGGCTGGCGTCGGCCGCCGGGATACGCCGGGCTACCGCCAGCAGCAGCGCGATGGCGTGCTCGGCGGCCGAGACGATGTTCGACGTGGGCGCGTTAACCACCATCACCCCGCGCTCGGTGGCCGCCAGCACATCAACGTTGTCCAGCCCCACACCGGCCCTGGCGACGACCTTGAGCTGTGGGGCGCGGCCAAGCGCCTCAGCGTCCACCCGGGTGGCCGAGCGCACCAGCAGCGCCTCGGCATCGGCTAGCGCCGCGAAAAGGGCCTCACGGTCGGTGCCGTCGACATGGCGAACGTCGAACTCGTCTCCGAATACCTCCAGCACTGATGGGGCAAGTTTTTCAGCGATCAAGACAATTGGTCGGGTCACGATCACTAAGTCTAGGCCGTGTCGGTGAGCGGCCGGTCGATCCAGGACATCAGCCCGCGCAGCCGGGAACCGACCTGCTCGATGGGGTGTTGCTCACCTTCAGCGCGCAGCTTCGTGAAGTTCGGCCGCCCGTTGTCGTCCTCTGTCACCCACTCCTGAGCGAAGCGACCGTCCTGGATCTCACTGAGGATCCGGCGCATCTCGTCCTTGACCTCCGGGGTGATGATTCGCGGTCCGCGGGTGAGGTCCCCGTACTCGGCGGTGTCGGAGATCGAGTAGCGCATCCGGGAAATCCCGCCCTCGTACATCAGATCGACGATGAGCTTGACCTCGTGCAGGCATTCGAAGTAAGCCACCTCGGGGGCGTACCCAGCCTCGGTGAGCACCTCGAATCCGGCCTGAACCAGTGCGGTGATCCCGCCACAGAGCACGGTCTGCTCACCGAAGAGATCGGTCTCGGTCTCCTCGGTGAAGGTGGTCTTGATGACGCCGGCACGGGTACCGCCGATTGCCTTGGCATACGACAGCGCCAGCGCCTGCGCACCACCGGTGGGGTCCTGTTCGACCGCGATCAGGCAGGGCACCCCCTTGCCATCGACGAACTGCCGGCGCACCAGGTGTCCGGGGCCCTTGGGTGCCACCATCGCCACGTCCACATCTGACGGCGGGCGGATCAGGTCGTACCGGATATTGAAGCCGTGGCCGAACAGCAGCGCGTCACCCGACTTCAGGTTCGGCGCGATGTCAGCGGCATAGATGGCGCGCTGCTTGGTGTCCGGCGCGAGAATCATGATCACGTCGGCCTCGGCCGACGCCTGCGCCGGCGTCATCACGGCCAAGCCCTCGTCGGCCGCCTTCGGGCGCGACTTCGACTCGTCGGGCAGACCCACCCGCACGTCGACCCCGGAATCGCGCAAGCTCAACGCATGCGCATGCCCCTGGCTGCCGTACCCGATCACCGCGACCTTGCGCCCCGCGATGATCGCCAGGTCAGCATCGCCGTCATAGAAAACCTCAACACTCATCGCTCGCTCCTGATCTGGCTGTGTCGCGTTCTGGATGGAGAACGCGCCTATCTGGGGCCCAATGGCAGCGTTCTGCATCCAGAACGCGGCAGCAATGGGATTTAGCGGAGAAGGCCGGCCGTGATGGCGCGGGGGCCGCGGCCCATGGCGACCATGCCGGATTGGGCCATCTCGCGGATGCCGAAGGGCTCGAGCATCCGCAATAGCGCCTCGATCTTGTCGGCGGTGCCGGTCGCTTCGATGGTCAGCGCCTCCTGCGAGACGTCGACCACTTTGGCCCGAAACAGTGTGACCGTCTCGAGCACCTGGGAGCGCACCGTGGTGTCAGCCCGGACTTTCACCAGCAATAGTTCCCGCTGCACCGCCATCGCCGGGTCGAGCTCGACGATCTTGATTATGTTGATCAGCTTGTTGAGTTGCTTGGTGACCTGCTCCAAGGGCAGCTCATCGACGGCGACCACGATGGTCATCCGGGATATATCGGGATTTTCGGTCGGTCCGACCGCCAACGAGTGGATATTGAAGCCGCGACGGCTGAACAGTCCGGCTACCCGGGCCAGGACGCCCGGCTTGTTCTCCACCAGCACTGACATGGTGTGTTCGGTCATGACCCGTCCTCGTCGAACAGCGGGCGAATGTCTCGCGCCGACATGATGTGGCTGTTTCCGGTGCCGGCCGCAACCATTGGCCACACCTGCGCGTCCTTGCCGACTACGAAATCGATCACGACCGGTTGGTTGTCGATCTCCATTGCCTGGGCGATGATTCTGTCCACGTCCGCCTCGGCCTCGCAGCGCAGGCCCACGCAACCCAATGCCTCGCCGAGCTTCACGAAATCCGGGATACGGGAGTGGGTCCCCAGGTCGGTCTGCGAATAGCGCTCGGAGTAGAACAGGTTCTGCCATTGCCGGACCATGCCGAGACTGCCGTTGTTAATCACGGCAACTTTGATGGGGATGTTCTCGATGGCGCAGGTTGCCAGCTCCTGATTGGTCATCTGGAAGCTGCCGTCGCCGTCAATGGCCCAGACCGCGACGTCGGGTCTGCCGAGCTTGGCGCCCATCGCCGCGGGCACTGCGAAACCCATCGTGCCCAGACCGCCGGAATTGATCCAGCTGCCCGGCTTCTCGTACCTGATGAACTGGGCAGCCCACATCTGATGCTGACCCACCCCCGCGGTGTAAACCGCGTCTGGGCCGACCAGCGCGCCGATCCGCTCGATCACGAACTGCGGCGAAAGCATCCCGTCGGTCGGTCGGTCATAACCCAACGGGAATGTCTGCTGCCAGTTGTGCAGTTGCTGCCACCACGGCGCCAGATCCGGCCGACCGGACTGGTACTCGGCCGCCACCGCGATGATCAGCTCACTGATCACCTCCGCGCAGTCCCCGACGATGGGCACGTCCGCCCGCCGGTTCTTGGAGATCTCCGCGGGGTCGATGTCGGCATGCACGATGGCAGCGTCCGGCGCGAAGGAGGACAGCTGCCCGGTGACCCGGTCATCAAACCGGGCGCCTAGCGTGATCAACAGGTCCGAGCGCTGCATCGCGGCGACCGCGGCAACCGTGCCGTGCATACCGGGCATCCCCACGTGCTGCNGATGGGAGTCCGGGAAGGCGCCGCGGGCCATCAGCGTGGTCACCACGGGTGCTCCGGTGAGCTCGGCCAACTCCCGCAACGCCGCGGTGGCCCGTGCCTTGAGTACGCCGCCGCCGACGTAGAGCACCGGACGACGGGCGGTAGCGATCAGCCGGGCGGCCTCGCGGATCTGCTTGCCGTGCGGTCGGGTGGTCGGCCGGTACCCGGGAAGCTGCAGCTCCGGTGGCCACACGAAGGACGTCAGCTCCTGCAGCACGTCCTTGGGAATGTCCACCAGCACCGGGCCCGGCCGGCCGGTGGAGGCCAGGTGGAAGGCCTCCGCGATTGCCCTCGGGATCTCCGCGGGGTCCTTCACCAGCATGTTGTGTTTGGTGACCGGCATCGTGATGCCGGTGATGTCCGCCTCCTGGAAGGCGTCCGTACCAATCAGCGCCCGGGTCTGCTGGCCGGTGATCGCCACCACCGGCACTGAGTCCATATGGGCGTCGGCCAGCGGCGTAACCAGGTTCGTCGCGCCCGGACCCGATGTCGCCATGCACACCCCGACCCGCCCAGTGGCCTGCGCGTACCCGGTAGCGGCGTGCCCCGCTCCCTGCTCGTGACGGACCAGCACGTGACGGACCTTCGTGGAGTCCAGCAGCGGGTCGTACGCCGGCAGGATCGTGCCGCCAGGGATACCGAACACCACCTCGCACCCGAGGGCTTCGAGAGAACGCACCAGGGCCTGCGCCCCCGTGATCCGTACGGGTGCGCCTATTGGTGGGGCCGGTTTGGGCAGTTGCGTGGGGATGGGCATGCCTTTGGGCGTCACAGTCGTCATGGTCCTGCCTCAGTTCATCGTTCGCTCGGCCTTGTCATCACGTCATCCAACGCATCAAAAAACCCTCGCCGCCCGGGTCGGGCTGAAGCGAGGGTTGGCGCGTCGACGTCTGGGATTCTTCAGACGACGCGCCTCTGACGTACAAGGACGGTGAAAGTCAGCACGTCGCCGACGTTAACGGGCTCGCCCAGGCACCGTCAACCTCATGAGAGGCCCTCCCGGATGCTGGGAGTCCGGCGAGGCTGATGACCCCCGGGTCGAGCTCAGAACACAGCTCAGGTCGGCAGCAGGGAGACGCCGTTGGCGTGTCGGGATAGTCGAGCCAGGTCAACCGGATTGACCGTGATCACCAGCGCTTCGAGCAGCTCCGCGGTGGCCACCACGATGGCATCAACGGCGGAACCCGCACGCGCCCGGCCACGAAGCTGCGCCGCCCGGCAGGCCAGCGGTTCATCCAGCGCCTGAACCAGGGACAGTCCGACGGTGCGGTTCGCCAACGCATCGCGCACCCGGTTGCCGGTCAACGAGTCGACGAGCACGGCTGTGGACACGATCGGTGGCCACAAACCGCGCTGGCGCAGCGCGACGATCCGCGCGGCGGTCTGCCGGTCCCGACGGCCCAGCGCGGTGAGGGCGCCCGAGTCGAGGACCAGGTTCACCTGTGTCGTCTCCCCTTCAGCGGGGCCGTCTTCATTTGGTTCTTTTCATCGGGGCCGTCGCGCAGGAGGAACGGTGGCGGCATCGATCCAGGCATCCGCCGCCGCCAGCTCATCAGCCGTAGGCGGCCCACCGAGTTCCACGGCGAGCTCAGCCAGATACCGGTCCGCGGCGGCGGCCAACTGCCGCCGGCGAAGCTCGACGCGCACGGCGTGCTGGCTCAGCTCCGAGATGGGCAGCTCCAGCTCCTTGACCGCCTGGTGGAGATCGTCTGGCAGATAGATCTGAACCCGTGGCATGCGCCTACTGTACGCCTATGATTGCCTGACAGTATGGCGTTCGTGACCGAGCCCGCCACGGTGACTTTCCGGCTGCCACTGACCTCCCTGATCGCGGTATTCGGGTTGATCGTGTGCATGACTCCGGTCGCCTTGGGCGTACCGGGCCTGCAAGTGTTGTACCTCGGACCGCTGGCGCTTGCGGTCTGGGTGGTGCGCACCCGGACAGTGGTCGGCCCAGAAACCATGGTGGCGTACCGAGTATGGGGCTCCAGGCGAATCGCCTGGTCGGACCTCGCGGGCCTGCGGATAGATGATCGGTCCCGGGTGTCAGCTGTGTTGCGCGCCGGAGAGGATGTGCCACTGCCCACGGTCCGGGCGCGCGACCTTCCCGTACTGGTAACGCTGAGCCACGGGCGGCTGCCTGAGTCGCTCGCCGAGGTTGGCGAGCAACCGACGTCCGAGCAGTAGCAGCCCTTTGGTGGCCACTCACTCGCGGCACACGGGTGTGCACCTACGCTGGCCGACCGTGCGACTCCCTGCGCCGAGCCGAGCCGGGATGGTGAACGACCGTCGCTCGCGCGGAGGCCGCCGCCGGATTTCGGTCGTGCTCGCGGGCGCGGCGCTGCTGGCCGGGTGCTCGGTGACACCGAGCTTTCCGGACCGGGCTTCCGGACCGTTCCGTCCGAAATTGGAGATCGGATCAGAAGCTGGACCGAGGCTCCAGATTCCGCAGACCCCTGGCCCATCTGGCCCGAGCCCAGACAGCCGTCCACCGCCGGGTCCGCCTCAAGGCTGCACGGATCCGGACCCGCAGGTGATCGCGACGTGCTTGGAACCAATCTCCGCGCTCGTCGTACTGCCTGGCTCCGCGCCGGTGGGCCTGGCCGCTGAACGCACCACCGGCCGAATCCTGCAGGTTCAGCGCCAACGACCCAACCAGGAGGTAGCCGCGCTGGCGGTCGACCCGGCGGGGGATGGCGGCCTGACCGGGCTCGCGCTGTCCCCCAGCTATTCCGAAGATGAGCTGATCTATGCCTATATCACCACTCCCATCGACAACCGGGTGGTCCGGATCGCCCCCGGCGACATCCCCAAACCGGTACTGGCGGGCATCCCCCGGGGGCGGACCGGAAATGCCGGCGCGCTCGCGGTCGACTCGCACGGAATGCTCCTAGTCGCCACCGGCAACGCCGGCAACCCCGCTGCAGCCGAGGATCCGCAGTCGCTCGCCGGCAAGGTGTTGCGCATCGACACCTTCGGCCACCCGGCACCGGGTAATCCTGGCGGTTCCAAGATGCTGGTGAGCGGGTTACACGCACCAGGCGGCCTGTGCGTCGACCCACTGACGAACGAGCTATGGATCACCGACCACGAGCCCGACCACGATCTGTTAGATCGGGTACTGCCGGGACGCCCGCTAGGTCGGGCCGCCTGGACGTGGCCTGGAGGCATCGGGGCCGCAGGGTGCGCAGTCATGCTGGGCCGCATCCAAGTCGCGTTCGCCAGCGGGGCGCCGATGTTCGTGCTCGGGATCGGGCCGGCCGGCACGTTCGTCGGGCCATCCTTGCAGATTCCGCTGGAGCGCTACGGCCGGATCTCCGCGGCCGCGTTGAGCCCGGACGGGCGGAAGATCTGGCTGGGCACTGTCAACAAAACAGGTGGCAAACCGATCTCCAGCGACGAGCGCGTGTTCGTNCTACCTGACCTGGTCGGTCCCGGCGGCGGGCAGGACTGAGAAGCTCGTGAGTGCCAAACAGTGTTATAGCACTCAACGCCACTCACGAGCACTTCGCGCACCGGCGCGAAGTTGCCTTGCCAACCATGCCGCTTCAGCACGGTCAGCACCTCCCGTGCGGCACCGCAGGCATCGTGCTTGATGTCCCGCCAGCCGAACACCAGCCGTGACCGCCCGGCTAATTCGGCTGCGTTATCGCGCCGGCGGTCACGAAAGGCCACCATGGGGTGCGAATGGTAAGCCCGCCCGTCCAGCCGCACGGTCAGCGGCACGCCGACGTGGTCGTACACCGCGTCTTCCCACAGGGTGTAGCCGTCCACCACGAAAGGCACCTGCCGCACCGCGACGGGAAGCGCGTGTGCCTCCTCAACATCGAGCGCGTACAGATCCTCGAGCACCGACGCCACACCGCCAGCCATCCGATCCAGTGCCGACGCGAGCGCTCGGCGGTAGCGGTACGGCGGCCGTTCAGCCAACTGCCGTTCGATCTCGACAAGGGAAATACCAGACGTGGTGGTGACACCCACCAGCCGACGCATCGCCTCGCGAGCGCTCGGCTCGGCAACGGCAAGATCGAGCGCGGTATCGGCTCGGCTGGTTCGGGGTGGAACGCTGGCCACTGAGATATACGCGAATGCCCTAGACCGGTGCACCACCACCTCCGGCGGTTGGGATACCGCCGAACACCCGTAGGGCACTGTCACGTGCACCGGACCGTCTCCAATTGAGAGCATGTCCCACTCCTCAGCGGCGGTGCGGTGGCTCAGGATGGCCGACGGGCCGGCGTAGAGCAGCGCCGCCTGCATCCTTGTGGGTCTAGGGGGAGGGCCGGTAGTCGTCGTGTAGACCCGCGGTAGCAGGGCTCGCCATCGCCCCCCGTCGACATTGGCCGTGATCGCATCAGCAGTGACCCCAAGCGCCGCGAGCTGTTGGGTCTCGATGGCGCCGTGTTGTTCCAGTACGAGATGTTCCCAGGCCTGCCGTTCGCGCACCTGGCGCGGAACAAGTCGCGGACGATCAGCGGGACGCATTGGCATGTCGAGACACACTGTCGCCGCGACACCGCTGCGTCTGCTGCCCTACGTCCGCGCTGTGGACAGCGTGCCGGTTGTGGATAACTCGTGAGTGGCAATCAGTGCTGGAACACTGTTACGCACTCACGAGCGCCAGCACCAACTCGCGGACGCGTTGGGCGTTGGCCTGGCCACCGGTGGCCTTCATCACCGCGCCAACGATCGCGCCCGCGGCGGCGAGCTTGCCGCCGCGGATCTTATCCGCGATGTCGGGCGCGGCGGCCAACGCCTGCTCGACAGCGGCGGTCAACGCGGCGTCGTCGGACACGACGGCCAAGCCATGAGCAGCGACGACCTCGTCGGGCTCACCCTCTTTCGCCAGCACCCCGTCGACGACTTGGCGGGCCAGGTTGTTGGTCAGCGCACCCTCGTCCACCAGCGCGATCACCCGGGCCACCTGTGCAGGGGTAATAGGTAGGTCGGCGAGCTCCACACCGCGGGAGTTGGCCTGCTGGGACAGATAAGACACCCACCACGACCGAGCCTCGGCGGCCGGCGCCCCCGCATCGACGGTGGCGGCGATGAGATCCAGCGCCCCGGCGTTGACGAGGTCGCGCAGCTCAAGATCGGACAGCCCCCACTCCGTCTTAGCCCGAGCCCGACGCTGCCAGGGCAGCTCGGGAAGGGTGGCGCGCAGCCGCTGCACCCAGTCGTCGCTGGGGGCGATCGGCACCAGATCGGGCTCCGGGAAGTACCGGTAGTCCTCCGAGGTCTCCTTGCGGCGGCCGGCCGACGTGCTCGCGGTGGCCTCATCGAAGTGCCGGGTCTCCTGCACGATCTGGCCACCGGAGGCCAGCACCGCGCCTTGCCGGCGCATCTCGTAGCGAACCGCGCGCTCCACCGACCGCAGCGAGTTGACATTCTTGGTCTCGGTGCGGGTGCCGAACGTCGACGAGCCGCGCGGCATCAGCGAGACGTTGGCGTCGCAGCGCATCGACCCTTGGTCCATCCGCACGTCGGACACGTTCAGCGCCCGAAGCAGATCACGCAGCGCGGTGACGTAGGCCCGGGCGATCTCGGGCGCCCGAGCCCCGGCGCCCTCGATCGGCTTGGTGACGACCTCGATCAGCGGGACGCCGGCGCGGTTGTAGTCCAGCAGCGAGTGGCTCGCGCCGTGAATACGGCCGTCGGCACCTCCGACGTGCAGCGACTTGCCGGTGTCTTCCTCCATATGCGCGCGCTCGATCTCCACGGTGAACATCGAGCCGTCCGCCAGTTGCACCGCCAGCGAGCCGTTCACCGCGATGGGTTCGTCGTACTGGGAAGTCTGGAAGTTCTTCGGCATGTCCGGGTAGAAGTAGTTCTTACGGGCGAACCGGCACCACGGAGCGATCGCGCAGTTCAACGCCAGCCCGATCCGCATGGCCGACTCCACCGCGACGCCATTGAGCACCGGTAGCGCTCCCGGCAGCCCCAAACAGGTCGGGCAAACCTGGGTGTTGGGCGGCGTTCCGAACAGGTTGGCGCAGCCACAGAACATCTTCGTCGCGGTGGACAGCTCGACGTGCACCTCCAGTCCGAGCACCGGTTCGAAACGCTCGAGCACCTCGTCGTAGTCCATCAGCGCAGCGGTCATCGGACGGCGACCTCCAGATCGGGCACCCGCTGCGCCAGCGGGCCGCCATCGGCGCCGTCACGGGCGGCCTCGTAGGCCGCGGCCACCCGGTAGGCCCGGTCGTCGGCTAGCGCCGGAGCCATCACCTGCAATCCCACCGGTAAGCCGTCGTCATCGGACAGCCCGGCAGGGACCGACAGCGCGGCGTTGCCCGCCAGGTTCGCCGGGATCGTGCACAGGTCCGACAGGTACATCGCCAACGGGTCGTCCACCCGCTCCCCGATGCGAAACGCGGTGGTAGGAGTCGTCGGTGAGACCAGCACGTCCACCTGATCGAACGCCGTGGCGAAGTCCCGGATGATCAGGGTGCGGACCTTCTGCGCCTGGCCGTAGTAGGCGTCGTAGTACCCGGCGGACAGCGCGTAGGTGCCGAGCATGATGCGACGCTTGACCTCCGGCCCGAAACCGGCTTCGCGGGTCAGCGACATCACCTCCTCGGCGCTGCGGCTACCGTCGTCGCCGACCCGCAGGCCGTAGCGCATGCCGTCGAAGCGAGCCAGGTTCGAGGAGCACTCGCTGGGCGCGATCAGGTAATAGGCAGGCAGCGCATGGTCGAACGACGGGCAGGACACCTCGACGATCTCAGCCCCCAGCTCGCGCAGCCGGCTCACGGCCACCTCGAAGGCCCGTAGTACACCGGGCTGGTAGCCGTCTCCGCGGAACTGGCTGACCACTCCAACCCGGAGTCCAGTCAGGTCGCCGGTGGCACCCGCGCGGGCCGCCTCCACTACCGGCGGCACCGGTGCGTCGATCGAGGTGGAGTCCAGCGGGTCGTACCCGCCGATCACCTCGTGCAGCAGCGCGGCGTCGAGCACCGTACGGGCCACCGGGCCGCCCTGATCCAAACTGGACGAGAAGGCCACCAGACCGTAGCGCGAGACGCCACCGTAGGTCGGTTTGACTCCGACCGTTCCGGTCACCGCGCTGGGCTGGCGGATCGAGCCGCCGGTGTCCGTACCGATCGCCAACGGCACCTCGAAGGCGGCCACCGCCGCTGCCGAACCCCCACCGGACCCGCCCGGGACGCGGTCGAGAGCCCAGGGGTTGCGGGTGGGCCCGTAGGCGGAGTTCTCCGTGGAGGAACCCATCGCAAACTCGTCCATGTTGGTCTTACCCACGATCACCACCCCTGCAGCGCGCAACCTGCGGGTGACCGTGGCGTCATACGGCGGCCGCCAGCCCTGGAGTATCCGCGAGCCGCAGGTCGTCGGCATGTCAACGGTGGTGAACACGTCCTTCAGCGCCAGCGGCACGCCCGCCAGCGGCGATGCCGGCCGGTCCCCGCGCCGCAGCCCGTCGTCCACCGCGGCGGCGGCGGCGAGCGCGGCCGGCGCGTCGAGGTGCAGGAAGGCATGCAGGGCCGGGTCCACGGCAGCGATCCGGTCCAGGTGCGCTCTGATCACCTCAACCGCGGTGATGTCCTGGGCGTGGATCCGGGCAGCGAGCTCTGCGGCGGACCACCGAGTCAACCGAGTCATGATTCGTCCAGGATGCGGGGCACCCGGAACCGGCCGTCCTCAGTGGCGTAGGCGCCCGAGAGCGCCTGCTGCTGCGTCAGCCCCGGACGCGTGACGTCCGCGCGGAATACATCGGTCAACCCGACGGCGTGCGAGGTGGGTGGGATGTCCGCGGCCGCCACCTCACCGACCCGGGCAACCGACGTCAGGATCACCTCGAGCTGGTTGGCGAACAGGTCCAACTCCTCCTCGGTGACGGCCAGCCGGGCGAGCCGAGCGAGGTGCGCGACCTCGTCACGGGAGATGGTGGGCACGGGACACTCCTGAAGTGGTGCTGGGTCGCTGACTGACCCGACGAGTCTAGCCTCGGACAGTGCGGGGCCGAGTGACCCGCCTGTGGGCTGGTGGGCGTAGCTT
>JGI12053J15887_10000819_pt1 | contig 13491 bp, 13 predicted proteins | sample MedBloCAOM1_O3_FD_15887 | JGI IMG/M metagenome (IMG submission 15887)
GGACTTCGCCAAGGAAGCGGAGGCGGCCGGCGCCTATGGGGAGAACGTGCGCGATCCGCAGGAGGTCGGCCCTGCGCTGCGTCGCGGTCTCGCACAAACGCGCGCCGGCAAGCCCGCGGTGATCGCGGTGTGGCTCCCCCGTTTGCTCCACAAGGACTGAGCACGACTCCCGAGACCGGTCCGATCAGGACTGCGTCGTCAGCCAGTCAGTCCCGTTCTCGGTGATGTGCGATCTATTTTGCAGAATCGCNGACATTTCGGCGCGTAGAATAATGCGTTGAATCCGCACAATGAGCGCCGACTTCGAACGTGAACTCATGAGTTCCGATCGTCACGTCTCAGAATTTTTGCGAGTGCAGGATCGAGCCCAACCGAGTCTTTTGCTGCGGGCCGCTGATACGTTCCAAGTCTGGCTTTCCTGACATCCAGGGCGACGAGGGATTCGGCCTGCTTGACGGCAGCAACAACACAGTCGACCAATGGGACTTCAACCCGATCTTTGATCGTGTTGGCCATGCCAGAGAGCGGTGCGCCTCCTAAGACGACGACATCCGCCCGATCGTTAGTCGCAACCATATTGGCAAGATCAATCAAACGCTGTTCCTTCTCCTGTTGAACGTCTGTCAGTGAACGGAACGATTCATTCAGGGCGCGAACGCTCGCGCAACGCTTCTCCAAGCCATGCCAAGCGACACACTCCTCAAACCAGGGAACGAGTGTGGCGGAGAAGGTGATGACACTAAATGATCGGCCGAGCATACAGGCGGAAAAAAGCCCGGCTTCGGCGAGCCCGACAACCGGAATTGAGAGCAATTCGCGGGCTCCTCCAAGGCCAGGGTCGCCGAAAGCGCCTACGATGGCGGCGTCGAAGGCATGATAGTGCGCTGCAAGCATTTCAAGAGTGACCATTCCTCCGATTACGGCGTCGGCGCGTGTGGCGATAAAGGGGACGCCGCGTGTCGCAGTAATCGACGAAACCTGCGTACTTGGCGCAGCGGCCGCGCAAGCCACCGCATGTAGATGGTCCGTCACTCCTTGCGTTGTATTCGGATTGACAACGAGCAATCGCACTCAGCGAACTCCTGTATCGAGGGGGCTTCGTTCCAATCACCAGTGTAGTGCTGACGGCTCGGTTTTCCACGCCGATTTTGTGAGCAGATATCGTATCTTATGCTAATATTGTATGCAGAAATAAGCCGGGTCGCTCGCGCCCTCGCGAATGTCTCCCGCTGATCTCATCGGTGCGACGCCGGCCGGGAAATCTCACAGCTCCGCGGGAGATACGGCACGCTGCTTGCAAAACCCGTTGTGACAATCCGTAACCACAGACTGGACCAAGGGCATGGGCGCAGATTTCTCCCGCGGAGCAATACTGAAGTCGGCGGTGGTCGACTTGTTATGCGGGATGATTGCGATTGATTCGCGAAGCTCGGTCTCCAACGTCCCGCTTGCGAATTTCATGCAATCGCAGCTCGAGCACTGGGAGATCGAGCGTATCGACTATGTGGACGCCGAAGGCATCGCGAAGACAAACATCGTCGCCGCTGATCCCGAAAGCGCATCGCCTCTCGCTTTCGCGGGTCATCTCGATACGGTCTCGGCGGCCGGTTGGGACACGGACCCGTTCCGAGCGGCGATCGCGGGAGACCAGCTGACCGGGCTTGGTGCGGCCGATATGAAGGGGCCGATCGCTGCCTTCCTTTCGGCGGCTCGGCAAATGGATCCCCGGGTGCGGCCGAAAATCGTGCTCACCGCCGATGAGGAAGTAACCAAGCAGGGCGCCCGCGAGGTGGTCGCGAAAAGCCGGCTCCTGCGCGACAAGACGCCGAAATGTTTCATTGTCTGCGAGCCCACATGTCTCGATGTCCTGCGGGGCCACCGCGTCGACGTTCAGTTCGTGGTTCATTCCCACGGCCGCCAGGCCCATTCCTCGACCGGCCGGGGGTTGAACGCCAATCTGCAGCTGGTGCCCTTTCTCGCGGATATCCGCGACCTGCACCTTCGCCTGAGGCGCGACGTCACGCTTCACGACCCCCAGTACGATCCGCCGTTCTGCGACCTCAACTTCGTCATCGACAACTACGGCACCTTTCCCAACGTCACCGTCGGGCTCGCCACGTGCCGCATCAAATTCCGGTATTCGAAGTCGATCGACCCACGGCCTGTCATCGAGGAAATCCGCCGAGCCGCGGACGCTCACGGGCTCGACATCGAGGTGCGGCCGGAAGCGCCGCCGCCCGAGCTTCCAGCCGATGCGCCGCTGGTGCGCGCCATGGAACAGATCGTCGGCCGCAAGGCCCGCGTCATGGGGCTGGGGACCGAAGCCTCCGAATACAGCCGCATGGCACCGTCGTTGATCCTGGGCCCCGGCAATATCGACGTTGCTCATAAGCCCGCGGAGAGCATCAGCATCCGGGAACTCCAGGAGGCTGTTGGCATCTATGAACGGATTGCCAAGGAGCTTCCCGCACTGCTGTAAGCACAGGGCAGCGATCATGAGGCTGGCGTGACGCCCACCGCATGAAGGTGATCCGTGACACCCTGCGTCGTGGTCGGATTGACGACCGGAAGCCCGCTCAGCGAACTTCTATTTTAGCAGGAATCTGCACATCCGAGAGATCCGGACCGGAAAGCCTCGATACCCCGCGCTCCGCATCCAAAATATTTCGCTTCGATGCCTGGTTTCGAAGGATAATTTCTCCGATCACGCGTCCGGTCTCGCGCACGTGCCGCTCGACCAGGGTGCCGGCCTCCAGGGGCTGACGCCGGCGCAGAGCGTCGAGGATCTGCCGGTGCTCCTCGACTGAATCCTCCCATCGTTTGTGCGCCCCCAAGGCGAAACGGCGTGCGCGTCGAACGCGCACGAAAATCCGGTCATGGAGCGACTGGAGAACGCTGTTGTGTGCCATCGATACGATGAGGTGATGGACCTTCTGATTGATGGCGAAGTAGGTATCCAAATCCCCGCCTCGAAACGTCCGCTCCATGGAGTCCTGCAACAGCTCGAGGTGCCGAAGCTCCTGTGGGGTGGATCGCTGCGCCGCAAGCTCGGCAGCGTTACGCTCAATTCCGGCTACGGTTTCGAACAGCTCCTTGACCTCGCGGAGATCGATCGATGCGACGCGCGCTCCCTGGTTTCGTCGGATATCCACCAGGCCTTCGGATGCCAGAATCTTGAGCGCTTCGCGGAGCGGCGTTCGCGAGATCCTCAACGTTCGGCTCAGGACCACTTCGCGGATCGGCGCACCGGATTCGATGTCTCCACGGACGATCATCTCGCGCACCTTGCTCGCGGCCTGATGGCACAAGCTGGCTTGGACGGATCGCGACTTTGTCCGCCGCGTGGCGTTTTGTTTCGTCGGTGTCGATGAAGTCGCTGCGGACATCTTTGATCGGGTCACAATGACGTCGCTGTGGTGAGCTGGTGCTCCCNTCCGCCCGCGAGTGTAATCCAGCGNGCTCGATTTTGAATGCCAAATGTGTGAGCAAAAATCGCANCTTATGCCNATATTGTATGCAGAAATTGATCGGGTCGCTCGCGCCCTCGCGCATGCCGCGATCGGGGCGCGGCCGGTGCGCCGGAGTGCTCTTGGCCAAAACCTTCGAACGTCTGGATTTCCTTCGCGAATCTCTTTCGCTGAGCTCATGGGTGCGGCGCCGGTCGGGAATCTCACAGCTCCGCGGGGATACGGCACGCTGCTTGCAAACCCCGTTGTGACAATCCGTAACCACAGACTGGACCCAAGCATGCGTGCAGATTTCTCCCGCAGAGCAATACTGAAGTCGGCGGCTGCAACCGGATTGGCAGGAATCGTTGGCGCACCGGCCATTGTCCGTGCGCAAGCGCGCGAACTGGTTGTTGGCGGACCCCTCGGTCAGGCGGAAGCGACCAAGCGGGCGGTCATCCCGCCGTTCGAGGCGAAACACAAGTGCAAGGTTGTGTTTGACGGGTCCCAGTCGTTTGCGAACCTTCAGAAGCTGCAGGCAAACCGCGACAAGCAGGTTTTCTCGGTCGTCCTGATGGATGACCCGATCCTTCACATGGCGGCGGACCAGGATCTGCTGGAAAAGTTGAAGCCGTCGAGTGTATCTTCGATGAGCCAGCTTTCGCCGGCCGCCATCCTGCGCGATGGCATGTGGGTCAACTACATGTGGCCGGCGCTGTCTATCGGCTACAACGAGAAGCAATTTCCGAAGGGTCTGTCGTCGTGGGAAGAGATGTGGGATCCGCGGCACAAATCGCGTGTGCTCATTCCGTCCTATAAGTCGACCACCGCACCGTTCACCACGGCCATCGCTGCGCATCTCGAGACCGGCGAGCCGATCGAGAAGGCCCAGTACAACTTCGACGCGGCATTCAAGAAGCTCAAGGCGCTCAAGCCTAACATCCTCGATCTGTACATCCAGCCGGTTCAGGCCACCATCCTGGTGGAGCAGGGCGAGGCGAGCATGGCCGCGGGCTTCTATACCACTTACGTCAATCCGCGGCGCGCCAGCGGCATCCCCCTCGGGTTGGCGGCCCCCAAGGAAGGCATGTTCGCGATGCCGAAGGGGATTGCGAAGGTGAAGAACGCGCCGGCATCCGAACTCGCCGATGCCTTCATCGAAGAGTGCCTCGCGCCGGATTTCCAGGCGGTTTGGATGAAGGAGTTCTTTTCGACGCCGACCAATCTGAAGGTCGCTCCGACTGCCGGCATTCCGGCGGCGAGCCAACTGCTGGCGATCGATTGGAAGTTCGCCTCCGATACCCTCAAGCAGGCGGGCGATCGTTTCGATCGCGAAATCGCCAGCTAAATCGACTTTGGCTAGGGAGATTGCAATGATCACGGCGCTTGGCAAAGAAGTATTCTCGACCATCGAAGAGGTCGTCGATCCGAGCCACACGGCTCTCCTCATGATCGACCTCCAGCATGACTTCTGTTCCCCAAAGGGTCTGTTTGATCGCATAGGCAAAAGCATCGACATGATGGCGCCTGCCGTCCAACGGGTGGCGAAGCTCATGACTGCAGCGCGGCGCATGGGCGTGCTGCCGATCTTCATCAAAAACCAATGGCTTCCCCAAAATCGCGTCGTGTCGGGATCGTTCCTGCGCTTCATGATCTATAAACAGGGAATGGACCCAAGCGAGGGCTGCACGGTCACGGGCACTTGGGGTGCGGAAATTCTCCCCGAGACCGGAATCAAGCCCGACGACATCATTGTCCAGAAGTGGCGTCCGAGCGCATTCCGTTCGACCAATCTGGATATGGTTCTTCGCTGCAACAACATCCGCTCCGTCGTTCTCACCGGCGTGATCACCCAGGGCTGCGTCGAGTCGACAGCGCGCGACGCGATGTTCCACGACTATTACACCGTGATCACCAAAGACTGCGTCGCCACCTACAACAAGGATCTCCATGACGCGTCGCTGAAAGTGATGGGATCGCGCTTCGATATGCTGGATTCCGACGAATTGATCGACATCTGGGAGCGGGGCACCCGGGCGAGCATCGCCGCGCAATGACGAGCGTGGCGGAACCGGTTGTCGGACGCGCATCTCAGCCCATATACGAAAAGCGCGCCGGCATCCGACATCGTATCGATCCGTGGCAACTGCTGGTTCTTCCGGCCAGTGGCTATCTGCTGTTGGCGTTTGCCGCGCCGCTGGCCCTGATGTTTGCCGGAAGCTTCTATGCCGGTGGCGGTCTTTCGTTTGAGAATTACGACCGCGTTCTGCTGGATAGCCGTGGACTACAGGCTACCGCCAATACGATCCGTTACGCCACTTGGGTGACCCTGGGCTGCGTTCTGCTTGGCGTGCCGACGGCGATGGCCATGACGCGAGCATCGGCCCGAACGCAGATGATCGTCTTGATCGGCATGTTGTTGCCGATGTCTTCGAGCATTGTCGTCAAATCGTTCGGCTGGATGATCTTGTTCAGGCGGACTGGCCTGATCAACGAAGCGCTGATGTCGCTTGGCCTCATCTCGGCGCCGGTTGCGCTGCTGTTCACGGAGCATGGACTGATTATCGCGACCATCAGCCTGAAGCTGCCCTTGATGGTTCTGCCCGTGTTCGCCGTTCTCAGGCAGATCCCGGGCCAGCTTCGAGATGCAGCGATTACGCTGGGGGCAGGCCCTGTCTATCGCTTTCGCCGCGTCACGCTGCCGCTGGCTCTCCCCGGTATTGCGGTTGGCATCGCGATCGTTTTCTCGCAGACGGCGGCCTCATACCTGATCCCGACGCTTCTGGGCGGCGGCCGCTACCCGACCTTGTCCAAGTCCATCGTCGAGTCGTACGTCGCCTCCCAGGCGGCGCTCGGCTCCGCGTTCAGTGTGGTTTTGCTTGGCGTGGTCGGTGTCGTCGTGTGGCTGAGCGGCAGGCTCGGGAAGAACCATCAGGCAACCCGATGAACCCCGGACTCACAACTCTGAAGTCGCTGGCGCGCGGCCTCTGGCTGGCGCTGGCGCTTTTGATTGTCAATGCACCCCTGATCATCGTTCTGCTGGTTTCCCTATCGTCGTCGCCGATCTTCGATCTGCCGCGCGACGGGCTCTCCCTGCGTTGGTACGAAAAGCTGTTCCAATTGGACAGCATAGGAAGGCCGCTGCTGACGTCATTGTGGCTCGCAGTGTCTGCTACGTCGGTCAGCCTCGTTCTCGGGACTGCGTGTGCGCTGGGTTTGTCTCGCAGCCGGTTTGCGGGCCGCGATTTGCTTGTGACCATCGTTCTTTCGCCTATGATGCTGCCGGGTGTCGTAATCGGGATTGCGCTTTTGTTCTATCTCCGTGCGCTCGGCATCACCAATTCGTTTCTGTCCCTGTTTATCGCTCACGTCGTCATCACGCTTCCCTATATCGTCCGGATCACGCTGGCGGGGCTCTCGCTGTTTGACTTTGCCCTGGTCGATGCCGCTCGAACGCTCGGCTATCCGCCCGTAACAGCCGTAATCAAGGTTCTGGTGCCAAACATGGCTCCCTCGTTCATCAGCGCGGCTGTGTTCGCGTTCCTGGCGTCGTTCGACAACTACGCCATCGCGTTGTTCGTCGGCGACGTCTACACCGTGACGCTGCCGATCCAGATCATCAACTATCTCTCGATTTCGACGGACCCGGTCGTTGCGGCCATTTCCGTGACGCTGCTCCTCGGGACGCTGGTCAGTCTCTTGATCACCGAGCGTCTGGTCGGGCTTCAGCGACTGGCGGGGGCCTGAGCATGCTGGAGAGAGTGACCAAGCCTCGCGGATCCGATAGCACCTTGCAGAACCCACTGCGCGATCGGGCCGACGGACGAAAATCCGAAGCATTTCTCGAGCTGGAGGGCATCACACGGCGGATAGGAGATTTGACGATTCTCGACCACGTCAGCCTGTCCGTCGAAGAAGGGCAGTTTGTCTCGTTATTGGGGCCGTCCGGCTGCGGAAAGACGACATTGCTTCGCATCGCTTCCGGACTTGCGCCGTGCGAAGCCGGTGTGGTGCGGTTGGCCGGCGCGGATATCACCGGGGTTCCAGCGCATAGGCGCAACATGGGTGTGGTGTTCCAGAACTACGCACTCTTTCCCCACCTCAGTGTGGCGGAGAATGTTGCGTTTGGATTGAAGGCGCAGCGCCGGGATCGCGCGGCGATATCGTCGATCGTCCCCGAATGCCTCAATATGGTTCAACTATCGGGCTTCGCGGATCGGCGCATTTCCTCTCTGTCCGGCGGACAGCAGCAGCGCGTCGCGGTCGCGCGCGCTCTTGCGGTCCGCCCCAAGCTTGTCTTGCTGGACGAGCCATTCAGCGCGCTGGATCGGAAGCTGCGCGAGCTCATGCAGATCGAGCTTCGACGTTTGCTTCGTAGCGTCAATATGACGGCGGTATTCGTGACGCACGATCAAGACGAGGCATTGGTCATGTCGGATAGGATCGCAGTGATGAACGGTGGCAGGATCGAGGACTTTTCCGATCCGGCCTCGATCTATTCGCGGCCCAAGTCGCTTTTTGCGTTTGACTTCGTCGGCCTTTCGACGCGAATGGCCGCTCGCGTTCGAGCGGCCGACGGCGAGATGGTGACGCTCGACACCAATTACGGTGCGATCCGAGCGAAGGCTAAGTTCTTTCCGGGGACNTCGGTGGTCGTCGGTGTTCGCCCGGAGAGCATGANGCTGGCTGCCGATCGGTCCGATTCCTCGAACGAAGACCAGAACCGTCTCAAGCTTCGGCTGACAGACGTTGTCTTCCAGGGCTCCAAGCGGCATCTCCACTTCGCCGCCCAAGAGGCAGATCGGGTCGTTGCCGAGGTAAATCCGACTGCGTCGGAGAGCCTCGAGACGGGCAGCGACTTCATAGTCTCCTGGCGGATCCAAGATACTCTGGTTTTCCCGGCGTGACGGGTTATGGAACGGGTGAGACAGCCTTTTCGACCGAAATGCGGTGGCGTCCAGCGCAGTTGGACAATGTCAGCTGCGTGTCCGCTTTGCTACGCCCTCGCAATGATAACCAGCCCCGATAGACTGTTGATTAAGCCTTGACAACCAATTCGCGGGGGCAGTTCGCGGTCCAGTTCTCTACGCCGGCTTCGGTGACGAGGAAGGTGTCCTCGGTATGATGGCGGCAGCCATCATGGTAGTAGCTGTATTCGATACAGATCACGGCCGGCGCTTCCAAAACCGTTCGGTTGACCTGGTTCATGCGCGGCTGTTCGTGCGAGCCGATGCCGGTGCCATGGCCGACGAACTCGCGCGGGAATTTCGGGAGGTGCTTGGAGATGAGGCTATAACCGCGTTCGAACACCTCGCCGCCCGTCATCCCGGGGCGGAGCCCCATGCCGAGCTCCAGCTGCACGTCATTGAGATGCTTCCAGATCTCTTGGTGCCTGTCGCTGGTCTCACCGACGAAGTAGGAGCGGACGAAGTCGGCGTTGTAGCCGAGACAGCTCGCGCCCATGTCGACCTTCACGAAGTCACCGCGCTGAATGACGGCGCCCAACGGGAAGGGCGAGTGGGCCGCGAAAGACGTCTTCGGCCCGCAACCGATGTTGATGAAGCGGATTTCGTCCGCACCCTCGCTGATCATCCGGCCGGTCGCGGCCTTGAAGAGGTCGTAGTCGGTGCCCCCGACCTTGATGGCGTCGCGGAACGAGGCGTGCGCCTTGACCGTGATCTCGGTGGCCCGACGCAGGCGCCGGATCTCCTCCGGAGTCTTCACCATGCGGCAGAGGTCCAAGATCGGGCTGGCATCGACGATACGATTGCCGTCCAGCAGTTGATCGAGCTTCGTCTTGTATCCGGCGGGCAGGCTTTCGCCTTCCGTGCCGATCACCAGGCCCTTGACCTTGCGGTCGGCAAGCACCGCCTTCGCCGCCTCGAAGAAGTCCGGATAGAAGGTCGTGTCGACGTCGGTGAAGAACTCGGCCATGGCGTAGGCGCGCACATCCGGGATCCAGGTCGAATCCATGGCGAGATGCAGATCCACCGCCGGGACCACGAAAGCGGATTCGATCGCCGGGTCGCGGAAGTAGAAGACGGTAAAGGGCCGATACGCGAGTTGGCCGCCGTTGTTGAAGAACTCGCTCACGTATTTTGAATTCTCGTTGCCGCGCAGGATCAGAAGATCGATCCCCTCTTTGTCCATCAGCTTCCGCATGCGGGCTTCGTTGAAGATGGCGGGCTGGCGCTTTCTCATGGGAGTGCCTCGATTGGAATTAGGAGCGATGGTTGCGGCTGGGGCTGCAAGGAAGCATGTATGCGATCATCACGAAAAGTGCTTTAAATTTGGTTTGGCGATGCTTATTCGGCATCAACTCTCGCCGTCGCGCTGATGAGACAATAGGCAATCTGCAAATGATCAAGGCATCTCTGCGCTACTTTGGCGCCGTCGTACAGCATGGCTCGATTCGGGCGGCTTCTGAGGCGCTGCACGTCGCGCAATCGGCGGTCAGCCGCCAATTGCAGTCGCTGGAACAGGAGCTTGACGTACAGCTGCTCGAGCGCCGGGCGCGCGGCATTTTGCCGACGCCGGCGGGCGAACTGCTCTATCGCTATTTTCGCGATGCCAGCTTCCAAATAGAGCGCATGCACTCCGAGCTCGACGCGTTGCAGGGTCTGCGACGGGGCAACGTGCGGATCGCCACGGTTGAATCGCTCATAGCCGGGCTACTGCCGGACGCAATCGACAAGTTCCGCTCGCGCCATCCGGGCGTGACGTTCAACGTGATGATTTCGGGCAGCGACGGGGTGGCCCAGGCGGTCAGGAGTGGCGAGGCCGAGATGGGCTTCGGCTTCAGCCTTGGCTCTTCGCCTGAGTTCAACGTGGTCTACCGGGTTCGCGAGCCGATTCTCGCCATAATGTCGCCGAAGCACGCGCTTGCGAAGGCTCATACGCTGTCGCTGTCACGACTTGCGGGATGGCCGATCACGCTCAGCCTGCGTTGGAGCGGAACTCGGCACCTCGTCGAGGCCGCGGCCGCAGCTGCTGGCATAACGATCGAGCCGGCTCTTGAGACGAACTCGGTCGAGCTGCAGCACCGCTTCGCCCGCACCGGGCAAGGGATCGCGTTCCTGCCACGGTTGCCCGCCGTCCAATCGGTCAAGACCGGTTTGATCGCGGCCGTACCGATTTCGGACCCGGTCCTCAACGCCGGCACGTTCGACATCATCACCCTGGCCACGCGCAAGCTGCCGCTGGCTGCCGAAGAATTTATCGGCATGGCCCGTCAGGAGCTCCAAAAGCACTTTCTGAAGACGACCCGATGATGCCGTTTTGGCATCATTCTTGCGTCAAGAATGCACTTTTTCCGAAGGTGCGACTAATGACTTAATTGCCGGCAGGGCGTCGGCCATTGTCACAAACGCTGAGGGCATGATGTCGGACAGGCGGTCGATTGGCGGAATTTCCCGACGCGAGATCTTGAAGACAGCAGCCGCGGGCGGTGCGCTCCTGGCGGGGCCGGGCATCATCCGCATGCCTGCCGTTGCGCAGAGCGCGAGGCGAGATCTGCGCATCGGCGTCTTCGGCGGGGATTTCGGCAATTTCAGCCCGGTCCAGCGTTACGCCGCCCAGGGAGGTCTCATTGTCTGCAATATCTTCGATGGCTTGGTGCGGATCGACTACAAGAACCGAAAGATCCTGCCCTGGCTTGCAGAGGATTGGTCGCAATCCGACCCCCTGACCTGGCGCATCAAGCTGCGCGAGGGGATCAAGTGGCACCGCGGCTTCGGCGAGATGACCGCCGGCGATATTCTCTATTCATGGCAGTACCATCTCGACAGCAAGAGTTTTCAAGTGGGAACGGCTCTGTTCCCGATCGACACCATGAAGACCGACGGACAATACGTGCTCGAGGTGAAGACCAAGCAGCCGTTCGGCCCCTTTCCGGGCGTCACCATCGGCTATGCCGGTTTCATCCTCTCCCAGAAGGCACATAAGGAGATCGGTCCGAGGGACTACGGCCAGAAGACCATCGGCCAGGGGCCGTTCATGATTCAGAGCGTCAAGGGCAACGAAGCGGTGCTTGAGCGCAACCCTGATTACTGGCGTCCGGGTTTTCCGAAGCTCGACCGGCTGCTCTATCGTGCCATCCCGGACTCTAGCGTCAGGCTACAGTCGCTCATGCGCGGAGAGCTCGACTTCGTCACCCATCCCGACCCGAAGGACGCCGGCCAAGCGCGCAAGAACGCGAATTACACCTTTCACTCGACCCCGGGCTGGAGCTGGGACTACCAGCAGTTCAACATGACCGCGCGCCCGGATCTGCCCTATCACAACAAGCTGGTGCGCCAGGCGATCTCCTACGCGATCGATCGCGAGGCCATCGTCAATGAAATCTACCACGGCGAGGCCACGATCACCGACAACCAGATCCCTGGCGGCTTCCTCGGCCATCGCCAGGGCCTCATGCGCTACCCTAAGAACGGTGATCTGAAGAAGGCCAAGGCGCTGATCGCCCAAGCCGGCGTGAGCGGGTATGAGGTTGAGGTCGTCACTAACGACAAGGACTGGCTCCGCAAGCAGCTCGAGCTGGTGGCCGCGATGGTCAGCCAGATCGGCATCAACTACAAAATCAAAAATATCGACATGGGCGGATACAACAACGTCTGGATCAATCGCGGATACGAGCAGCAGCTCGGCGAGGTGAACGTCGTGGCGCCGGACCCCGACGCCACGTCGTGGTGGTTCCTCCATAGCAAGGGTGCCACATCGGGTTACAACAATCCGGCCATGGACACCCTCCTTGACGATGCACGCCAGGAAATAGAACCGTCAAAGCGCGAGGCGCTTTATCACAAGATCGTCGACCACACTCTGGAAGAGTGCCCGATGATCTACCATTGCAACCTGAATTTCCTGCAAATTTACGATAAGAGACTGACTGGCTTCGTGCCGAACAACCAAGAATACGTTCAATATCACGACGGCACGTCCTGGACCTGACGGCTTTCGACAAAACGAAAAGCAGGATATGTGGCGCTATCTCGCCTCTCGACTGGTGCAGATCCCGTTGATTTTGGTCGTCGTGACGATGACGATCTTCGTCGTCGTGCGCGCCACGCCGGGCGACCCGGTGCAGATCATGCTTGGGATGGAGACATCGCCCGACGCGGTGGCGGCGATCCGAAAAGAATTCCGCCTCGATAGACCGCTTGCGGTCCAATATGTGCTCTGGCTGGGCGATCTGGCCCAAGGCAATCTCGGCCGGTCGATCCGCCTCAACACTCCCGTCACGCAGCTTCTGAGGGAGCGCTTCCCGGTGAGTCTACGGCTGGCCGCGGGCGCCATGCTGGTTGCGCTTTGCATCTCTATTCCGCTCGGGATCCTGGCGGCGCTCTACCGCAACACATGGATCGACTATCTCTGCACCGGCTACACGGTCGCCGGCTTCGCCATTCCGAACTTCGCGCTCGCGATGATTCTCATCTACGTCTTCTCGATCAAGCTCGGCTGGTTCCCGATCACCGGCATCGGCTCCGGTGACGCGAAGACCGCCTTCGACGCGATCGGGCCATACATCCTGCCGGCGGTGGCGCTGGGCACCTTGCAGACCGCCGTGCTGACCCGCCTCCTGCGCTCGAGCATGATAGATGTCCTGATGCAGGATTATGTGCGGACGGCGCACGCCAAAGGACTGATGCCGACGACCGTTGTTCTTGTGCACGCCCTGAAGAACGCGATGATTCCATTCGTCACGATGGTCGCCATCCAGTGCGGATACTTAATCGGGATTCAGGTGACCATCGAATACATTTTCGCAATTCCGGGGATGGGGTCAGCCGTGCTGTCCGGCGTCATCAACCGGGACTTCCCCATTGTGCAGGGCTTTACGCTGGTGATCGCCGCGTTCTTCCTCTTTGCCAACTTGGTCGCGGACCTTCTCTACGGCGTCCTCGATCCGCGAATCCGCTACTGACATGGCCGCGATTCTCACGAACGACACCGGCAAGGCCGCTCGCGACGAGATCCTGACCCTACGCTTCGCGAGCGGGGCGCGGCTGGCATCCCGCCAGTTTCTTCGTAACCTTCCGGCGACGAG
>JGI12053J15887_10000820_pt1 | contig 13486 bp, 13 predicted proteins | sample MedBloCAOM1_O3_FD_15887 | JGI IMG/M metagenome (IMG submission 15887)
GCGGAGGATGGTGGCACGGATGCCCGGCCACACTGTGGCCAGCATTGGCGGACGGCATCTGGTGGGGAAGATCTCGGACAGCAACGCTCCGGGCCGGAGCCGAACGCCTGCACGATGAGCATCAGCTCTCGACCGGTCGCCGGATCGCTGACATTCTTTTCGTGGGCGGCTCTTGTGAGCGCCGAGATTGTCAGGGGTGGGTGCGACAATGGTGCCGTGACAAAGACCCAGCCGGATCGGAAGCAGGCGATCGCCGCTTGTATCGGCCAGTGGCGTCATGCGATCGTCACGTGCGATGACGCGGACTGTCGAATGAAATCAGGAATATTGAATCGGTGTTGCGGATGGTGTATTCGGTGATGCTGGATACCGTCGCGGAAGTAGAATCCCGCAACGTCGCGGTCACCACCGGATTCGCAACACCAAACAACTCCCTGGGCTCCGCGCCGCCGTAAGCGCCGCCGACCGCGAGGCCGCCGAAGCCGAGCTGGCAATCATCCCGTGGTGCACGGTCGGAATCCGACCCCCTCGACGTCGGCCGGGCCATGCGCACCGTCCCGCTACCCATCCGCCGAGCGCTCGTCGCCCGAGATACGGATGTGCTTTCCCGGCTTACGATGGGCCACCGGGAAATGCGCCAGGCGGACCACCGGAAGCACTGGCTTGATGGTGGTTGCTCTTATTGATGGATCTCGCAGAGCGCACGCTAAGCGCAGCTCAGTCCAACTGCGTCGGGTCGAGGATCAGGTCGGCACGGGCCGCGGTGGGTGCGATCAGGCGCGCGTTGTTCTCGTCGCTGCCTGCGGCCCGCTCGGCCGCCTGCTGGTCGCTACAGCCATAGCGGCGATGGCGGGTGACGAGCCATTCGTGCCGAGTCCGCTCGTTGGGCGCCAAAAACCACACCTCGTCCAACAGCCCGCGAACCGCCGACCACGGAGGTGTATCGAGCAGGAGATAATTGCCCTCGGTCACGACCAGAGGCAACCCGGCCGGCACCGGCACCGCCGCCGCGATGGGCTCTTCGATGGCGCGCCGGAACTCCGGGGCATACACGGTGCCGGCGTCGGAACTGCGCAGCCGGCGCAGCAGCGCGACGTAACCGGCCGCGTCGAAGGTATCCGGGGCGCCCTTGCGCTCAGCGCGGCGCAGCCGTTGCAGCTCACGCTGCGCCAGGTGATACCCGTCCATCCCGACCAGCACTGCTGCGCCGTCGAGCGCGTCGACCAACCGCCGCGCCACCGTGGACTTGCCTGCGCCCGGCGCCCCGGTGATGCCCAGGATCCGCCGGCCGCCGCCGTCTGCGAGCGCCCGGGCACGGGTGAGCAGATCAGGCCACTTCACCGGCTCGGGGAAGGTTAGTGCGCGATGGAGTCGATGAGCGCTCTAGCGCCCTGGCGCAGCAGGTCGGCGCCGACGAAGTAACCCAGGGCTGCGGGGTCATCGGCGACGCCCCAGTGGTGAGAATCGAGCCACTGGCTGCCATCGAGGCTGAAGACCTTGGCGCACAAGGAGAGCTTGCCGTTGGGCTCGGTGCTGGCGTAGCCCGCGATGGGGGAGTTGCAGTGGCCCTGCAGGGCGTGCAACATGGCGCGCTCCGCAGTGGCGTGCAGGTGGGTTTCGGCGTCGTCGAGTCGGCCGCTCAAGGCGCGGACGGCGGTATCGGTGCTGCGGCACTGCAAGGCGATGACGCCCGCTCCGACCGCCGGAAACATCGTCTGCAGCGGCAGGATCTCGGTGATCCGCCCTGCCTCGTCGACCCGGTGCAGGCCAGCCACGGCGGCGACGATCGCGTCGAAGTGGCCCTCATCGAGCCGCATCAGGCGAGTGTTGACGTTGCCACGCAACGGTTTGATCTCCACGTGCGGGTAGTGCACCCGGAGTTGGGCGGCGCGGCGCACCGCACTGGTGCCGATGACGGCACCAGTGGGCAGTTCGGCCAATGGGTCACCGGTGCGGGAGATGACGGCGTCGTGGATATTCTCTCGGGGCAGGTAGGCGGCGAAGGTCAGCCCTTCCGGTACGGGGACGTCGGCCGGGATGTCCTTGAGGCAGTGCACCGCGAGATCAACCGAGCCGCCGAGCAGGTTGCGATCGATTTCGCGGACGAACGCGCCCTTGCCGCCGAGCTTCGCGAGGTCACCCATCCACTGGTCGCCACTGGTGGTGATCTTGACCAGCTCAGTGCTGACTGCGGAGTCCAGTGCTTGCAACGCGGTGGCGACCTGCTCGGCTTGGTGCAGGGCCATGGGGCTGGAGCGGGTGCCGATTCGCACGTGCGGCATACCAGAACCTTACGCCGCCGGCGAACCTCTGATTGCGACGGACCGGGAGGCTGGCAGGATGGGATCCCGCCGCCCGGCGGGACGATGAGGAGGATGAACGACGTGAGCCAGCCAACCCGTCCTGAGGTGACCGTGCCCGAGGGCCCGGCCCCGAGCGACCTGGTGATCGAGGACCAGGTCGTCGGCGACGGCGCCGAGGCCATCGTCGGTTCGCAGATCAGGGCGCACTACATCGGCGTCTCACACGCCACCGGCAAGCAGTTCGACGCATCCTGGGACCGAGGCTCGCCGCTGGAGTTCCGGCTCGGCACTGGACGGGTGATCAAGGGCTGGGACGATGGAATCGTCGGTATGCGGGTCGGCGGACGCCGGCGGCTGACCATCCCCCCGCACCTGGCTTACGGCGACCGCGGCGCGGGTGGGGCGATCAAGCCTGGCGAGACCCTCGTGTTCGTCGTCGACCTGGTCAGCGTCCGATAGGGCACCGCTCGCTACCGGTCGAGGACGATCCGGCCGCCGCGGCCTCGGGATACGCAGATCGTCATGGTGTTGGTGCGTTCGCGGTCGGTCAGCACCCCGTCCCGGTGCTCCACCTCACCGGAGATGACCCGGGTGCGGCACGTTCCGCAGAAACCTTGCTGGCAGGAGTAGGCGACATCGGGCACCGTGTCGCGGATGACCTCCAGCGCGGACCGGTCGGCCGGCACGGTGAGCAGGCGGTTGCTGCGCCGCAGCTCGATTTCGAAGAGCGTGCCGCCCACGATGGGCGGTGTGGTGAACCGTTCGAACTGCAAGGCCGCAGCCGCGCTCGCCGGGCGGTCCCGGCGAACGTTGGCGATCATGGTCGCTGGGGCGCAGCAATACACAGTGGCCCCGGCCGGCGCGTACTCCAGTAGTTCTGCACCCGTGCGGGGAAAGCCGTACTCATCGTAAGGGCGAACCTGCACCCGGGCTGGATCCAACGCGGTGAGCTCCTCGAGGAAGGGCATCGACGCGCGGGAGCGCCCGGTGTACACCAGCTGCCACGGCTTACCACCGGCTGCCGCCTGCTTGACCATCGGCACGATCGGCGTGATGCCGATCCCGCCCGCGATGAACAGGTACCCGGGTGCGTCGACGTACGGAAAGGCGTTGCGGGGGCCGCGGATGGTCAGCGCACTGCCGGTGCTGATCGAGTCGTGCAGCTCCCGGGAACCACCGCCGCCGTCGGCGATACGCCGCACTGCGATCCGGTAGGAGCGGCGGTCGGCGGGGTCGCCGCACAGCGAGTACTGGCGACACCGTCCAGAGGGCAGCAGCACATCGAGGTGGCTGCCCGGTTGCCAGCTGGGCAACTCGCTACCGTCGGCGGAGACCAGCCGCAAGCTGCGGACGTCCTGCGCCTCAACGCGGACCTCCTCCACCACGAGACTCAGATCGCGCGGTACGCCGCGGATCGGTGGGCGATGCGCGAAAGCGGCGGTAAGCCAGTCGTAGAAGGTGATCAGCGTCCCCAGTGCGCGGAACATCCGGTCGGCACGTTGACGCCCCCGCAGGTCCGGCGGAGTGACCCACTCGGTGCCCATGTCAGGCCTCCGCAGCAAGGGCCGCCGGTGACGTGGCGAGGTAGGCGACGGCCTGGCTGGTGGAGAACTCCTTCGACGGGTGGTAAAAGGGCCGGGCGTATTTGAACGTGGTGCCGATCAACTGGCGTGCGGTGGGCAGCAGACGCCGGTGGCCCGCCCAGAAGTAGCGCACCCATCGCGCCTTGACCCGGCCGCCCAGCTCCGGGTCGACGCGCATCAGGAAAGCGACACCACGCACCCACAACCACGCCATGATCGGCCCTGTGACCAGCATGGCGCGCGCTCGTCGGTGCCACCGGCCGTCGAGGTGGGTGAACAGATCGAAGGCCACCGCCCGATGTTCGACCTCCTCCGCGCCATGCCAGCGCAGCAGATCCATCATGGTGGCATCCGCTCCGGCGGCGTCCAGCGCGGTTGCGTTGAGCGCCCAGTTTCCCAGCATCGCCGTGATGTGTTCGATCGCCGCAATGATTGCTAATCGCTCGATCAGCCATTCTTCGCGGTGTTTGCCCGAGAGGTCGCGATCACCGAGGGCTTTGCGGAACATCCAATCGACCTGCTGGACGTAGGGATCGGTGTCGATGCCCCTGGCCTTCCAGTGATCGAGCACGCTCTGGTGGGACCGGGCATGAATGGCCTCCTGGCCGATGAAGCCCATCACTTGCTCGCGCAGCTTGTCGTCCTGGATCAACGGGATGGCCTGGGCGAATACGTCGATGAACCACCGTTCTCCCGCGGGCAGCAGCAGGTGCAGGACGTTGCAGGTGTGTGTGACCAAGGGCTCGTTGGGCACCCAATGGGTGGGTAGGTCGGTCCAGTCGAAGGTGACGTTTCGTGGCTGGAACACGAGGTTCTCCGGGTCTTGCGGCACCGATGCGTTGCGGTGATGGCCGAACATTCGCCGATCTCCCTTCCGGGGGCGTCATTGCATTATCAAGAAGGCTGATCACAGGGTTATGTCGGTTCTGGCTAGGGCGCGGAGCAGGCCCGGAGTCAGCCGTGCGGCCAGCAGCGCTACTTTGGCTTCGACGGTGATCGGAGCGATGGCGGAGTTGCGCTCCACCGCACGCAGGATCTCCTGTGCCGCCCGACGCGCGGTGAAGTTGCGGCGGCGATACAAATCGGTCGCGCGCTGACGCGTAGCGCGCTCCTGCGCGGTGTCACGGCCGACGAAGCGAGTAGTGCTGGCGATATTGGTGTTCACGAAACCTGGGCAGATCGCCACCACGCCGATGCCCGCTCCGGCTAGTTCGCCGCGCAGGCACTGGCTCAACGCCAGGACCGCGGCCTTGGTCGTGCTGTACGCCGGGAGCGCCCGGCTGGGCAGGTACGCGGCGGCCGAAGCGATGTTGACGATGGTGCCCCCTGCACCGCCTTCCACCAGCAGCCCGCCCAGCACTCGGCAGCCGTGGATGACGCCCCATAAATTGACGTCGATGAGCCGCTCCCACTCGGCCACCGTGGTGTTGAAGAACGGCCCTGCCACACCGATCCCGGCGTTATTGACCACAATGTCGGGGATGCCGTGTTCCTCCCGTAGTAGCGTGGCGAACTTCTCCACCGCACCCCCATCGGAGACGTCGAGCAGGTACGCGCTCGCGGTCGGGCCGAGCGTGCTGGCCAACTGTGCGGTGCGCTCAGCGGACTGCTGGTCGATGTCGGTGGCCACCACCTCAGCGCCGTGCTCGGCGAACTCCAGCGCGGTGGCCCGGCCGATGCCGCTGCCCGCGCCGGTGATCACTACGAGGGTGTCGTCGAACCGCTTTCGCTCCGGGCCACTTCGGCGGGCGCGGCGCAGGGCACGGGCTTCTGGTCCACCTTCCGCGTGGTCGATCAGTTCGCTCGTGCAGCGCGCCACAGTGCTGGGCTGGGTGCGCGGTAGCCAATGACCGCCGGGAAGCTCGCGAACGGCGAGGTTGGATACCCAACGCCGGATGTCAGTCTGGAGGGACCGGGAGACGAACGGATCACGCTGGGGCGCAAGGACTTGCACCGGGATGTCGGTGTGCCGGGGACCGGGTTTCGCCAGCCGGGGAAACATGTTCGCCCGGTAGAGTTGAACTCCGTTCACCGCGTCGGTGACAGCGGGCGTTGTGGCGCCGTCGGCTAGGGCCAGCGCGTGCTGGGCGAGTCCGCTACGCCAGGCCAGCTCCGGAAGCAGCGGCAGCTGGAAGAATGTGATGTACCAGCTCGACACCAGTTGACTGATCAACTCACGAAGTGCTCGCGGCGTCGGCCCGCGCAGCCGCGCCCAGAACCAATGCCCCGTATGGTCCAGACACGGCCCGGATATCGACGTGTAGGAGCAGATCCGCCCATCCAGCCACGGCCCGGTCAGGGCATGCCAGGCCTGGACCGCTCCCCAGTCGTGGGCCAGCAGATGCACCGGACGGTCTGGGCTGACCGCGTTGATCACCGCGGCCAGGTCCTGGGCAAGCTGATCAAGCCGGTAGGCCTCGCGGCCGCGAGGCTTTCCGGACTCGCCGGCCCCCCGGACGTCGTAGCTCACGACGTGGTAGCGCGGCGCCAGTTCGGTGGCAACGCCGTCCCACAGGGTATGATCATCGGGATAGCCGTGCACGCACACCACCGTGGGCGCGCCGTGCTGTCCCGACTCGTGCACCCGCAGCCGCACACCATCGGCGCCTGTCACATCGCTGGTCATCACGCGGCCGCCGTTCGCTGCCAGCGGCGCACGTGTGGAAGATCGTCATCGAGCCAGTAGGCACTACCGCTGCTGGTGACCACCAGAATCTCCTCAAACTTCACTCCGACGTCGCGAAAAGCGATATGTGGTTCCACGGCCCACAAACCCGGAGTCGCCGGATGGTCGGAAATCGCCCCGTCGGCCCACAGCGGCGAGCGGTGGTGCATCCGCTCGACGATCAGGTCACCGACCAAGGTCTGCAGCGATCGGATGCCGAAGCCGGCCGCGATGGATCTCGGCAGCCGGGAGTGCACCTTGCTGATCTGGTGCCCGATGACCCGCCCGGGGTAGACGCGGTGCCGGTTGTCGTAACCCTGCCGGCCTATCAGTGCATCGACGTCGCGATAGATCTGGCGCAGCGGCACACCCTCGTTGACTTTCGCGACTATCANCGCCCGGTGCTCGGCCAGATCGTCCATCAGCTGCTCGAATATCCGGTTGGTGCCCAGGCAGCCCGCGTAACCGATGTCAGCCATNTAGCCGTCCNGCACCGGCGCGCAATCCAGGATGAACGGCATGTTCTCCGTCAGCTTGCGGGCGGTGGGGAAGAAGTGCAGNGGAGTCCGGAAACCGCGAAACGCGGTGCGGTCCCCAAACCACGCGAACGGTGTGTGGAACCAGTCCTGAACTCCCCGCTTGATCAGGTACTCGCGAAGGCGGCGAGCGGCTTGCCTCTCGGTGACGCCTGGCTCCAGCGTGTGTGCGACCGCCTGCGCGGCGACATAAGCCAGCTGCTGTAACTCGCGGAACTTCACGAGATCAGCGGGATCAGCCACCGTTTTAGCTGCCATCTGCCGCCTCCCTGGTTGCTTCCTACCCCACAGTAGGAACGTCCTACGCCATGGTAGATTTGTCAAGGTGGCAAATCGGAAGGTGGCGTCGATGGCAGCCGGTCGGGCGGCGCGTTCCGGACGCGCCCGGGCCGCCCATCTCGGGCCCGAACGTCGGCGGCCGCTGATACTCGACGCAGCGTTGGAAGTCTACGTCGAGCGCGGCTATCGAGGTACGTCGATGCAGGCAGTGGCCGATGCGGCAGGCGTGACGAAGCCGGTGATCTACGAGTGCTACCCGAACAAAGACGAGTTGCTCCTTGCGCTGCTCGACCGCGAGGAGCGTCGCCTGATGGACGCGATCTCCGAGTCGTTGCCGAGCAATTTGGTCTCCGACAATGTTGAGGCCGTACTGGCTGCGGGGTTCACGGCCTTCCTCGCCGGGGTTGGTCATGCACCGAACTCATGGCGGGTCGTTTTCGACTCGGGCTGGGGTTCCGATTCTGTGGTCGCCGCTCGGGTACGCCGCGTCCGCGACATGGTGGTAGGCCAGTTACGCGAGCTGGTGCGTCAGTCCATGATGGTGGCCCAGATCGACGACATCGACCGCAAGGCACCCGTCGTCGCTGAGGTGATCGCCACGGTCGCCGAGTCATGTGCGCGCATGCTCGTGCTGGAGCACTACCCGTGGACTGCTGCGGAGCTGGCAACCTACGTCGCCCGCCTGCTCGCCCGCGGTCTCCGCCCCGTCTGAAATTCGCCTGCCTGACCTCTCCGAGCGGGCTGAGCCACAGCGAAAACGGACCCGCAGGCCGCGCTGGCACATGCCGACCGGCTCGGGCGCAGGGTCACCGACCGGTCCCGGTGGTACGGCCGGTTCTTGGTGGTCTTCGGGATAGCGGTGCTGATCATCACCCCGCTGTGGGGGCTGCTCACGGGTGGCGCAGCAGCCGGGGTGCTCAACGTTGCGTGGGTCGCTTTCGTCATCGGTGATCTATGCAGCGGTGCTGATTCCCGGGTTCATCTTCTTCGCGCACAACCCGGCATGGTGGATCCCTGGCGGCCTGGCGGCCGCGGCGCCGTTCTACCTCGGCGCCTGCTGGGAGCGTCGCCGATGAGCACTCACCCCCGGCACAGGCTGGATGAGGTGATCCACGCTCCGGTACGGTTTTCGATCATGGCGACGCTGGCCGCGGCGGACAAGGCGGAGTCAGCTTCGTCCGCGACACTGTGGAAGTCAGTGACTCGGTACTCTCCCGGCAGGTGTCCACCCTGGAGGCGGCCGGCTACGTGAAGGTCACCAAGGGCTAGGTCGGCAAACGGCCCCGCACCTGGCTCTCGCTGACCAGGGACGGCCGCGAAGCCTTTATCGCCCACGTGGGCGCACTGCAGGCCATCGCGTCGGCGGCAGTACCTGATCGAAGATAGACCGCTCGCCAGTCGACCGCCGCGTGATGAGGAAGGTCGCCCGCATGCGTCGAATCCGGGTAGCGCTGGCCATGGTCGTCACCGTCGCCGCGTTGGTCACTGTGCTGGGTTGTTCCGCGGCCGTGTCGCCGACCGCCGACAATGCCGGCCAGGCGAGTCCCCTGATGACGCTGAGCGATGTCGCCGCGCAGCGGGTGCAGCTCGCCGACACCGTCGCCGCCGCGAAGTGGGGGACCGACGCCCCGATCGACGATCCGGTGCGGGAGAACGCCGTGCTCGACGCCGTAGCCGCCAAGTCGGCGCAGCTAGGCATCGATCCGAAAGCCTCGCGAGCGGTCTTCACCGATCAGATCGAGGCGAATAAGACCGTTCAATACGGGCTGTATTCGCGGTGGCGTGCGTACCCCGGCCAGGCGCCCACTGCCAGGCCCGATCTAAGTCAGGTCCGGCCGATCCTGGATCGCATCACCGATCAGTTGCTCGCCGAGCTCAAGGCGACTCAGCAGTTCAGGGTCAACCCTTCGTGTACCGCTCAGCTGACCGGGGCACGTAACCGCGTTGAGCGCGCCCGACACCTCGACCCGCTGCATGAGGACGCCTTTGCCCGCGCGCTGACCTCAATCTGTCGCTAACCGGACGGGCGATCGGGATCGGAGCGCCGCATCCGCTTTCCGTACCACACACCCCATGTCATGAGCAGAGTGAACGCCACCACCTGGAGCACCGTCGAGAGGGTGTCAGCCGGCCAGCGCGCGCAGCCGGCGCAGCACTTCTGGAGCGCCGAGTACTTGGGCGATGGCATGTAGGTCGGGGCTGCGGGTGGAGCCGGTGAGGGCAACGCGGATGAGCTGGGATGCTTCGCGAATCGAGCCGGGGTAGGCGCCCGGGTTTTTCTTGTATTCCTTGGCGTTGGATGCGAAGCCGTGTTTTGCGGCGAGTTCGCGGATCTGATTGAACCATTCCTGTGGGTCATCCAGATGTTGGTAGCCGTCCGCTAAGTCATGGGCGAAGTTCGCCGCGATGGTGGCGTCCACACCGAGCGGGGTGAGGCGTTCATCCGTAGGACCGGACAGTGGGGCGAACAGTTCCGGGAAAAAGAATCCGTAGGCAGCCCGGAAGTCCGACCACTTGCGCAGGTCCTTACGGGGGTTGTCGACACCATCGCGTTCCACGGTGAGGGCGCGCAGGGCGAAATCGTGCTCGGCGTCGAGAACGGTGACCAGCTCGGAATCGAATTGGGCTGCCCAGGTGCGGACAGCGGCGAGGATCGCGGGTCCGGGCAGGGTGGCGATGTGGTCGGCGCTGACGTCTTCGAGCTTGACCAAGTCCACCAGCGGGCCGGCGACTCCACACTGGTCCAGCCGGATCGGGGTAGTGAGTGCTTTATCTAGGGGAAGTTCAGCGAGCCGCCCGTTGGCTAAGCCCCGCAGATAATAGAGTACGGCCTCGGCCGGATAGCCGGCTCCGATGTAGAAGTCGACGCTGGCTTCGGGGTCTGTGCGCTTGGATAGTTTGCGTTTCCCGCCGGCAATCTTCTTCATCAGCGGAGCGATATGCGCATAGGTGACCGGTTCGAAGCCCAGGACGTTGAATAGCTGCAGATGCAGCGGGACCGAGGAAATCCACTCCTCACCGCGGATGACCAGCGTGACGCGCATCAGGTGGTCATCCACCGCGTGCGCGAAGTGGTAGGTCGGCAGCCGAGGGNTTTGGTCGGAAGACTTCAGGATGACCGTGTCGTTGCGATTGGCCTCATGTTCCAACTCNCCTCGGATCGCGTCGGTGAAGCGGACCCGCTGCNCATTGGCGTCGTCCGGCGCGCGGAAGCGCACCACGTATGGAGCGCCTTCATCGAGCTTGGCACGTACGGCGTCAGGTTCGGCATCGCGCCAGATAGCCCACGATCCGTAGTAGCCGGTGGGAATCTTGGCGGCTTGCTGGCGGCCGGTGATGTCAGCGAGTTCCTCCTTGGTGGCGAAGCACAGGTACGCCCTGCCGTGGCGCAGCAGCTCCCGCACATAGCTGAGGTAGATCAGTTCCCGGGCGGACTGGTGGTAGGGGCCGTAGCCGCCGTGCCCGTCGATCTCGTCAGATGGGATACCGAAGTAGTCGAACGCGCGGGCGAACTGGGTCAGGGCGCCCTTGACCTCGCGCGACTGGTCGGTGTCTTCCACCCGCACCAGGTAGACGCCCCCGGAGTGCGCCGCGATGTCGCGGTCGATGGTGGCCACGTAGATGCCGCCGATATGCACGAACCCGGTCGGCGACGGGCCGAATCGGGTGACCTGGGCACCCTCCGGGAGCTCCCGCGGTGGGTAGCGATGTTCCCAATGGGCCGGTTCGGGCAGGTCAGCGGGGAACAGGGCGTCGATCACCACGCGGTCCAGCATCGCTACGTAAGTCTCGCTTCCGGGCTGAACCCGATCATGGAATGGGCATAGGACAGATAACCAACGCTACCAATCGTGCCTTTTCGCGTGTCCGCCGCAGGCGCCCTAGGGGCGTTGGTCACCGCGCGCATGCACGGCGCATGCACGGCGCAGGCACGGCCCGGCCGCGCGGGCAGCGCGTGACTACTGCGCCCAGAGGGCGTTGACAAATCAGTGACTCGCCGAGCGTGGGTCCACGGCCGCAGCCGCCCGCTGTCGACGACCACGATCAAGCCTGCTTCTGGAGACAGTATGAACACCTGGGTGCTGACCCCGTGCCACCATCCGCGTTTGAGCGACCTCACGACGTCCCTGGCGCATCTGAGCCATCCGGTGGATCGGACAGTGGTGGTCACCACCCTCCCCGAGCCGATCGCACCGGAAGACCTACCCGGGGTGACTCTGCTGGTCTCCGCTGAACCGGGGGTGAATGTTTCCCGCTGGTGGAACACCGGCCTGGACTGGATCGAGCAGCACCACGAACCGGGTCCTTACGAGGTACTGTGCATGGAGTCCGACGTGCACATCGAATGGTCAACGCTGGCCCGGCTGCGGATGGTGCTGCGCAACTACAACCTCGCGATGGTCGGTGCCGACTGGTACAGCGTGGTTACCAGCGCCGTCGAGACCCGCTACGACCTTGACCCGTGGACGGCGGAGCACCGCATCCCCGGGTCGTGCATGCTGGTAGCCGGCGAACTCGGGTTGCGATTCGACGAGCAATTTCGCTGGAGCTATGCCGCCGACGACTTCGAATGGCAGCACCGCAAGGCCGCCGGCACGGGCTTGGTGCGTGGCCTGACCATGGAGCGCGGCCCTGCTAGGCCGCTGACCGGGGAGCGCGCCGAGTACGCCGAGGTGGACCGGCAGCGGTTCGTGGCGAAATGGGCCGGCCCGCCAGTCGATGAGGCCTGACTCCGCGGCGACGACCGATGCTCATGGTCGTACGGCTCCGACTACCACAAGTGCACGCCGGCCGGGCGTATGGTTCTCGACCCGGACGTTTGTGAAGCCGGCCGCCAGGCACTGAGCTGCGAAGGACTCGCCCTGCTGTGTTGTCCAACCATGGCCGGCGAGCCCGGTGGCGCCGGGACGTACCAGGCGCTCGATCGCGAAGAATCGGCCGCCTGGAGCGAGCACGCGCTTGATCTCAGCAAGTCCCGCGGTGACGTGTCTCCAGTGGTGAACGGTTGCCAGCGACCACACCACCGTTGCCGAGGAGTCCGCTTCAGGCAGATCTTCCGCAGCGCCCTGCGCCCAAACGATGGCAGCTCGGTCGGGAGTCAATGTCCGAGCGAGCCGAAGCATCACGGGTGCCGGATCCACGCCGACCACGTGTGCCCCACGGCGGGCGGCTTCCCTGACTGCGGTGCCGGGACCGCAGCCAACGTCGATGACCCGGTCAGCATCCGACACGCAGGCCACGTCGGCGGCGAGGTGGGCGGCGGCGCGCCCGGTGAGGCTCATGATGAGCCCGATCAACAGTCCCGTCACCCCAGCGAAGTCCGGATGGTCGGCGTGATGGTTCACCGCATCAGTAGTCATAGGTGCACCTTGCGGGTTGAAGGTGGCTCGAAGTCAAATGACATCACAGATCTCATTCCGATCGGCCAAGCTGCCGCTGGACACCGTTCCACCGCGGTCAAATGTCGTCACATCAGGTTGAGGGTCCGCTGAGGTGAGCGATGTAGCGCTGGGCCGAGCGGCGGATGGCGGCCGGGCCGTCCTCGACGACAGTCCGGCCCCACCAGCCGCCGTAGACGCGGTCGAAGCGGTAGCCCTCGACGCGGTGGACGATGGCCATGATCGTGGCGGCGTCAAGCGGGATGAGGTTGGGGTAGCTCCACATGAAGCTCACCCACTGGCGGTCTTGCACGACGGTGATGGTGTCGCCGGTGAGCAGGGCGCCCCGCCCTCCGGATCCAGCCGGCCAGTGCAGCACTGCGGCACCGTCGAAATGGCCGCCGATGCGGGCCATGGTCACCCCCGGGACCGGCGCGATCTCGTCAGCTCCGAATAGCTCGATGCGTGGTGAGGGACGCTGGATCCAGTCCCGATCCGCGGTGGGGATGAGGATCGGCGCGTCGAATGCGTCCGCCCATTCGACGCACGCGGCGTAGAAATGCGGATGTGACTGGCAGATCGCGGCGATGCCCCCGCGTCGGGTGACTTCCTCGAGCGCAGCATCGTCGAGCAGGGAGACGCAGTCCCACAGCACGTTGCCCTGCGGGGTGCAGACGAGCAGCGCTCGCTGCCCGATCGCGAAGGACGGGGAGGTTCCGATCCCGAGCAAGTCGCTCTCTTC
>JGI12053J15887_10000821_pt1 | contig 13485 bp, 10 predicted proteins | sample MedBloCAOM1_O3_FD_15887 | JGI IMG/M metagenome (IMG submission 15887)
GCTCAAAGCGGCGGGCCGCAACGTCATCGGCCTTGGCGCCGGCGAGCCGGATTTCGACACGCCGGGCAACGTCAAGCTGGCGGCGATCCGCGCGATCGAGGCCGGCAAGACCAAGTATACCGACGTCGGCGGCATTCCCGAGCTGAAGGAAGCGATCATCGCCAAGTTCAAGCGCGAGAACGAGCTCGCCTACCAGCCGAGCCAGGTCATCGTCGGCACCGGCGGCAAGCAGGTGCTCTACAACGCGCTGATGGCGACCATCAACCCCGGCGACGAGGTCATCATTCCCGCGCCCTACTGGGTGAGCTATCCGGAAATGGTGGCGCTGGCCGGCGGCGAACCGGTGCCGGTGGTGTGCACGGCCGCGCAGGGTTTTAAGCTGCAGCCCGACGCGCTGGAGAAGGCGATCACGCCGAAGACCAAGTGGATCATCCTGAACTCGCCGTCGAACCCGACCGGCGCGGCCTACACGCGCGCCGAATTGAAGGCGATCACCGACGTGCTGGTGAAGCATCCGCATGTCTGGGTCATGACCGACGACATGTACGAGCACCTGGTCTATGACGACTTTCAGTTTGCCACGCCGGCGCAGGTCGAGCCGAAATTGTTCAACCGCACGCTGACGGTGAACGGCGTCTCAAAAGCCTATTGCATGACCGGCTGGCGCATCGGCTATGCCGGCGGTCCGGCCGAACTGATCAAGGCGATGGCGACGATCCAGTCGCAGTCGACATCGAACCCGTCGTCGATCGCGCAATGGGCGTCGGTCGAGGCGCTGAACGGTCCGCAGGATTTTATCCCCGTGAACAACAAGGTGTTCAAGGAGCGCCGCGACCTCGTGGTCGGCATGCTCAACCAGGCCAAGGGTATCGACTGTCCGCGGCCGGAAGGCGCGTTCTACGTCTATCCGTCCTGCGCCGGCACCATCGGCAAAACCTCGCCGACCGGCAAGGTGATCGAGAACGACGAAGATTTCGTCACCGAGTTGCTGGAGACCGAAGGCGTCGCCGTGGTGCAGGGATCTGCATTCGGCCTCGGACCCGCGTTCCGGATCTCCTACGCGACCAAGACCGCCGACCTCGAAGATGCCTGCAAGCGCATCCAGCGCTTTTGTGGCAATTTGAGATAAAGCGTTTTCGAGCGAAGCCCGTCCCGCACGCGATGCGGGATGGCGCCCGGTTCGCGTCAAGAGAACGCGTCAGAAAAAAGGCGTGTCAAATCATTTCGCGGTCCCAGCGCCTGATCTTTTGGCGGCGGATTTTTGCAAGCGCCTTGTTTTGAACAAGGCGCTTTCTTCTTGTCCGTCCGCTTCATCATCATTTCGGAGATCAGTTATGCGGGTTTCGACAATCACGATTGCCATGGCTGCTCTGATGGCGCCGATCGCAAGCGCCAATGCGCTGCCGCCGGCTCGCGCCGGCATCTTGCAATGCCAGGGCGGCCAGAATGTCGGCTTCGTCGTGGGCTCGGTGACCAGCCTGGAATGCGTGTTCCGGAGCGAAGGCCGCCCGCCCGAACCCTACATCGCAACCGTGCGCCGCTACGGCGTCGATCTCGGCTTCACCGACCAGACCCGGTTGGCCTGGGCAGTGAACGCACCCACGGGGCGGATCGGACGCGGCGAACTCGCCGGCAGTTATGGCGGCGTCGGCGCCAACGCGTCGGTCGGCGTTGGTTTTGGCGGTAACTTTCTGGTCGGCGGTCAGGCCAACGCCTACGCGCTGCAGCCGCTCAGCGTGCAGGGCCAGACCGGGCTGAACGTCGCCGCCGGCGTCGCCGGCATCGAGCTGCAGCCGGTCCGGTTCGGACGTGGAGGCGGGGGCCGGCATTACCATCATCGCCGCCATCGCGGCTGAGACGGTGCAACGGTAACGAACGAGGCTCGCGCAAGCGGGCCTCTTTTTGTTTAATGATTGTTGTCGACGATGCAGGCTCCACGCTGGTGCACTCGCACGACAGAGATATCGATCACGTGCACCGCCGGCCGCGCAAAAACATGACGCTGCGTCATGGCTTGACGTAAATGCTCTGATACGTTCCTGAGTATTCCTCCTTCCAACCTCTCTTATCCACGAGAAACCGCCTCAACTGTTGATGCGCCTTCACCCAAAGCACCGTATCGATTTGGTATTTCTCAAGCACCGCGTCCCAGGCGGTCTCATTAATCTCCAATTCGACCAGTTTGAAATAGTCACGCAGTAAATCATCCGGATAAGCGGTAGCTGCTCGACCATCCACGAACACAGGTACGGCGCCTTGAGTGCGGAAAATCAAAAGTCCGCCGACGTTCCAGTGGTTCAGCAGCCGTGCATGCGAAAAGTGTGCTTGAAGATAACGAGCATCCTGCTCCGAAAGCATTTGCGGAAGTCCAAGGGCCGGTTTTATTTGCATGAAAGTCAATGGCAGAGCGCAGGCTCCCATGATGCCAGCAGCCAACAACGACTTTTGGACCTCAAAATTATTCAGCTGTTTAGGCAGCAGCCGATCAATGTGAAGAGCTAATGGAACCGTGGAGAATACATAAAAGAAAGACATGTATCTAAATTGATAAAGTCCCAAAAACAAAAAGAGCCAGGAAAAGAGCCGCGACTCCAGAGGAATAGGACAAGAACCTCCGTGGCGCAGCTCAAATGCTACAAAAATCAAAATATATATGATGCCAGGAATGCTCTCCGGCAGGGACATGTTCCGATAATAAGACTCCCACTCGCCGATGTTCGCTTGCACAAAGTGGCCTAAAGTAGCCGCTACACCGTCGTAGATATGCCAGCCAAGCGGATTGATAAGTATTGCAACAAGGCAACCGGCTCCCGCGAAACTGTAGATTTTGAAGTTTGTCCAATCGCGCCTGAGCAAGGCCGCGCCGCAAAAAATGCCAACAACAAGAAAACCAAGCACAAAGCCGCCATGCAGATTAACCCAAAGCACCATAATCGGAGGCAACAAAAAGCATCTCGTTCTCTTCAAACATTCTCCGTAAAAAATTACGCAAAACAACACCGTCGCAATATTTGGCGAAGCGGCGAGATAAATGTTAGGCGCCGTCCCAAACGCGGGGTAAAGCAAACACGCGGAGAGAACGGAAATGCAAACTGCAATTGCCGAGGCCCCGCTGCTTAGGCAGAGGGACGCAAGATATCCGACTATGACTGCGCCACACGCGACTACAAATAATGTGAGACCATCAAATTTCGTATACTGAAACAATACACTGGCAATGACGTCCCAAAGCCACGAAAGATTATACCATTGCCTGTCTCCAAGGGTGAATGACCATGGATCCTGGAAAGGAATATTGCCTCGGTCTCTGATTAGGTCTCCGGCGGCCAGGTGCCATCCCAGATCATAGTGGCCAAGCATGAGCGAGGCGTTTGAAAGGTAATAAACGCATGCGAATGAAATCAGGAAGATATAGATTCCGGACCTCTGGAGGTAAGGCCTGACCTTCTTCAGCCCTTCAAACTTTGAGTCGCCCCAAGCCGCCAGCCCGTCCATAGGTGAGCACCCTTCACAATCGAAGCGAGCCTCCCACGGGGCTCGGCATGCTTTTGGGTCTGCATGACCAATCGTCGCTTTAAGGTGATTGATCTAAAGTTGAGTAAAAGTCAGTCGTGCGATTGGATGACTGACCGTTGAAGAATTTTTCTGGTTAACAACTGCCTACGTGGAGTGGCACATCGCGGCATCTCGCCGGGATCGGAATTTGGTCGCTACCGGGGCATACGGGCTCTGGCGAGCCATCCGCCCGGCAGATTTATGGGGTTCACGGCCTGGATTGCGCTACACGCGCCCCGGAATGAGCCTGAATTTGCAAACGGCCCAAATCTGGCACCGCCGCCGATGTTGTGTCATAGAAAAGCCAGCGCCATCGCCATGGTGCCGTTCAATTATCCACCCGCATCACACTTTTACTTAAGCCGGAGACTTTTTATGCGCCGCTCATCTATCCTTGCCGGTATGGCTTTCGTCTCGATGGCATCGATCGCCGGGTCCAACGCGCAGCAGCCGATGCAGCGCGTACAGGTTGGCGTTCTCGAATGCCGCGGCGGCGCCAGCGTCGGGTTTATCGTCGGCTCGGTGACTAATCTCGGTTGCGTGCTGCGCGCCGAGGGCATACCGGAAGACCGCTATGTCGCGACCATCCGCAAGGTCGGGCTCGATCTCGGCATCACCCAGGAGTCGGTGCTGGCCTGGGGCGTGTTTGCCCCGGTGGCGCGGCTGGGGCCGGGCGATCTTTCGGGTGATTACGTCGGCGCGCAGGGCAGCGCGACCCTCGGCGTCGGCGTCGGCGGCAACGCGCTGGTCGGCGGCTCGAACAATTCGATCGCGTTGCAGCCGCTGAGCGTGCAGGGCCAGGTCGGCATCAGCGTCGCGGCCGGGCTGGAGAGCCTGGAACTGCGGCCGGGGCGGTAATCTATCCCGCTTCGACTGCGTCATCGCGAGCAGCATCATCCCGTTGCCGGCACAAAGCGAATTGCTTCCTTGACGTTTCCCGGAACGGCAGCATGCGATGGCGCCGTCCGCGACAATGCAACGCAACAACATTTCTCGCTTGCCAAAATCTCGGGACAGGCGGAGCATCCGTTGCCGACCCAATCACGGGCCGAGCTCCAGCTTGAGGAGGCGGCGAATGGGACAAGACGTCAGAAGTCCCCGAGGTCCACGGTGCATCGCGCTGGTGGGCCCATTCCAAAGCGGTAAAACCACACTTCTCGAAGCCATCATGGCGCGCACCGGCGCCATCCCGCGCGCAGGCAGCGTCGACGCAGGAACTTCCGTCGGCGATGCCAGTCCCGAGGCCCGCCAGCACAAGATGGGCGTGGGCTTAAGCGCCGCCACCACCAGTTTCATGGGCGACAGCTACACCTTTGTCGACTGCCCCGGTTCGATCGAGTTCGCGCACGACATGCGCGCCGCACTCCCGGCGGTCGATGCCGCCGTCGTGGTCTGCGAAGCGGATGAGAAGAAGCTGCCGCAACTGCAGATCATCCTGCGCGAGCTCGAGGAATTGGGCATCCCGCGCTTTCTGTTTCTCAACAAGATCGACAAGGCCAACAAGCGCATCCGCGAAACGCTTGCGACCTTGCAGCCGGCCTCGCGCGTGCCGCTGGTGCTGCGGCAAATCCCGATCTGGAACGGCGAGCTGATCGAAGGTTTCGTCGATCTGGCGCTGGAACGCGCCTTCGTCTATCGCGAGCACAAGCCTTCCGAGGTCGTGGCGCTTGAAGGCGGCAATCTCGACCGCGAGAAGGAAGCCCGCTTCTCGATGCTGGAAAAACTCGCCGACCACGACGACGCGCTGATGGAGCAGCTGCTGGAAGACATCCAGCCGCCGCGCGACGCCGTGTTCGACGATCTCGCCCGAGAATTGCGCGACGGCCAGATTTGCCCGGTGCTGCTCGGCGCGGCGATCCGCGAAAACGGCGTGCTGCGCCTGCTGAAGGCGCTGCGTCATGAAGCGCCCGGCGTGGCACAGACCGCAAAGCGGCTCGGCGCGTCCCCGCAAAAGGAAGCGCTGGCCTACGTGATCAAGACCGTGCATTTGCAGCACGGCGGCAAACTGTCGCTGACGCGGGTACTTGCCGGACGCCTCGACGACGCCTCGACGCTGCAATCCTCATCCGGCGAAAGCGGCCGGGTCTCCGGCATCCTCGCGGTGAGCGGCTTGCACGACACCAAGCGCGCGTCCGCCGAGGCCGGCGAGACCGTCGCGCTCGGCAAGCTCGACGCCGTCAAGACCGGCGACACGCTCTCCAGCGGCAAGACCGCGCCGGCGGCTTTGGCCAGGCTCGAACCGGTGCCGCCGGTGCTCGCAATGTCGCTTTCCGCCACCGACCGCAAGGACGACGTCAAACTCGGCCAGGCGCTGCTGCGGCTGAACGAGGAAGATCCTTCGCTCAGCATGGTGCACAATCCGCAGACCCACGACATCGTGCTGTGGGGACAGGGCGAGATGCATCTGCGCGTCGCGCTGGAGCGGCTGAAGGACCGTTTTGGCGTCAGCGTCAAATCGCATCCGCCGGCGATCGGCTACCAGGAGACGATCCGCAAATCGATCACCCAGCGCGGCCGTCACAAGAAACAATCCGGCGGCCATGGCCAGTTCGGCGATGTCGTGCTGGAGATCAAGCCGATGCCGCGCGGCTCCGGCTTCGAGTTTCACGAAAAGGTCGTCGGCGGCGCGGTGCCGAAAAACTATATCGGCGCGGTGGAAGAGGGCGTGGTCGACGGGTTGCTGCGCGGTCCGCTCGGCTTCCCCGTGATCGACGTGCATGTCACGCTGACCGACGGCTCCTATCACAGCGTCGACTCTTCCGACCTGGCGTTCCGCACCGCGGCGCGGATCGGCCTCACGGAGGCGCTGCCGCAATGCGCGCCGGTGCTGCTGGAGCCGATCCACACGGTGGAGATCGTCTGTCCGACCGAGGCCACCGCCAAGATCAACGCCATCCTGTCGGCCAGGCGCGGCCAGATTCTCGGCTTCGATACCCGCGAGGGCTGGAGCGGATGGGATTGCGTCCGCGCCACCATGCCGGAAGCCGAGATCGGCGACCTGATCGTGGAGTTGCGGTCGGCCACCGCCGGCGCCGGCAGTTTTACCCGGCAGTTCGACCGCATGGCCGAAGTCACCGGCCGCGCCGCCGATCAGATCATCGCCGCGCACCGCGCTGCGGCGTAGCGGCTCCTATCGGCCCTTTGCGTCTGCCGTTTCCGCCCAGGCGGGAACGGCAGCGTGCGTTTGGGGCTGCCGCGCGATCTCTCAAGGCTCCACCTGCGTGACACGCCGCTGCGCTGTAACGCTTTGAGTCGCCGTGGCGGGACGGTGCGCACTTGATATCCCACGCTTGTAAATTGATGCCTGGAGATGCTATTCATGCGGCGCAGCTGTATTCGACCGGGACCGAGAGAAACCAACCTCCATGATTACCGCCAATCAACTCAGGGCTGCTCGCGCCCTCCTGAATATCGATCAGCGGCAAACGGCCGATCTGGCGGACCTTTCAGTTCCGACCATTCAGCGCATGGAAGCCAGCGGCGGCGTCATCCGCGCCAATGTCGATTCTCTCATGAAACTGGTTTCCGCGCTTGAGAACGCCGGCATCGAGCTGATCAATCCGGGGGCTCAGAGTGCGTCCGGCGGACGGGGCGTCCGACTCCGCGAGCATGTCGCGCAACCAACGATGAAAACCGTCCGGCAACCGAAGCCGTCGTCCGTGCGGGCATCGGAGCGGGCTCGCTGAGGTGAGGGTCTGGCACGTGGGCAATATTGAAGTGGCTTTCAAGGCGTAGCGGCGCTTGCGTCTACCCGTTCGAGCAACGCCAGCAGACCCTTCAGCATGGCCATCGGCGTCGGGGGACAGCCGGGGATGTGAAGGTCGACGGGGATCACTTCGGAGACGCCGCCAACCACCGCGTAACTGCCGGCGAAGCATCCGCCGTCGCGGCCGCAATCCCCGATCGCGACCACCCATTTCGGATTGGGCGTCGCATGATAGGTGCGCTGCAGCGCCTCGCGCATATTCCTGGTCACTGGACCCGTCACCATCAAGACGTCGGCATGACGCGGCGAGGCAACGAACCGCAGGCCGAAGCGCTCGACGTCGTAATAGGCGTTGTTGAGCGCGTGGATCTCAAGCTCGCAGCCATTGCAGGATCCGGCGTCGACCTCGCGTATCGAAAGACTCTTGCCGAGACGGCGCCGCGCAGCCTGACCGACCGCCGTTGCAAGCTCGGCCAGCGCGGCATCGTCCGGAGCCGGCGCCGGTTCGGTGAACGGCCGGCGAAACAGGCTTTCAAAAAGCAACTTGCGCATCTGGTGCCGTCCTAGAGATCGTGGCCCGAATAGGAGCAGTTGAACGATTTGTTGCAGAGCGGAAAGTCCGCCACGATATTGTCCTCGATGACTGCCTCGAGCAGCGGCCATTGAAACCACGATGGGTCGCGCAGGTGGCATCGCTCGACCCGCCCGTCGCGCAAGCGCAGCCAAACCAGAACGTCGCCGCGGAATCCCTCGACGATCGCGATGCCTTCCCGCGCCTCGCGCCGATGTCCGGCGTGCGTTCCCGGCGCGCCCTCGGGGAGCCCGTCCAAAATCTGCTCGATCAGGGCAAGCGACTGCTCGACCTCGCGGACGCGGATCCAGACCCGCGCGTTGACGTCGCCCTCGGTCAGGACCGGCACGTCGAAGCGCAGGCGATCATAGGGCGGATAGCCAAGGGTGCGGCGCGCATCGAACGATCGGCCGGAGGCGCGGCCGATGTAGCCGCCGGCGGCATATTGCCTGGCCAATGCGGGTTTGAGCACACCGGTATCGACGGTGCGGTCCTGCAGCGATGCGGTGTTGTCGTACAGTTCGATCAAGGCCGGAAAGCGCGCGCGGATGTTGTCCAGCGTCGCGCGAATGATGTCGACGCCTGCGCCGTTGAGATCGCGGGTCACGCCGCCCGCTACGATGATATCCCGCATCAAGCGGTGGCCGAATGCGCTGTCGGATGCGCGCAACACACTCTCACGCAGCACGCTGCAATGCGCATGCATCAGGGTGAAGGAGGCATCGTTGCAGATGGCGCCGATGTCGCCGAGATGGTTGGCGAGCCGCTCGAGCTCCGCCAGCAAGGCGCGCAGCCAGACCGCGCGATCGGGCACCGTGAGTTCGAGCGCCGCTTCGGCGGCCCGCGCAAATGCATAGGCGTAGGCAACCGTGCTGTCACCCGACACGCGTGCGGCGAGCTGGACGGCCCGCTCGAGGCTGGCCCCGGTCATCAGCCTCTCGATCCCCTTGTGGGTATATCCAAGCCGCTGTTCCAGCCGGACCACCGTCTCGCCGCTGGCGGTAAAGCGGAAATGACCGGGCTCGATGATGCCGGCATGCACCGGACCGACCGCAATCTGGTGCAGGCCATCGCCTTCCGCCGCCAGAAATTGATAGCGCGCCGGCGTCGGCAGGGCATCGACGCGATCTCCCAGCGGGAAGCGCGCGTCCCAACAATCGTGATCGAGCCAGGGACGGGTATCGGGCGAGCCGTCGGCGGTCAGTCCGAACAGATCGCCGATCGTGCGCTCCAGTCGAAGCGCCGGTGGGTGGTGCTGGCCGACCGAGGGATAATGGCGCTCGGGGCAATCCAGGCTGACGACCGCGACATCAGCGGTGTCCGCATCCATGATCGCCATATGCACCGTTGTGGGTTCGCCCCAAAGGCCGAGCAGGCTCCAGCGTCCGTGCGCCAGCTCGCCGGCGGCAAATTTCCACACGGATGCATCGACCGTGACGCGCGGCCACGGGCTGTGTTGCCCGGCCTTGCGGCCCTCCAGCATCAGGTCAATCAGCGATGGCATATCCCGATTTCCCCAAACTATCCAAGCAGGCGAGCGACGTGCTGGAACCAGGCGACGAGTGGCGCGGGAAGGTAAAGTCCCGCGCCCAGAACCAGCGCGAGATGCGCAAACATCGGTATATAGGACGCTTTCGCCGGAGCCGTGCTGCCGCGCGGTTTGCCGAAGGCGACGCTGGTCAGGCGCAACGTCAATGCGCCGAAGGCAAGCAGCAGTCCGAACACCAGCACGATCGCCAGCAACGGCTGGCGGGCGAAGGTCGAGCTGACGACGAGAAATTCGCTCATGAAGATGCCGAGCGGCGGCAGGCCGGCGATGGCGACGACGCCGACCACCAGACCCCAGCCCAGCGCCGGATGGGTCACCGTCAGGCCGCGGATCCTGGAGATCCGCTGGGTGCCCTTGATCTGCGAAATATGACCGACGGCGTAGAAGATCGCCGACTTGGTCAGGCTGTGCATCACCATGTGTAGCAGCCCGGCGAAATTGGCCAGCGGGCCGCCCATGCCGAACGCAAACACGATGATGCCCATGTGCTCGATCGAGGAATAGGCGAACAGGCGTTTGATATCGCGGCGGCGGTACAGCATGAACGCGGCGAACACCAGCGAAACCAGGCCAATCGTCACCATCAGCGGACCCGGCGCGATCGCCGCCGGACTGGCCGCGAGCAATATCTTGAATCGTAGCAACGCATAGAGCGCAACGTTCAACAGCAGGCCCGACAGCACCGCCGAAATCGGGGTAGGACCTTCGGCGTGCGCGTCGGGCAGCCAGGCGTGCAGCGGCGCGAGGCCGACCTTGGTCCCGTAGCCGAGGAACAGGAAGATGAAGGCGACGTTGAGCAGGGCGGGGTCGAAATTCGCCGCGTGCTCGATCAATAGCGTCCAGACCATGCCGTCCTGGCCTTCGCCGACCACCGGACGCGCCGCCATGTAGACCAGAATCGTGCCGAACAGTGCGAAGCCGATGCCGACGCTGCCGAGGATGAAATATTTCCACGCCGCTTCCAGGGCGGCGTGGGTGCGATAGATGCCGACCATCAGCACGGTGGTGAGGGTCGCAATTTCCACCGCCACCCACATCAGGCCGATATTGTTCGACACGAACGCGAGGTTCATGCCGAACATCATGGTCTGGTACATCGCGTGGTAGAAACGCAGGTAGGCCGGGGTCAGCCGGCCGGTCTCGAGCTCGTGGGCGATATAGCTCGCGCTGAACATGCTGGTGGTGAAACCGACGAAGGTGTTGAGCACGATGAAAACGATGTTCAGGTCGTCGATCAGCACGTAGGGCCCGGGCGGCGGACGATCGATCGCCAGCAACGAGAGCGCTGAGAGGAATGTCGCCAGACTCGCCGCGACGTTCAACCGCGCGGTCAGCCGGTAGCCCGGCAGCGCGGCCAGTAGTGCCGCGGCGACGAGTGGAATCACCAGGACGGCCGCCGCGGGATTGAAGGAAACGAGATTCATCGCCGCTCGCCCCGGTAGTCGTCGAGCGCGGAGACGTCCACGGAATCGAAGCGCTCGCGAATCCGGAACAGGAAGATGCCGATCACGATGAAGGCGATCAGGATCGAGAAGGCCACGCTGATCTCGACGACCAGCGGCATGCCTTTGGCGCCGGTCGCCGCCAGCACCAGCCCATTCTCGAGCGACATGAATCCGACGACCTGACTGACGGCATTGCGGCGCGTCACCATGACGAGCAGTCCGAGCAGCACGACCGAAAGCGCAAAGGCCAGATCCTCGCGCGCCAGCGGGTCGGCCTCCGCGGTCACCCGCAGCATCAGCACCATGGAAAGCGCGACCAGCCCCATGCCGGCGAGCATCGTCGGGCCGATGCCGACCGCCGCCTCGATGTCGCGATGAATTCCAAGCTGCTTGACGATCCGGTGCAGCGCCACCGGAATGACAACCGCCTTGAAGACCAGGGCGATGAGCGCGGTGACGTACAGATGAGGCGCATTCTGGATGAAGGCCTGCCAGGCGACGGACAGCGCGAGCACCAGGGCGTGGAGCGCAAAGACGTTAAGCAGCGAATAAAGCCGGTCCTGGTACAGCATCATGAAGCTGATGAGGACGAGCCCGCCCGCGAGCGTATGCGAGACGTCGAAGGAGAGGCTGTGCATCTGCATCAGAAGCTCCGTGACACGAAAAGGAGGAGGGTACCGAGCAGGCCCAGCATCAGCGCGGCACCGAGAAATTGCGGAACGCGGAACACGCGCATTTTCGCCGTGGCGGTTTCGAACAGCGCCAGCAGGAAGCCGGCAACCGCAAGCTTGACGATGTAGGCGCCGGCGCCGATCGCGTAGGACAGGGCTCCGGTGCCGAACAGCGCGATCTTCCAGGGACAGAACACGCAGGCGATCAGCGAGATGTAGAGCAACAGCTTGAGAAACGCGCCGAATTCGATCATCGCCAGATGGCGCCCGGAATACTCCAGCACCATAGCCTCATGCACCATGGTGAGTTCGAGATGCGTCGCCGGGTTGTCGACCGGGATGCGCGCGTTCTCGGCAAGCGCCACCATGATCAGCGCGATCAGCGCCATTCCGAGCGACACCCGCAGTCCGACATAGGACGAGGCCAGCAAATTGGCCACCGTCGAAAGCTGGGTCGAGCCGGCGACCAGCGCCATGCAGAAGAAAATCAGCAGCATGGCCGGCTCCGCGAGTGCGGCGATCATGACCTCGCGGCTGGAGCCGATGCCGCCGAAGCTGGTGCCGACATCCATTCCCGCAAGCGCCAGAAAGAACCGCGCGCTGCCGAGCAGCGCAACGATGGCGATCAGATCGGCAGTCCAGTTGAACATCAGGCCGGTCGCAAACGTCGGCACCAGGGCGGCGGCCACCCAGATCGCGGCAAAGGTCACATAGGGCGTCACGCGAAACAGCCACGAGGCGTTTTCCGCCAGCACCACTTCCTTGCGCAGCAGCCGCAAGAGATCGCGATACGGCTGGAAAACCGAAGCGCCCCGGCGCCGCACCAGCCGGGCCTTGATCTTGCGCACGAAGCCGGTCAGCAGCGGCGCAAGCAACAGCACCAGCAGCATCTGCACACCCTGCACCAGCATGTCGGAGATCACGACCATATCGCGAGCACCAGCAGCAGCGTGACGAGGGTGGCAAACACCAGGCTGAGATATCGCCGGATGGTCAGAAACTGCAGACGGTTCAGCCGCTCGGAGGAAACGCCGACCGCTGCCGCAATCGGCTCGTAAATTCCCTCCCAGGCCAGATCGTGCAATTCGATCCGAAGCCGCGCCGGCCGAGTGTCTCCGGGCGGCGGCATGTCGACATGATCACGGGCGTGGAACACCATCGTGCCGAACACACGGCGGATCGGTTGCGCAAAGCTTGCGCCGGAATACTGGGCCGCGGGTGTCGGATCGGCAAAGCCGCAGCCCCAGGCCGGGCCGCGCCGCAACGCATGGGAGGCGAAGCGATGGATGAAATAGACGGCAAGCGAGGCGGATATCGTGATGAACACCATCACCAGCAACCCGTTATACGAGCTGCGGCTCTCCGCAATCGGCACGATCGAGAGCCAGGGTTCATTGGCCTGGATCGGCATGCGGCCGCCGAGGATCTCGAGCGTGACCGGCGAAAGCGCATCGATCACCATTCCCGGCAGGATTCCGGCCAGCAGGCAAAGTGCGCCAAGGATAAACATGGCCGCAAGCGAGTAGCGGTCGACTTCAAGCGCGGTCTCCGCCGCCATGCTGCGCGGCCGCCCGAGGAAGGTCACGCCATAGGCCTTGACGAAGCACGCCGCCGCCAGCGCGGCAGCCAGGGCCAATAGCGCGCCGACCGCCGGCACCGCGATCTTCAGGGCCCACTGGGGCAATTCCGGACTTTGCAGCACGGCCTGGAACATCAGCCATTCCGAAACGAAACCGTTGAACGGCGGCAGCGCCGAGATCGCAACGCAGCCGACCAGAACGACGAAGCTGGTGAACGGCATGCGGTGAATGAGTCCGCCCAGTTTTTCCATATCGCGCTCGCCGGTCGACGTCAGCACGGCGCCGGCGCCGAAGAACAGCAGGCTCTTGAAGAACGCGTGGTTGAGCACATGAAACAGCGCCGCNGTGAAGGCCAGCGCCGCCGCGAGCTTCAGGCCGTTGGCCTGGAAGGCGAGCGCGAGTCCGAGG
>JGI12053J15887_10000822_pt1 | contig 13481 bp, 11 predicted proteins | sample MedBloCAOM1_O3_FD_15887 | JGI IMG/M metagenome (IMG submission 15887)
CAGCGAGCCGAGCCTATCGGCACACGCGGAGCTGCCGTTACAAGTAGTCGCTGTCGCTCCAGGCCTCGTCATCCTCGGTGTCAGATGACATCTCGGTATAACCGGCAAAGCCGATCAACGCGCGGGTGATCTCCTTGACTTCGGCTCTGTCGGTTTCCATGCTGACGTCAGCGTACCTATCCGTTGCCGCTTTGTGCAACGACCTGGAAGTGGCTCGCCTCTTCTTGTTGGCTCGCGCTTTCCCGATGTTCTTGTCCGGGCCGACCCCGACGGAAAATGTCAGCGCCTCCCAGGTACTCGCGGTCTGCATCGCTTCCATATTGCTGCTCGGCTTGAGGGCTCCCTTATATTCCATGAACGTGTACTTATCCATGTCGCCGTAAGCCTGCTCAGCATCCATATCGCCCTGTTCGTGCATGGACCGCTTGAGCACAATGTTGAGCGTAGACTCGGGCTTGCGGTGCATCTCCAGCGCATCGAGCATCATGCCGGCGTTCGTTCCGCTCGCCGTACCGCCGTTGTCTGCCTGGCTCCAGTAGGAGTTGTTGTTGCCGTTCTGCTGAATTAGTAGCCGATGCCACCGTATTGGTCATGCAGGTTGTCGTCACCTGAACGCATGCTAGAGTTGCCGCGTGCGCTGAACCTCGTCGTCATTGCAGGGTGACGCAAGGCTGTCGCGTACTACCGTCAACGTGGCGACAAGCGTTTAGTTTCTCATTCTAAATCATCGACTTGCCCCGAGATGTGGCGGATTTTTTACGAATCACGGCCGACCCTCATCTACAAGCCCGACGACTGTGCCGCGGATACCAAGCTTCCCTAACGCGGTCAGAGTAAACAGAAGGCGTCCCTTGCAGCCAGCGGCACTACCCGAGACCTTTTGCATGTGCGGTACAGTTTTCTTTGAGGAAAACGACGTTCGCTGTTGTGCCTCCGCACACACCCAGGAGAACACACTAGGTTGTAAGCTGAGGAAGCAGAACCGACGGCGTCACTTCAAGCGCGACGGAGATCGCACCCCATAGCGCAGCAGTATCGCCCAATGCGCCGGCGGCTACCTCCGTCACCGCGAACTCACTTTTTTTTAGCTGTTTCTGGACAGAGGCGATCAGGACCGGATGGCTGCCTACGTTGCCGCTCAAAAGGATCAGGCCAGGGTTCAGGATCAGCGACAGATTCACGATGATATCCGACACCATACCCGCTCGATGCTCGACAATCTTCCTGGCCCGGACGTTCCCCGTCCGCGCCAGATCGAGAACCTCGGCGGCTTGGATCTTCTTCATCTCCTGCGGGTGTTGAACCGACTTTCCCTTCCTCTCATACCAGCTCTCAAGAATCGCTGCATCGCTTAGCGCCGTCTCCAGTTCTCCGAACTCGTGAATGGTCGGATACCGGCGGCGCGAGACATTGGGCAATCGGAGATACCCAATCTCGCCTGCAGACCACTGCGAGCCATGGAGAACTCTGCCGTTCAGCACAATGCCTGCACCCGTACCCGCGCCGATGCTGATAAGAATGAAGTTCTCTACCTGTTGTGCGGCACCGCAGTAGCGCTCGCCCAAGGCGGCCAGGTTCGTATCGTTTTCCACGATTATCAGGCAGTCGAAGATCTTGTTGAGCATTGCGCGAAGTGGAACGGAGCGCCACCGATCCAGCGTGCTGATCGACAGCACAACTCCCTCATCCACATTCGCGATCGCCGGCACGCCGACGACCAAAACCAGCAGCTGCTCCTGTTTCATCTTCTGCGTGTGCAGTAGTCGTCGCGCCTCCCTGGCGATGTACGTACAGATAGCCTCAGGCGTTGTCTTCTTCTCCGCAAGCGATACCTGATGCGATTTAAGCTGCTTTCCGTCCAGATCCACGAGCAGAAACGACATCCCGTCCGCCGTAATCTGCACTGCAAGCAGGCACCCATGCTCCGCCTTGAAGCGAATCATGTCCGGCGGCCGTCCACCCTTCGATTCGCCTTCACCAAGAGGTTCGATCAAATTCGCAGACAGCAGATCCTTGACCACACTCGCTATTGTCGGCGCACTGAGGCCCGAAGCCCTCACGAGATCCGCTCTCGAACATGAACTCGACTCTCGGAGAAGTCGCAGGACATTGAGCGCATTCGCGCGACGCAGGACGGACGGCCGACCGACTGCAATAACTTCTCTGTTCACTTTAGTTCTCTCAACATAGAATCGACGAGCAACCGATCGGTCGCCTTGCATCTGCAGTATGGCAGCACTCGCCCTTTAGTTCAAAACTCTTGAGGGGAAACCGGGTTCGGAACCCCTCGACGCAACGGACCCAAGCACACGCAACCGCGATTCTCCACCTGCCAGCAACTCGCAGGCTAGCCTGTCTCGATTTTGTGAGGCGCGGAGACGGCCTTGGCGTCGCCGTCCTTTTTGGGAGACGCAAAAAGAAATTCATCGAAAAACAAAAAAGATGTTGCATAAGAGGGCGTCCTAGTGCATCTTAAAGGAACCTTAATAAGTCCTGTTGACCACGGGGGTCATCCCGCCGGCGCAGATCTCCGGAACTTCGCGAGGCTCCAATGCACTGTTTCTCCAAGCTCTTGAAGTGTCTTTCCTTTTCCTTCTTCGTTGTGCTTGTGGCCTCTCGCCCGCTTTTCTCGCAGGTGACGGGTGCAATCACAGGCAGGATTCTGGATAGTTCGGCGGCTGCGGTGGCGGGAGCCCAGGTGGTGGCAACGCAGGCGAGCACGAACTCGGTGACGCGGGTGGTGTCGAGCAGTACGGGGGAGTATCACCTGCTTGCGCTGACGCCGGGGGTCTATACGGTGAGCATCTCGGCGCAGGGATTTCAGACGGTCACGACGACCGGGATCGATGTGAGGGTGAACGACCAGTTGCGGATCGATGCGAGTCTTTCGGTGGGCAGCGTCGACCAGAGTGTGAGCGTGGAAGCCAATGCGGTGCAGGTGGAGTCAGACAGCACGCAACTTGGCGGAGTGGTGGAGTCGAAGCAAATGCTGGCGATGCCGCTGAATGGGCGCAGCTTCCTGGATCTGCTGGGCCTGCAGGCGGGCGTGGTGCCAATCACGTCGGGGTCGGTTCCGGGGGATCGTGCGGTCTCTGGGCAGATTGGCAATCCGGGGAACGTGTCTGTAAACGGGCAGCCGGAGACTGGAAATGCGTTTCTGGTGAACGGCGGCGAGGTGAACGAGTCGAAGAACATGGGCGCAGGGCTCATTCCGAACCTCGACTCGATTGCAGAGTTCCGCCTGATCACCAACAGCTTCGGCGCGGAGTATGGCAAGGTGAGCGGGGCCGTGATGAATGCGATCACGAAGTCGGGGACGAACAGCATCCATGGCGATGCGTTCGAATTTCTGCGAAACGATGCGCTTGATGCGACGAATTACTTCGATACGTCAAAGGCGGAGCTACGACGCCAACAGTTCGGCTATGCCGTCGGGGGACCATTCTGGAAGAACAAGCTGTTCTGGTTCACCGACTATCAAGGGACACGCCAGACGCAGGGACAGACGACGGGCGAGGTGTTTCTGCCGACGGATAGTCAGCGGAATGGCATCTTCGCCCCCGCGGCGTTTACGGGATCCGTGGTCGGGGCGGCCTGGGCGAAGACGCTCTCGATCAAGACGGGGCGGACGGTGATGGAGGGGGAGCCGTACACGTCGGTGTTTCCCGGGGGAGTGATTCCGCAGTCGGCGATCGATAAGGTGGCGAAGAATGTGCTCGCGTATATTCCGCATTTGAATGCGGGGCAGAACTACTACTCCAGTAACAGCGAGAAGGGAACGGTGCGGGACGACAAGACGGGGCAGCGTGTGGACTTTGAGAGCAAGAGGGCGGGCACTCTCTCCTTCTATTATCACTTCGACGATTCGACGGTCTATAGTCCGCTGGGGGCGCCTTCGCAGGCGGATTCGGTGCCCGGCTTCGCGACGACCTCGCCCTCGCGGGCGCAGATGTTCGTGATCAGCGATATCAAGACGCTGGGCAGCACGATGGTGAACGAGGCGCGCTTCAGCTACTTCCGGACGTCGGTCCAGACCGCGAATCCGGATAGCGGATTTGCCAGCCTGGACTCGCTGGGCTTCACGACGGGTGTGGGCACGTCGGGGATCAACCCGTCGGGGCCGGCCGGGTATCGGCAGCTTGTTCCACAGATCGTCACGAATGAGTTTCAGATTGGCGGCGGGTTTCTGAATCTCTACCAGGCGAACAACACGGTGCAGCTCTCGGACAACGTCTCGAAGCTGCTTGGGGCGCACTCGCTGAAGGCCGGCTTTGACCTGCGCTACTACCAGGTGAACGTGCGGAATATCTGCGCACCCAATGGGCAGTTCACGTTCAATGGGACGGAGACCGGGAATGACATCGCCGACTATCTGCTCGGCGCGCCGAACTACTACGTGCAGTGTACGGAGCAGTTCCAGGACAACCGCAGCCGGTATGGGGGCTTCTTCGTTCAGGACACATGGAAGGCGAAGTCAAACCTTACTCTGAACTATGGGGTGCGATGGGACATCAACATGCCGTGGTACGACACGCAGGGCAAGACGGAGACGATCATCAAGGGCGAGCAATCGACCGTGTTTCCGCTTTCACCTCTCGGCTACGTGATGCCTGGCGACCCGGGGGTTCCGAGCACGGTGTCGCCGACCGGCTTTCATAACTTTGCGCCCCGGGTCGGTCTCGCCTACTCTCCCGGGGGGATGGAGGGGATCCTGGGGAAGATCCTTGGCGGAGCGGGGAAGACAAGCATTCGCTCTGCCTTCGGGATCTATTACCTTGGGGCAGCGGACCTGGGCAACTTCGGCCTGATCGGCGACGCTCCGTTCGGGATCTATTGGCAGAGCACGGCGCCATCGCTCTTTGCCACTCCGTTCCAGACCCGAGCAACCGGAGTGGCGCAGTTGAACCCGTTCCCATTCGCCTTTCCGTCTCCGGGGAGTCCTGCGAACAAGACGCTCGACTTCACGAAGTTCTACCCGCTGTATTCGCCGGGGTATAACGTCAACAACAAGATCACATATGCGGAGCACTATCATCTGACCCTGCAGCGAGAGCTGTCCACGTCCATGGTGTGGACGCTGGGCTATGTGGGGACACAGACGCATCGGCTTGAGGTGAACTACCAGCCGAACATCGGAAACACAGACCTCTGCCTGAGCTTGAGCCAGCCGAGCCAAGTGGCAGCGGGATCGCCGACATGCGGTCCATACTCCGAACCGTCGGTATTTACGCGGGCGGATGGGTCAACGGTGTATGGAAGCTTTGTGGGGTTGGGGAATCAGGCGTTGGGGGAGAAGAATGGCGGTCATGTCACCTTCGATCCCACACCGCTGATAAGCAATGTCGCGAATGCGAACTATAACTCGCTGCAGACATCGATCGAGCGCAAGGCAGGCAACCTGTCGTTCCTGGCTGCCTACACTTACTCGAAGTCGATCGATAACGCGGGAGGCAATCTGAACCCGTTCTTTCCGCGGCAGAGCCGATCCTTCTCCACGTTCAACATGAAGCATAACTTCGTTGTGAGTTACAACTACAACGTGACATTTCCGCACATCTTCGGCTTCACTCCGCGGCGGGTCGCGGATGGATGGAGTGTATCGGGAATCACGCGGGCTACGTCGGGACTGCCGGTTACTCTGAGCGAAGGCGACGATGCCGGCCTCACCTATATCGGGCTGGATTTTCCGGTGCAGATCGGTCCGGTGAAGACGCAGAATCCGAGGAACCCGACGCGTCAGTTCCTCAATGGGAGCACGGCGTTCCGGCCTGAACATCTTGGGGAGCATAGCTCGCTGCCGCAGCGGTTCTTCGCCGGGCCTGGACTACAGACCACGGATCTGGGTGTGAGCAAGGTCACGCCGATCAAGGAAGGGGTCTCGTTGCTGCTGCGTGCCGAGTTCTTCAATGTGTTCAACCATACGAACTTCACCAACCCGACGGGGAATATTACGAGCAGTAATTTCGGTACTATTACGAGTGCGCGCGATCCGCGTATTGGACAGGTTGCGGCAAAAATCACCTTTTAGCGAAGGTTGGATGCGAGTCGAGGCGAAGGCGTTTTGTCTCGACTCCATGGTGCTTGCGGACAGAGAGTCGCGTGCGGCGCAGAAGAACGGTAGAACGGCGGGAGAGAGAATGGGTCTATGAAGATACTTCGTCTTGCAAGTCTTGCTGTTTTGGCCTCGGTCAGCAGTCTATCCATCGCCCAGAGCGCTGCTCCCGCGAAGAAGCACCTTCTGATCCTGGGAGAGGAGAAGGGCTACCGGCATGAGTCTGTGTCTCACGCGATGGCCGTTCTGGAGCGGCTCGGAAACGACACGGGCTTGTGGGACACGACGATCCGAACGGACACGGAGGTATTGACGAAAAAGAAGCTCGAGTACAACGCCAAGAACCTCGATCGCTTCGACGCCGTATTGTTTTATACGGGCGGAGATCTCGAGATGGACGCGCAACAGCGAGCCGATCTGCTGTCGTTCGTGCACGAGGATGGGAAGGGTTTCGTGGGGGTGCACAGCGCGGCGATCACGTGGGCGAAGTGGCCGGAGTTTGTGGATATGCTTGGAGGCACCTTCGACGAGCATCCATGGATGACGTTTGATGCGCCGATTGTCGTCGACGATCCGGCATTTCCGGGAATGCAGGTATGGCCGCCCGCGTTCGTGCTCAAGGACGAGATCTACCAGATGAAGGGCTTCTCGCGCGAGAAGGTGCGGGTGCTGATGCGGCTCGATCCATGCAAGCTCGATCTGGACAACCCGAGGGTGCACAGGAAGGATCGGGACTTTGCGGTGAGCTGGGCAAAGGCCTATGGGAAGGGGCGCGTCTTCTACTCGACGCTTGGACATCCGGAAGAGAATTGGGACGATCCGCGACTGCAGCAGATGTACGTTGGGGCGATCAAGTGGGCGCTTGGATTGGCGACGGCGGATGTATCGACGCTGCCTGCTGCGACAACGAACGCAGGGAGAGAGGGATGCGCCAAGTGACGACTTCGAGAAGGCGGTTTCTCACGAGTATGGGGCTTTGCGTAGGGGCAGGCGTGAGCGGGGCAAGCCCGCTGAAGGTCTCGCAACGACTCCAGATCGGCGTGGGGACGTACAGTTATCACGGGCTGTCTGTCGACGACATGATCGTTCAGCTGAACGCCTTGCAGGTACGGTCGATCGAGATGTCGCGGGTTGAGTTCATGCTGCTGAGCCATCCGGTGGATGCCCTGTTTCAGGCGACCAGGGCGAAGCTCGATCGCGCGCGGGTTCGCTGCCTGTCGTACTATGCGGCCACGATCGTGACGGAGCAGGAGCTGGAAGATGCGATTCGATTTGCGCGGTTGCTCGGCGCTTCGAATATTACCGGCGACGCGACTGGAGCAGTGCTGGGGCGCATCGACAAGCGCCTGACAGAAGAAGGTCTGACCTTCGGGCTTCACAATCATTACTTCAAACAGAAGTTTGCTTACGAGAGCGCGGAGGATGTTCTGGGTGCTCTCGCCGGTCTGTCGAAGACGATGGGGGCGACCGCCGACGTGGGCCACTTTGCCTCCTGCGGTTATGATCCCGTGAGCTCTGTGCGCAAGCTGGCGCCCAGGCTCAGGATGGTTCATTTGAAGGATGTGCAGGCAACAGGTGGCGAGGTGAATGTGCTGCTCGGAAAGGGGATCGCGATGATCCCTGAGGTGATGCGGGAGCTGCGTCGCCAGCGTTTTGGCGGGCTGGTTGCCGTGGAGTATGAGAAGGAAGGACCGGTCAACGAAGACCTGAAGGAAGAAGTAGAGTTTGCCAGGAGCCTCGCTTAGAGCTGTTATGGATCTTAGTTTGAGAGCAGCGGATATTTTGCAGTGCGGAGGTGCAGGGATGTGGAAGTTACTTTTAGTTCTAATCATTTCGTTGGCCGCTTCAGCTCAAGAGGTTCACCCAACGCTTGCTTTGGGCTCTGCCGCACCTGACTTCTCGCTGCCCGGGGTGGATGGTAAGACCCATAGCCTGAGCGAGTATGCATCCAGTCCAATTCTGGTCGTGGCCTTCACGTGCAACCATTGCCCGATCGCGCAGATGTATGAGCAGCGCATCCAGCAGCTTGCAGCGGACTACAAGAGGCGCGGCGTGGCTGTGGTCGCGATCCAGCCGAATGATCCTGCGGCAATCCGGGTGGATGAGCTGGACTCATCCGATGTTAGCGATAGCCTGGCCGAGATGAAGATTCGCGTGGCATACAAGCATCTGACCTATCCCTATCTGTACGACGGCGCGACGCAGCAGGTGACGCGCGCCTATGGGCCGCAGGCGACGCCCCACGTCTTCATCTTCGATCAGCAGCGGCGCCTTCGGTACGAGGGGCGCATCGACAACAGCTATCGGACGGAGCTGGTGAAGAGCCAGGATGCGCGAAGCGCCATCGATGCGCTGCTCGCTCACAAGGACGTGGCGGTGAAGCATACGGGCGTCTTTGGCTGCTCAACGAAGTGGAAGGAGAAGGCGGCGGCTCGGGAGGCGGCGCTGCAGCAACTTGAACAACAGCCGGTAAGCGTGGACCTGGTATCAAAAGCCGAGTTGACGAAGCTTCGGACAAATCCCTCCCACCAGATGATGCTGGTGGATTTCTGGGCGACGTGGTGCGGATCGTGCGTGGTCGAATTTGCCGATCTTGAGGATACGCTGCGAATGTATTCAGGCCGCGATTTCTCGCTTGTGACGGTGTCGGCGAATATGCCGGACGAGAAGGCGAGCGTGCTTCGGTTCCTGCAAAAGCATCATGCTACGAGCAAAAATCTTCTGTTTTCGTCCGACGATACGGCGTCGCTGCAGACGGCTTTCGATCCCAAATGGGATTCGGCTGTGCCTTATACGATTCTGCTGTCGGGCGACGGGAAGGTGCTCTATAAGAAGCTGGGGTCGGTCGATATGCTGGAGCTGCGGCGCACGATTCTGGCGAACCTGCCGTCGGATTATGCGGGTTTCAATGAGTACTGGAAAGGGAATTGATGCGCAGCGCTACTTTTTTGCGTGAACGGTCTGCCTGGTGCGGGACGAGAACGCCCGCGGTGAAGAACCCAGGCGCAGGGTCGGTGGTGGCGATGACATGCTTGACGCCGAGGCGATTCGATGCCGGCGAGAGGGTGCGAGCATTAACGTTGCCTGTTGCTGCAAACCGTCTGCATGAGGAGCTGAACTGTAGGGAGCGTGTGTGCTAAATTCGACCGATGCTTTCAATCCGGAGGTAAACCGCGGCTTTATCTGGAAGGTCTCCTTGATTGCGGGGCTGGCGGGTATTCTTTACGGCTACGACATGGGAATCATTGCGGCTGCGCTGGTCTATGTGCGTGGAAGCTTCAGCCTTTCCACGCAGATGGAAGAGGTTGTGGTGAGTGTCGTACTGGTTGGAGCGATGTTGGGCGCAGTCCTAGGCGGGACCATCGCCGACCGCATCGGCCGGAGGGCCACGCTGGTGTGGGGCGGCAGCATCTTCATCGTGGGGTCTATCCTGGCTCCGCTGTCGCCGAACGTGGCCACTCTTATCCTGGCGCGCGGAATCTTGGGACTGGCGATCGGTTTTACGTCGGTGACTGCGCCGGTCTACGTGTCGGAGCTTGCGCCTCCGCAGTCGCGCGGGATGCTCATCGGGCTCTACCAATTCGCTCTAACCGTCGGGATTGCGTTATCGGACCTGACGGGCTACCTACTGGCCGGGCAGCAGGCGTGGAGGCTGATGTTCGGCATTGGAGCGCTGCCAGCGATCCTCTTCCTGTTCATGGTGCTGACGGTGCCCGAGAGTCCGCGATGGTTGTTTGCGCAGGGCCGGCTGGCGGATGCAAAGTCGGTGTTGAAGACCTACACGAATGAAGCGGGCGCCAGGCTGTTGCTCGAAGATATACGGGTCAGCATGCTAACCAAGATGGAGCGGCGCTGGAGCGCGCTGTGGAGTCCGGCTGTACGCGGCGCGCTGTTCATCGCGGTGGGATTCACGGTGCTGCAGCAGGTCACAGGTATCAACACAATCATCTACTACGGGCCGCGGATCTTTGCGCTTGCCGGCATCACGTCCAACAAGAATGCGATCTTTGCGACGCTGCTGGTCGCGATCGTCAATGTGCTCGCAACGGTGATTGCCCTGGTGCTGGTGGACAGGGCGGGACGGAAGCCTCTTCTCTATGCGGGCGTGAGCGGGATGACGATCTCGCTGTTTGTGCTCTCGTATGCCTTCCATCATCAGGCGAGGCTGGAATCGTCGCTGGGGCTGGTTGCTACCGCTTGTTTGATGNTCTACATCGTTTGCTTTGCGTTCAGCATGGGACCCATCGCGTGGATCCTTGTCTCCGANGTCTTTCCGCTGCGGGTGCGAGGCCGCGGAGTGGCGGCGGCGACACTTGGCTCCGGCACNTCGAACTTCCTTGTATCGATCACCTTTTTATCCCTTATCAAAACGGCAGGNACCTCCCTTACCTTCGCGATCTATGGAGTTTTCTGTATTGTTACGCTTTTGTTTGTGCGCTTCGTCGTTCCCGAGACGAAGGGACGCGAGCTGGAGAGTATTAGCGCTACTACGGTGATCGCACCGTAAGGCACAACACGCAGAAGGCGCAGCGATGCGCTGAACTGCATCCGAGGCAATCTTCAAGATGGTGAAGCAGCAGTCGTACAGCCTCAACACGATAGAGCATGACAGCTTGAACCCCCCGGACAACGAATGCGTTGTCGGTGTGGATATTGGAGGGACCAACCTTCGTTTAGCGTTAGCGGATATGACTGGCGCGGTGCTGGGAAGGTGGTCTACAAGTAGCGTGGGCATCCATGACCCGCATGAGATTGTTGCCCTGATTCGCGCGGGCGTGGAGCACCTGCTCAACGAGAGCTGTGGACCGCGCAGTGCGCTGCGAGCGATTGCAGCAGGAGCGCCGGGGATTACGGACGCCGACGCGGGCGTTGTGATTGCGACGTCGTACCTGATGGGATGGCGGGACGTGCCGCTGCGCGCCCTGCTCGAGGCGGCGTTGGAGGTGCCGGCTGCGGTCGATAACGATGTGAACGTAGGTGCGATCGGCGAGAGTTGGGTCGGTGCCGCGAAGGAGAGCCGCGACTTTGTTTTTTTGGCTATCGGGAGTGGCGTTGGGGCGGGTATTGTGCTGAACCGCCGCCTGTTCCAGGGGATGGGATGGACGGCTGGAGAGATCGGCTACATGCTTGTGCCTGGGACGCCGGAAGAGCCGGTGGAACGCAGCAAGCCGGGCGCGCTCGAAGGTCTTATCGGTGGCGAGGGAATCAAGGACCAGTGGAAGAAGTTATGGACGGAAGAGCGCACTGCGCTGCCGAGAGACCTGAATGCGACGCAGATCTTCGATTATGCGCTGGCAGGGGAGCCGCTGGCGCAGACCATGCTGGAGCAGTCGGCGCGAATTCTGGCGTATGCGATCTACAACATATCGCTGATCCTGAACTGTCCTTTGTTTGTGCTTGGCGGGGGCGTGGGAGCTCATCCGGCGCTCTGCGAGGCGACGCGAACTGTCCTGAAGGAGCGAAGTGCGCGGGCAATGCCGGAGCTTGCCCTGAGCATCCTGGGAGCCGATGCGCAATTAATCGGAGCCGTTCGACTGGCGCTCGATACGGCGAGTGCGCGTCGCGGGATCGCTGCGGAAACGGGTTGAGGGGGGAACAGTGTGGCAGACGCAGGTCTGAAACGAATTCTTCGAGGGCGGCGGCAGGTCAGCCGTTTTGTCAGGATGACGACGTAAAACAAGCAACCCTAAACGCACGTACTCTCGCTAACGAATGACCCCGCTTACGGTGAAAATGCTTTAGAACAATAACCTTTTTGAGCCAAGGAATGTGTGATGGAAGAGACGAAACAGCTGGCACCACGCTGGATCAATGGGATTGAGCCGGTCAAGGAACTGCTCGCAGCAACCGGCACGCAGATATTGGAGATCGAATGCCGCGAACAGCCTGAGCGTCTCCGTGAATTGATTCGTGCCTATGCCAGCGATGCGGCAATATGCAGTGAACTCAAGAAACTGAAAGAACTCGCTTCGAGAAAGGGGCCGGTGCTGTTTATCGGCATGGGCGGATCGTTCTGCTCTTCGATCAGCGGATCGGTTATGCTGCAGTCGCATGGCAAGCCGTCGTTTTCAGTGGACGCGGGAGAGTGGCTGAACTACTCCACATCGGTGTGGGACGATGCGGCGCTGTCCGTGTTGTCGACGACCTCGGGCGAGAGTGCGGAGCTGGTTGAACTGTTCAAGCGGGGAGGGGAGCGAGCGCTTAGTCTGATCTGCAACAATCCTGCGAGCACGTGCTGGAACCTGGCCGAGAACAAGCTTCCGATTCTGGCTGGACCGGAGTACGGCAACGCGACGAAGACCTATACGAACTCGACGGCGGCTTCGATCATCCTGGCGTCGGAGATTTTGGGGCGGCCGTGGCTTGAGGATGCGGAGCAGGTGGTGGAGAGCTTTGCCAGCGATCTCGACCGGGTGTTCGCGATGCGCGGTGAGCTGGAGAGCTTTTGCCGGGGAGCGGCCAATACGGAGATCGTGGGACGTGGAGCGGCGTGGGGAGGCGCGGTGATGAGCGCGCTGTGCATTCGTGAGATGAGCGGCCATCGCGCAGCGCCGCATACGGGAGCCGGCTTCAAGCATGGCCCGAATCTGGACGTGGATGGAACGCATGTGGCAATTATCTTTGCGCTGGGGCACGTGGCTGAGCTTGGCGTGAAGCTGGCGCAGGAGTGCAACCGGCGTGGAGGCAAGGTGGTGCTGGTCTCGACCGAGCAGCGCGATGTGACCGAGAGGCTGTTTCCGGTGAGGATTGGCGAGGTGCCGGAGCCGTGGGAGGGAATCACATCGCTGCTGGTGCCGCAGGCGCTTACGCTTGGGATGATCGAGCGGACGGGCTGCCGGCTGCCGCCGCGGTTTCAATATGGCGTGATGGAACAGTAGGGCGCCTGATTCGAAAGCTGCTTCGGAGAGGGTGCAGGAATGGCGATGTCGAAGGAGGTACAGGGGGCCTTCCCATTCGACAGGGTCAGGATGACGGCGCAAACGCGCCCCTACTCCGGCTTATCAATGACCGGAGTAAGGGGAAGGTGCTCTGAAGATATCCGCGCCGATCGTCCCGGGGAGACGGTCGGGGTGGATGTTTTGGTTAAGGCTGGTGAGGCAGGGTGAGGGTGGGGTTTTGATCAAAGAAGTTGACGGGGCGGATAAGGAAGTCGTGCCAGAGTGTGGGCATGATCGGCCAGTCTTCCAGGCGAACAACGTGATGAAAGCCGAGCGTGTACCAGCCGACGATGTCGGTGTTCTCGATTGGGCGATTGGCCGCAGTCCATGTGGGAAGACCTTCATGACCCTTGCTGCTGGTGACGTAGGTGCCGGAGGCGTAGAGCTCATCGGGATGGTAGGGGGTGACCCACATCTGATGCTCGGAGAAGGCGCCGACCCTCTGGGAGGGATCGTCGGGGGAGACGATGGAAACGGCGGTTGCGCCGGCC
>JGI12053J15887_10000823_pt1 | contig 13475 bp, 12 predicted proteins | sample MedBloCAOM1_O3_FD_15887 | JGI IMG/M metagenome (IMG submission 15887)
CACCGCATGGGCGAACAGAAAGATCGACTTCACGTTGACCGCGAGAAGCCGGTCGAACTCGTCCTCCTCCACCTCCAGCATCGGTCGCCGGACGTGGCTCATGCCGGCATTGTTGACGAGGATGTCGATCGCCCCGAAGGCATCGACCGTGGCCTTCACCGCGGCATCAACGTCGGCGCGTTGCGAGACATCGCAGCGCACGGCAATGGCCTTGTTGCTGATGGCGGCTGCCGCTGCCCGCGCGGCCCGCTCGTCGATGTCGATGACGGCAACACGCGCGCCCTCCCGCGCGAACGTCTCGGCAATGCCCTTGCCGAAACCGGATCCGGCGCCGGTCACCAGCGCAACCTTGTTGTCGAGACGCATGTTGCTTCCTTTCCACCGCGACGGATCCAGACGGCGCCGCTGCGAGGGGTTGACTAACGTTGTTGCTCATCCGGACGGACGACAAAAAAAGCAACTCAACTGTCCCGCGGCACGACACCATAGCCGCGCGCCCAACCGAGGCCACCTTCGGTCTTGCCGCGCGGCCGGTATTCGCACCCGATCCAGCCGCGGTAACCGAGGCGTTCGAGCGCCGCGAATATTTCGGGATAGTTCACCTCGCCTTCGTCCGGTTCGTGCCGCGACGGCACCGCCGCGATCTGCACATGACCGACGACGGGCAAGTGCTTTTCAAAGCGCTTGATGAGATCGCCGCCGACGATCTGGGCATGATAGAAGTCGAACTGGATGCGAACGTTCGGCCGCTCCACCTTGGCGATGATATCGGCCGCATGCTCGGCGCGGGTGAGAAAATAGTCGGGCCGGTCGCGCGGATTGATCGGCTCGATCAGCAACGTCACGTTCTTCTCGCGCGCCGCATCGGCCGCCCAAGCGAGATTGCGGACGAAGGTCGTCTCCGCCGCCGGACGCTGCTCCGGCGGCACCCTGCCGGCGAGGCAGTGGATCTGGCACCCGCCGATCGCGCTGATGTAGTCGAGTGCCTGCTTGAACACGGCGGCGAATTCCTGCTCGCGGCCTGGAACCGCTGCCACGCCGAACTCTCCCGCTGCCGATTGGCCCGGCGCGGTGTTGACACCGAGCACGATCAGGCCGCGGCGCTCGAGCTCGGCCTTTACGGCGGCGGGCGCGTGGTCATAGGGCAATTGCAGCTCGACCGCCCGGAAGCCAGCCGCGGCCGCCGCCGCGAAACGCTCGATCAGCGGGCGTTCGGTGAAGAGATAGGCCAGATTGGCGGCAAAGCGCGGCATCGGCAAAGGCTACTGTCCCGTGACCCCGGCCTGCTTGATGATGGGCACCCACTTGTCGATCTCCTTGCTCACGAACTCGGCGAGCGCCGCCGGCGTCTGGGCGGATTCGGGGGGCAGCTCGACTGCAAGTTCCAGGAGCCGCTTGCGGGCGTTGTCGTCCTTGAGCGCGGCGCGCGCCACCGTGCTGAGCTTGTCGACGATCTCCTTCGAGGTCCCCTTGGGCGCGAACAGCGCGTTCCAGCCGACGGCCTGGAATTCCGGCAGGCCCTGTTCGGCGGAGGTCGGAACATCGGGAATAACCGCAAGGCGCGTCGGCAAGGCGACGACCAGGCCATTGATCATCTTGGCTTGGATACTCGGCACGACGCCGACGGTCTGGTCGCAGACATAGTCCACTTGCCCACCGAGGAGCGCATTCAACGCCGGTCCCGAGCCGCGGAACGGAATGTGCTGCGGCTTCACGTTGAGCAGGGCGTCGAGAAACAGGCAGGTGAGATGCGATGTGGCGCCGACGCCGCCGGTGCCATAATTGACCTTGGAATCGTTCTTTTTCAAATACGTGATGAATTCGCGGAAATCCTTGACCGGCAAGTCCTTCTTCGCCGCCACGATCATCGGCGTGCCGCCGGTATTCATGATCGGCTCAAAATCCGTGCGCGGATCATAGGCGAGGTTGGGATAGAGCCCGACGCTCGCGGCCTGGGTGCCGAGATTGCCCATGAGCAGCGTGTAGCCGTCGGGCGGCGCCTTCGCGACCCGGGTGACGCCGACCGTCCCGCCTCCTCCGACCACGTTCTCGACGATGACCTGCTGGCCCAGCGCCCGGCTCATGGGCTCAGCCATGAGTCGCGAGATGATATCGGTCGGGCCGCCGGCAGCGAACGGAACGACAAGGGTGATCGGCCGCTCCGGATAGACCGCGAGCACGGGCGTCGCGAACGTCAGCGCAGCCGCTCCTGCGACGGCTCGCAAGCCGGCGCGCAGCAATGTGCGAGAAGTCATTCGTATCCTCCCAGGTGGCAACCTTGTCATTGATGCGGCCGGCGCGGACTTGCGGCCGGCATCCGATCCGCATAACCAGCGTATCGTTGCATCGAATGGCATGTCTACCCTTCCGGGATCCGGGGAGAGCATCGCATGCTCGCCAATGACAGCTTCCACATCGCCGTCCTGCCAGGCGACGGCATCGGGCCGGAAGTCATGGCTCCCGCCCTCGAAGTCCTGAACAAGGTCGCAGCATCGACGCCCCGGCTGAACCTGCGCTTCACCGAGGCGCCGGCGGGCGCAGGCCACTATCGCGACACCGGCGCGTCGCTTCCGGACTCCACGGTCAAGCTCTGCGAGCAGGCCGATGCCATTCTGCTCGGCGCCTGCGGGCTGCCGCATATCCGCTATCCCGACAACACCGAGATCATGCCGCAGGTGGAGTTGCGCTTCATTTTCGATCTCTATGCCGGCGTGCGTCCGTGCCGGCTGATCCCGAACATCCCAAGCCCGATCGTGGGCGCGGCCGAACGCGGGATCGATCTCATTGTGATCCGCGAGTCGACGGAAGGCCTGTTCGCCTCCATGGGCAAGGGCGTGGTCACCGACACCGAGGCCCGTGAGACCTTGCTGATCACGCGCAAGACCTCCGAGCGTCTGTTCGACTTCTCGTTTCGCCTGGCGCAGCGGCGCAAGGCGCGCGGCGCGCCCGGCCGGCTCGCCTGCGTCGACAAGGCGAATGCCTTCAAGGCCTATGCCTTCTTCCGCAAGATCTTCGACGAATGCGCGGCCCGTTATCCCGACGTGGCCACCGACCGCATCTACGTCGATGCCTGCTCGGCCATGCTGGTGCGGCGGCCGTGGGATTTCGACGTGATGGTGATGGAGAACATGTTCGGCGACATCATCTCCGATCTCACCGCCGGTCTGATCGGCGGCATGGGCATGGCCCCTTCGGCCGATATCGGAGACAAGCACGCGGTATTTCAACCCTGCCACGGCACCGCGCCGGACATCATGGGCAAAGGACTAGCCAATCCGACGGCCATGATCCTTTCGGCCGCCATGATGCTGGACTGGCTCGCCGACCGTCACGGCCACGAGGGGGCGGCGCAGGCCGCCCGTGCCATCGAGGGTGCCGTCGACCGCGCCTTCGCCGCCGGCCTCAAAGCATGCGAATTCGGTGGCCGCGACGGCACCGCTGCGATTGCCGACAGCGTATTGCTGGCGCTGGATTTGCCCGCGGCAAATTAGCGACGGCGGCCACGGGCCCTCTGGTGGGATATTTCCCACCTCCCCACGTTCGACCCATGATGCGGTACATGACGCGCATGTTTTGCCACGAAACATGAGCGTTCCCGGCCTTTGGGCGAGCGCCCACTATGCCTCCCACCGAGCGGGTGGGATGTTTTGTGGTTGACGCTTATTGGCGCAGTTGGTTCGCTGGGCCCGTCCCGGCGCATCACACAAGCCCTTCGCAACGGGCGCGCGCAGGACACAGGAGCGAAACTCTCAACCGAGGCGTCTGGCATGAACGCCCAGGAACTGCTGCAGGAAATCGCCGACTATTGTCGGCACAGCGGGCTCGCGGAATCGACCTTCGGCCGGCGTGCCGTCAATGACGGCAAGCTGACCGCGCGGCTGCGCAACGGCGGTCGGATCACGACCGAGACGCTCGACCGCATCAGGGGCTTCATGGAAACCAACAGGACGGCCACCAACGCCGCGCGTCCTGCGATCATCGAGCGCCCGGCACGTCCGCCGGCAGTTCCGGCTTCATTGGGACCAATCCCTGCCGGTGAGCGCGATCCGCAGCGCAACTTCCGCTTCTTCGACAACCGGCAGAAATATCTGCTGTTCGTCAACACCTGCAGCGAAAAGTGGGTGGTCGCCAGCCGGGTCGGACTCGAACTCGCCAATATCCATCCGCGCCCCCCGGCTCTGCGGGTGTTCGACGCGGGCGTGGGCGACGGCACCGTGCTGCTGCGGGTGATGCGGGCAATGCATGATCGCTTTCCGCACACGCCGTTCTACGTGGTGGGCAAAGAGATCAGCCTCGAGGACGTCCGCCTCGGCTTGCAGAAAATGTCGGACCGGTTTTTCGAGCATCCCGCAACCGTCCTGGTGCTGACCAATCTGGCTTATGCCGACGCGCCATGGCTGGCGGTAAAATCGCTCTCCGCCGCCTCGAGCATGGTGTGGCACGAAGTGCCGCTGTCCGGTGATTCCGCCTACCGCTTCGAGCAGCAGATCACCGATCTGGTGCCGTTCCTGTCGCAGAACTGGAGGGCCGGGGTCAGCGCCAAGACCGGCAATCCGGTTTACGAACGGCCGGTCGTGCTGGTGCTCTATCGCGAGGACCACAAGTTCCTGCTCGACCCCATCATCCCGCGTCCGGGCGGCACGGTCGCCAATTACGACCTGGTCATCGCCTCGCAGCCTTATCGCGCGCGCGCGTCGCTCGATTTCAAGGCCAAACGCGTAATTGCGCCGCTTGCAAAATCGCTCGGACCGGGCGGGCGGCTCATCGCCATTCATTCCCACGGCAACGATCCCGGCATGGAGATCATCCAGAAGGTATGGCCGGGTGACAATCCGTTCCTCCACGACCGCCACCAGATCATGAAAGCGGTGAAGCACGAGCTCGGCCCTGCTGGGCGCGACCTCAACTTCAACGCCTATGCCGACAACCGCTCCCTGTTTCGCTACGACATGCACACGCTGCCGAGCGAAATTTCGGACCAGTCGATCGGTACCTCCACGCTGTTTGCGGCGTGGAATGCGGCGATCTACGTGGCGCAGGTCGAGGATGACCGGCTCGCGGAGGTCGTGGCCGACGGCCGTTATTTGGAATCGACGCGCGAGGTTCTGCGCGAGCACGGGGCGCTCTGGTTCTACGACGAATCATACGTGATCTCGCGCCGGCGCGAGTGATGCCTTGCCGAATTCTCTCCGGAGCAGACCGAGTTCGCGGCAGCGACAGATGTCCATCATCACACCTTCTCCCGTGACCGAGTTCGCGGACCGTGCCGACCCGGTCGATGCGATCGCGGATTTCGCGCGCGGCTTCTCGCTCGAAGCGACGCGGCCGTCGGCGGAAGACGTCGCCGTTCTGGCCGCCGTCGCGCGTCCCGGCACCCGTGTCTATGTGAGCGCGGTGCCAACGAGGCCGGCACAGGACGCGATCGAAGCGGTGGCGAGCTTGCGCGCGGCAGGTTTCGAACCTGTGCCGCACCTTGCCGTGCGCAACTTCGCCACGGTTCGCGACCTCGACGATTTTCTCGACCGCGTCACCGGCGAGGCAGGGGTGAGGCGCGTGCTGGTGATCGCAGGCGACCGCGATCAGCCCAGCGGCGACTTCCGCAGCTCGATCGAGGTGATCGACGGCGGCGCGTTGCAACGCCACGGGATCGTGGAGATCGGGATCGCAGGTTATCCCGATGGTCACCCGCGCATATCGGAGCAGGACCTCGAGCGGTCGCTGGCAGAAAAGATTCATGTCGCAGAGACGACCGGGATGGCGGTGCACATCGTCACCCAGTTTTGCTTCGATGCGCCAACGATCCTGAAATGGATCGGCCGCTTGCGCGACTTCGGCGTCGAACATCCGGTGCGGATCGGGCTTCCCGGCCCCACCAACCTCGCGACGCTGTTGCGCTACGCCCGGCGCTGCGGGGTGCGGGCGTCCGCCCAGGGGCTGGCGCGGCAAGCCGGCTTGGTGCGGCAGCTTTTTGCCATGTCGACGCCCGACGTCCTGGTGCGCGCGATTGCCGAGGCGCGCGCTCACAAGCATCTCGGCGAGATCGCGCCGCATTTTTTCTCTTTCGGCGGACTGGCGCAAGCGGCACGGTGGGGCGCGGCGGTGGCGGAACGCCGGATTGCGCTCGAGCCCGCGGCCGGATTCCGGGTCGAGCCGCCGCGCCCCAGAGCTTGATGCGCCGGCGACGAGATCTACGCATCACGCTGGCTTGAATGTGGGAGAGCACCCGTTTATGCCAAGCCAAGGTGCGGTCGATTGGAGCGGTGCATCACGCCATGGAAGCTCATCCGGCTCGTCTCGCCAAAGCATCGGCGCCGCTCGATCGTCGCCATTTCGTGGCCGGCACCGTCGCCGCATGCGCGGCCGGCTTGCTTCCTAGACCGGCTCACGCGAACGTTCCGGTCGCTTACGACTGGAATGCCGCACCCCCGACGGATCCGAAGTCTGATTTCATCAATTGGATGACCAGGAACCGCGCCGAGGACTCAACCTTTGTTGGGCAGCGCTGGGACCGGTTCAAGCAGTTGCTCGCCAGCCGCGACATCTGGGACAAGCGGGATATCCGCGCATTCCTGCTGACGCCGCGCGAAGAATTTGTCACCAGGCAAAATCTCGGCCGCGCTTATGAGTGGCACTATCTCAACATCGGCTACGGGGTGACGATTACCGGTCCGCACACGGTCGCGCGCATGACCAATTCCATGGATGTAAAGTTCGGCGATAAGGTGCTCGAGATCGGGACCGGTTCGGGATATCAGTCGGCCTATTTGTCCAATCTCACCGATAAGGTGTGGTCGATCGAGATCATCAAGCCATTGGCGGAGCGCACCCGGCGTATCTATGACACGCTCATCGAGCGCGGCTATAGCGAGTACAAGGCGATCACCACCAAGAACGCGGACGGCTATTACGGCTGGGAGCAAGAGGGGCCATTCGACAAGATCATCGTCACCTGCGCGATCGATCACATTCCGCCGCCGCTGCTGCAGCAGCTCAAGCCGAACGGCATCATGGTGATCCCGGTCGGGCCGCCAGGCGTCCAGCACGTGCTCAAGGTGGCCAAGCAGCAAGCCGCCGACGGCGCCATCAACGTCGCGCGCTCGGATATCTATCAGGGCGGCCGTGTCTCTTTCGTGCCATTTACGAAGCTCGATGGCGACTTGATTAAGGGCACCCACAGCGGCAGGTGAGCTGGCGGCGCGAGCGGTGTCGGGCCGCTCTTTGTGCCAGTGGGCGCCCAGCGACGACAGTCGCCAGCGCGCTAATACGCGGCTGCGAGCAAGGTGCGCACGTCCTCGGCCGACGCCTCTCGCGGCGCGCTGATCGACATCGCCGCCACTTCGCCCGCCACGAAATCGACCTTGGCACGATCGAACCCGATCTCCGCCAGCCGCTGCGGGATCGGGAAACCCCTGAGCATGAGGGCAAGGCGGTCCGCCGGATCGCCGCCCAATGCCTCGACCAGGCGCGCTTGCGCTTCCGGCGCCGCCGCGAGGTTGAACCGCGTCACGTGGGGAAGAATGATCGCATGGGTCTCGGCGTGCGGCAGGCCGAGCCCGCCGAGCACGTGCGCGAGCTTGTGTTGCAGCGCCGTCCCGGCGGTGAGCACGACACCGGCAAGCCAAGCCGCAATGAGACATTCCGCGCGCGAGTCGCGGTCGGAGCCATCGGCAATCACCCGCGGCAAATGCACGGCGAAACGACGCGTCGCGTCGGTCGCGAGCGCCATCAGGAACGGCGTGCGGTCGGACACCCAGAGCCCCTCGACGCAGTGGGCAATAGCATTCATGGCGCTGGCGGCACTCACCGCCGCGGGCAGACCGACGGTCAGATCCGGATCGTAGACTATGGTGCGCGGCAGGGCGCGGGCATCCTTGCCGGTGAACTTGCGCTCGCCCTCACTCATTCCCCAGATCGCAGTTGCTTCGGATCCGGAATAGGTGGTGGGCACGGCGAGAATGGGCAGGCCGCGATCGCGGGCGATGATCTTGGCAAGTCCGATAGCGGCGCCGCCGCCGGCGGCGACGAGGCCATCGGCATTGGCCGCCGCTGCGAGGCCCGCTTCCGCCACCGCCTTGGGTACGTGCACCACCGCCCGTGCATGCAGCCCCGCCGAACGTGCGCCCAGAATTTCAACCAGCCGCGCGCCCAGCCGCGCACCACTTCCGGGCGTGGCGATTACCAGCGCACGCTTCATGCCGAGGCGGCCCGCTTCGTCGGCAACACGCACGGAAGCGCCCGGTGCGAACACGACGCGCTGGGATTGAACCTCGTGAATGAAGGATGTGCTCATTCGTTGCTCCGACGCGAGCGGGAGCCGGGGCCGAAAGCGGCTTCGACGCAACAAGCCATTGCGCTTCAGACAATTGCGCTTCGCGAATCTCGCGCCAGGTCCCTGCGCTCCGCGCAGTTACGCCGGTCCGCGCGAAGCACGAGCGCTCGCACCAAAGCGGGCGCTGCGCGTGCCCCGCAAGCGGAAACGCCTAGTGAGCGCGGGTATCCTCGCGCCAGATTCCGAGCGCTTCCTGCGAGGGACGGTCGGAGATCGAGAACAGCACGGATTCCTTCTCGGCATTGTGGGAGAAGTGCTTCCACGGCGGCACCACGAAAACGTCGTTCGGGCCCCATTCCAGCACCTTGCCATCGACCGTGGTCGTGCCCTTGCCCTCGACGCAAACGAAGATCGAGCCGTCGGTCGCGCGGTACTTCTCGCCTTTGAAGCCTTTCGGCAAGAGCGCGAGGCCGGCCCCCATGGTGGGCAGCACTGGGCCGCCATTGATGGGATTGGCGTATCGCACGCGCGCGCCGTGGCGTTTGTCGACGTCGCCTGCCTTGCTCATGCGCTCGATGATCGGCCGGGTGCGGGCATAGGTGTAGTTGATCACCGGGCTGCGGTTCATGTGCGCCGGAGCGCCGTCCGGCAGCACGCCGGAGCCGTAGAAGGCAAGCGAGTCGCCGTCCGCCCGGTTGGTGGACTGCGTCGTCTCCTCGAAATGCTCGGCGAACGACGCTTCGAAGAAGTTGACCTGGGGAAAGTCGAGCACGTCGAGCCACAGCATCGGCTTGTCCGAGGTGTTGCCATGATCATGCGGCGCCCAGTTCGCGGTGATGACGAAATCGCCGGGCGCCATGAAGGATTTCTCGCCCTCGACCGCGGTGTAGGCGCCCTCGCCGTCGAGCACGAAACGAATGGCCGACGAGACATGCCGATGCGCCGGGGCAACTTCGCCCGGCAGGATCATCTGCACGCCGGCAAAGAGCGTGTTGGTGGCGCGGGATTCTCCCCGCATGCCCGGATTCTCGAGGATCAGCACGCGGCGCTCTGCCTCTTCGGCCGTGATCAGCCCGCCCGATTCCATCACCAGGCGCTTGATGTCGTCATAGTGCCAGATAACCGGCGCGCAGCGCGTCACCGGCTCTTTGGTGACGACACTGTTCATCACCTTCCAGAGCGGCGTCATGCCGTGCTTGGCAATGCGCTGGTAGTATTCCTCCCGCATCGCCTCGATATTGTGCTTGGGGCCGGGGGCCTTGATCTCGGCCGGGTGGGTTGCGGTCGCGCTCGCCATCGCGCTCTCCCTTGGTCGGTCTGGGTGGTCCAGATTAGAATAATCCAAAAACAGGCAATTAGTATATAATGAAACTATCTCCCTTCGGAAGGCCCGGAATATCGGGATTTGTCCTTCCCCACCCCCAAATGGGCGGCTCAGGTATTCACATTGCCGCCGTCTACCGCCAGCGTCTGGCCGGTGATGAAATCGCTGTCCGCTGACGCGAGGAAAACCAGGGCACCCAGCAAATCCTGCGGATGCTGGTCGCGCCGCAGCGAGCGGGATTGGATGGCCCGGTCGCGGGCGGTCTGCACGTGCCCCGGGTTCTCGCTCATCACCGTGTCGCTCAAGGTAAAGCCCGGTGCCAGGGTGTTGACCCGGATGCCGTTTCCTCCCAGCTCGCGCGCGAGTGCCCGGGTGAATGCCATGATGCCGCCCTTGGTCGTGACATAGTGCAGCATCCAGGGGATGCCGCGATACGCGGTGCCCGAGCCGATATTGATGATCTTGCCGTAGCCGCGCGCAATCATGTGCGGGGCGACGTGCTTCACCATCAGGAACGGCCCGCGCAGATTGACCGCCATCACCTTGTCCCAGAGATCCGCGTCGATCTCGGTACATTTCGTCTCCTGCAGGGGTGCAAACAGCGCGGCGTTGTTCACCAGCACGTCGATCCTGCCAAAGCGCTCCATGGTGGCTGCGACCAGGGTCTTGACCGAGCTTTCGTCGCTGACGTCGGTGACGGCGCTGATCACCGAATTTGCCCCGTGCTTGGCGGCGATCTCCTCCGCGATCTCCTTGCCGTCGGAAATATCCGCGATCATGACGCGCGCGCCTTCGGCGGCGAACGCCAGCGAATAGTGCCGGCCGATGCCCTTCGCTCCACCGGTGACGATGGCGGTACGGCCGGACAATCGCCCCATGCTGCTATTCCTTCGGGCCGAGGCGGCGGATGAATTTTTCGAACCCCGCGAGCTGCTGCTTGATCAGGTCGATGGCGGTCTGATCCCTGAGCTCGAGCGTCTTCTCGTCGAACTTCTGCGCGGCAAACGTGACCAGAACCTCGGGGCGGCCGAACAGGATGACGTCGACCGAGGTGAGCGACTGCCGCAGATGATATTGCATGCGCGATCCGCCCAGGATGCCGCCGGCGGCGGACTGCAGCGCGACCGGCTTGTCCTTGAACGGCTGGTCCTTCATGCGCGACACCCAGTCGATGGCGTTCTTCAGGCCGCCGGGTATCGACCAATTGTACTCAGGCGAGACGATGATCAGGGCGTCGGCGCTGCGGATGGCGTCGGCCCAGGCCTTCACTTCGGCCGGAAAACCGGTCGTATCCTGGATATCGTGATTGTAGATCGGGAACTTGTCGAAGGCCGGCGCTGGGCGCAACTTCAGCCCGGCCGGCGCCAGTGCTGGCAAGGTTCGCGCAAGCGCCGCGTTGTACGAGCCCTTGCGCAGCGAGCCGCAGATCACCAGCACATCGAGTTGTTTGTCAGCCACGAGTCACCCCCCTCAAGCGCGCGCGTTTTCACCGCGCCGATGTCAAAGACGAATTGATAACGGATCGGTGCGGCCCGGCAAGCACTCTCTCGGCCTCATGACTCGAAGGGCGCGCGCCCTCCGATGAAGGCGGAGGTCGCTTCAGCTCTTGGGCGCTACCCGCGCGATGTAGCTCGCAAAGGATGCAAGCTGCTGCTTGATGAAGCCGCGCGTCGCCTCGTCCTTGATCTCGCCGGTGGTTTCGTCGAGCTTGGACGCACAATTGCCGATGAAGATTTCCGGCTTGTTGAGGGTGTGGGCATCGAGAAACGTCATCGCCTTGCGCATATCGTATTGCACGCGAGCACCGCCGACCGGGCCGGGCGAGGCCGATTGCAGCGCGACAGGCTTGCCCGCGAACGGCTGGTTCTGTAGCCGCGAGACCCAGTCGATTGCGTTCTTCAGGCCGCCGGGGATGGTGAAGTTGTATTCGGGCGTGCAGAAGATCACGCCGTCCGCGGTGCGGATGGCGTCGGCGAGGGTGTTCACGGCGGCCGGAAAGCCGGTCGAGTTCTGGATGTCGGCGTTGTAGAGCGGAAACTCGGCAAAGGACGGAGCCGGCTTGATGGTCATGCCCTCCGGCGCAAGCGACGGCAGCGCCCGCTGCACTATGGCGTTGAAGGAGCCCTTGCGCAGCGAGCCGCAGATCGAAAGAACGTTCAATGTGGGCATGACGGTGTCTCCAGCACGGGGATGAAACGTTGCGCACGATAGCGACGATCGCGCTCCCGCTTGGTGCCGAGAGCGCCCGCTCGATCTCGGGCTTACCCGAGATCGAGGGCGTTAGGCGCGGACAAGTTTGCGGAGGCGACGCAAGCTTGCCTGCATGCGCCGCCTCCCGATGGGGGCGGGAGCGATGACTACTTCTCGTTCTCGATCGGGTTCGAAAGCACGCCGACACCCTCGATATCGATCTCGCAGGTATCGCCCTGCTTCATCCATACCGGGGTCGGCTTGCGCGCGTGGCCGACACCGGAGGGCGTGCCGGTGAACACGATGTCCCCCGGCTCGAGCGTGATGCCCTGGGTGACATAGGCGATGGTCTCCGCGATCGGAAACATCATGTTATCGGTATTGTCCGACTGCATGACTTGGCCATTGAGCCGGGTTTGGATCTTGAGGCCCTTGCCGCCCGCTGGCACCTCGTCCGCCGTGATCATCCAGGGGCCGAAGCCGCCGGTACGGTCGAAATTCTTGCCCATGTCCCATTGCGTGGTCTTGCGCTGATATTCGCGCACCGAGCCTTCGTTGCCGCAGGAGTATCCGGCAATGCACGAATACGCATTCTCGAGCGTGAGGTGCTTGGCCCGCTTGCCGACGATGAAGATGAGCTCGGCCTCGTAGTCGAGAGTCTCGGACGCTTTCGGCCTGATGATCGGCTGACCGTGCGGCACGAGCGAGGAATTGCCGCGCATGAAGATGGTGGGAAATTTCGGAATATTGTCGCGCTGCGAGCCTTCCTTCACGTGCTCGAGATAGTTTAGGCCGAGGCAGATGACCTTGCCGGGCGTCGCCACCGGCAGAGCGTATTTCAGGCCCTTGAGCGGACGGTGGGCGCTTGCGGTCGCACGTTTCGCGGCATCCTTGAGCGCCGACAGGTCGCCGTTGTTGCGGCGCAGGCATTCGCCGAGGTCGCTCGGTATGGTCTTGTCGACCGCCTGGAGATCGATCACCTGATCGCCCTCGATGATGCCGAGATGCAGTTCCCCACTCGCTTCGAAACCAACGATTTTCATGGACACTCCCTCACTTGGATGGGGGCGTTGTAGCAGCCGCATGTAGGGCGGGCAAAGGCGCAGGCTGAGCGGCCGCGGTCCGTGCCGGAGTTGCGCCGTGCCCACGCTACGGGCGTGACGCTGAGGGAAAACGCGTGGGCACGCTTCGCCACCCTACACAGCCGCTCGATCGTCATGCCGCGCGCGCGAGAAAATACGTCCGCAGTAGCTCGCGCGCAGCGAGGCCCGATTGCAGATTCCAGGCATTCACGACGGCGAGCCGAAAACCTCCCGGCGGCATGGCATGGCGCTCGGGCTCGATCTCCTCGTGGAACGTGATCTGCACGCTGGAAACGCCGGGCAGATGCCGGACCTGGGCCGCGAGCGCGGGAGGCGGGTGGCGATATCGGGGCCCATGCGGCCCGAACAGGACCACGCTGTATCCGTCCCGGCGGTCTTCATCGGCGAAGTCCCATGACCGCTCATGGTATAGGCGCACGAGCGCATCGACCCAGCCGGCGCCGTAGAGGTCCGGCCACTGGTCGCTCATGCGCAGATGCATCTCGATCATCCGGCCGCCGATGGTCTCGGTGTTGAGGATCCCGGTATAGCCCGCGAGGTGTCGGCGAATCCACGCGCCGCAATAATTCTCGATCTCGGGATCGTGCGC
>JGI12053J15887_10000824_pt1 | contig 13475 bp, 15 predicted proteins | sample MedBloCAOM1_O3_FD_15887 | JGI IMG/M metagenome (IMG submission 15887)
ATCCTCTGGCTGGGAGCGCTGCTCGCGAACCTGCTCGCGCTCGACCGGCTCATTGCCATGGATCACGAGGACGGCTCGCTCGACCTCATCCTGACGGCGCGCGTGCCGCTCGAACTTGCGCTCGCCGCCAAGGCGCTCGCGCATTGGCTCACCACCGGCCTTCCGCTGGTCATTGCCGCGCCGCTGCTGGGCCTCCTGCTCAACCTCGAGCCGAAGGCGACCAGCGCGGTCGCGCTGACCTTGCTCGCGGGCACGCCGGCGCTGACCTTCATCGGCCTCATCGGCGCGGCCCTCACTGTTGCACTGCGGCGCGGTGGCCTCTTGCTCGCGATTCTGGTTCTGCCGTTGACAATTCCCGTGCTCATCTTCGGCGTTGCAGCGTCGAACGCGGCCATCGTGGGACCGATCCCGTTCGGCACGCCGTTCAGCATCCTGTGCGCGCTGACGCTGGCGAGCGTGGTAATCGGTCCGCTGAGCGCCGCCATCGGGCTGCGGCAAGGACTGGAGTAGAGGCGACGTGCGAATGACGTGATCGTGAAATGCCCGCAGGCCAGACACCTCCGCATTGGGATCGCCACATTGCGGTCGCCACATTGCGGACGGCTTGGCGCATGAATAAGAAAACGCATCTGTAGGGAGTTGCGATGAGACTGACCGACCTCGCCAATCCGTCCCGCTTCCTGGCGCTGACCGACCGGATATTGCCATGGCTCGCGGTGGCGACGCTGCTCGCCTTCGCCTTCGGCATCAGCCAGGCCTACTTCGCACCCGATGACTATCAGCAGGGCGCGACCGTGAAGATCATGTTCATTCATGTGCCGGCGGCGTGGCTCGGCACCTTCGCCTGGGTGTTGATGAGCATCGCTGGCCTCGGCACGCTGGTCTGGCGCCATCCGCTCGCCGACGTTGCCGCCAAGGCCGCGGCGCCCATCGGCGCGGCGTTCACCCTCATGTGTCTCGTCACCGGCTCGCTCTGGGGACGACCGATGTGGGGCACCTACTGGGTGTGGGACGCGCGGCTGACCTCGGTGCTGGTGCTGTTCCTGATGTATCTCGGCGTGATCGCGTTGTGGCGGACGATCGAAGACCCGACGCGGGCGGCGCGGGTGGCGGCGGTGCTCACCCTCGTCGGCGCCGTCAACATCCCCATCATCAAGTTTTCGGTGGACTGGTGGAACACGTTGCACCAGCCGGCTTCGGTGCTCCGACTGGGCGGATCGACGATCCATCCGACGATCCTCGTGCCGCTGATCGTGATGCTCGTTGCGTTCACGCTGTTGTTTCTGACGCTGCATCTCGCGGCCATGCGCAACGAGATCATGCGGCGGCGCGTACGCACCCTGCTTATCATGCAGGCGGACGCCGCGACGGGATTGTGACGATGAATCTCGGTCCCCATGTCGGCTTCATCGTGAGCGCATACGTCGCCGCCGTCGCGATCGTGGCGGGACTGGTGGCGTGGATCGTGTTCGAGCGCTGGCATCTGACCCGCATGCTCAACGAGTTCGAAGCGCAGGGGATCAGACGACGCTCCGGACGCGCGCAGGAGGACAAGGCGTGAGCGCGGCTGACAACAACGCGGTCGAAAAGGATGCGGGGGCGTGGCGGCGCCGCCTGCTGGTGTTGCTCCCGCTGCTGGCCTTTCTTGCGCTCGCTGCGCTGTTCATGCTGCGGCTGGGCGCCGGCGATCCTTCGCGCATTCCGTCCGCCTTGATCGGACACCCTGCCCCGCAAACCAGTCTCCCGCCGCTCCCTGCGCTCGAGCGCGACGGCAAGGCGGTGCCCGGCGTCAGCAGCGCGGATTTCAAGGGCGAAGTGACGGTGCTCAACGTATGGGCCTCGTGGTGCGTCCCCTGCCGGGAGGAGGCGCCGCTGCTCCTGAGCCTGGCGGCTGACCAGCGCCTGCGCGTCGCCGGCATCAATTACAAGGACGAGCCCGACAACGCCCGACGCTTTCTGGGCCGTTATGGCAATCCCTTCGTGGCCAACGGAATCGACCGCAATGGCCGGGCGGCGATCGAGTGGGGCGTCTATGGGGTACCGGAAACCTTCGTCGTCGGTCGCGATGGGCATATCGCCTACAAGCTGATCGGACCGATCACCCCCGACAATCTCGACAAGGCGCTGAAGCCGGCGATCGAGAAGGCGCTGGCGGCGCCCTAGTTGGCGAATAGCGAATAGCGAGTGGAAGATGACGTCGCTTCTTCCTCAGTACGCTATTCCCTATTCCCTATTCGCTACTCGCCACTCACTATTCGCTGTTTTCTTTTGCCTCCGGCGCGGCATATTTCGTCAGCAGCGGATACTGCAAGGCGCCGAACAGGAACGTCAGCGGCACGACACCGAACACCTTGAAGCTGACCCAGACGTCGGTGGTCTGCGTACGCCAGACGATCTCGTTGAGGATAGCCAGTGCGAAGAAGAACAGCGCCCAACGCACCGTCAGCTTGCGCCAGCCTTCGTCGGTGAGGTGAAACACGGAATCGAACACCATGCTCAGGAGCGGCTTGCCGAACGCAAGCCCACCGAGCAGCACCCCGCCGAACAGCAAGTAGATGATGGTCGGCTTGAGCTTGATGAAATGCTCGTCGTGCAGGACGAGAGTAAGAGAGCCGAACACCAGCACGATGATCGCGGTGACCAGCGGCATGACCGGCAGATGCCGCGTCATCACATAGGACACCACGAGCGCGGCCACGATCGCAACCATGAACACCGCCGTCGCGACGAAGATGCCGGCGCGCTCCCCGGTGGCGATATCGGCGGGCAGTATCGGCGCGACCAGCGGCAGGAATAGCGCGGGGCGCGAATTGGCGACGAAGAACAGCACCAGCGGCCCGAGATCGAGCACGATCTTGAGCATGGGATTGAGCTGCGGTTTTTTCGCGGTCATGGGAGGCTGTGTAGCGTGATTGATCCGATGAGTCATGCGGCACGATGACTATCATCATCCGCGCAAGCGGATGATCCGGTATTCCGTGAGAGGCGTGGGACGCACGGCGTCTATCGAAGGCTGATGTTTACTGATGCCCGCTTTCGCGGGCATGACAAGCGGGGGATGCAAGGAACAGGATCTCATTCCACCCCCGCGACCGCGCGCGCGAACTCCCGGGCCGAGAACGGCGCCAGGTCGTCGATGCTTTCGCCCACGCCGATGAAATGCACCGGCAGGCCGAATTTCGCTGCGATCGCGACCAGGATGCCGCCCCGCGCGGTGCCGTCGAGCTTGGTCATGACAAGCCCGGTGACACCGGCGATGTTGCGAAACACCTCGACCTGGGAGAGCGCGTTCTGCCCGACCGTGGCGTCGAGCACCAGGAGAACGGCATGCGGCACCGCCGGGTCGACCTTCTTCATCACCCGCACGATCTTTTCCAATTCGTCCATCAGCACCGCCTTGTTCTGCAGGCGACCGGCGGTGTCGACCAGCAGCACGTCGATCTCCTCGACGCGCGCTTGCGTGAGCGCATCGAAGGCGAGGCCCGCGGCGTCCGCGCCCGGCGCCCGCGCGATGACGGTGGCACCGCTGCGGCCGCCCCAGATGTTGAGCTGATCGATGGCGGCAGCACGAAACGTGTCGCCGGCGGCGAGCAGGACCGAGCGGCCCTCGGCGCGGAACTTGGCGGCGAGCTTACCGATGGTCGTGGTCTTGCCCGAACCGTTGACACCGATGACGAGCACGACGAAGGGTTTTTCTCCGTCGACGGCGAGCGGCTTCGCGACCGGGGTGAGGACCTTCTCCACTTCGGTCGCGACGACCGCTTTCACCTCGTCGGACGTGATCGCCTTGTCGTAGCGGCCTTCGCCGACCGCGGCGGCGATTCTCGCCGCGGTGTCGACGCCGAGATCGGCGCGGATCAGCACTTCCTCGATCTGGTCGAGCATCTCCTGGTCGAGCTTGCGCTTGACGACGATATCGGCGACGGCGCCGCCGATCGACGCCGATGTGCGCTTGAGCCCGCCGCTGAGCCGCTGCCACCAGTTCTGCTTCTCTGTCGGTTGATCGTTCATCTTCTCCGGAGCGCTTCGTTCACAACGACGGTCGTGATAGCGGTTTCTCCGAACCTTGGTAAGTGACCGTGACCCCCGAAGAGATCATCGCTCGCCTGCTCTATCGCGACGGCCTGATGCTGGTGATCGACAAGCCGGCGGGTTTCGCCGTTCACAAGGGCCCCAAGGGCGGCGAGAGCCTCGAGGACTATTTCGGCGCGCTGCGGTTCGGGTTGCCGCGCGCGCCCGCACTCGCGCATCGGCTCGATCGCGACACGTCAGGCTGCCTCGTGCTCGGTCGCCACCGCAAGGCGCTGGCCGAGCTCGGTCGTCTGTTCAAAAGCGGGCGCATCGCCAAGACCTATTGGGCGCTGGTGGAGGGCGGACCGGCGGAAGACGAGGGCCGCATCGACCTGCCGCTCGGCCGCAAGGACGCCACCCGCGGCTGGTGGATGAAGCACGACCCGCAGGGCCAGCCTTCGGTCACCACCTGGAAAGTGCTGGGACGGGCCCAATCTCCCGCCACGCGTGGCGAATTGGCGTTTGCCGCCGGCCTCCCCCCGGGCTCCCCTCCCCCTTGTGGGGAGGGGTTGGGGGTGGGGGTCGAGCGGGTCGGCAGCGCTGATGCCCAACTTCACATCGAGTCATCGCGGCGAAGCGGTGACGAGACAGACACCCATAACCTCACTTGGCTTGCGCTGGAGCCGCTGACCGGCCGCACCCATCAACTGCGCGTGCATTGCGCCGCCATGGGCTGGCCGATCCTGGGCGACAGCGTCTATGGCGGCGCCCCGCGCGCCGGCGGACCCGGCCTGCACCTGCACGCCCGCGAGATCATGGTGCCGCTCTACAAGAACCGTGCGCCGATCCAGGTGATCGCGCCGGTGCCGCCGCACATGCAGTCAGCATTGCGCAGATGCGGATGGCGGGACGACGCGTCGGGTTGAATGACCGCGACGGAACCCGCGCCGATCAATACAGCGTCGCCTTCAACCGCTCGGGTGCCGTGCGGTCGTGCTCCGGGCCGCCCATCCTGCCCTGGGTAAGATCGGCCAGGATCGTGCCGGCGCTCGGCAGGCTCTTACGCTCGACGTGCCGTGACGCGTCCCACAGTTTCGAGCGCACGATCGCCTTCGCGCACTGATAGTAGATGCGATCCACCGCGACGACGATCACGGTGCGCGGCGCCTTGCCGTCGATGACGAAACTCTGCGTCAGCGCCGGATCCGTGGAAATCGTCGCGCGCCCGTTCACGCGTATCGTCTCCCCGCATCCCGGAATGAGGAACAGCAGCGCCACGCGCGGGTCGTGGATGATATTTCGCAACGTGTCGATGCGGTTGTTGCCGCGCCGGTCCGGGATCAGCAGCGTCTTCTCGTCGGCGACCCGCACGAAGCCCGGCGCGTCGCCGCGCGGCGAGCAGTCGAACCCGTCGGGACCGCCGGATGCCAGCGCAAAGAACGGCGCCGCTTCGATGAAGGCGCGGTAGGGGCCGGTGATCCGATTGGTCTCCTTGACCAGCGACGGACCGAACGGCTCGCCATAGAGCCGCTCGAGCGCTTCCATGCTGGTGACGAGATGGTCGGGAGAAACGCTGTCGGTCATGGCTGTCGTTCCGATTGTGCCCGCAACGTCTATCACATTGTGTTTTANGCGGCGAGCAGTTGGCGTCCGTTGTGCCCNGTGACGGTGAGTTCGAGGATCATGCCGGGCCGGACCGACGCANCGAGCCGCACCGGCGTGAAATGCTCGGTGTGGCCGATGGCATGGAATTCGGTCAGCACTTTGCGCGTGGCGCCGACCTGCGCATCGAGATGTCGGCGCAGCGCAGCCTCGCCTTTTTCGCGCAGCCGGCGTGCACGGTCCTTGACGATGTCGCGCGCAAGCTGGGGCATGCGCTCGGCGGGCGTGCCCGGACGCGGTGAGAACGGAAAGACATGGAGATGCGTCAGCCCGCATTCATCGACCAGATCGAGGGAACGGGCGAACATGTCCTCGGTCTCGGTCGGGAAACCGGCGATGATGTCGCCGCCGAACACCACGTCGGGCCGCAGCCGCCGCACCTTTTCGCAGAAGGCGATGGCATCGGCGCGCAGGTGACGGCGCTTCATCCGCTTCAGGATCAGATCATCGCCGGCCTGCAGCGAGAGATGCAGGTGCGGCATCAGCCGCGCGTCGGTCGCGAACACATCGAGCAGGCCGGGATCGGCTTCCACCGAATCGATCGAGGAGAGCCGCAGTCGCTCGAGCTCCGGCACATGTTTCAGGATCTGCTTCACCAGCATGCCGAGCTTGGGTACGCCCGGAAGATTGGTGCCATAGCTCGTGAGATCTACGCCGGTGAAGACGACTTCGCGATAGCCCCGCGCGCACAGCGTGCGCACCTGCGCAACCACCTCGCCCATCGGCACCGAACGCGAATTGCCGCGGCCGTAAGGGATAATGCAGAAGGTGCAGCGGTGGTCGCAGCCGTTCTGTACCTGCACGAAGGCGCGCGCGTGACCTTCGACGCCATCGATGAGATGCGCGGCCGTCTGCGTCACCATCATGATGTCGTCGACCGCGACCTTTTCCTCGGCGGCGATGCCGAATGGCGCATGCACCAATACGTCCCGATGCGCGCGCCAGACCTCTGCGCTGAGCTTCTCCCCGTTGCCCAGGACCAGCGCCACCTCGGGCATGTCCGCGAAGCTTGCGGACTCGGTCTGCGCCGCGCAACCCGTAACCACGATGCGCGCGGCCGGCCGCTCGCGCTTGAGTCGGCGGATGGCCTGACGCGATTGCCGTACCGCCTCGGCGGTCACCGCGCAGGTGTTGAAGACGACGGTGTCAGGAAGATCCGCCGCCTGCGCCTGGCGACGGATCACCTCGGATTCGTAGGTATTGAGCCGGCAGCCGAAGGTGATGATGTCGACGCTCATCGCCGCGCGCTCATGGTCGCTGACCCGAATAGCGACGCGCCGTAGGGTGGGCAAAGGCGCGCGACCCCGTACGCATCGGGAGATTGCGGTTCGCGCCGTTGCTCACCCTACGCCGCTCCTTGCTCGGCGAAGAGAGCGGGATCGAACTTGCCTTCATATTCGTATGCCACCGGGCCGGTCATCAACACGTGGTCGTCGCCCTCGCGCCATTCGACCCGCAGGTCGCCGCCCGGCAGCGTCACCGTCACCGTACGGCCGGTGCGATCGAGGCGCGCGGCGGCGACGGCCGCCGCGCAGGCGGCTGATCCACACGCCCTGGTAAGACCGGCGCCGCGCTCCCAGGTGCGCAGCACGATGTGCTCTCGCGACACCACCTGGGCCAGCGAAATATTGGCGCGTTCGGGAAAGATCGGATGATGCTCCAACGGCGGCCCGAGCTTGCCCAGGTCGTAACGGTGGACATCGTCGACCCAGAAAATAGCATGCGGGTTGCCCATGCTCACGGCCGAGGGTGCGCGCAGGATCGGTTGGTCGACCGGTCCGATCTGCAGGTCGAGCGCGCAGGTATCGTCGGTCGCCTCCGCAAGAGGAATTTCGTGCCAGGCAAACCGCGGCGCGCCCATGTCGACCGTCGAAACCTGCGGCTCGTCATCCTTCCAGCAGTCGAGCAATCCAGCCTTGGTCTCGAACGTCAACGTGCGCTTGCCAGTTTGCGCGAACAACAGCTCGGCGATGCAGCGCATGCCGTTGCCGCACGCGCCAGCCTCCGAGCCGTCGTTGTTGTAGATGCGGACATAGGCGTCGGTGCCGGGTGTACGCGCCGTATGCAAGGCCATCAACTGATCGTAGGGCGCACCGTCAGGCTGCGCAGCCGCGCGCGCCTCGGCCGCGGTGATCGCGCCGGCCCGTCCGCGCATATCGACCACGACGATCTCGTTGCCGAGGCCGTTCATCTTAACAAAGGCATGGTTGGCGAGCGTGCTCATGGGACGCCTGTTGTTGCCGCTTTATATGGGCAAGCGAGTGCAATGGGCAACCGAGCGCCCGTTGGCCGGCGTCGCCCGATCTGCTGGGTCGGAAGACCTATTGCGAGCCGGCGGCGCCGGCCCGCTCGACCACTTTGCCCCAGCGCACGATCTCGGACCTGACATAGCCTTGCAACTCCTCGGGCGGCGGACTCACGACCGGAATGAGGCCGCGGTCGGTAAAATCCTTCTGGATGTCGGGCTCGGCCAGAATGGCCCGCAATTCCGCATTGAGCTTGTGCAGGATCGGCTTGGGGATTCCCGCCGGCGCGACCACCATCTGCCAGGATGAAGCGACATACCCGGGCAGGCCGGCTTGCGAGAGCGGAGGAATGTCGGGAGCGGCGGCGACCCGTTGCGCGGTCGTCACGCCGAGCGCCCGCAGTTGGCCGGCCCTGATCAGCGGAAGCGCCGTTCCGAAATCCCCGAACATCAGGGGTACATGGCCGGCGACCACGTCGTTGAAGGCGGGCGCAAGTCCCTTATAGGGCACGTGCGTCATCTCGATGCCGGTCATGCTCTTCAACAGTTCGGCGTAGAGATGGCCCGCGCCGCCGTGCCCATTTGATGCGTAGGCGAGGCCGCCGGGGGTGCGCTTGGCGAGCGTCACGAGATCCGCGACCGAGCGCACCGGCAGCGCGGGATTGACCACGAGGACAAAGGGAATGTCGGAGAACAGCGCGACCGGCATCAGATCCTTGATCGGATCGTAGGCGAGATTGCTGTAGATGCTGACGTTGATCGCCATGGTCGTGCTGGTGGCGAGCAGGATGGTATGACCATCCGGCGCCGACTTGGCGACGAAGCTGGCGCCGATGGCGGTGCCCGCACCTGGCCGGTTGTCGATCACGAACGGCTGGCCGAGCCGCTGCTGCAGCCGCCGCCCCAGCAGCCGGGCCATGGTTTCCGTCCCTCCGCCGGGGGCATAGGGCACGACGAACAAGACCGGTCGCGAGGGATATTCCTGGGCGGGAGCAGGCGCGGGAAGGAGCGCCGCGGCGATGGCGAACGTCAAAGGACCCAGCCGCATCGTTTCCTCGGTTGTTCCGCCTTTGCCGCGGGTTTAGGCGAGGCTAGCGTAAAGCCTGGAAGGGCGGTATGGGCCAAAATAGCCCTGTTTCCTTGACAGTTCCGGTCCCGGCCGCCATAAGCATGCGCGTGGCGCGGAGCTTCAGAGTTCCGCGCCCTTTGTTACGGCCCGTTAGCGCCGTAAGAACCCAACACCCGACTGAAAGAAGCCGGTCCGGAACGATCCGAGCGCCGGAATCGAACACGAGGACAGAACGATGTTCGCAGTCATCCGCACCGGCGGCAAGCAATACCGCGTTGCCGCCGAGGATGTGATCAAGGTCGAAAAGGTCAAGGGCGATCCCGGCGAGATCGTCCAGTTCGGCGAGGTTCTGGTGGTCGGCGGCGACGACGTCACCCTCGGCGTACCGACCATTGCCGGCGCCTCGGTGGCCGCGGAGGTCCTGGAGCAGGGGCGCGGCGCCAAGGTCATCGCCTTCAAGAAGCGCCGCCGGAAGAATTCGCGCCGCAAGCGCGGCCACCGGCAGGAATTCACCCTCTTGCGGGTGACCGAGATCCTGACCGACGGCGCCAAGCCCACCGTCACCGCGCGGCCGAAGCCCGAGCCGAAGCCGAAGCCGGTCATAACGGAGGCCGACGACGGCGACGAGCCCGACGAAAGCGCAGCGCCGAAGGCCAAGGCCGCCAAGAAGCCTGCCGCCAAGAAGCCTGCCGCCAAGAAACCGGGGAAGACAGCGGATAAGACGTCGGACAAGCCGAAATCGGGCGGCAAGGGCAAGAAGAAGTGATGATTTCGTCACAAAATTGGACTACATAACGGGCGACAACGGCCTGACGTTCAGGGACCAGCAACAATGGCTCACAAAAAAGCAGGTGGATCATCCCGCAACGGCCGCGACTCCAACAGTCAGCGGCTTGGCCTGAAGATTTTTGGCGGCGAGCAGGTGCTCGCCGGCAATATCATCGCGCGCCAACGCGGCACCAAATGGCATCCCGGCACCAATGTCGGCCTGGGGAAAGACCACACGCTGTTTGCGCTGACCCCCGGCCGCGTCGAGTTCCGCACCAAAGCCAAGGGCCGGATCTTCGTATCGGTGCTCCCGATGTCGGAGGCTGCGGCCGAGTAAACGGCGGATCAATTTGTTACGTCCGCCGGCATCCATCGAACCGGCGGGCCCATACGGGTTCCATGAGGGGAGACGGGATGCCGGCTCCCCTCTTCCTTTTGAGGAGCCCATGCGATGACACTGCTGGAGCAAGACGCGCCGGAGGGATTGGAAGGCCGAAGCGTTCCGGTCCTCGAGACCGAGCGACTGGTGCTGCGCCCGCCGCGGTTCGAGGACGCCGGAACGATCGCGGCCCTGGTCAACGACCGTCGCATCGCCGAGAACACGCTGCGCATTCCGCATCCCTATGCGCTTGCGGACGCGCAAGCCTTTCTCACTGCCGCAAACGCGAGCGGCGGCGAAATCGTGTTCCTGATCACCGCTTGGGACGGCACCGTGCTCGGCAGTTGCGGAATCGGAAAGCTCGACGGCGAGCATCCTGAGATCGGCTATTGGCTCGGCGTTCCGTTCTGGGGCAAGGGTTTTGCCACGGAGGCCGCGCGCGCTCTGATCGATCATGCCTTCGGCGAGCTCGGCTACGACGTGCTCGTCGGCGGCGCGCGGGTGAGCAATCCTGCGTCGCGCCGGGTGCTGCAGAAATGCGGTTTCGAATGGACGGGCGTCGGCCTCTACCGCATCCGCGCGCTCGCCTCGTCGGCGCCGGTCGATCGTTTTCGTCTTGACCGCGGCCTCTGGGCCTCACTCAAGAGCTGGGGTAAGGCGAGCAGGACCACCTAGCCGACCAAGGAGCAGACCATGCCAGCGCCTTTCACCATCATCGGCATCGACCACGTGGTGCTGCGCGCGTCCGACCCGGAGGCGCTGGAACGATTCTATATGGAGGTGCTCGGCTGCGCGTTCGAGAAGCGCCAGGGCACGCTGACGCAGCTGCGCGCCGGGCATGCGCTGATCGATATCGTTCCGGCCGAGGAGGCCGGACCGGCGCAGGGGACATCGAGCACCGGCGGCGCCAATCTCGATCATCTCTGCCTGCGGGTCGCGCCGTTCGACGCCCCCGCGATTGCCGCGCATCTCGCAACGCATGGCATTCGCTGCGGCGAGGAGGCCTCGCGCTACGGCGCCGAAGGCCAGGGCCCGTCCGTCTACCTGCACGATCCCGAAGGCAACGGCATCGAGCTCAAGGGCCCGGTGCCGGATTGAATGGAAGATACGATTGCTGCATCTGTGACTGACTCGGATCGTTGTGAGCACACCATGACCCTGACGCAGGTCGTGCATGCGACGCGAATGCGCCGGCCCGACCGCAAGAGGTTCGGCCGGAAGGGTTGACGCGCGTCCCATCGCGCGAGGCAGATGCCGAGAACCCGAGCCCTTCCGCCGACGCGGAAGGGCTTTCGTTTTTTGGGCCGGCGTCGCTTCTGCGAAAGGACATGACATGAGCAAGATTCTGATCACCAGCGCCCTGCCGTACATCAACGGCGTCAAGCACCTCGGCAATCTCGTCGGCTCGCTGCTGCCCGCGGATGTGCATGCGCGTTTCCGCCGCCAGCTCGGCGACGAAGTACTGTTCATTTGCGGTACCGACGAGCACGGCACGCCGGCGGAGCTCGGCGCGATCGAGGCCGGCGAAGACGTGCGGCGCTACTGCGATACGCAGCACGCGATCCAGGCGGACGTCTATCGACGCTTCAATTTGTCGTTCGATCATTTCGGCCGCTCGTCCTGCCGGCAGAACCATGCATTGACCCGGCATTTCTACCAACGGCTCGATGCCGCCGGCTTGATCGCCGAGCGCTCCGTGAGCCAGGTGTGGTCGTCGGTCGACCGGCGCTTCCTGCCCGACCGTTACGTGCTCGGCACCTGTCCGCATTGCGGCTTTGCGGCCGCGCGCGGCGACCAGTGCGACAGTTGCGGGACGCTGCTCGATCCCGCGGACCTGATAGCGCCGCGTTCGGCGCTGTCAGGCGATACGCAAGTCGAGTTGCGCGCGAGCCTTCATCGCTTTCTGCGCCAATCGCTGCTGGTGGATCGCCTCAATGCCTGGTTCGACACCCGCACGGGGTGGCCGCCTTTCGTGGCGGCGCTGGCGAAGAGCTGGCTGACGTCGGATTTGCGCGATCGCTGCATCACCCGCGATCTCAGCTGGGGCGTGCCGGTGCCGGGCTTCGACAACAAGGTGTTCTATGTCTGGTTCGACGCGCCCATCGGCTACATCGCGGCGACGCAGGAGTGGGCGGAAAAAGACCCTGCGCGTCGCGACTGGCGCGACTGGTGGTGGCAGGCGGATGACGTCCGCTACATCCAGTTCCTGGGCAAGGACAACGTGCCGTTTCACGCCGTGAGCTTTCCCGCAACGCTGCTCGGATCCGGCGAGCCCTGGAAGACCGTCGACGTGATCAAGGGATTTCATTGGCTCAACTACGATGGCGGGAAATTCTCAACCAGCCGCCGGCGCGGCATCTTCACCGATGCGGCGCTGGAGGAACTGCCGGCCGACCTGTGGCGCTGGTGGCTGGTCGCAAACGCGCCCGAGACGTCCGACACCGACTTCACCGTCGTCCGCTTCGCGGCGGACGTGAACAAGGACCTGGCCGACGTGCTCGGCAACTTGGTCAACCGCCTCGTTCGGTTTGCCGCACAGGCCTTTGGCGGCCGCGTACCGGGCGGGGGAAAGCCGGGCGCGCGCGAGCACGCGCTGGCAGCCGAGATCGACCGGCGCGTCGCGCAACTGCGGACGCATCACGAAGCGCTGGAATTCCGGCACGCCGCCGCGGACACCCGCGCGATCTGGGCGCGCGCCAATGCCTATGTGCAGGAGACGGCGCCCTGGACCGCGATCAACTCCGATCCCGCTCGAGCCGCGGTCAGCACGCGAACCGCGCTGAACCTCGTGCGGCTGTCGGCGGTGCTTGCCTGGAGTATCGTGCCATCGCTGGCAGGCCAAGTCTTGTCCGCGCTGGGAGAGGACGCGCCGATTCCGCCTTGGCCCACGCAGGCCGGAAGCGATCTCTTGCGGGACCTCCATGCGGACCGGCCAATCGGACCAATCGGGCCGCTGGTCGCCAAGCTTGGCGCGGCCGACATCGCCCGCTTGTCCCGGCGCTTCGCAGGCGTGGAGCCGAGCAAGTGTTAGTGCGGCGGCCCGACTAGATCATATCGTTGCTAGAGTGTACTCAATAAATCGCGGCAGGTGAGAATGGCCTGACAATGTCCGCTTTGGATCCCTTTACGGCCTTAAGTCGGATATCGTGACATGTCCGAAAAGTGCCATGTGTGGACGGCTCCGAGTTGGCAAGAGCTTTCTTCACGTTTGCAGCATTGGTCGGTGCAGCCATGTGTCGGCCTTTAGATGCGGTTCACATGACCGCTGGCCATAATGCCCTCCGCGGATCAGGTCCCGGTCAAAAACCCGCATTCGATAACAATGCGATGGCACAAGTGGG
>JGI12053J15887_10000825_pt1 | contig 13474 bp, 14 predicted proteins | sample MedBloCAOM1_O3_FD_15887 | JGI IMG/M metagenome (IMG submission 15887)
AACGGTCGCAAGATCAACTTCATCTCCTACGACGATGCCTACAGTCCGCCCAAGACCGTGGAGCAGGCCCGCAAGCTGGTCGAGAGCGACGAGGTGTTCTTGATCTTCGCGCCGCTCGGCACCGCGCCCAACGCCGCGATCCAGAAATACATGAATACGATGAAGGTGCCGCAGCTGTTCGTCGCCACCGGCGCCTCGCGCTGGGGCGATCCGGAGCATTTCCCCTGGACGATCGGCTGGCAGCCGAACTACCGGGCCGAAGCGCGCATCTACGCCACCTACATTTTGCAACATCACCCCAGCGCGAAACTCGGCGTGCTGTACCAGAACGACGATTTTGGAAAGGATTACGTGCTCGGTCTGAAGGACGTGCTGCGCGACAAATTTGCCAAAATGGTCGTCAGCGAGATTTCCTACGAGATCGGCCAGCCGACGGTGGATTCCCAGGTGGTGGCGATCAAGACCTCCAACCCGGACATCTTCATCAATATCGGCACGCCGAAATTCGCGGCGCAGGCAATCAAGAAGCTCGCCGAGCTCGACTGGCATCCGATCCACATCATGACCAACGTGTCGGCCTCGGTCGGCGCCGTGCTCAAGCCTGCGGGCCTTGAGAATTCCAAAGGCATCCTCAGCGCCGGCTATCAGATGGATGTCACCGATCCGCAATGGGACAGCCATCCGGGCATGCAGAAATTCCGAACCTTCATGGCGAAATATTATCCGGAAGCCGACCGGTCCGAGAGCGGCCCGCTCACGGGCTACAATCTGTCGACCGCCATGATCGAGGTGCTGAAGCGGTGCGGTGACAACCTCACGCGCGAGAACGTCATGAAGGTGGTCGCCAACATGGATTTCGAGATCAACACCTACATCCCCGGCATCCGCATCAAGACCTCGCCGACCGATTTCTATCCGATCGAGCAGGTGCAGATGATGCGCTTCACCGGCGAGAAATGGCAGCTGTTCGGCCCGATCATCGACGGCCACGCGGAGTAGGGTAACCCTTCTCCTTTTCTGACGCGCCTGAATTTGAAACTGAGGACTACCGCAAACACTGCCTAAACATCGGCAAAAGCCGGGCTGGCCATGTAATTCCTGGGGAGGAACCAATGGACCGCACGCTCGAACGATCGACCATGCGCAAGGTCTATCTGCGCCTACTACCGTTTGCGATTTTGTCCTATGTGCTCGCCTATATCGATCGGATCAATGTGAGCTTCGCCGGGCTCACCATGCGCGGCGACCTCGGTATGTCGGCCGGCACCTTCGGCTTCGCCGTCGGCATGTTCTACTGGGCCTATTTCCTCTTCGAGGTGCCGAGCAACGTGATCCTGGAAAAGGTCGGCGCCAGGATATGGATCGCCCGGATCATGATCACCTGGGGAATCCTGGCAGGCCTGACTGCCATGGTGACAGGGCCGACCAGCTTTGGGATCGTGCGCTTCCTGCTCGGCGTCGCCGAGGCCGGATTCTTTCCCGGCATCATCCTTTACTTCACTTACTGGTTTCCGAGCTATCATCACGCCCGCATCGTGTCAGGCTTCCTGGTAGGCCTGCCGGTCGCGGTAGCGATCGGCGCGCCGATATCGACGGCGCTGCTCGGCCTGGATGGCCTGTTCGGTCTGCGGGGCTGGCAAGTCATGTACATCGCCGAAGCGATCCCGACCGTGGTGATCGGGGTGATCACGTTTTTCGTGCTCACGGATCGGCCAGCGGAAGCAAAATTCCTCACCGCAGAGGAGCGCAACTGGCTCGTCAGCACGATCGCCGCCGAACGCCGCGCCACCGAGAGGGTGCGCACATTCACGCTATGGCAGGCGCTTTACAATCCCAAGGTGCTGCTGCTGGCGTTGAACTATGTCGGCATTGTCACTGCTAGCCTCGGCATGCTGATTTTCGTTCCGCAAATGATCAAGTCGTTGGGTGACTACAGCAACATGACGGTCGGCTGGCTCACCATGATTCCCTATACTTGCGGCGCCATCGCCATGGTGGTGTGGGGCCGCATTTCCGATCGCATGAACGAGCGGCGCTGGAATCTGTTCATCGGTTGCGTGTTCTCGACCGTCGGGCTTTTCATCGCCGGCTTGACGATGGGGACCTGGTGGGCGCTGGTCGGAATGTCGATCGCGGCGATGGGCTTTTATGGCTCCAAGGGGCCGTTTTTCGCCATGCCGCCGATGTTCCTCAGCGGCGCCGGATTGGCCGCAGGCATTGCCTGGATCAACTCGATCGGCAATCTCGGAGGCTTCTTCGGCCCCTGGTATGTTGGCGTCATGAAGGATCTGACCGGCAGTTACGCGGGCGGCCTTTATGGGCTCGCTTTGCTCGGTCTGATCGCCGCGATCGTGTGCGCGCTGTTTCTGCACATTCCAAACCGCCTTCCGTCGTCGACGGTCGGCGCGCCGGCGGAATAAGAAGAAAGGCGTAGCCGGCGCATTGCGACTTAACGCGGCTCGGCCTACATCACCTGTGAGAGACATCGCACGGGCAGGGAGCGCCATGAAATCCGTCGTCATAACCGGTGCGTCCACCGGCATCGGCTGGGCCACCGCAAAGCTGCTGCTCGACCGCGGGTTTCGCGTGTTCGGCAGCGTCCGCAAGCAGGCCGATGCCGATCGGCTCAGGGGTGAATTCGGCGCCAATTTTGTGCCGCTGTTGTTCGACGTCACCGATGAGGCCGCGGTGCTGGCGGCCGCACGCGAGGTGCGCACCGCGCTCAACGGCGAAAAGCTCGCCGGCCTCGTCAACAATGCCGGCGTTGCGGTTGCGGGACCCGTGCTCGGGCTTGGCGCGGACGAATTCCGCCGCCAGATGGACGTCAACGTCATCGGTCCGATCATCGCGACCCAGGCGTTCGGTCCGCTGCTGGGCTCCGACCGGTCGCTGAAAGGTCCGCCCGGGCGGATCGTGATGATCTCTTCAGTCGCCGGCAAGAACGGCAACCCGCTGATGTCGGCCTACTGCGCATCGAAGCACGCCATCGAAGGCCTGTCGGAAAGCCTGCGCCGCGAACTGATGCTGTTCGGCATCGACGTCGTCATCGTGGCGCCGGGCGCGGTGAAGACGCCGATCTGGAGCAAGGCGGACGAAGTCGGCGTTTCGTCTTACAAAAAATCGCCGTATTTCCCGGCGCTGCAGGGCATGCGGATGTTCATGTTGCAGCTCTGCGAAAACGGCTTGCCCGCGGAGAAAATCGCCGAGCGGATTTTCGAGGCGCTGACATCGGCCAATCCCAAGATCCGCTACCAGATCACGCCCGATCCGATGCGGCATTTGATGCTCGCCATGTTGCCGAAACGGATGCTCGACAGGATCATCGCCAAACGTCTCGGCCTGATGCCGCCGGCATGAGCATGCTTGCGCGCTTCATCCGGCCGGCGCGGCACGCGGCGCTGCCTTCGACGCCATGCTGATCATCCGCAGCGTGAATACCGCCAGCAGTGGGATCAGAAACAGCGCATAAAGCGGCATATCCGGAATCCGCTTGCCGAACGAGACCGTGAACTGAAACAACAGATAATAGCCGCCGCTGAGGTGCAGCAGGCGCCAGGCGCGCGGGCCGATCGCCTGCGCCGTGCGGTCGAACGAGGTCGCGGCCATCGCCACGATAAAGGAATAACCGATGCCGCCGAAAATGTAGGAAGCGGCCGAGGTCGCGGCGGCATAAGCGGCTGGGTCCATCGCCGCGAAGCAGGCAATCGCCACGGCGTGGATGCCGTGCGAGGCCGCAAAGGTCGCGCCGAGGTAGCGGCGGTTGCGGCGCTGCCACCTCGTCCAGGCATTGGGCCACAGCCGCGCCAGCGCCGCCGCGCCGAAAGCGAGGCAGAAGAACAACAGCGACGTCCGCGCGGTGAAGCGGATCACCAGGCGCACGCCGTCGACCTCGAACTGCCGCATGCCGGCGATCCAGACGCAAAGCGCGACAAGGGTCAGGCCCAGCACCGCGAACAGCCGCCAGCCTTCGAACCAGCTTTGGCGATGAGATGTCATGATGCGCTCCCGGACAATGTAATCATCAGTTACATGGCGGATTGCGAGCAGGTCAAATCCGTGTAATCAGTGCTTACATTCACGTTCGGGTGATGCTAGGAGAAAGCATGCGCACGACCACCAAGCGTTCGCCCGCCAAATCCGGCCGCGGGACGGCCCGCCGCGCGCCGACGCCAAAGCCCTATCATCATGGCGATCTGCGGCGCGTCCTGATCGACGCGGCGCTGCAACTGGTCGGTGAGGGCGGGCCGGATGCCGTGAGCGTCCGCGAGGCCGCGCGCCGCGCCGGGGTGTCCGCGGGGGCGCCGTTCCGGCATTTTCCGAGCCGCGACGCGCTGATGACGGCGGTGGCGGAAGAGGCGCAACGGCGTTTTCGGGCCGAGATCGAAGCCGCGCTTTCAGAGGCGCCGGCCAGCGATCCCCTGGCAAAGTTTCGCTGCCTCGGGCTTGCCTATCTGCGCTGGGCGATGCGCAACCCGACCCATTTCGAGATCATCTCCAGCCGCCGTTTTTTCGATCACGACAGGGCCGCGAACGTGTCGCGGGACAACACCGAGCTGATCGACATGACCGAACGCACGCTGGCGGAGGCGTTTGCGCGCGGGCAACTGCGCGTGTCGGATGTGAGGTGGGTGCAGATCGCCGGCCGCGCGCTGGTCTATGGCTTTGCCCGCATGAATATCGACGGCCATTTTCCGCGCTGGGGCGTGACCGAGGCCGAAGCCGAGCGCACCGCCGCCGGAATCCTCGATCTCTTTATCGCGGGCATCGCCAGGCGTTAGAATCGCTATTTTGCGTTAGGTCCAAGCAGCCTCTGATAATGCGCGTTGACCGAGCCATAGCATTCGCAGGCGCTTTCCTGCAGTTCCTTGGCATTCATGATCTGAATCTTGCCGCGGGCATATTTGATCAAGCCGGCTTCCTGCAGCGTATGAGCGACCGCGGTGACGCTGGTCCTCCGCACCCCGAGCATTTCCGCGAGATATTCCTGGGTAAAGGTCAGCTTGTCGCTGCCTGACAAATCCCTCGCGCGAAGCAGCCAGCGGCACAGCCGGGCCTCCACCCGATGGGTCGCAAAACAAGCCGCCGACTGCTGCGCCTGGGCAAAGACCGCTTGCTCATGGCGAATGAGCAGCGCCAGCATTTTTGGGCTTTGCAGGGCGATGGACTTGAGCGCGTCGATATCGCATACGACAATTTCGCCGCCGAGTTGAATGATGCCGCGGCTCGGCGCTATCTTTCCGTCCAGCGCGGCCGATGCGCCCACCACGCCATCGTTCCCGACCATCGCGGCTTCGATCATATCTCCACTCGAAAGGGTAACGACCAGTGACACGACTGCGCTGGTAGGGAAGTAGACGTGACTGATCTCTTCGTCCGCCTCAAACAGCACGTAATGCTGTTCGAATCGAGCTGGCTTTAAATGGGATTCAAGGCGTTTCAGGTCGGACGGCGAAAACAGGCTGAGGAGCAGGTTTTTCATCATATGCGCTCCTGATTGACAGGCGGGAGCGCAGAGAACTCTCAGCTATCGGTGCCTTGGCGGGATACCCGATAATTTCTCGACGGTACGCCAACTACCGGACATAGCAACGAAATAATGCCACTATGTCAGATACCAGACAGACGCCGGTTCTTCACAGATATCTACTTTTTGTAGCGCGCAGGATCGCGTGCTGTAACGAGGATATACCGGATGCTCCGCAGCGCTGCGGAATAGAGACCGGTAGGGTAACGCGATCATCCGTGCGGGTGAATCGTAATGGCCAGAATACCGGCCGACCTAGCGCTTTCTCCGATTGAGCGGCCGCGCTGCGACCGATGCCAAAGCCCGATGATACTTGCCCGCGTCTCGCCGCTGCCCGGCGGATCCGAGAGGCGGACTTTTGAATGCCCGAAATGCAACGCCATCGAGACCAAAACGGTCGCAGACCCCTTGAGATCGGAATCCATCGGACGGCTGACGAGTAATGTCCGACCCCCGAGCTAGTGGTAGCTCGAACCTCGTTCAGGTCGCGGTTCGCGTCGTGTTTTCCTGCGCGCTGACCGCGTTGCTCGCGTTCGCCATCTTTTTGGTCATCCGATATGTCGCGGGAGCGACGTGAGGCTTCTGAGCTTGTGCGCTCTGCTTCTTGAACTTTTGGCGCGGGCGGCACGCGCACAAAGTTCGCTCGCCGCGAGCGCGCCGGCTTCGGTCAAACCGCTGAGCGTCGTATCGCCACCCTCGGCGCAGTTGAGAAGTCGGCTCGCGATATAGCGGCGATGGTCGTGTTGCTCGGCCCCGACCGGCAGCATTTTGCAGGCCCGTTCGAGGGCGACCTCCATATTGGCGACTGTCCGTGAATCGAAACTGTCCGCAATCATTTTCCGCTCCTCGGATGTGCGGGTGCAAAAATCATGGTTTCGGCGGTCTTCCCCGTGTTGCGAAAAGCAAACCTCTGAGGTCGGCCGCGTTTCTCAGGATTCCGGCTCGTTTCATCGCTTCGGTCCGCTCGGGACCGGGCTCCATCGCGCGTGCGACTTCCAAAGCTGACAGCGCCTCGGTTTCCAGATCGAGCTTGGGCAGCGGGTTTTTGATTTTTCGAGCCATGACGAAGCTGCTACTTGCGTTGCTGGTGGATATCCGTTCGCTGTGCGGTGTCGAACCCGCGATGCTCTCCCGGTGAAAGACGCGGCAGCTCGCCGTTGGTCCAGCTCGTGGCGTCGGGCTGACGGGAATCGCTGGCCACGACCCTGGTTTCGGTGTGGCCGCACCGCGAACATTCGAATGTGCGGTGCTCGAGGCCCTCGGGGCCGGAGGAGACGTCGGCCGTTATCATCCGCATTTGGCAGTCCGGGCAGCGCGGACGGTGGATCGGCAAAAGCTCTGGATCGGGTTTCGGCATCCTCGGCATGATTTGAAAAAGTAGTGCCGCACCGAAAACCCTGTCTGTCCGGTGCCCGACAAAAACTCAAAAATATCCTCAGGTTCCATCACGGACGGCTGCGCGTAAGCCGCGGAGCGTGGCCGGCGGGGCGAGGGTGCGGCTACGCGAACCGCGAGCGCCCCGCCGGCACCGGGAACGATGACCCGGATGGGGCGTTTTTCCAACGGAGTCCGCAGCGCGGACCTTCCAAATTGGGAGGTGTTCGCAGCAAGCACGGAGTGCGCGCTTATGGTCAGAGAGGGTCCGCCGCAACCTGCGCCGCCGCCGAGGGAACCGTATCCTGCCGAGAAGGCGCGAGGCGGCGAGATCATCCTCACCACGCCGCTGCGGCGGTGGGTCTTTATCAGCGGTCTCGTTGGCGCGGTCGCCCTGGTGCTGGTCCTTGGCCTGCTTCGTTGAGACGGCACGACGCCGCCGCGGAACGCGCCGTTGGATCCCTCCGGAGCTTGCGGAGATTGCCATGAAACCAGTTCTGCCAGTTCTGCTCGGCGTGGTCTGGCTGCTGATGCTGGAATGCTCCGGCTTCGCTCAACCGGCGAAGTCAGGGCCGGCGTTCTATGTCGTGTTGAATTCGCTGACCAAGAGCTGCACGGTCGTCGACAAGACGCCCCGGACCGACACGCCGAACATCACGGTTGCGAGCGATGCGATCTACAAGACGCGGGCCGAGGCCGAAGGCGCGATCAAGACCCTGAAGCCGTGCAACCCGTAAAGCCGAAACCTGGTACCGGAGGATATTCATGGACGAACACCAAAAGGAGAACTCGACGCGCGGCGCGGCGTTAATCGCCTTCGCCGTTGCCATCGCCCTCCTGCTTGCCATCCTCACCTGGGGACCGTGGAACGTCAGCCATGTGGCGATTAACGACGGGCCGAGCGGTACGCCGGGGTCGACGGTGAAGGAAGGACCTCCGCCACCGGCTCCCGGCCCCTCCGGAGGCACGGTGGGGAGCACGCGCTGAGGGCAGTCCGATCGCACTCAGACTTAAGGCGTAGCCGTGAATTTAACCGAGTCCAGCGAGGGAATCGGCAAATTCATTGCGTGTTCATGACGATTCCACTACGTATTTATGACACGCTGTGAATTCCGGCCGCAGTGTGCGCCTCCTGGCCGCCGCCAGCCAAGGCCAGAGCATTGCGCCGGCTTGTTGCGTTTCAACCCATGGCGCCCGCGCCAAATCCCGGCCCATCAGCAACCGCCGTCGCCCGCGGTATCGCGGCGATCGGCATTTGGCGGCTGTTGGCGGTCGCGATGCCGCATCTGGCGGCGCTCGTCATCATGGTTCGGACCGAAACCGACCTCGGCTCGCGTGGCGGATTCGTGCTGTCCTGGGGCATCCTCAACTTCGCCTTCATCGCGCTGTTGCGCCGGCCCGCCTTGTCGGGCGCGCTGTCGCTGACGCTGGTCGTGGTGCTGGTGCTGCTGTCGCGGCTCAAGCACGACGTCGTGCAGATGACCGCGAACTTCGTCGACCTGATGGTGATCGACCGCGACACCGCGGCTTTCCTGTTTACGATCTTCCCCAATCTGCGCTGGGAGGTGATCGGCGCGGCGCTGGTCATCTTGCCGCTGATGTACGCGCTGTGGTGGCTCGATCCGTTCCGCGTCCGCCGCCTGCCTGCCGCCGCCGGATTGCTGGCGTGTCTCGCCGCTCTGGTCGGGCAGGCGCTCGCCTGGCCGGACGAAGCCTGGCGCGGTTATTACGACGACGGCTATCTGTCGAAATTTTCCCGCTCCGGCGTCAGCGCGGTTTCCGACTTCATCAATTACGGTTTTATGGAATCGGACGCCGTTACCGCCGAGCGGCTGAAGGTGCCGTTGCTGGATTCCTGCCACCCCGCCGGCCGCCGGCCGCACATCATCATGATCCATGACGAGTCGAGCTTCGACATTCGTCAGGCCGAGGGCGTCAAGGTGCCGCCGGGCTATGGCAGCCATTTCAAATCCTTCGACGGCAAGGAACGCAAATTCCTCGCCGAGAGCAATGGCGGGCCGAGCTGGTTCACCGAATACAATGTGCTCGCCGGTCTGTCGTCGCGCTCGTTCGGGCGCTTCTCCTACTTCGTGACGCGGATCGCCTCGGGCCGCGTCGAGCGCGGACTGCCGCTGGCGCTGCGCCGCTGCGGCTACAACACGATCTCGCTCTATCCGGCCTATGGCGCGTTCATGAGCGCGCGCAGCTTCCAGACCTCGACCGGCATCCAGCAGTTCTACGACGCGCGCGATCTCGGCGCCAAAGATGTCGAGCCCGACGGTTTTTTCTACGACAAGGCCCTCAAACTGATATCCGAACAGCCGCCCAATACGCCGCTATTCACCTTTGTCTACCTCGCCGCCAATCATTTCCCGTGGGAGACCAAATTTCGCCCGGACCTGATGCCGTCGTGGCGCCGGCCCGGCAACGCGGCATCGATCGACGAATATCTGCGCCGGCAGGTCATGAGCGCCGACGACTATGCCGCCTTCATCGCCGGGCTGAAGAAGAAGTTTCCGGCGCAGCCGTTTTTGATCGTGCGCTATGGCGACCATCAGCCGGAATTTTCGCCGCAGCTGCTCGATCCCGGCCTCGACGAGGCCGGTATCGGCAAGAAGCTGGATAGCTACGACCCGCGCTACTACGCGACATATTACGCGATCGACGCCATCAATTTCGAGCCGGTGAAAAGCCCCGCCGTGATGGAGACGATCGACGCGCCGTATCTGCCGCTGGTGATCCAGGAAGCCGCCGGCATTCCGCTCGATCCGTCGTTCGAGGAGCAGAAGAGTATCATGCTCCGCTGCAAGGGACTATTCTACGCCTGCAAGGGCGGCGCGGAAGCGCGGCGCTTCAACCGCCTCCTGATCGAAGCCGGAATGATCAAGGGGTTGTAGCCGCATGATCAGACGGTCGCCGTGTCCTTGATCCCGTACCGAAGCGGGTATCCGGCATGGGCCGCCCAGCTTGTCGAGTCCCGATGGTCGATGCGACTGCGTATCGCCCTGATCGGCGCGATACATGTCACCGCGCTGGCAGTCCTGGTGCGAACCGAGTACGGCCCGTTCGCGACTGCGATGGCGATCACCGCCTGGATCCTGTTGAACTGCCTGTGGCTGTTCGTGCTGCGAAGCCCGGGGGTCTCGGCTGCGTTGTCGCTGACGCTCGTCGCCATTTTGATCAGCCTTTCGCAGTTCAAGTTCGAGATCCTGCAACTGGCGCTGACCTTCCTTGATTTTCTCCTAATCGACAGCGGCACGTTCGCGTTCCTGCTTTCGCTGTTTCCGCGGCTAAAGGCGCACTTGATCGCTCTCGCAATCGCCGCAATTCCGGCGATCTGGCTGATCTGGAAGCTCGATCCGTTTCGTATCCGCCGGACGGTTGCGGCGGCCGGGGCGGCAGTCTGCATGGTGCTGATCGCGGCATTCGCAGCGGCGGTACCGGAGCAACCCTGGGAGCCGTTCCAGGGTGTCAATCACATCTCGAATCTTGCGCGTTCAGGCGCGGTAGCGGTTTCCCATCTGGTATCGACCGGCTGGATCGAGGCCGATGCGAAGAGTTCCGGCGAATTGCCCGGGCTGCCGGCGACACCTTGCGAGCCGCCCGCCCGACGTCCCCATGTCATTCTGTTGCTCGATGAATCAAGCTTCGACATCACTGCGGCGCCTGATGTGAAGGTGCCGGATGGCTATAGGGACTATTTCAAATCGGTCGATGGCAGGCAGCGCACGTTCGTGGCGGAAGCAACCGGAGGCCCGACCTGGTACACCGAATACAACGTGCTGGCCGGGCTGTCTGCGCAGTCGTTCGGAAATCTGAAGTTCTATGTGACGCGCATCGCTTCGGGACGGGTAAAGCGGGGACTGCCGCTGTCATTGCAGCGTTGCGGCTACAAGACGTACTCGCTCTATCCGGCATCCGGGGATTTCCTCGACGCGCGCGGTTTCCAGAAAACGACGGGGATCGATCGCTTCATCGACATGAAGGAAATGGGCGTCGATGAAGACATGCAGCCGGACAGCTTCTATTTCGATCAGGCGTTGAAGGTTTTCACGACAGAGCGCGGCGGCGGATCGCCGCTCTTCATGTTTGTCTATCTGACGGCAAACCATTTCTCCTGGACGTGGGCCTATCGGCCCGACCTGACGCCGGACTGGAAACCGCCCGGCAACGCGCCGGAGACCGACGAATATCTTCGTCGCCAGGCGATGACGGTGAAGGATTACAACAGTTTTGTCGCGCGGCTGAAGGAGGATTTTCCGGATGAGTCCTTCCTGATCGTGCGTTTCGGCGATCATCAACCGGCGATCTCGCAAAAACTGCTGGAGCCGGGTCTTGATCCGAAGCTGCTGAGCAGCCGCATCATGACCAGGGACGTGCGCTATTACTCGACGTATTACGCGATCGACGGCGTCAACTTCCAACCGCGCGATCTTTCTTCGTCGCTGGAGACGCTGGACGCTGCCCACCTTCCGATCGCGGTGCTGGAAGCGGCCGGCATTCCACTCGATCCGTCGTTCGAGGAACAGAAAAAGATCATGCTCCGCTGCAAGGGTCTGTTCTACGCCTGCAAGAATGGCGCCGAAGCGCGGCGCTTCAACCGCCTCCTGATCGATGCCGGGATGATCAAGGGGCTCTGAAAATGTGTCACTTCCCGATCTTCTCCCACAGCCAGCGGGCGACGGCAGCCGGCGACGATGCGGCGTCGTTGCCGGCGGCGCGCAGATTGGCCTCGCGCATGTCGGAAATATCGATCTTGCCGAGCAGCGGCTGCAACGCCGTTCGCAGCACCTGATCGCCGGCGCGTTTGGGCGCGAGCAGCACGATGGCGTCGTAGGGCGGGATCGCGTGTTTGGGATCCTCCAGCACCACCAGATCGTATTTCGCGATCAGCCCGTCGCTGGTGTAGCCCGCGATCACGTCGACCTCGCCGGAGGCAACCGCGGCATACATGAAGTCCGGCTGCATCTGCCGCTGGGTACGAAACGCCAGCCCGTACGCCTTCTGCAATCCCGCCCATTCCGGCCGCGAGAAGAATTCGTAGTCGCCGGCGATCGACAAGGTCGCGGCGCGCGACGTCAAATCGGCAATCGTGCGTATGCCCAGTTGCGCGGCGCGTCGGCGCGGCATCACCAGCGCGTAGGCATTCTCGAAGCCGAGCTCGCCGAGCAGCGTGATATTGTGCTTCGCGAGCGTTGATTTCAGGTCGCCAAGCAACTCCTCGCGCGGCTTGATATCGGTGTGGTGAAACTGGTTGGCCCACAGCGTGCCGGAATAATCGACGTAGACGTCGATATCGCCGGATGCCAGCGCGTCGAAGATCACGTTGGAGCCGAGACCTTCGCGCGAGGCGGCCAAAAGGCCCGCGGCGCGCAGCCGCTCTGCGATCAGCGCCGACAGCACATATTGCTCGGTGAACGTCTTGGCGCCGACGATGTAGCTTGAGGACGAGCGCGCCATGGTCGGCACGAGCGTGGCCGCGACCAGCGCCGCGATGCCGATGCCGCCGAATGCGGTGCGCAGGCGGCTGCGGTTGCGAATCCCGTCTTCGATCAGCGCCAGCAATTGATCGACCGCGAGCGCCAGCACTGCGGCCGAGAGACAGCCGAACAGCACGAACACCCAGTTCTGGGTTTGCAGCCCGGCAAAGATGTAATTGCCGAGGCTGGTCTGGCCGATTGGCGTCGACAGCGTCGCGGTGCCGATCACCCAGACGGCCGATGTGCGGACGCCGGCCATCATCACCGGCAGCGCCAGCGGCAATTCGACCGAAAACAGCGATTGCCGCGGCGTCATGCCGACGCCCTGGGCGGCTTCGAGGATTGCGGCATCGACGCCCTGCAATCCGGTGATGGTGTTGCGCAGCACCGGCAGCATCGAATAGAGCGCCAGCGCCAGCACCGCGGGCAGGAAACCGAAAGCCGAGAAGCCAAAGCCGAACCACGCCAGCGACAGCGCCGCCAGCGCCAGCAGTAGCGGATAGAACAGCGCGAGCAGCGCCAGTCCCGGCACGGTCTGCACGATGCTGGCGAGCCCGAGCAGCGCGACGCGCAGCACCGGCTGGTTGCGGGAAGAAATCGCAAGCGGCAGGCTGACCGCGAGGCCCAGCGCCAGCGCGGCGACACTGACGCGAACGTGGTTGCCGAGATAATCCGGCAGATGCGCCAGCGCCTCGTTCCAGCGTGGGTCTGACAACAGGTTCATGCCGCGCCGTCCCGCGGCAGCAATGCCCCCAGCCGCTCGGCCTGCCGCCGCGGCGTGCGCAGCAGTTCGCCGACATAGTCATCGCCGCTTGCGGACAGTTCTGCGGGCGTGCCCTGCGCCAGCAATTTTCCGCCGCGCATCACGGCGACGCGGTCGGCGAGCAAAATGGCCTCGGTCATGTCATGGGTAATCATGACCGTGGTCAGGCCGAGCTTGCGATGCAGGCTGCGATAATCGTCGCCGAGCGCGTCGCGGGTTAGGGGGTCGAGCGCGCCGAACGGCTCGTCCATCAGCACGATGCGCGGTTTTGCCGCGAGCGCTCGCGCCACGCCGATGCGCTGGCGTTGTCCGCCGGACAGTTCATGCGGCAGG
>JGI12053J15887_10000827_pt1 | contig 13462 bp, 14 predicted proteins | sample MedBloCAOM1_O3_FD_15887 | JGI IMG/M metagenome (IMG submission 15887)
TATGACCTGAAGCATCTCAGCGCTATTATCGCCCAGTTGCGCGCCAAAGCCGTCGTCGCACGGGTCGAACGCGTCAATGGATAGTACAGTTCGTCATTGCCGGGCTTGACCCGGCAATCCATTCTTTTCAAGAAGATGGATGCGCGGGTCGAGCCTGCGCATGACAGTCGGGGTATCCCAGTCGTTTTCTAAATTATTGCGCGAGCCCGTTATGCCGAAAGCTCCTCCGCTGCGCCTCGGAGTCAATGTCGATCACGTCGCCACCCTTCGCAACGCGAGGGCGGGCGAGCGGCCCGATCCGGTGCGCGCGGCGCTGGTCGCGATCGAGGCGGGCGCCGACGGCATCACCGCGCATTTGCGCGAGGACCGGCGCCACATCCGCGACGAGGACATGGCGCGGCTGAAGGCGGAAATCTCAAAACCGCTGAACTTCGAGATGGCGGCGACTCAAGACATGTTGCGTATCGCGCTTGCGACCAAACCCCACGCGGTATGCCTGGTGCCCGAGCGCCGCGAAGAGCTCACCACCGAGGGCGGCCTCGACGTGGCCGGCCAGCACAATGCGCTGGCGCCGTTTATCGCCAGATTGAACGATGCCGGCGTGCGGGTGTCGCTGTTCATCGCCGCCGAGCCGCGGCAGATCGAAATGGCCGCAAAGCTGCGCGCACCTGTGATCGAAATTCACACCGGCGCCTGGTGCGACGCCGTGGTCGAAGGCCATACGGCAAAGGCGGAAGCGGAATGGCAACGGATCGTCGCAGGCGCCGCGCTTGCGCGCGCGGCCGGCCTGGAAGTCCATGCCGGCCATGGCCTCGACTATGTCACCGCGGAGAAAATCGCGGCCCTGCCGGAGATCGTCGAACTGAATATCGGGTACTACATGATCGGGGAGGCGTTGTTCGTCGGCCTTGGTGAGACGGTTCGCGCGATGCGGGCCGCGATGGATCGCGGGCGCAAGAATCTTGCGAGCCAGAATCATGCGAGCAAGGCATGATCATCGGTATCGGCTCCGACCTGATCGACATCCGCCGCGTCGCCAAAGTCATCGAGCGGCATGGCGACCGCTTTCTCGACCGCATTTTCACCGACGCAGAACGCGCCAAGGCCGGGCGCCGCGCCAAGAACGAGAAAATGGTGGTGGCGACCTACGCCAAGCGGTTCGCCGCCAAGGAGGCCTGTTCCAAGGCGCTCGGCACCGGAATCCGGCGCGGCGTCTGGTGGCGGGATATGGGGGTGGTGAACCTGCCGGGCGGCCGTCCGACCATGCAACTGACCGGCGGAGCGCTGGCCCGGCTCGAGGCGCTGACGCCGCCGGGCCTAGAGGCGCGGATCGACCTCAGCATCACCGATGACTGGCCGATGGCGCAGGCCTTCGTCATAATTTCGGCGGTCGATCCCGGCAAATCGTGACGCGCAGGGGCCGGGTGACCGACGGCCTGCGCAAAAACTAAAAATCTTTTAATTTTCAATAGATTAGCAAGTTTTGATGCGGCCGTTGATTGCGCGGCTGCAAACAACCGTCTAAAACGCCGCAGGGAAAATCAAGCCAGAGCGAAATCAGGTTTGCGCCGGAATTCGCTTTCAATATCAGTATCAGGACCATTTTCTTGACGCGAAACGAGGAGCGATTCGCGTGAGGAAAATGCTCTGCCACCGCGCGGGGAAGCGCGACGGGGAATTGGGAAAGCAATGAGCGTGACATCCGGGACAAAATCTGAAAGCGGCTTGGGTGAAACCATCCGCGTCGTCATCCACGCTCTGCTGATTGCGCTCGTGATCCGCACCTTCCTGTTCCAGCCCTTCAACATCCCCTCCGGATCGATGAAGGCGACGCTTCTGGTCGGCGACTATCTGTTCGTCTCGAAATATTCCTACGGTTACAGCCACTACTCGATCCCGCTGTCGCCGCCGCTGTTTTCGGGCCGCATCTTCGGCTCCGAGCCGGCGCGGGGGGACATCGTCGTGTTCCGTCTGCCGAAGGACGATTCCACCGACTACATCAAGCGGGTGATCGGGTTGCCCGGAGACCGTATCCAGATGAAGGAGGGGCTGCTCTACATCAACGAGACGCCCGTGAAGCGCGAGCGCCTGAGCGACTACATCGGCGAGGACCCCTGCGGGTCCGATGCCACCGCGCGGGTGAAGCGCTGGAAGGAGACGCTGCCGAATGGCGTTACCTATGAGTCGCTGGATTGCGTCGACAACGGATTCTACGACAACACCAATGTCTACATTGTGCCGCCCGGCCACTTCTTCATGATGGGCGACAACAGGGACAACTCGACCGACAGCCGCGTGCTGTCGGCAGTGGGCTACGTGCCGTTCGAGAATATCGTCGGCCGCGCCCAGATGATCTTCTTTTCTATCGCCGAAGGCGAACACGCCTGGATGTTCTGGCGCTGGCCCACCGCGGTGCGCTGGTATCGCCTATTCACAATCGTGCGATGAACGACGAAACACCTGACATCCGGACCTCGTCGCCACCAGGCGAAGCTAGCCCTCAGCCTGACGCCGGCCGGGAGCCCGCGGAGGCCAAGAAGAAGCGCAAGGTCAGCGCCAAGGCGGCCACGGCTGCGATCGAAGCGCGGATCGGGTACAAATTTGCCAACGCTGCGCTGCTCGCCACCGCCTTCACCCACGTTTCCGCGCTGAAATCTGCGCGCAAGCGCGGTGACAGTTACCAGCGTCTCGAATTCCTCGGCGATCACGTGCTCGGGCTGATCGTGTCCGACATGCTTTATCGCGCCTTCCCGAGTGCTAACGAAGGCGAACTGTCGAAACGGCTGGCCGAACTCGTGCGCAAGGAAAGTTGCGCCGACGTGGGCAGGTCGCTCGGGCTGCTGGATGATATCAAGCTTGGCGCGGTCGGGGCGGGTGCAAGCGCCCGCTTGCGCAAATCCGTACTCGGCGACATCTGCGAAGCGGTGATCGGGGCGATATTTCTTGACGGCGGCTATAATGCCGCGGCGCTGTTCGTCGAGCGCAACTGGACCGAGCGGATGCACAAGCCGCGGCGGCCGCTGCGCGATCCCAAGACCGTGCTGCAGGAATGGGCGCAGGGCAAGGGACTGCCGACGCCGGTTTATCGCGAGGTCGAGCGCACCGGACCGCATCACGATCCGCAGTTCCGCGTCGCCGTGGATTTGCCGGGGCTGGCGCCGGCCGAAGGCGTCGGCGGCAGCAAGCGTGCCGCCGAAAAGGTTGCAGCCTCCGTGATGATCGCGCGCGAAGGCGTCGGCGGCGGCAATGATGGTTGAGTCCCCGGGCGACGCCGCGCCGGCTGCAACGCGCTGCGGCTTTGTCGCGCTGATCGGTGCCNCCAATGTCGGCAAGTCGACGCTGGTCAACGCACTGGTCGGNTCCAAGGTCACGATCGTCTCGCGCAAGGTGCAGACCACCCGCGCNCTGATCCGCGGCATCGTGATCGAAAACAACGCCCAGNTCATTCTGGTCGATACCCCCGGAATCTTCCTGCCCAAGCGAAGGTTAGATCGCGCCATGGTGTCGACGGCATGGAGCGGAGCGCATGACGCCGATCTGGTCTGCGTGCTGCTCGACGCGCGGGAGGGCATCGACGAGGAAGCCGACGCCATCCTCACCAAGCTCGCAACCGTTCAACACGAAAAGATTCTGGTGCTGAACAAGATCGACCTGGTTCCGCGCGAAAAATTGCTGGCGCTGACCAAAGCCGCCAATGACCGCCTGGGTTTTGCAAGGACGTTCATGGTCTCGGCGCTATCAGGCGATGGCGTCGAAGACCTGCGCCACACGCTGGCGGAGATGGTGCCGCCGGGACCGTTTCATTACCCTGAAGACCAGATGTCGGACGCGCCGATGCGGCATCTGGCGGCTGAAATCACGCGGGAAAAAATCTTCCGCCAACTGCATCAGGAACTGCCGTATCAGTCCACCGTTGAGACGGATAGCTGGACCGAGCGCAAGGACAAATCGATCCGCATCGAGCAAACGATATTTGTCGAGCGCGAAAGCCAGCGCAAGATCGTGCTCGGCAAAGGGGGCGCCACCATCAAGTCGATCGGCGCAGAGTCGCGCAAGGAAATCGCGGAGATCGTGGGCGTGCCTGTGCATCTGTTCTTGTTCGTGAAGGTGCGCGAAAACTGGGGCGACGATCCCGACCGCTACCGTGAAATGGGACTTGAGTTCCCGAAGGAATAGCCGTCCCGATGAACGTACCCAAAAACGTGCTGTGGTTTGAAGTCGTGCTGTATCTGTCGCTGACGCTGGACGCGTTGTCGGTCGCGTTTCAGGACCGAACGCCGAGCGCGGAGATGACGGAATCGATGATCACGGTCGCAACCGTGATGGCGGCCTGCCTGATCCTGTTGCTGGTCTATTTCGTCTGGCTCGCCGCGCGGCGGCGCAAGAACTGGCCGCGCTGGGCGCTGTTCGCCGCCCTGGTACTCTCCGTGATCTCGCTGGTGCAGATCATCGGCGAGACCGGGCTGCAATTCGATAGCGGCATCGAGATCGTGTCATGCGTCTTGACGGCCGCCGGGCTGTATTTTTCCTTCACCGGCGACGCGCGGGGCTGGTTTAACGCATAGTAATTACGCACCGTCATTCCGGGGCGCCTCGAAGACGCGAACCCGGAATCTCGAGATTCCGGGTTCGATTCTTTGCATCGCCGCGGAATGACGGCAGTGAGATAGCTGCGCGCATCAACGGAATCCTGTACACTACGCCTCATGGAATGGACCGACGAAGGCATCGTGCTGGGGGTGCGGCGGCATGGCGAATCCAGCGCCATCGTCGAACTGCTGACGCGCGGCCATGGACGTCACCTTGGCCTGGTGCGCGGCGGCGCCGGTTCGCGGATGCGGCCGCTGCTGCAGCCCGGCAATAGCGTGCGCGCGGTGTGGCGGGCGCGGCTCGACGAACATCTCGGCTACTATGCAATCGAAGGCACAAGGCTGCGCGCCGCGACCGTGCTGGCGTCGTCGCACGCGGTGTATGGCGTGACCCATCTGGCCTCGCTGGCGCGGCTGCTGCCGGAGCGCGATCCGCACGAAGACATCTACGATATGCTGGATCGCACGCTGGATGATTTCGACGACATCGGCGAAGCCGCGGCGCATCTCATCAAGTTTGAGCTGGCGATGCTGACTGAGCTCGGCTTCGGACTCGATCTGGAAACCTGCGCCGCGACCGGCGAGACCACCGATCTGATTTACGTGTCGCCGAAATCCGGCGGCGCGGTGTCGCGGCAGGCCGGCGATCCCTGGCGCGACCGGCTGCTGCGGCTGCCGGCATTCCTGCGCCAGGGCGAAGGCGGTCCCAACGGCTGGTCGGACCAGGACCTTCAGGATGGTTTTCAGCTCACCGGATTATTCCTGCTGCGCCACGTGCTGGAACCGCGCGGGCAAGGCCACTCCGACGCCCGCGATGGCTTTATCAATGCGGTCGCTAAGCACCGGGCCAAGGTCAGTTCGGTATCGTGAAGGGCGCGACCGATTTTTTCCAACGTGCCAGCGGCGCAGCATTGGCTGGCGCGGTTGCTTCAATGGATGGATCTAAGGGCGCTGTCCTTGGTCTCGCCGATGCCTTCCATCTCTAGGGCTGCGTCAAGTGTTTCCACGGCTTCGGCGAGGCGATCGCGTCCGCAGACTTGGGCGATGATCGAGCCGATGACGTGAAAGACCTTGGCAGCATCCTCGTTGAAAGCGTTGGGACCGCGATGGTCGTAAGTCTCCCTAAGCGTCCTGAGGACTTGGAGGGCGAGCGGCGGTAACTCATCCGTAACGGGCATGGCGTGCTTCCGGTTGGAGAATTAAGACACTGCCGGACTTCCGTTTGTTGCGCCCGACGGTGGACGGATTGCACGCGCGTCGAGGCATCGGTCAAGTTACCGAACTGTAAGAAATGCCCGAAAACAGAAGGTTTCGTAAGCGTAGCCTACACACATATTTCGTGGCCGATCGTTCATGCGCTGCGGCCAACATATTTTCCTAGTCAGCGCCTGGGTCGCGGCGAACGCCTGGACGACGCGCGGAACCTTCGCGGGGGACGACAGTTGCCCTGATTGGCGCCTTGCCCGAACAACCATCAGCATTTAACTCCTCCGCATGGGAAAACGACTGTTCATTCGGGGCCGAGCAATATCAATGGTTTCCCAGCGCTGGTTTCCCAAATTCGTTCCATAATTGTTCGTTGCCGTTCGCGCGGAAACCTTAACGCGGCACCCATCGCATAGCTCCTCCGCCCTATAGGCGGTTGCTCCACGGCTTACTTTGTGCGACGCAACCCCCGAGCCCGAAGGGCTCTCCCCCTATCGTTTTAGAAGAAGGAACGTCCCGGAATGGGGTTACGTTGGTTTTTTGTTTTGGCCGTCTTTTTCGGATTGTCACCCGATGCCATTGCCGGTGAACAGCCCGGCGTTTTCCATCGCGCGTCCTGCTCGGTAGTTCGCTACTACGTCGCGAAGTATAGCGCGTCAGCGGCAGAGTCGTGGGCTCGCAGCAAGGGCGCGACCGAGACCGAAATCGAGGCGGCTCGACGCTGTCTCAAAGGAATGCCTATGCGGACTGCCCAGAGCGTTCAAGACTGAAAAGGTAACGGCGGTTCGATCCCGTCATCGCCTACCACTCCCGACCTTTCTCCGGGAAACCTCGGCACGTTTACCAAATGAAGCCGGGGAATTTCGGAGCCCGGCACCTAATCAACGCCGCCGAGCGATTATACTCCGCTTGGGCGGCGTTGTGCATTTCCGGGTGGCGTTCGCGATCAGCCTCGCGAACAAAGTTGCCCACAGTATCCCGAAGGACACCCATTCGAGGACATCGACGATGCTCCGGCGATCTGGTCCCGGCGCTGCGAAATTTCCTTGGCGCGGCCATCTTTTGGGCGCATGCCAAGGTACTACTATCGAGGGTTGAGCGTGTTGTGTGGAGTAGTACCATGATCGCTGATCTTCAAACCAAAGTGGAGAAGTACGAGATCAAAGCCGCCCAGTGCGAAGAGCGGGCTCGGCAGTCGACGGACGGGCCCCAGCGGGCCTTCTATGAGGTGCTTGCTCGTTACTATGGCCAGGTGGCAACGGACTTCCGGCACATCATCGAAAAACGGAACGCCGCCTAGCTGGCGGGCCCCATTCCCTTCCTTCTTGCGTGACCTGCATTTCAGCGGCGCAATGCGAACCTGTTCACACTTGCCATTCGCCATCCGAGCTATATTCATCAGGGCGACGCGTAACGAGTGCGGATTGTGCGTCGCAAACAAGCAAAACCTGATATTATCAAAATCGAAACGCACTTTTCATCGGAGGGTACGTGATGCAGTCGTTGCCCGCGGAATGGTTGCCCGTTTCAATTGCGCCATCTGACAGAGATCTCGAAGTCTGCGTCTTGGACTATGATGGAATCGTCCACGCGCTCGTGTTCCCCTGTCACAAAGATGGAGCCGAATGGGTCGATGCTTTAAATAATAAGCACGTCTACATTCAGCCGACGCATTGGCGCAAATGGACTGAGCGCCATTAAATCGAAAGCCTAAGCATTGGGGGAGCCGCACCGGCGCCATCATCGCCGATCATCGTCGTTGGGATGGACCAAACGTAAGGCGTGATCTCGCGCTCCATCATGAGCTTGATCATGTGCACTGGCGGCGCGTATCGGCCATTTTTGCATGACCGGCATTTCAGCGCCGCCTCAGGGGCATCAATCGGTGACCGGCCACAAGTCGGACGATGTGGATAACTAAGACGCGCAGCACGCCGATCAGATCGGCCTCAACAGACAGGCGCCTTCGCAGCGTCCTTATTTCGGTTATAAAGCAGCCGCTGATTGGCGATAATGAGTCGCCGATGACAGGTTTCCCAGCCAATTGGGAAACTGCTCGCAAAAACCCTAAAACCCCACTGGGAAACCACTGAAAGTCTTGAAGTTATGGGGAAAGGACTGATTCCTCCGGATCCGGCCGAAGTCCACGAGGTCATGCTGCGCGATGCGCTCGAGGAGCGCTACCTCGCTTATGCGCTCTCGACCATCATGCACCGCGCGTTGCCGGACGCCCGCGATGGCCTCAAGCCGGTGCATCGGCGCATTCTCTATGGCATGCGCCTGTTGCGGCTCGATCCCGGCACGCCGTTCAAGAAATCCGCCAAGATCGTCGGCGATGTGATGGGCTCGTTCCATCCGCACGGCGACCAGTCGATCTACGACGCGCTGGTGCGCCTCGCGCAGGATTTTTCCTCGCGCTATCCGCTGGTCGATGGCCAGGGCAATTTCGGCAATATCGACGGCGATAATCCCGCCGCCTACCGCTACACTGAAGCGCGCATGACCGAGGTTGCGCGGCTGCTGCTCGACGGCATCGACGAGGACGGCGTCGAATTCCGCGCTAATTACGACGGCCAGTCGAAGGAACCGGTCGTTCTTCCCGGCGGATTTCCGAACCTGCTCGCCAACGGCGCGCAGGGCATCGCGGTCGGCATGGCGACCTCGATCCCGCCGCACAATGCGGCCGAGTTGTGCGACGCCGCGTTGCATCTGATCGACAAGCCGCAGGCCAAATCGCGCGCGCTGCTAAAATGGGTCAAGGGTCCGGATTTTCCGACCGGCGGCATCATCGTCGATTCCAAGGAGAGCATCGCCGAAGCCTATGCCACCGGGCGCGGCTCGTTCCGCACCCGCGCCAAGTGGAGCCAGGAAGAGGGCGCGCGCGGCACCTGGGTCGTGGTCATCACCGAAATTCCGTGGCTGGTGCAAAAATCCCGGCTGGTCGAGAAGATCGCCGAACTGCTCAACGACAAAAAGCTGCCGCTGGTCGGCGATGTCCGCGATGAATCGGCTGAAGACATCCGCCTTGTGATCGAGCCTAAGTCGCGCGCGGTCGATCCCGAACTCTTGATGGAATCGCTGTTTCGGCTGACCGAGCTGGAAAGCCGGATTCCATTGAACCTCAACGTGCTGGTGAAGGGCCGCATTCCGAAGGTGCTAGGGCTCGCCGAGACGTTACGCGAATGGCTCGATCATCTGCGCGACGTGCTGCTGCGCCGCTCCAATTATCGCAAGGAGCAGATCGAGCATCGGCTGGAAGTGCTCGGCGGTTATCTGATCGCGTACCTTAACATCGACAAGGTGATCAAGATCATCCGCGCCGAAGACGAGCCGAAGCCGGCGCTGATCAAGGCGTTCAAGCTCACGGAGATTCAGGCCGATGCCATCCTCAACATGCGGCTGCGCAGTTTGCGCAAGCTTGAGGAAATGGAAATCCGCACCGAGGAAAAGAATCTTCGCAGCGAGCTGAAAGGTATCAAGGCGCTCCTCGGTTCCGAGGCTGAGCAATGGTCCAAGGTCGGCGAGCAGGTCCGGAAAGTGCGCGACATCTTTGGGCCGAAGACGCCGCTCGGCAAGCGCCGCACGCAATTCGCCGACGCGCCCGAGCATGACCTCGCCGCGATCGAGGAAGCTTTCGTCGAGCGCGAGCCGGTCACCGTTGTGGTTTCCGACAAGGGCTGGGTGCGCACGCTGAAGGGCCACGTCGCCGATCTCTCGGGACTGACCTTCAAGACCGACGACCAGCTTGGCTCCGCGTTCTTCGCCGAGACCACCTCAAAACTGCTGCTGTTTGCGACCAACGGAAAATTCTATTCGCTGGATGTCGCAAAGCTGCCGGGTGGACGCGGTCATGGCGAGCCGATCCGGATGTTCATTGACATGGAGCAGGACGCCGCGATCGTGTCGCTGTTCGTCAACAAGGGCGGGCGCAAGTTCCTGATCGCGAGCCACGAAGGGCAAGGCTTCGTGGTCAACGAGGACGATTGCGTCGGCAACACCCGCAAGGGCAAGCAGGTGCTGAACGTCGAGATGCCCAATGAAGCCCGCGCCTTGACGACAGTGACGGGCGACACCGTTGCTGTCATCGGCGACAACAGAAAGATGCTGCTGTTCCCGATCGACCAGGTGCCGGAGATGACGCGCGGCCGCGGCGTCCGCTTGCAGAAGTACCGCGACGGCGGGCTGTCCGATGTCACGACTTTCGATGCCAAGGATGGTCTGACCTGGAAGGACTCGGCCGGCCGCGAATTCAGCGCCACCATGAAGGAGCTTGGCGATTGGCGCGGCAATCGCGCCGACGCCGGCCGCCTGCCGCCGAAGGGTTTTCCGAAGTCGAACAAGTTCGGGCGTGGGATGGAGTAGCTCCCCGGTCGTCCCCCGCTAAGCGGTGACCCATACGCCGTGTCCTATCGATTTTGGCGCTGTGGCAGTTGCTTCTTCAAGAACGACCGGCTTCGCCGGGACGACGTAACGTTAGCATTCTCCTTTTGACTGCGATCATCTTCTCGTCGATGCTCAGCTAAAATCAGGGGAGGCGGGCTTGCGCGAAGCGGGATCGCAGNNGCGGGGAACGGCGCGGCTCACCTTTGCAATTGCTATCGGCATCATGCTGCCGCTGTTGCCAGCCGCGGTTCGCGCGCAGGCCATCCCCGGTGCACAAGCCGAATCCACCCAAGCGTTGGCACGCGGCGAATGGCCGGCCTATGGCGGGACCTATGCCTCAGCGCGCTATTCGCCGCTGGCGCAGATCGACCGCACCAATGCCAAGGACCTGCATATCGCCTGGCGCTGGAAATCTCCGGATATGGCGATCAAGGAGGCCAAGCCGAGCGTCGGTCCCAGCTTTGCCAATGAATCCACGCCGCTGATGGTCGGCGGCACGCTCTACACCAGTACCTCGCTGTCGCAGGTCGCCGCCATCGACGCCGCCACAGGCGAAACCAAATGGGTGTTCGATCCCAAAATCTACGAGAATGGTCTCGGAATTCCCGCCAACCTCGGATGGCTGAATCGCGGCGTCGCCTATTGGCGCAATGGTGATGACGAACGTGTGATGATCCTCACGGCATTCGCGCAGATGATCGCGCTGGATGCCAGGAACGGAAAGCCGGTGCCGACGTTCGGGACCGATGGCCGGATCGATCTCGCGGAAGGACTGCGGCGTCCGGTCGACCGCGACTACTACACCATGACCTCGCCGCCGGTGATCGTCCGCGGAGTGATCGTGGTGGGTTCGTCGGTGATGGACTGGTGGGGACACCGGCCGCCGCCGCCCGGCGATATCAGAGGCTTCGACGTCGTCACCGGACGTCTGCTCTGGACCTTTCACACCGTTGCACAGGAGGGCGAACCCGGCGTCGAGACTTGGGAGAAGGAATCCTGGAAGGAAGCTGGCAACGCCAATGTCTGGGCGCCGATGAGCGCCGACGAGGAGCTTGGCTACGTTTACTTGCCAGTGAGTACGCCGACCAACGATTATTATGGCGGCCATCGTCCCGGCGACGGCCTCTATGGCGACAGCCTGGTCTGCGTTGATGCTACGACCGGCAAGAAGGTCTGGCACTACCAGCTCGTTCATCATGGGCTGTGGGATTACGACCCGCCGGCTGCGCCAAACCTGATCGACATCACCGTGGCGGGAAAGCTCATCAAGGCGGTCGCGCAAGTCACAAAACAGGCCTTCGTCTATGTGTTCGACCGCGCCACCGGCCAGCCGGTCTGGCCGATCGAGGAACAGCCGGTGCCGGCGTCGAATGTACCCGGCGAGAGCGCCTCGAAAACGCAACCGTTTCCCACAAAGCCCGCGCCGATCGACATTCAGGGCGTGCGCGATGAGGACCTGATCGATCTGACGCCGGAGATTCACAAGGAAGCTATCGACTTCGCCGCTTCATTCGATCGCGGCGGGCTGTTTACGCCGCCGTCGTTGCGCGGGACGATCCAGGTGCCCGGCAAAGCCGGTGGCGCCAACTGGGCTGGCGCCGCGATCGATCCGGAAACCGGCATGCTGTATGTAGGGACCCAGCGGCTGCCGTCCCTTGCCACTGTTCGCAAGCCGGAGTCGTGGGAGTCTTCGTACGATTTCATTGGCGGAGGTCAATATTTGCTGGGGCCGCGCGGGCTGCCCCTGCTCAAGCCGCCGTTCGGCAGCATCGTGGCCATCGACATGAACAGCGGTGAGCACCGATGGCGCATTCCGGTTGGGAGCAGCGAGGCGATGGATCCGATCCGGAAACTCGGCATCCATGAACGATTGGGATTGCCGTTTCGAAGCTGGGCGCTGATCACAAAGACGGTCATGATCGTCGTGCAAATGGGGTACTATGACCCACCGCACTTCGTGCCGGGACTCAATATGCCGATCCTGGAGCTCCACAATCTCGACCCGCATCTGTGGGTCTACGACAAGTCGAGCGGCGAGATGCTGGCGGAGATCGCGCTGCCGGCCAATGCCACCGGCGCGCCGATCACCTACATGGCCGGGGGCAAGCAATACATCGCATTCCCCGTCGGCGGCGGCCCGCTGGTCGAGGAACTGATCGCCGTCGCGCTTTGATGCTGTTGTCTGGAAGCCCCTTTACTCCGTCTTGGCGATCGCCGTTGTCTCCAGCGCCGTCCGAACGTTACGCGCGAGTTTCTGGGCGTCGTCATTGGCCCAAAAGTGAATGAAAAACATGCGGGGTTGCTCGTCCAGCATGTGGCTGTGAATCGCCGTCACCTCGATGTCGCCGGCGCGCAACGCCCGGATCAGAGGATTGACCTCGTTGCCTGTCACCAGGAAATCGCCTGTTATCGCGGCCTTGCCGCTACCGGTCGGCTGAAAGTTGATGGCGTTGGCGCCGCCGAGCGGGCCGTTCACCTGCATTCCGCTTTCCATGACGGGATCGCGGCGCGGCACGCCGAATTGATAGACGCCGCCGTTGGCCGTGCCCTTGACGCCCATGATCTGATCGAGCTTCGCGGTATCGAGATCGACTGCGGGCGCAGGACCGGCGGTGGTTGCCGGCGGATCGAACGGCGTCTTGCTCGCCGAAAGCGCCGAGCGGACGACCGCCGCCATCTTCTCGGGATCGCCACGGCCGCCGACATGCATATAAAATGTTGCCGGCGAAGCGCGCAGAATGTGGTTGTGGATGGCCGTGATATCGAGCCCGCCGTCGAGCAGTTTCGTCATCACCGGGGTGATTTCGGTCTCCAGCAGCACGAGGTCGCCCATCACCATGGCCTGGCCGTGCATCGGCGCGAACGAGACCCATCCCCCGAGCGCAAGCGCAGGCTTGATGGCTACGCCGTCAAGCGTCACTTGCAGGTCGGAGCGCGGCAGTCCGTAGCGATGGACCTCTCCGGAGACGGCGGCGGTCTTGCCGAGCGCGGCATCGACTTTTTTCCAGTCGATCTCCGCTGCGTTGACCACGGTGGGAATGCTCAACGTGGCGACGAGGGTCAATAGTCCAAGTTTTCGTATCATGGTCTTTTTCTCCTTTGGTTTGCCCCAAAGCCTTTTATTGATGCCCTAGATCACACCCACCAGCCGCAACACCACCCCCGCGGCGCACGATCCTCCCAGCACCGTCAGCATGCCCATGTTGAAGCGGAAGATCGCGGTCGCAGCCGCAATGGCCAGAATCAGCGCGGGAATATCGACGCTCGACAGAATAGGCATATCG
>JGI12053J15887_10000828_pt1 | contig 13460 bp, 7 predicted proteins | sample MedBloCAOM1_O3_FD_15887 | JGI IMG/M metagenome (IMG submission 15887)
TCATGGCAAACCACCGATCATTGGGAACCTCCCTCGCGTTGTTCATTGCAATCAGACAATTCGTGTTGCACGGGTTACCGACCACCAGTACGCGAACATCCGCAGCAGCATTGCGCGCGATCGCTTTGCCTTGCCCGGTGAAAATCTTTCCATTGATTCCGAGCAAATCTTTCCGTTCCATTCCTTGCTTCCGCGGGACACTACCAACCAGCAGAACCCAATTCACCGCCCGAAATCCCTCGTCCAGATCGGCCGTCGGTAGGATTCGCTGAACCAGAGGAAACGCGCAATCTTCCAGTTCCATGACGACCCCCTCAAGCGCGGGTAGTATCGGAGGAATTTCGATCAGGTGCAGTTCCAAGGGCTGATCCGGACCGAACATGGAACCCGACGCGATTCGAAAAAGCAGAGAGTAACCGATCTGTCCGGCAGCTCCGGTGACAGCCACTTTGACGGGAGATTTCATAGCAGAAGCATGAGAGAAGCGGGCGGCTTGTCAAAGCGAACGATTAGAATCAAGAAGCCAGAGGACGGAAGCCAGAATCTGGAATTCAGAAGCCTGGAAGATGCTAACCTCAGCTCCAAATTCTTACTCCTTGCTTCTTGCTTCCGGCTTCTGGATTCTTGCTTCTGGCCTCTGACACTTCCCCCAAATCATACATGAAAAAAACGCTCGGTATTCACAATGAATTTGAGTTGTACGATGAATCCTTTCACTTCCTTATTCTTGGCAACGCCTGGGTAGAACGGCTCCATTCGGGAACCCTATGGGCCGAAGGACCGGTTTACTTTGCGGATGGCGATTACCTGGTCTGGAGTGATATCCCGAACGATCGGATGTTGCGCTGGGCCAATGGTAACGTTGACGTATTCAGGTACCCTGCAAATTGTAGTAACGGAAACACTCGCGATCGCCAAGGAAGACTGGTCAGCTGCGAACATTTCGCTCGGCGGGTAACCCGTACCGAAGTTGATGGGCAAATCACCGAGATTGTGAGCAAGTTCGATGGGAAACGGCTGAATTCGCCCAATGATGTCGTTGTTAAATCTGATTCGACGATTTGGTTTACCGATCCGCCGTATGGAATCCTCAGTGATTACGAGGGTAAGCAAGATTCGAGCGAATACGGCGGTGCCTATGTGTTTCGGTTTGATCCCGCCGACAGCTCTTTGACAGTGGTTGCCAACGATTTCGATAAACCCAATGGTCTCGCTTTTTCACCGGACGAATCAAAGCTTTACGTCGTCGACACCGGCGCATCGCATGATTTGAAAGGTCCTCATCATATTCGCATATTCGATGTGGTAAACGGCAACAATTTGGCCGGCGGCCAAGTTTTTACCGAGGTTAACCCTGGCATTCCTGACGGCATACGTATCGACGTCCGAGGGAATGTCTGGTCCAGCGCCGGGGATGGCGTGCATTGCTACTCGCCATCTGGAGGTTTGCTGGGAAAGATCAAGATTCCCGAACCGGTCTCCAACTTGACCTTCGGAGGACCAAAAAGGAATCGGCTGTTCATCACGGCCACGACCTCACTGTACGCGGTGTATGTGGGAACCCGCGGGATACAGTATCCGTGAGACGGAATGCGGAATACACAACGGGACAGTCGCCGCTAGCGAATTCCGCGTCCGATGTTCCATGTTCCCGAACCGGCCGATGGCGACTGAGGTTTGCGGTGGTGCCAAGCCAGCCGCTCCGGGCAGGTTTAACGGCCAAGCTACACCTGTGACGCAACGGGACCGTCGCCGTTACCGAATTCCGCGTCGGATGTTCCATGTTCCCGAACGGGCCGATGTCGCGAATAGGTTCATCAACACCCGGGACATATTTGGACAGTTGCCGCTACCGATCTGGTTCCGACCTCTGTGAACTTTGTGACCTCCTGTTAAATTCTCTTTGTTCTTTGTGGCCTTCTTGTGCGCCTCACACGAATCGCCCGAGAACGGTCGAGTAAATCGCAATTTCGATCTTTCGATTTTCCATGACGCCTTGGAGGGCCTCGCGATAACTTTCGAGCTGCGGGAGATACTGATTGCGCAGATGTTCGGCCAATTGTTCGGCCGATTCATTCAACGCAGCTTGGTTTGTCTTCCAATCGACCACGTACAGCGTTCCATCCTTCATCCCGATCAGGAGATCGATCACTCCTTCGTACCAATCCTCGGTCGTCTTAGGCCACGAGAACGGAAATTCGGATTGAAACCAGAGGGCACTGCGGCATAAGCGTTGTAACTGATCGTTGGCTAACAACGCTTCGATCTCTTTTTGCGCACGTTCGCGAAAAGAAATCGGCAGGACCGCATTTTTCCCATGGCTCTCCCATTGTTCGATCTTGTCACCCCAGGGAAACATCTCAATCCAGGAATGCCACCACTTTCCGTAGTCATACGCTCCCGCCGCTTCCGCGAACTGGAGATGTAAAACCGGTGAATCATCGGCGAGTTGGTGAGGTCGCACCAAACGTGGCGGTTGCGGCGCAGACAAAAGCGGTTCCGCAGTGGCCAATACCCGTCGCCCCCCACCGGTTGGCTCAGCCGGGGTGGCCGGTTCTGTCTTTCCTAACCGGATTATTTCATCCGCTGAAGGCAGTTCTAACTGATGCGGTGAAACCACTTCGTTGAACGCGATTCCTTGTTTGCCGGGGTTATAAGCGCCTTCGGGTATCGGAATAATTAATCCGGACTTGGCTCGCGTGAGCATGACGTACAGAAGCCGTTTGATATGAATTTTTGCCGCTTCTTCATCGCGTTTCGCGCGCCGGCTAAGATTGGACCACACAACGTGACAATTCTCTTCACTTTGGATCCGGGGATAACGTTCGCTTCGATGGGAGAATTTCTTTCTGAATCCAATCGGAATCACCCACTCCCATTCCAAGCCTTTGGCCGAATGAGTCGTAATTAACTCCACTCCCTGAGTGGGTGCTTTCGATGGTTGGGCGGAATCCTGTAGCCAGGAAAGAAGCTCGGCCAGCCATTCTTCCAGGTCTAAGCCGCGTTCGTCTGCCTTGGCTGCTTCCCAGCGGAGTTGCTCGAGACCGCTGGTGTCCTCGGCTAATGCGACTAACCGTTCTCTCAATCGAAATCGCTCTAATAATCGATCGAGAAAGTAGAGCGATGACCGACGTTTTCCCGAAATAAGATCAAGTCTGGCCGCCTCCAACTGTTCTTCAGCCTCGCGATAGAGCTTACTCGCATTACCTTTCAGAGCCCGAAATAGCTCAGTATCCGGAACACCAAAAAGTTCTCTGAGGACGCCGAATCGTTCGAATCGATCCCAAGGATTCACCAGCGTGTAAACCAGAGAAATCGGCCAGGCAAAAGCGGCTATGCCGGAGCGTGCGATTCTCGGCCGGAAAAAGCTGAACGGCACACCGAATTTTTTCAGCGCATCCCCGGCAATGATCAGCCACTCGTGACGCGGCGCGATGATCGCAATCTGACTCCAGCAAGGACGATCGGAAGAGCGCACTTGGGAAAGCCATTTTCCCACCGCCTCAGATTCGATAACCAGCGGTTCAATTTCGTCGTCACTTTCAATCTGTTCCTCCAAAATGAACGGCAGCTCGGCCACGAATCCTTCGCGGGCTCCCGGGCGCACAGCTAAGTCATCAAAAGGGATGCCTTCCACCGCCTGCGAGCTAAAGAATTCGTTAATACCGCGAATGACATTTTCGGCGCATCGATAGGTGACATTAAAGCGAATCAGTTCGTTTCTCGAGCCGAAGTGCTCGCTCAGTTCAGCAAATCGCCCGGTTCGATTGCGTTCGTAGATGGTTTGACGTGGATCACCAACCAGGCAAAAACGACCCGGCAGCGGGGGCTTGCCGGATCCTGGCCAATCGCCGAAACGTTCACCCGAAGGTCGGGTCAGTTCGACGAAAACCTGAAACATCCGAGCGTCGGTATCTTGCGCTTCATCGACAATCACGATCAACTCACGTTGTCGCACCTGATTAAGCAAATCTGGCTGCTGCAAGAGCTCGACGCAGACATCAATTTGATCTGCATAAGAAAGAACTCCCTGCTGCAGACACCATGCCCGAAAGCTTCGAGCCAAGCGATCGGCAAACCATTCGGCGGCTACTTCCAACCAGGCGGCGACCGGCGCCATTTGAGTTTCAAATGCATCTTTTAACCTGGATGTCTCGCATTTCGGCAACGAAATGAAGCCGAAGCCACTCGACCAGCGTTTTACAAACGCTTCCAGGCTCTCGATCGTGCTCTGTTTCTTCTCCGCTGATTGTTTCGCAACCGGAACCGAACTGATTCTCGTCACATTGGGCAGAGGCATCCGTCGAGTCGGAGGATCCAGAGGCGCATTTGGCCGGAAACGTTTCGCGACATCCAAGAGATCCGACAGCGTACACACGCGCAAAAGCGATCGGGTCACCGAGTGTTGCGCGAGCTCATTGAGTACAGGAGATGCTGCGACAAAGATCTCCCAAAGTAGGTCGCGCTCTGCGTCAGTTGGTACTCGCAATTGTTCAGGAAGTCTCAACCGGCTTTTGAACTCACGAATCAAGTTCAGACAAAACCCATGGATCGTTCCGAAGTACGCTTGCTCCAGCGCGCGCAGATAGATGAGAGCCTCCGCTTCTGATACTGCGTCCAGTAGTCGTTGTCGCGAACGGGTCTTAAATGTAAGTGCTGCACTATTCGTATAAGAGACAACAACCAGCCGCCGCAAAGCACTCGGATCCCGAATGGCAAGCTCGCAGATTCGTTCGACAATCGCAGTGGTTTTGCCGGAGCCGGCGCCCGCAACTACACAAAAATTCTGGTCCAAAGCGCTACGAAAAAGGGCTCTGGCGTCTTCGTCCATAGAATTTAGACCGAACCCCGCGCTGAGGCGCGTAACAATGGGTTTGAAAACACAGTTAACATTTCGATCAGCGCCTCAGCACGGGGTTCGGCCTAAATTCTCCAGCGTTAAGGCCCGTTTCCTCCGGAGGATCCATGCTGGTATCGCCAATGTTGCAATGGGTAAGCTCTCACGGACACCGAATTCACCGCGCAAAAGAGGCGCATGCCCAAAACAGGTTCGTCTCTGCATCGATGCAAGCTCAGCCAGCTTCCTTTCAATCTCTTCTGGCTGTTTCAAGCGTCCGAGGTCCTTGGATCCAGTTGGCAGCACAGCGATCTGATCACAGGACCCTGCACCCATCGTTTCGGCTAGCAGGCCGTACGCCACAAACTGAAATCCTTCACCGGTATCGGCTTTGATCTGGCGCGGTGATCCGGCGGTCTTGAAATCGATGATTGCGATGCCGGAATCTGGCACGATGTTAGCATCTGCTAACAGAAGATCAAACCTTCCTTTCAGGGCGATTGGCGGCTCGCTTACGGTCAATTCTCCAGTGGAATGTTCGGCCGCTCCATAGGGAAACTTTTCTAACCATGGACCAATCTCGCCCAACATATTTTCGACGAAAAAAATCGCCTTATCGAGAATCGAATTCCACCAGAGTTCGTCTTGCGGAAAATCCAGTTCGCGAATCAGTTTTCTGATATACCGATGCCCATTGAGACCACGGCTCTCCCGCAGGAACGGACTTTCCCGTAAATCGCTTAGACCGTTCCGGAAGAGATCGCCAAATGGGTTTCGCAGAAGGTAAGCCAACAGTCGATGAACTACGATTCCCAGAGTCTTACGTTCATCGCGCTTAAATCCGAGATCCCAACTTCTTTCCAGCCCGAGCAGAACCTGAAAACCAAAGCTGCCCGGAGCGGCAATAGCGGCCTGAAGTCGGGAAGCAGACCAAGCCATCGGATTAAGGCCAAGCGAGCTGAAGTTCAGCAGATATTCATCAAAGCCCCGTTCCGGATCGCAGCGGACCGAACGAATCTGTCGCAAATCGGCAAAGTCATTGGCCGCATCAATTGGAGCCGCGGCAAAGCTCTCTACTTCCCCACGAAGCGTCCGCTCGAGAAACGTAACGATTCGGTTCGCATCGATCTCTTCACCGCTTTCTTCTTTGCCATAAAAGCAGATGGCGGCAGAGCGGCGCGCATGGAGCAAAAGTTGCAAAATCGAATCCTCTCGTAACAGAGACTCCTCTTGCAGGCTTACCAAAAGAAAACCTTGCTGTCGCGCGGACCTGCGAAATTCTTGTCCCAAGAGGGAGTCGCCGCTCGCTAACTTCATCCAGCGATCAGCTACCCCATCGGTTAGTATCACGGAGTCCCAGCTCGTTGCATGCAGCTGCTCCGGCGTACTCACGACTACCGGCGCGTAACGATGCGAGGAATCCGGATGGCTCGCTCGTCCCGAGTTTGAAAGTGAGTCGGCAACAAAATCAAGGAAGATGACGGACGAGAGCCCTAGATCGCCTAACGCAGGTTGGATCTCGTCCCAATTCGGCTGCAACGGCTCGAGCGAGATCCTTACCGGGCGGAAAACATTCTCATAGCGAAGTACGAACTGTTCGAAATCGAAAAGAGCGTTTTGCCATTTTGCTTCGAGCTCTTTCCATTGGCCGCTCTCTGGCCAATCTGCTCCGATAGCGAGCAGGTCTCGAATCCATGGATACGAAGAATCGGATAACAAAAGTTCGCTGATTGAGCGGGTTTGGCGACGATCGAATTGGCGAAAGAGATATTCGCGAAACCGGGAAAAGCTGTCCGGACCCCGACTGAGAAGAGCGAAAAACTCAAGTAGCTTCTCCGGGGTCGGTGTCCCTCCGATCCACTCCGCCAACCAACGCTGAACTTTCTCAGACCGGCCAAGCATCGCTCTCGATCGAAATTCATCTGCGACCGCGATTCCGGCTGAGGCTAACGCTTCCACCACCGTCGGCCCGGTGGGCGATCCTTCTGGAACCATCACCGCGATATTTCGGCTACCACCCTGAAACTCGTGCTTTACGATCGCCACTACCGCGTCTGCTTGCTCGGACCATCGCTCCGCTCGAACCAGCCGCGGCACACTCGGTGAGGGTTCGGACGGATGAAGGATTGTACTAACCAAATCCTCGTAGATTCGCAGTTTTCCTTCGCTCGGAGTTACGGTTACTACGCCGTCTAAGCGCGACTCCAATTGCGCAATCCACTGCATGAAGAGCTCTTCGCTGACAAATGGTTGAGCCAACCAAAAACGTGCATCCTCTGAAGCACTGACCGCTGCGGTAAGCAATTCCTGTTGATTCAGAGCAAGAGCGTCCAGGCCGAAAAAACCGATCCGCAACTCGGGTATTTTGACTCCTTTCTCCATGAGGGTGCGATCGACTCTCGGCCGCCAGAACAACGAACCGATAATCTGCTCAACGGCATCACGAAGCTCTGGTGGAATGCCGAGTAGTTCAATGGCTGCGCCGGAGCCAAGTCGATCCAACCATCCGGAAGCGGCCAAATCGTCCAGCGCATCCAAGATTTGTCCAGCAAACGCAGACGAAGCCTCGGTCTCCGCCATTCTCGCACGCAACAAAAGACTCAGGGTCTCGCGTCCGAACGCCGGAGTTGGCAATCTAGCGCGCAAACAAAGCTCCTGGCGCAACCTTCGCAAATCCAGGAAGCGAACACCCACAATCGGTTTTCCCTCTTCCAGCGCACGGCGGCGAAGCCAATTCGCCTGTAAAAACGAACGACAAACCATCCAGACCTTCTGGCCGGAAACTGCCGCTTTCGTACCCGCTTCAAGCCAGGCACGCACGTCATCTTCCCAGACATCATCAACATGACTGAAAAGATGGATCGAAGGCGAAGCCATGGGGTCATTCTCGCCTAAGGCTCAAATGAATGACAAATAGCAAATAGCAGATAGCAAACGCGGATTCCGGGCGGCCGGTAGGGCGCGTCCGTCCCGGACCGCCGAATTCGGGGCATCAATCGGCCCCGTTATGCCTAACGCAAGAATGACGGCGGTCCCGGGGAGGGACCGCCCTACCGGGTTATCCGACCGCGAACGATGCGCTGAAATAGCGATTCAACTCGTTGCCGACGGAATCTCTGGTCTTCGATCATGGCGGCACGATCGGTGAAATCGAGGCGACGGGCGATTTTTTCCTGATCGGGGATGTTCGACGGCAATTGTGAAACGGAACTATTTTCTGCCCGGCGAACCGCCGATTCCATTCTGCGAAAGAAAAGATAATCTCGGGTAAGGTCGACTCTTTCGGTTGGGCTCAATTGGTCGGCTACCGCCGCGATCGCATCGAGAGTGTTTGGCTCACGTTTCCCCGACTGAATTTCGAGATATTGCACAATAAATTCGATCGCGATCAATCCTCCTCGTCCCGTCTTGAACGCGGCCAAATCGGTATCATGTTTACCTCGTTCGCGCACAATTCGGTCATACATGGAAGCGAGATCGGAGCGCCATCTTGGATCGTTCCGCAGAGAGTTCCAGGCATCCTCAATAATTCGTTCGGCCGCCCTGGCGTGCGGTCCGCTCAACACGCGTGCCTTGGTCAGCGCTTGCTTCTCCCAATTTTGCGCCCGTTCACGAAAGTAAGATTCATAACGCTGCAACGTGACCACCAACGGACCCGACTCCCCTTCCGGACGCAGTCGGGTATCGATCGGGAACACTCGACCCCATTCCGTACTCACGCTCAGCGCTGCGATCAGTGCTTCCGCCGGACCGGGCGTGTCACCGATAAACACCAGATCGAGGTCTGCGCCGTAGAGCAATTCTCGTCCACCGAACTTACCCAACACGATAACGGTTAAATCTTCTGTTCCGGGAATGACCGTTTGACAAAAAGCGACGCAGGCTTCCGCCAAATTTGTTGCCTCCTGCTGAAGCTGAGGCAGATCAGCAAATCCGAGAACATCTCGCAGCAAGATTCGCAACATCTCAGCGTGCTGAAAATCCCGGATCCAAGTCAGTGGTGGCAGGTTAGTGGGATTTGACTCTAAGCTAGAGAGAAAATTATCGCGGCTCTGGAGTTCGCCCAGCGAACGGCCGCGGGCAATCTCTTCGACCAACTCAGGCCGATGGATTGCCAATTCGCTAATGGCCCCGCTGGCGTCAAACAAGCGAACCAACAACTCGAGCAAGCGCGGATTCGCCAACAACGTTTCGAACAAGAGGCCGCGAATGCCGTATCCATCGACAAAGCGCACAAAGCGGCTGAGAACTGCATCCGAATCGGCGGTCTTCCTCAGCCGGTTTATCAGCTCTGGCTCTAACTTTGCCCACAAACGACGAGTACGCGCGGAGACATGCACTCCGGAAGGCCCCTCCCGAAGCCGTTCCAACGTTTTCTGCGCAGCCTCCGGTTGCCGAAAAAAATCGGCACTGCCAGTTCCTTCGCTTTCGGGAGTTCTGGTTTGAAGGAGCTGGTGAAAAATCTGACGCACTGCCTCAGTCTGTTCTCCGAGCTTTTGATCGAAGGCCTCCACGGACTCAAATCCGAGACTTTTAGCAATCATGAGCTGGTCGTCCCTCCTGATTGGTAACGTATGAGTTTGGCGCTCATCGACGATCTGTAGACGATGCTCAACCGCCCGCAAAAAGACATACGCCTCGCCTAAGGTCTCTACCGCCGAATGATCGAGCATCTCCAGCTCGGCTAATGCCGCCAACGCCTTTAGTGTGCTGCGTTCTTGCAGAAAAGCGTGGCGCGCACCGTGCAATAGCTGCAACGTCTGTACCGTGAATTCGATCTCGCGGATGCCGCCGTAACCAAGCTTAACGTTACGGTGTAGATCCTCAGCGCCCACTAGGTCACGCTCAATGCGAAGCTTAAGTTCGGCAATTTCAATGAGAAGATCGTCCGAGACCGTGCGTGGAAAAATGAACGGTTGGAGTCGATGCTCAAATTCGTAAAGCAATTCTTCGTCACCGCAAATTCCACGGGCTTTGAGCAGCGCCATCCTTTCCCAGGTTTCTCCGTAACCGGCATAATAGTTTTCTACGCTGGCCAACGATCGGACCAGGGGTCCAGAACCACCTTCGGGACGAAGTCGGAGATCGATCCGAAAAAGCTGTTTTCCTTTGGTCGTGAATACTTCGACAATTTTCCCGGCTAGACGACTAAAGAACTCATGATAACTGAACCGTGGATTGAGAAGTCCCTCCTCATGGTAAAGAAAGATGATATCGATATCGGAGCTATAGTTAAGCTCCTTTCCGCCAAACTTTCCCATCGCTAAAACCCCGAATCCCGTCTTTGGGCTGGCCCATTTTTTTGCTAGCTGGTCGAACGCGAATCGATATACCTGATTGACGCAGCGCTCTGCCACCGCGGTGATATCTTGCGTGGTCTCGACAAATCCTGCCAAGCCGGAAACTTCCCGATAGGCGATGCGGAGCATTTCCTGTGACTTCCATTCGAGTAGAGCGGCCAACTGCGAGTCCGCCGCATCCTCATTCCATCCGCGCCAATAGCCGCGCTTTGAAGCAGCCATCTCCGGTCCGGATAACCAATCCAGTAAATCGGGGCGGACGATAATTTTCTCGACAGAAATCTTGGAGAGAGAAAGAAAATTGATCAGCGCAGAACCGTGATCAAGAAACCGCGAGCTGATGTAACCGAAATCGGGTCGTACCCTGATCAGATCCTCGATCACCTTTTCGGCAACGTCCGGTTGCCAAGCATCTCGAACCAATTCGGTGACCCACGCACCACGTCCTTTCATGCAGGATCATGATACATTAAGCAGCACTTTTTGTCGCGCTTGCCGAAGAATCTGCTTTTCCGCACTGGATAAACTCCGAATACCGTCTCGATGAATTTTTTCCAAAACCGGATCGACATAGGCGGCCAGATAGAGCCGCAGCGGCAGACGCCGGGCGCGCGCACGTTCCGCTAGTCGTTGACGCAGCGCCATCTCACCGGGTAAAGGTGATCCGAATCCGAGAATGCGTACGTAAACCCATCCGGCCGCGGCGCCGCTTAGATTGACTATCGCAGTCGAATGTGCAGCTGCGCGACCGCCCAGCAGGCCGTAACCTAACAGACCGAGGATCAAAACCCACCCGGCATGTTTATAACGGAAACGGATTCCGAACGGCAGCATCACCGGGAATTCTGAAAGGATCGTGGTGCAGCCCACGATCATCGCACAAATCGCGGGCCCCGCGCCGAGCAAAATCCTGTTAGATATCGCCAAGTAAGCCAGCCCGGCGACAATTCCGGAGCAAACAAACAGCATTGTGAAATGTGCTTTCCCAATAATTCCTTCGAGCTCACTACCCACGAAGATGAGGCCAAGCAGGGTAAAACAGATGCCGAAGGGATGGCTCAAATGGTGCAGAAATAGATAGCTGACGAATTGCCATATGCAGCCGTAGAGGATGCCGGAACGCTCGAGGCCGAACAATTTCTCGGGACCACCCGGGTCACAATACGCCATCGCCCATTGAAAGATGTACAGGACAAGCATCAGGATTGCCGCACCCATCGCCCAGGTCATCCGACCGCGAGTGAGCAACCAAGGCAATTCCTGAATCTGGATCCGTTTCGTTCTCATTCTGTTTAGCGAGCGACTCATTGAGTCAGTACGAGTGCCCTACCAGGAAGAGAAGCAACGATCAGGCCACTTGCCGGAATTTTGAAAAAATTTTACGCAGTAGGGATGCGGGAGGGCAGGTAGGGCGTGTTCGTCCCGGACCGCAGAATCGAGGACATAATCGGATCTTGTTGAGCCGAAAAATTGGCATTGCAGCCCTCCGGCGGTCCGGGACGGACCGCCCTACCTAGGTACGTGAATACGAAGTTGGTACGGGCCAACCCGAAAATGCACCGGGGTGTGAAAAGTGACTTCCCCATCAATCTCCACCGGAACCCGTCGATCACTGATGACACGTAGCGACTGGATTTGCCGATATTCGATATCAGCAAAATCGGCATGGTTACCGGCGAGAACACCTTGGAGATAGCGAATGATATCGAGGTATCCTTGGTGCTTGAATACCAGAACATCCAATAAACCATCATCGTTTTTCGCATCAGGAAAAAAGGCAAGTGGCCCCCCGTAGAAGCGACCGTTGCCCACCAGCACAAAACATCCTCCCATTGTCTCCCGCTCGTTGAAACAGATCTCCAGGCGAGGAGCCGGACGGCCAATGATCTGGGCGGCCGCGAAGATGTAGCTAATCGGACCAATGGTTTTTTTCATATTCAGATCCGTCTCCCGCACTGCTAAAGCATCCAGGCCGACGCCGGCCAGCTGGACGAAGTACTGGTCGTTGGCCATTGCCAGGTCGATCGATCGGGTGAATCCCCGCTGGATGATTTCCCAACACCGCTCGAGCTGCGTTGTCGGGAGACCAAGCTCATAAGCGAGAACATTCACTGTACCGATAGGAAGAATTCCCAGTGATACATCGAGTCCCGCTATTCCGTTTACCACCTCATTGACTGTGCCGTCACCGCCAGCCGCCACGATGGTCGAATATCCTTCCTGGGCCAGTTTCCTGACCAGCGCCGCAGTTTCACCCGAACGAGAGAGCAGAAAGGCGTCGGCTTCCGTCAAAGAACGCAACTTCTGCTCGAGAGAACGTGCCTTTTCTCCTCGTGCGGCCGGGTTGAAAATTATCGCTAGCTTAACCTTGTCCATTCGGGTCGAGGCCTATAAGAGTAGATCCCTGGTGCTATTCAGTAAACAAATAGGGGCCGCTGGTTGGCGGACTGAGGAACACCGAAACAGAGCCGCCGATGGCGCGCTGGATCAATTCCTGGCGTTCCCGTCGATGGCCGCGCTCCTGGAGGCAACGTTGGGATGAATAAGGTGAAACCTTTCCTCCGCATCGCCTTGTGGTCGGTGGCGAGTGTTTTTCTCGTTTGGTGCATCGGCCTGCTTGGCATCAATCTTTACATACAATCTCCGGGCGTTCAGCGCGATCTACGTGATTCATTTAGCGAAAGTCTCGGGCTGCCGCTCGAAGTTTTTCGTATCACCTTTACTCCCTGGGATGGCCTGACCTTCGAAGATGTCACCGTCGGCGGTCCCGATTCTGAGACACCAATCCTGAAAGCGGGAAATTTGAAGGTGCGCTGCGACTACCTCGCGCTCTTGCGGCGTAAGATCATCGTCCGGGAAATCGTGCTAAGGCATGTCGACCTCAGAGTACCGCTCGCGGCAATGAAAGAAACGTTGGAGACGACTAAACGTTCCGTCGCCCCCTCGCCTACAGCCAACTCCGCACAATCGCTGAGTTCGGCCCCGGCGGAGACCGCCCATCGTAGTAAGTCACTGTCGATTCGGGATACGCTGACCCGAAAATTTTGGGTGGAGATCCAGAAGTTCAAGCTGAAGGATGCAACCATTGCGTTAGTGCGACTGGACGGCACAACCGCCGCCGTGTTTCATGGGCTCGATTGCACCCTGAATTTTCAACATGGAAATTATCTCGGGCGAGTCCACGCCGATAATGCAATGATCGGAGAGACGATCAGCCTCGACGATATTGGTTCGCCGGTGAGATTTAACGGCGGCTCATTGGCCCTCGAAGATGTCTGCGCGAGAGTTTCCGGTGGTGATCTGAACGGTACATTCACGGTTAA
>JGI12053J15887_10000829_pt1 | contig 13452 bp, 11 predicted proteins | sample MedBloCAOM1_O3_FD_15887 | JGI IMG/M metagenome (IMG submission 15887)
CTGGATTTTACGGCTTCGGCCGCATACGGCGCGCTCGGTCGCTTCACGGCAGCACCCTTCAGCGATGTAACGTTGCGTCAGGATGGTTCGATCCAGTTGCTTCCGATCACGGCATTTCAAGCCGGAGCAGTCTGGCATACGACGCCTGCGCTGGATCTCTATGCCTATGCGGGGCTGGAAAAAACCCGCGCCACGTTCTCCAATGTGGGCACGGTGCCGTTCGGCTTCGGCAATCCGCTCTACAACAACACCGGCTGCAATATCGAAAACTCTCCGGCCGCCACCTGCAACGGCAATACCTCGGAGGTCCGGCAGTACACCGTCGGGTTCTATGACACGGTTCTCAAGGGGTCGTTCGGCGCCATCAAAGTCGGCGCTCAATACTCCTATAACCAGCGCTTCGCCTTCGCTGGCGTCGGCGGAGCACCCAAGACCGACGATCACATCGTGATGACCCAGGTGCGCTACTACCCGTTCTGACGGGTCGCCACGCCGGAAGCGCTGTGATCGGCGCGCCTCCGGCGAATAGCCTAAACTGAAACAAGGAGATTGGTTTTGACAGTCCGTGACCCAATGCAGTTCGCCGCCAGTCAGGGAAAATCCCTCGGGATTTGCAGCTGTAAGCCGCAAGGCGTTCTGCGTGCCCTGGGACTGACCGTCCTGTTCACCGCTCTGGCGTCCATCGCTTGCCTGGCGGAGGACCCGAACAATGCCGGCGCCGGCCCCGTGGCGACCGTGAGCATGGACCATAACACTTTCATTCCAAGCGAGATCACCGTCGCGCCCGGCACCACAGTGACCTGGGTCAATAATGAAACCATGCCCCACACCGTGGTCGATCCAAACAAGGCGTTCCGGTCAAAGACCCTCGCCAAGGACGGCAGGTTCTCGTTCACTTTTACGACCGCGGGCGACTTTGACTATTTGTGCTCGATCCACCCGAACATGAAGGGCAAAGTCATCGTCAAGCCGGGAACAAGCTGACGCTGCTGCTGCGACCCGGTGCGCATCGCGATGATGCTGTGGACCCGGCGCGCAAATCCGCTGGCGAAGGCGCTAAGTAGATCATTCTAAAGGCGAAATCTCCGGATCGCGAAATTGTATATTTTTTTGGGAATAAAGCCCGGAAAGTTCGAGTCTCCTGTTTAGCGGCGCCATTTGGAGCCGTTTGGCCCCACAGGGAGATGTGACATGGCTAAGAAGGGCTTTGAGGATCATGGACAGGGATTAGGCCGCCGGGAAGTGCTGGAATGCATGGTCTGGGCGGGCACCGGAGTGCTTTGGACCGTGAGCGGCGGCATTCCGCACTCAGTCGGGTTGATCGGCGACGCGCTTGCCGCAGAACCCACCGGCTTCACTTTTCTGCAAATGAGCGACAGCCATATCGGCTTTAACAAGCCGGCGAACCCGGATGCGCTCGGCACGCTGCGCGAAGCCGTCGCCAAGGTAAAGGCGATGCCGGTCAAGCCGTCCTTCATCATTCACACCGGCGACATCACCCATCTTTCCAAGCCTGCCGAATTCGATGATGCCGACAAGGTGTTCGCTGAGACCGGCGCACAGATTCATTTCGTGCCTGGCGAGCACGACATTATCGATGAAGAGCGCGGCAAGGCCTATCTGGAACGCTATGGCAAGGGCTCCAAGGGCGCGGGCTGGTACAGCTTCGACGACCACGGCGTCCACTTCATCGGCCTCGTCAACGTCGTCGATCTGAAGGGCGGCGGACTGGGCAACCTCGGCGCCGAGCAACTCGCATGGCTCGAGGCCGACCTGAAGGGCAAGTCGGACAGCACGCCGATCGTCGTGTTTGCGCATATCCCGCTGCAGGTGGTCTACAAGGAATGGGGCTGGGGTACCGAGGATGGCATGCAGGCGCTCAACCTGCTCAAGCGCTTCGGTTCGGTCACCGTTCTGAACGGCCACATCCACCAGCTGGTCCAGAAGGTCGAAGGCAACATGACCTTCCACACCGCGATGTCGACGGCGTTTCCGCAACCGGCCCCCGGCAGCGCACCTTCGCCGGGTCCGATGCTTGTCCCCGCCGACAAACTTCGCACCGTATTGGGATTGTCCACCGTCACCGTGATGCAGGGCAACAAGCCGCTCGCGATCGTCGACAAGACGCTGGCCGGTTGATCGAGGAATTTACATGCAAATACTGATCAGCCAACTCCGCTTCGCCGCGGCGCGGTTTGCTCCAAGCCGTGCCGTGGTCGTTGCAATGCTCCTGGGTCCCGTCCTTGGGGCGATGCTGGCGTTTGGCACGGTAGCGGCGCAGGACGCCACCAAGAAGGATGCCGGCAGCGAGATCACGATCGACAATTTCACGTTCACGCCCAAGGAATTGACGGTGGCTGTGGGGACGACCGTGAAGTGGGTCAACCACGACGACATTCCGCACACGGTGGTGGAGAAGAAGACGAGCTTTCGATCGAAGGCGCTCGATACTGACGACGCGTATTCGTTTACGTTCGCCAGCGCCGGCGAGTTCGACTACTTCTGCGGCCTGCATCCGCACATGGTTGGAAAAGTCATCGTCAAATGACCGCGAACCCTTGAGTCTTAGCGTGCCAAACATGACGACACCTCTTTCGGTACGCCGGCCGGATTTCCGGCGTACTGAACTTAACGAAGTCGTGTTAAATGAACGGTTGGAAGGCCCAGATCGTTTGTCTGGCCAGCAGCAGGCGTCGGTCCCAATTGTGCAGAACAAGGATGAACGCGCAGTGTTCGATGAAGTCTTTCTGCCGCATATGGCCGAAGCCTATCGTCTCGCGCAATGGCTGACCGGCAATTCGTACGACGCCGAAGATGTGGTGCAGGATGCCGCGTTGCGCGCGTTTCGCGGCATCAAGAGCTTCGGTGCCGTCAATGCTCGCGCCTGGTCGCTGACGATCGTGCGTAACACCGCCTACAGCTGGTTGATGAAGAACAGACCAAAGGCGGTGGTTTTCACCGACGATCTGAGTGTCGCCGAGCAGCAGGAACTTGAGCATGAAGGCCCGCAAGGGACCAGGATAGAGACGCCGGAGGAGATCGCTCTCTTCAAGGCGGATGCCGAAGAAGTTCAGCGCGCCCTGGCGCAGCTGCCGGCGCATTTTCGTGAAGTGATTGTTTTGCGGGAAATCAACCAGCTGAACTATCGCGATATCGCAGAGATCACCAGTGTTCCAATCGGCACAGTGATGTCCCGTCTGTCCCGGGGCAGGCAACTTCTGATCGCTCTTTTAGGAGATCGAAAGTAATTATGATCGCATCGATAACAGATAACGACGAACTGCAGATGAACGCCTATTGCGACGGCGAGCTCGATCCGGTTTCCGCGATTGAGTTCGAGCGGCGGTTGGCAGGCGATCAATCCTTGAAGGCGCGATATGAGCGGTTGCTGGCGTTGCGCCGCGCCGTTCGTTCACTTCCGCAACATGAGATGCCTCCAGGCCTGTTGGCCCGCATCAATTCGAAATTGGACGCGGATGGTTCGGGCCAGGTGGTGGGATTTCCGGGGCAGTCGGTACGTGCGGGCCGGATGGTGCGTCTGCGTCAGCGAAGCTGGTCGCTGCAGGCGCTGGCCGCGGCAGCGGTGTTGGGCGCAGTGATCGCGAGTTCCGTCATGGTGACGATGGAGCGCTACGATCTGCGCGACGATGTTGCCCGTCAGGTCGTTGCAGGCCATATCCGGGGTCAATTGGCTTCGCAGCCGTTCGACGTCGCGTCTTCCGACCGCCATACGGTCAAGCCGTGGTTCACCTCGCGCCTGCCGGAATCGCCTCAGGTGCCTGACCTCGCGGCGCAGGGCTTCGTGCTGGTGGGTGGCCGCGTCGATGTCGTCGGCCACGATCCGGTGGCGACGATCGTCTACAAGCACGCCGCACATACGGTCAGCCTGACGACCCTGCCGCCCGGTCAATCCGTTTCCGATCAAACGATTGCCGGATACAACGTCCGAAGCTGGAACGATGCGCAGTTCACCTATGTCGCAGTTTCGGACTTGCCCAGCGCAGACCTTGCAACGTTCGAGCATGTATTCTCTGCGGGATCGCCGGCGCCGGAAATCAAATAAACGGCGGGCATCGTCCATTCCCGCGTTGGGACGTCCTGACCATAAGCCCAGATCGGCTCTCAGGTGGACGCATCGTCAATGCTGATCAAGGATCTGGAGAAGCTACGCAAGACGACGCTGCGCGAACGAATCTATGAAGAGGTCGTGCACCTGATCTTGTCCGGCGAATTGCCGAGCGGCGGATGGGTGGATGAGAAGCAGGTGACCCACAGACTGCGGGTCAGTCGAACTCCGTTTCGCGAGGCGATCGGGATCCTGGCAAAAGTTGGATTGATCGAGATCAAGCCTTATCGCGGTTTTTACGTGCGCAGCTTTTCCCGCAGCGAGACTGTCGACCTTTACGAACTGTACAAGCGACTTGAATGTTTTGCGGTCGAGCTGGCGGTACCGCACATGAGCGACCGCGATATCAAGGGGTTTGAAAACATACTTCTTGAAGCCGTGATCGCCTTGCAGCGTGGCGACATGAAATCCTATGCCATGCGCGATCGCGAGTTCTACGAAAACATTGCCGAGCAGTCCGGAAATTCGGCGTTGATCGAGGCGCTGGCGCGCTTTGCCCTGCAAATCCAGCTCTGCGGCGCCATCACCAGCGCAAGCCGGGAGTTCGTCGAGCGCGCGGCGCACGGCTGTGACGACATCATACAGGCTTTCAAGGCGCGCGATACTCCGCGCGCCACGTTTCTCGTCCGCGGCCGCATCAGCCATACCCAGGAGGCGATTCTTGCGCGCTTCCCCGACGGGGCGCCCTGAAGCAATCGAACGCGGGAATAACGTCGCGCCTATCAGAGTCTTGCTATCGAGGACATGAACAAGTCCAGGCAGCGGGGAACTCTGCGCAGCGATGAGCAAGGAAACACAATGCTCAGCTGACCGGCTCGATTGGGATAACCTCGCAGCAGACGCCCTGGAGCTTGCCCGCGTGATGCCGCCAGGTCCGGAACGCAACGCGGCACTCAAATTGGCAAGCCAGCTTCGTTGTACTGCCGATGCGCGGGGGTTGATCTTTGCAAAGCGGGGCAGGCCACGAAAGTAATCGGCGTGTCTGCCGGGTCGAAAAGAACCGGTGCGACCACATCTGAGCGAAGGAATCTTTAGCCCACAATTTGTGGGCCGACCGTACGTTGCGAAGGCCGCGCCGGCGGAAGCGGCATTTCAGGATTGCATCTAGTAGATCCGGTCCGACGGGTCTTTGGACCGGCTCGCAGCCCTCGCGTTGGAATCGCGCGGCTTGTTCGGGAAAAGTAAGCGCGAATTGAGGGCGCAGCCGCCGATGCCCGATGCTGTCCACTGACATTGCTGCTGTGTTTGATAGAAACAATAGAGGTAGCTTTCCCGCGACACGCACCATGGATATTCCTGGGCGTGAGCAGTCGCGACGGACAGCGAAACGGAAGCAAACATACCCAGCGCGACAGCCGCAAGCGGTGAAAGCGGCAGTGATTGCGCGGCAGCAAACGGGAGCGCTGATTTCCGACAACGGCGCGTCAAAACGCACTCCTGTATTTTGTCCGCGCGTCGCCGCTGCCATAGACCCACATCGGCTCGCCACACTCGCTTGGGCCATGGTCGGTCATGCAGGCGGCACTCCAGGGCGGTGCGGTGGTCTCGCGGCCTTCGCTGCGATGTGCCTGCGCCAGGCTGCCGCGGTTGTGGATTCGCTCCTGCGCCATTGCTGGCGTCGCGAGGGATGAGGCCAGCAATAGCGCGGGCAGAATGTGTGCGATCTTCATGGTCAGGTTCCTTGATTGCGGGTTCGTGCCATTCGGCGGTTAGCAGCCTCGGCAAATATTTCTGATCTTGCGGTCGACGTTCGCGTCTTCTTGATCAAGTGTCTGCTGGGATACAGTTGTCGACGTGGGAATATCTGCAGCGCGCGGCTGGCGGTGACCTACCGGCGCTGACCAGGGTCTCGTTGCGGTTTCTGCACTTGCAGCGAGTAGTTGAGTGGCGAGCGCCGCTGACAGAATTGCGGCCAAGCCAAGAATGCTGGATTTAGTCATCGAGTAACTCCATGTCGCTCTCGTTGCGCACAAAGCGCTTCCGATAAGCAGACTCGCGTTGGAGTCCCGGTATTCCCGATCCGCCGGATATCGTGATGAGCGCCTGTGGTAAGTACTCGCGCGAAGTCCGGCTAAATGCCTGCTGGTTTGACGTAGGGAAGCGTCATGCATGAGGAGAGGCGATGATCAATCATCGCGCGGCCGTTCGCCGCCGTCATCACGGCGCGGGACGATTGCAAGGCTTTAGAAGCCTCAGGAATTGAGGAATATCGAGACCTGGATGAAAGTCTTGTTATTGGAGGGATTACGATCACCGGAGCAACTCATCCGGCGGAACCTCCAAAGCGTCTCAGCCATCGCCCCGGCTGAGGCGCTTTTTTATCGCTCACGTTTGGCGCGTTTGAGAGTGAGATGGTTATGCGCCGGCGGTCACCGGACGCGAGCCCGATACGCGCTCGGCGTCACGCCATGGTGCCGCTTGAAGGTGTTGGTCAAGGTCGAGAGATTGCGGAAACCGGCGGCGAGCGCGATCTCCGACAGCGACAGGTCGCTGCGTTGCAAAGCTTCGCTCACCCGCAACAGCCGTCGCGCGACGACATAGCCATACGGCGTGCGCTGGGTCGCGGCGCGGAAGGCGCGGATGAAATGATTGACCGACAGGCCTGTCAGGGCCGCGAGGTCGGCGAGGTTGATCTCCGAGGTAAGGTTCGCGTCAATAAAGTCGAACACAGCCTGCAAGCGGCGTGGACTTAGCGGATGTGCAGGCCCCGAATTATCTGTCGCCTGCCGGCTGCGCAGCATTGCGTTCGAATGCCAATGGACCAGATGACGGACGACCAACTGCTGCGATTGCGCGAGCAGCAGCGAATGCGCTTGCCGGTCGATGCCGCCATAGATCTCGAACTCGCTGACCAGCATCGTGAAATAACCTTGCAGCCACGGATCTCGAATGGCGAAGAACGGATCGATATCGACGCTCGCAGTGGCCACGAGGTTCTGCTGGGCATAGAGGTCGATCATATCCTGGTCGAGATAAAGGTGCATCATTTCGAAAACACCGCTCCGCACGCTCTCCAATTCCAGATCATGCGGCCTGAAGGTGAGGGAGCCGTGCTGCGATCCGGTGCCCTGGCATTTGCCCTTGATGAACATCGACACCGAAGTCGACCCACCGATATGGTACATGAGAACGTTTTGGCCAAGTTTGGTCAATCTGGACCGCGACGCGGGCCGACGCCATTTGGCGGCGATCGGGCGGCCCTCAGCATCGGACACCGCATAGTCCGGGCCGCTGCCGGCGTTGCTGCCGAGATAGGCGTCGAAGGCTGTGGCTCGTTGATCGTCCATTTGCTGGCTCTCGATCGGTCCTTGATCTCAGCGCGCTTTCCAATATAGCCGCGCGACTTTACTAAATCACGCAAATCCTCCGGTTGTCTGGTCCTTTTCCGCAAGCACCTCCCATTCGTGTTTGACGGATCGCGCATCCCAACTATCGTCGAGCGCACGAACAAGCCGCGCCAACAACAGCGGCACGATTTGGGTTTCGCGCCCAGGTCGATCGCGGGGGGAACCAAATGAATGTCGCCATCGGCGGCCGGACAGCTTCATTGCGATTCCGAAGCCGGCCTCGTGGCTTCATGCAAATTCCTCCGAAAAAAAACACACGGATCTCACCCACGCGGGTGGCGTGGGAGGCTTTGCCTCCGACCGCCTGGGTGTTGAGCAGCGCAACAAAGGGAGGAACGAATGAAGGGTTGCTTGAGAGCGAACGAGATTGAGCAGCGAGAGGGCAGGCAAAGCGACCGGCGCTTCGGCGCGCCGCTTGGCCGTCTTGCATGGGCGGCCGGCTTGATCGGCCTGGTACCCGGACTAGCCGGGGCGGCGACGTTTCCTACCTGCGCGCAGCTCGGTTCATCCCCGGCCTATGGTCTCGTTGGAAATCCGAAGATCGTTTCAGGGACCTTGATTACGGCGATCAAACCGCCCGCGCCGCCCCAGCCGGCCAATTTGATTCCGAGCCCGCCCTTCGGCGGCACGTCACCGACGCCGACGCCGGCGACGCCGGCCTACTGCCAGGTGGATTTCACCTACGCCTCCGGGTTGGCGGGTCCGGCAGATGGCTATGATGTCGGCCAGGTGCAGAAGATCCAGATCCGCATCGTGCTTCCGCTCAGCGAAGCCGACGGTGGAAGCACCGGCAGTGTGCCCAACAGCTTCGACGGCGGAAGCACACCCACGACAATCCAGGGAAACTGGCTCGGCAAGCTGTTTGTAGCCGCAAGCCCGGGCACGTCGGGATCGATCGGAATGTCGCCGTTCGGGGAGGGCCTGAACGGCGGTGATCAAAGTTACCCGATCCGGCTCGGCTATGTAGCGTCGATGACCGACACCGGTCAACACAACCCGCCCTTTGTTCTCATTTCATCGGGGCCACTGGCGAACACCTTGGCTAAGGGCACGATCGCGGACTGGGCCTATCGCGGTACCCATTACGGAAAACTCTGGGCGGCGAGACTCTCCCAAGCCTATTACGGCAAGCCTCCGACCCGCACCTACTACAACGGCATTTCCGGTGGCGGCAACGAGGGCATGGGACAGTTAATGCACTATGGCGATGAGTACGACGGAATCCTGGTGGGCGCGCCGGCCTTCTACTGGGATCAATTCGCACTGGCGTTCACCTGGCCCTATGTCGTCTTCAAGAAAATGCTTCAGCAGGGCGGAACGATGCCGACCTTGGTTCAAAAGACCGCGCTCACAGCCGCGATATTTGCGGCGTGCGACGTCCTCGATGGCGTCGCCGACGGCATCATCAATGATCCGCGTCAATGCGACTTCAAGGCGACCGCCAACATCTGCGGCCAGCCAGGTGCGCCCGCGGCGCCAAATTGCCTTACTTCGCTTCAGGCCGGCGCCTTCGACCGGATGTGGGATGGTCCGCGCAACAAATTTGGCTTGCGGATCTGGTTCCCCTACGACAAGAGCATTCCTTTTGTCGGTGGCCCGTTCACGGGTCTCGGCTCGATCCAGACCAGTTTGCCGGGCCCGCCCGGCGCTAGTTTTTTCCTACCGCTGGCCACGCAAGTGATTGCGTGGAATCACAAGAACGCTTCATTCGATCCAAACAATCTGTTTGAGGATGAAGAATCGCTTGCCTTGGCCGGCCATCCTTCCGGCGGCATCACCTACGCCGACGAGGCAACGCTCGGCTCCAATACCGTGGCAGACTTCACCGACAACCAGAAGGTGGACCTCAGCGAGGCCTTGGAACACGGCACCAAGGTCATTCACTTCCACGGTACCGCGGACCCGGCGATCTTCTGGCGCACCAGCGCCGATTATTATCGCCGCGTGGCAACCTGGCTAGGCCATGGCAAAGCCAACTTCAGGGAGTTGCAGGAGTGGTACCGCTTCTTTCCGATACCGGACATTGGCCATGGCACCGGCTCCGCAGGTGGCGGACCAGGCCCTTCGCCATACGACCCGTTCCCCGCGCTGGTGAAATGGGCTGAGAAGGGCGAGGCCCCGGCCAGCATCACCGCGCTTGCCTCGCCGCCAGCGCTCAGCCCGGGGCGCACCCGTCCGCTCTGCCCTTATCCGCAGACCGCCATCTATAACGGCAGCGGCAGCACGCTGGTGGCGAGCAGCTTCCATTGCGGCGGCAACCTCGAAACCCGCCGCGTTGTCTGCGACGATGCGCGAACACTGTACAAACACGAGAACGGTCCGGTCCTCGACCTGGAGAGCATCGGCGCCGAGCCCGGTCTCTGTGCGCGGCACGAGGCCGATCGCGATCACGACCATGAACACGATTGACCAGCGGTTCATCGTGGCTAAGCCACGAACTGATGTACAATTGTAATGTCCCGATGAGCATTGGGAGACATTTTGGCTTCGATGATCGGAAGTTGGTCATCGCAAGCCTTTTGTCTCCCAGATCGTCTTTCGACCCGGACCCCAGTGAACTGCCACCGGCGGCAAGCTTGAGTAAGCATCCTTGGGCGAAATCCTGGCTCCGCTCCAATTATTGCTGCGTCGCCTGTTCGGCTCGCCGCCAACCGGCAGATATTTGACGCCGCCGCCCTTGGCTAGCCGTCCGTTGCTGCGCTGCGGTAAGGTCGCAGCCGGGTGCTCTCTGGGCGGCGGCGGCAAAAACCTCGGCGAGCCTTGACCGCCGTCAATCCCGGGCGCCTAAAAAAAAGTTTATTGGCGTCAATGGGCAGTTGTGGTCTTACCGCCGGGTTCCTACGTTTTGCAATGCTGGGGCGCTATTTTGAAATGCCTGACCGCGGTGTCGGCATTCATTTCAACTGTTCGGGAAGGGTCCTCCATGAAGGGGCAGCTTCTGACGGCGGTGGATCGGCGCGACCTGCTTCATTTGGTGGCGGCGGGCACGGTTGCTGCAGCGGCGGGAATGGTAGCCCCGGTGGCCGTCGCGGCGGAGCCCGCCAACAGCTCCGACAAGCGCAAGGCCCGCTACCGAGCGGACTCGCCTGAAGTTCAGGATTTCTATCGCGTCAACAGTTATCCCGTCCGATAGGGGAGACGTCCGTGCTGATCAAGAAGTCGGAACGTCATGGCGGTCGCGGCACACTCGTCGCAGCGCTGGCAGGCCCATCGGACAGCGGTTCGAATCGCCGCACCTTCCTGAAGCGTGCGGGTATCGCTTCCGGGGCACTGGCGGCGCTCGGCAATCTCCCGCTCGGCGGCGTGCGTCAAGCGCAGGCCGGTCCGCCGCCGCCCGCGGGCGCAGCGGTGACCACTCGCAAGAATATCTGCACCCATTGCTCGGTCGGCTGTTCGGTGATCGCCAAGGTCGCGAACGGCGTTTGGATCGGCCAGGAGCCGGACTACGACAGCCCGATCAATCGTGGATCGCATTGCTGCAAGGGCGCCGCGGTTCGCGACGACGTGCTGAGCGAGCGCCGCTTGCGCTACCCGGTGAAGCTGGTCAACGGCCAATGGACCCGGATCTCGTGGCAAACGGCCATCGACGAGATCGGCGACAAGCTATTGGAAATTCGCGAGAAGTCGGGGCCGGATTCGGTGTACTGGCTGGGCTCGGCCAAATTCACCAATGAGGCCGCCTACCTCAACCGCAAGCTCGCCGCCTTTTGGGGAACCAATAACTCCGATCATCAGGCGCGTATCTGCCACTCCACCACGGTCACAGGGGTCGCCAATACCTGGGGCTATGGCGCAATGACCAACAGCTACAACGATATTCGCAATGCCAAAACCATTCTGCTGATGGGCGGCAATCCGGCGGAGGCGCATCCGGTTTCGCTTCAGCATATTCTTGAAGGCAAGGAGCTCAACCGCGCCAACATGATCGTGGTCGATCCGCGGATGACGCGGACCGCCGCGCACGCAACCGAGTATGTTCGCGTGCGTCCGGGCACTCACATTGCCACGATCTACGGCATGCTTTGGCACATCTTCGAGAACGGCTGGGAGGACAAGGAGTTCCTGCGCCAGCGCGTCTACGGCGTCGACGAAATCCGCAAGCAGGTGGCGAAGTGGCCGCCCCACGAGGTCGAACGCGTCACCGGCCTGCCTGAAGCGCAGGTCAAGCACATCGCCGAGATCTTCGCCAAGGAAAAGCCCGCGACGCTGATCTGGGCGATGGGGCAGACCCAGTTCACGACCGGCACGGCCAATGTCCGTGCCAGCTGCATTCTGCTTCTCGCCACCGGCAATGTGGGACATGCCGGAGGCGGCGCCAATATTTTTCGCGGCCACACCAATGTGCAGGGCGCCACCGATCTCGGCCTCGATGTGACGACGCTGCCGCTCTACTACGGTCTGGCCGAAGATGCCTGGCGGCATTGGTGCCGGGTGTGGGAGGTGGATTACGACTGGATGCGATCCCGCTTCCCGAACAAGACGCTGATGGAGACGCCCGGCATTCCGAGCACGCGCTGGTTCGATGCGACGCTGCTGCCGAAAGACCAGGTCAGCCAGCCCGATAATGTGCAGGCGATGTTCATCATGGGACATGGCATCAACACCATTACCCGCATGCCGGAAGCCAAGCGCGGCGTCGAGAAACTCGAACTGCTGGTGGTCTGCGATCCCTATCCGACCGCGTGGTCGGTGCTCTCGGAGCGCAAGAACGGCATTTATCTTTTGCCGGCCTGCACCAGTTTCGAGATGGATGGTTCACGCACCGCCTCGAACCGCTCGCTGCAGTGGGGCGAGAAGATCGTGGAGCCGGTGTTCGAATCGAAGAACGACTACGACACGATGTATCTGTTCGCCAAAAAATTCGGTTTCGCCGACCGCATGTTCAAGAACATCAAGGTCGAAAACAACGCGGTGTCGGCGGAAGATATTTTGCGCGAGATCAATCGTGGCGGCTGGTCGACCGGCTATTGCGGACAATCGCCCGAACGGCTCAAGGCTCACATGAAGAACCAGGCCAAATTCGATCTGGTCACGATGCGGGCCCCCAAGGATGATCCGGAAGTCGGTGGCGAGTATTACGGTCTGCCGTGGCCGTGCTGGGGAACGCCGGAGTTCAAGCACCCGGGCACGCCGATCCTCTACAACACCAATTTGCCGGTGAAGGAGGGCGGCGGCACATTCCGCGCCCGGTTCGGCGTCGAACGCATCGTCAAACGCAAGGTGATGGAGAACGGGCAGGAGGTCGAGAAGGAGGAGCACGACAACCTCCTCGCCGAGGGCTCCTATTCGGTCGGTTCCGAAATCAAGGATGGCTATCCGGAGTTCACCCTGGCGGTGCTGAAGAAGCTCGGGTGGGACAAGGACCTCACGGCGCAGGAAATGGAAGTCATCCAGCGCGTCAATTCAGCCAATCCCGACGCGGTGTCCTGGTCGCTCGATCTTTCCGGCGGCATCCAGCGCGTGGCGATCGAGCACGGCTGTTCGCCTTATGGCAACGCCAAGGCGCGCATGATCGCCTGGAATCTTCCCGACCCAATTCCAGTGCACCGCGAGCCGATCTATACCCCGCGCCCGGACCTGGTCGCCGACTATCCGACGCTGCCGGACGCCAAGCAGTTCCGCGTACCCAATATCGGCTTTTCCGTGCAGAAAGCCGCCGTCGAGAGGGGTATCGCCAGACAGTTCCCGTTGATCCTGAGCTCCGGGAGGCTTGTGGAATATGAAGGCGGCGGCGAGGAAACGCGCTCCAACAAGTGGCTCGCCGAGTTGAAGCAGCACATGTATGTCGAAATCAATCCGGCGGATGCGGGCGAGCGCGGCATCAAGGACGGCGGATGGGTCTGGGTGACCGGAGCGGAGAATAATTCGAGGACTCGCGTGAAGGCGTTCGTGACCGAGCGGGTGGGCAAGGGCGTTGCGTGGATGCCTTATCATTTTGCCGGCTGGTACGAGGGCGCCGATCTGCGCGCCAAATATCCG
>JGI12053J15887_10000830_pt1 | contig 13450 bp, 11 predicted proteins | sample MedBloCAOM1_O3_FD_15887 | JGI IMG/M metagenome (IMG submission 15887)
TGACCACCAACGGCTCACAGCTGGCGCGTTTTGCCGGCGAGCTGCGGGACTGCGGGGTCCGCCGCATCAACGTATCCCTCGATACGCTGGACCCCGCGAAATTCCGCGCCATTACCCGCTGGGGCGATCTCGACAAGGTTTTGGCCGGCATCGAGGCGGCGCGATCGGCGGGGCTTGCCGTCAAGATCAATGCGGTTGCGCTGAAGAATCTGAACGAGGAGGAGATCCCCGCGCTGATGCAATGGGCGCATGGCAAAGGCATGGCGCTGACGCTGATCGAGGTGATGCCGATGGGCGATATCGGCGAAGGGCGCATCGACCAATATGTGCCGCTGTCGCTGCTGCGCGCGCGCCTCGCCAAGCAATATACTCTGACCGACCTCGACGATAACACCGGCGGCCCCGCGCGCTACGTGCGCGTCAGCGAAACCGGCGGCAAGCTCGGCTTCATCACGCCGATGACCCACAATTTCTGCGAGTCGTGCAACCGGGTGCGGATCACCTGCACCGGGACGCTACATACCTGCCTCGGCCATGAGGATGCCTCCGATTTGCGCAAGCCGCTGCGCGCCTCCGCCGACAACGACCTCCTCAGCGCCGCGATCGACGGCGCCATCGGGCTTAAACCGAAGGGCCACGACTTCATTATCGATCGCCGGCACAACCGCCCGAGCGTCAGCCGGCACATGAGCGTCACCGGCGGCTAGCGATTCCGCCCCGCTGATCTGCTGCGCATGCAACTGATTGACCCCGCGTCAATTTGTCCATTTTCCAATTGACGCCGCCACGACGCGCTGAAATGGTGCGTGTGCCTTTATGCTTGCTCGGCTGGATAAGCCGCTGCGCCTGATCGGTGCGGCCAAGACGGCAAAGGCTCAATTAAGGGGGAGGACTGTCGTTGCAATCGCTGCCGAAGATGAGCCATGGCTCCACGCGTTCGACGCGCGGCAGCAACGCGTTGCCTGTTGCAACGATCGGCTCACTTTGATGGCGACCGCCCGAGAAAACACGATGCGACCATTGCTGGGACTTAGCACCGCGATCGACCTGCTCAATCAGAAGCTCGGTGACGTCTGCAATTTCCTCGTCCTCACCGCCTGCATCGTCAGTGCCGGAAACGCCATGGTCCGCTACGCGTTTGGCTACAGCTCCAACAGCTTGCTCGAAATGCAGTGGTACATGTTCGCCGTTTTCGTGATGTTCGGCGCCTCCTACACCTTCAAGCGCAATGAGCATGTTCGCGTCGAAATCCTGTATCTGATGCTGTCGGAACGAGGTCAGCTCTGGCTCGATTTGATCGGCACGCTGTTCTTCCTGATCCCGTCCTGTTTGCTGCTCGCCTACCTGTCCTGGCCGTTCTTCATGCAGGCCTACGTCGTCAGCGAAATTTCCAGCAATGCCGGCGGCCTGGTTCGCTGGCCGATCAAGTTCGTCGTTCCGGCCGGCTTCGTCCTGCTCGCGCTGCAAGGCGTCTCCGAGGTTATCAAGCGCATTGCCGCGCTGCAGAACCTTGTGACGATCGACGCCAAATACGAGAGGCCGACCCAATGATCACGCTGGAGATGATGCCGCCCCTGATGTTCGGCGGTCTGATTCTGGCAATGCTGATCGGCTTCCCGGTGGCCTTCACGCTGGCCGCGCTCGGGCTTTCATTCGGCTTTCTCTCGATCCATCTCGGCTTCTTCGACCTCAACTTCCTGCAAGCCATTCCCGGCCGCATCTTCGGCAGCGTGCTTTCCAACGAATTGCTGCTTGCGATTCCATTCTTCACGTTCATGGGCGCGATCCTCGAGCGATGCGGTCTTGCCGAAGACATGCTGGATTCGATGGGCCAGCTGTTCGGACCGATCCGCGGCGGCCTCGGCTATTCCGTCATCATCGTCGGCTTCATCCTTGGCGCCATCACAGGCACGGTGGCGGCGCAGGTCATCGCCATGGCGCTGATCTCGATGCCGGTGATGATCCGCTATGGCTACAACATACGCTACATCACCGGCGTGCTGGCGGCCTCCGGAACGATCACCCAACTGGTGCCGCCGTCGCTGGTGCTGATCGTGCTGGCCGACCAGCTCGGCAAGTCGGTCGGCGACATGTATCTCGGTGCATGGGGACCATCGGTTTTCCAGATCATGCTGTTCGCCGGCTACACCTTCGTGCTCGGGCTGATCAAGCCGGATCACGTTCCGGCGGTACCGAAGACCGAACTGACGCTGTACGGCTGGCCGCTGTGGAAGAAATGCCTGATGGGCATCATTCCCTCGGCGGTGCTGATCTTCGTGGTGCTCGGCACCATGATGCTGGGCCTGGCGACGCCGACCGAGGCCGGCGCCATGGGGGCTATCGGTGCGATCGTGCTTGCAGCGATCCATCACAAGGACCTGAGCTCATACGGGCACAAGATCCTGATCATCGGTATCGTCGCCGTCGGCATCGGCGCGATAGTCGGAATTCTCATCGGCGAAGGAAAGCTCTTCAAGCTTACTTTCGCGGTGGTCTATATCGCCATCGTCTGGATCTGTCTCGAAGCGGTGCGGATTCCCGACCTGCGGAACCTCATCAAGCAGGGTTACGAAACGACCATGCGCATCACCACCATGGTGGTGTTCATCCTGATCGGCTCGACCTGCTTCTCGGTGGTGTTTCTCGGCGTCTCCGGCGGCGTCTGGCTGGAGCACCACCTGACCTCGCTTCCCGGCGGCGTCTGGGGCTTCCTGATCTTCATCAACATCTTCATTTTCTTCCTGGCCTTCTTCCTCGACTTCTTCGAGATCGCCTTCATCATCCTGCCGATGATTGCCCCGATCGCGCAGAAGGTCCTCACTCCGGTCGTGGGACCGGATGCCGCCCTGATCTGGTTCGGGGTCATGCTCTGCGTCAACATGCAGACGTCGTTCCTGCATCCGCCGTTCGGGTTTGCGCTGTTCTATCTGCGCGGTGTGGCGCCCAAGGAAGTGAAGAGTTCCGACATCTACTGGGGCGCCCTGCCCTGGATCGGACTGCAGCTCATCATGGTGGCCCTGGTGATCGCATTCCCGATCACGGTGACCGGCCTGCTCGACAAGCCGCTCGACGTCGACCTCAGCAAGATCAAGATCGAGGTGCCGATGATCGACCTTCCGCCGCTCGATTTCGGTCCAGCGCCAAAACAATAGCTTCTGGCCGCGCAACTGGTCCCGGCGATTTCGGTTGCCGGATGGGCGGCGCCGTCGCGGTCGCTATCGCGCTCGGTAGTACGGCTTTCCGTCAGGCACGCAGCTACCGGAAGCAACAGCGCGTTGATACATGTCCACGCACCTGGCTGGATAATTGGCGAGTCCACGGTAAGCTTCGCCACAGTGGGCCGGTCGGTTCTAGGGAGCTGGATGTTGTTAGCCGCAATTGTCACGATTTTCGTTATTGCGTATGCCGCCATCGCGCTGGAGCATCCTATCAAAATCAACAAGTCTGCATCGGCATTGGTCGGCGCGGGACTGCTCTGGACGGTGTACGCCCTATTGAGCGGTGATCATGCCCTGATCGACAAGCAGCTCAACGAGTCGGTTTCCACTACCGCGCAAATCGTGTTCTTCCTGATCGGAGCAATGACGATTGTAGAGGTCATCGACGCGCACAACGGCTTTGAGGTTATCACCTCGCTTATCCGCACCAGGAAACAAGTCACGCTGATGTGGCTGGTCGGTTTTGTAACCTTCTTCCTCAGCGCCATACTGGACAATTTGACGACGACGATCGTCATGATTTCGTTGATGAGGAGGCTGCTGGGTAGTCCGAGCGACCGGCTGTTCTTCGCGGGGATGATTGTGATCGCGGCCAATGCCGGCGGAGCCTGGTCGGCGATCGGCGACGTGACCACCACGATGCTCTGGATCGGCGGCCAGATCACGCCGCTTGCAATCATCGAGGGAGTTTTCCTGGCCTCGCTGGTGAACCTGGTCGTTCCGCTGTCCGTGCTGAGCATGCGGTTGAGAGGCCGGGAAATCGTCTTGCCTAGCGATCAGGAACGCGAGTCCTCCCGAACCACCAGGTTCGAACGCAACCTGACATTCTATCTTGGACTCGGCATCCTCGTGCTGGTGCCGGCGTTCAAGACTGTCACCCATCTGCCGCCCTTTATGGGAATACTCTTTGGGCTCGGCATTCTCTGGATGGTCGGTGAATTGATCCATCGCGACAAGGAGGAAGATGAAAAAGCACATCTGACCTTGGTCAGCGCGTTGAAACGGATCGATATGAGTTCAATCGTTTTCTTTATCGGGATTTTGTTGGCGGTGGCTGCCCTGGAACATACCCACGTCCTTGAGATGTTAGCCAAATGGCTCGACGCGAACGTCGGTCGCCAGGACGCGATTGTGATCCTGCTTGGTTTGCTCAGCGCCATCGTGGACAACGTGCCGCTCGTTGCTGCATCAATGGGCATGTACAGTCTGGCCCAATATCCTCCCGATAGTTTCCTGTGGGAGTTCATTGCCTACTGCGCAGGTACCGGCGGATCGATCCTGATCATTGGTTCGGCAGCCGGGGTGGCCGCGATGGGTCTCGAGAAAATTCACTTCTTCTGGTATGTGAGGCATATCAGCGGCTTGGCCCTGCTCGGTTATTTCGGCGGGGCCGCCGCCTACATCATGCAGTATTGGCTGCTTCATTGAAAGAAAACCCCGGAGCATGCTCCGGGGTTGTTGCGTTAAGCGGAATTGTCTGACGCCGACTTCCGCAACCTGTCTGGCCTGCCAAGGTCACCCGCGGGTGCGCGAGCGGATCATGAAGCTGTCGAACGTATATTCCGCAACCTGCCACCACAGATACTGATCGGAGCGATAGGCTTGCATCGCATCGATCGATTTCTTGAAGTCGGCGTTCTTGGCGGAAATTTCGCCCCACAATTCATTGGTCGCCTTCAGGCAGGCTTCCAGCACCTCGTTGGTGAAGGGACGAAGCTGCGTGCCGCCGGCGACGAGCCGTTTCAGCGCACCCGGATTCTGCATGTCGTAGCGGGCCGCCATCCAGCTGTTGGCATTTGCCGCGGCGTTAGCGAGGATCGCCTGATAGTTCTTCGGGAGCGAATTAAATTTTTCCAGATTGGCGAAAGCGTGAACCGTCGGGCCGCCTTCCCAGAAGCCAGGATAGTAATAGTACTTGGCGACTTTCTGGAATCCGAGCTTCTCGTCGTCATACGGCCCGACCCATTCGGCGGCGTCGATGGTGCCCTTCTCAAGCGCCGGATAGATATCGCCGCCGGCAATTTGCTGAGGCACCACGCCGACCTTCTGCAAGACCTGGCCGGCGATGCCGCCGATGCGAAACTTCAATCCTGAGAGATCGGCAACCGTCTTGATCTCCTTGCGGAACCAGCCGCCCATCTGGGTGCCGGTGTTGCCGCAGGGGAAGCCGACCACGCCGAACTTCTTGAAGAACTCGTTGCCGAGGTCAGCGCCACCGCCCTGATACCACCAGGAGTTCTGCTGGCGCGCATTGAGGCCGAACGGAACGGATGCATAGATCGCGAAGGTCGGATCCTTGCCGACGTAGTAGTAGGAGACGGTATGGCACATCTCGACGGTGGCGTTGGACGTTGCGTCGAGGGCCTGCAGGCCGGGAACGACTTCGCCGGCTGCAAAGACCTGAATCTGGAATTTGTTGTCCGTCATTTCGGCGACATACTTCGAGAGCTCCACCGCGCCGCCGTAAATCGTGTCGAGCGACTTCGGGAAGCTCGACGTCAGCCTCCACTTGACCTCGGGCGAGGACTGCGCAATCGCCGGCGAGGCGACGGCGGCGACCGCGGCACCGGTTGCCGAAACTTTCAAAAAATCACGACGCTTCATTTAAGCCATCTCCTTGTTGGGCGTTTCCCGGATTTCCTGGAGCAGTTCTCCCGGCGGGGCGATTTCCGCGGCAACCGAGGGCGCTCTCGCCGGGGGCTTTAACACGGAACTCCGCTCGCGGAAAACGCAACAAAGGCATGACAGCGCTACTTAAACGAAAGTCGCATACCGGGCCGGAGGCCGGCTCACGCGGCGGCGATAACGCCGTGCAGCTGATCACGGACCTTTGCGCCAATGGCCCGATAGATCGTCGCGTGCGGGCCATCCGGCTCGCTCTCCACCACCGGCGTTCCCGAATCGGAGGTGGCACGGATCGACATATGCAGGGGAATTTCGCCCAAAAACGGCACCGCAAGTCGCTCGGCCTCCTGCCGCGCCCCGCCGTGACCGAAGATGTCCGATTTCGTGCCGCAGTGCGGGCACTGAAAATAGCTCATGTTCTCGACAATGCCGAGCACCGGCACATTGACCTTCTTGAACATCGCGAGCCCGCGCCGCGCGTCGATCAGCGAGAGGTCCTGCGGCGTCGAGATAATGATGGCGCCCTTGAGCGGCACATTCTGCGCCAGCGTCAGCTGCGCATCGCCGGTGCCCGGCGGCATATCGACCACAAGGATATCAAGCGTGCCCCACGCGACATCGCGCAGCATCTGGGTGATGGCCGACATCACCATCGGCCCGCGCCAGATCATCGCGGTTTCCTCCTCGACCAGGAAACCGATCGACATGATCGCCAGACCGAAGCGCGGAATCGGAATCATTTTGCGCTCGGCGTTCAACTGCGGCTTCTCGCGAATGCCGGTCAATCGCGGCACCGACGGTCCGTAAATATCGGCATCGAGCAGGCCGACGCGCAGGCCGAGGTCGCGCAGGCCGAGCGCCAGGTTGAGCGCGGTGGTCGATTTTCCAACGCCGCCCTTGCCGGAGGCGACCGCGATGACGGCGGCGATGCCGGGAATTTCCGACTGCTTCGACATCGGCGAGCCACCGCCTTGCGGTGGCCGATGTGACGAGACAGGCTGCACACCGGGCGCGTGGCGATGCGGCGGCGGCGGGGCCGCACCAGGCTTGCGTTCAGCGGTCAGCGCGATCATGGCGACGGTGACGCCGGGAATGGCGCGCACGGCCGCTTCGGCTTGCGCGCGGACGCTTTCCCACGCGCGGGCCTCGGCGGCGTCGACATTGATCGAGAAAAACACCTTGCCGTCGGTGACGGTGACCGNCGACAAAACATTGGCTTCGGTCAAGGCGACGCCGCGCGGCGACCTCACCTTGGCCAGAGCATCGAGAACCTGTTGCTGCNTGACGCTCACGGCGCATCTCCTGGAGCCTTATCGGTTCTGATTGTATCAGAACCGGGCTCTTTTCTTTTTGNTTTGACGCGTTTTCTTCACGCGAACAGGATTCCGCTTCGCTCGAAAACGCTATGCAATTCGGATGCGACCCATAGAGCGGTCCCGCGCGGAAGGCTACCTCGCCCCCACGTCATCCATGCGCTCGGCGGGCGCTGATCCTGCGCCCTGCTCCTTGGCGGCTTCGTAATTCAGTTCGATCATGACCCCATTGGGGTCATTGACAAAGATCTGCCAGAGATCGCCGCCCGGTACCTGTCGCGATTCGAATGCCATCCCCTTGGACTGCAGCCGCTGCGTCATGCCGGCGAAACCCCGGCTCATGAAGGCGACGTGATGGACAACGCCGGAATCCGGCTTTTGAGGCTCGTCGGTCTTGGAGATATCGACGAGATGCACCACCGCCTTACCCTCGCTGTACATCCATGCTCCGGGGAAAGCAAAGTTCGGCCGGGCCCCTTTTTCGAGGCCCAGGATATCCTCGTAGAAGCGGACCGTGTCGGTGAGGTTGCGGGTCCGAATGTTGAAATGATCGAGCAGGCCTACGCTCATGCGTGTCACTCCCGTTTGATTTGAAATCTCATTGGTCGGAGACTTAATCCTAGCACAATACCCTGCCCGCTCGCCAAACGAAGGCGTTGCCCTTCATGGCGCAGAGTTTATTGTGCCGGTCCCACATGTCAGGCGGAACCTGTTTCGAGCACCGAACCAGCGCCCGCCCCCGCCTTCCCGCATAAGCTCCGGCCCACTCCATGGCTGGCGAAACCCCAAGGCTGCACACATGGCTAAAGTCGCTTTTCTCGGTCTGGGCGTCATGGGTTTCCCCATGGCAGGACATCTGGTGAAGAAAGGTGGTCACGAGGTCACGGTTTTCAACCGGACGCCGGCCAAGGCGCAGGCATGGGCGGAGAAATTCGGCGGCAAGACGGCGCCGACGCCGAAAGCTGCTGCCGAGGGTCAGGATTTCGTGATGTGCTGCGTCGGCAACGATAACGATCTGCGGGCCGTCGCGCTCGGCGAGAACGGCGCGTTTGCGGGCATGAAAAAAGGCGCGACCTTCGTCGATCACACTACGGCGTCAGCCGAAATCGCACGCGAACTCGATGCCGAGGCAACCAAACGCGGATTCAAGTTCGTCGATGCGCCCGTGTCCGGCGGACAGGCGGGCGCGGAAAACGGCGTGCTGACGGTGATGTGCGGTGGCAGCGAAGACGCGTTTGCGGGTGCCGAGCCCGTGATCGCGGCTTATGCACGGATGTGCAAGCGGCTCGGACCGGCGGGCTCGGGCCAGTTGACAAAGATGGTCAACCAGATTTGCATCGCCGGATTGGTCGAAGGCCTGTCGGAAGGCATTCACTTCGCAAAAAAGTCGGGGCTCGACGTCCAGGCGGTGGTCGACACCATCTCAAAAGGCGCCGCGCAATCATGGCAGATGGACAACCGCTGGAAGGCCATGAACGAGGGCAAGTTNGATTTCGGTTTTGCGGTCGAATGGATGCGCAAGGACCTGTCGATTTGCCTNGCCGANGCCCGTCGCAATGGNGCNACCCTGCCGGTCACCGCGCTNNTCGANAACTTCTATGCGGAGGTCGAGAAGATGGGCGGCAAACGCTGGGACACGTCGAGCCTGCTGGCACGGCTGGAGCGGTGATCTCGGAAGGCTCGCGCAAAGGGGTGAATTCGACCTCTTTAACACGGAACTGCGTTCGCGCGCGGAAGCTGACCTCGCATGCTCGCGTTTCAGTGTCCGCGATCCCCCAACGCGGTGATGAATTCTGGCGAGCCTGATGTCGGATTCGCCACTACACCGCAGCCGTATGCGGCTTCCGTGCCAGCTAGTTCGCGAGGCTAAAGACCAGTGCTATCGTCCCCACCAGAACAAGGCTAACGGCCCAACTAGTATCCAGATTGAACCAGCTCCGCGATAGGAATTTGAGACCAAGATAGCGGTAGACCAGCCAGGCCAAACATCCGCCGGCGGCGATCATCGCGGTGGCGTGGACCAAGGAGACCAGCACAGCCATCTCGAGATTGGCATTCATGAGGGTCCCGGCTGCCTCGTGGCCTTTGTCGACATTGGCTGCCCGGCAGAGCCCGAGATAGATCGGCACCAGCATTAGTCCCGCGCCATGAGCGATTGCTACGGCGAAAGACCAAAATCCCAACTGCGTCGGTGGTATCCGCGCCAATGCACGTGGATGGCGGCGGTCGACCAGCCGCAAGATACCGAACCCGATGACAAGCAGACTGGCGCCGATCTGTATCTGGAGCTGCCATTCGACGAGCGCGACCAGGAGCCCGAAGGGGAGGATCACCAGCAGCATCGCAAGCAAATGGCCGGCCGTAAGCGGCCAAAGCGCCGCCGCCAAGGCACGCGAACTCCTTTCCATCAATCCAGCCGAAACAGCGAGCGGCCACCCCATTCCCGGATTTACTCCATGGTAGAGGCCGCTCGCGACGACAGCCAGCCAGAGCCAGGCAGGTGTCCAATCCAGCGCGCTCAAATTCAAGCCGACGGATAGCAGAACGAGTCCGTCGAACAGTCTCCGCCGTCGAGCCTAATCTGGTGGGCCCGGTATCCGTCGGGGAAGCCGACCCAATAGTCCTTCGCCAGTTCGAGGCCGCCGCCCGGCCTTGCATTGGCCATCACTTCTGCGCCCGGTATTCCATCGGGATAGAACTGGTCGTCCCACGTCGAGTAGAGCGAGTTGGTCCAGTATACTCGTTTGCCGTCGCGGCTGATCTCTACCATCTGCGGACCGCCCGCATAGGCCTTGCCGTTGGGGTGCGGCGTGCGGCGTGCAATACCGCCGATATGCACCGAGCCTGAAAGCCTGGGCTTCCTCGGATCCGTGACGTCATATTGACGCATCTCGCCGGTGCCCCAGCAGGAGACGTAGAGAAACTTGTCATCCATCGAGAGGTCGATGTCGGATACCAGCGGCGGCACGGCGCCAAAGCCTTGCAAAAGCGGCGGTAGCCGGTCTTTCGGTGCGGGCTCGGCCGGGATCGTCGCCGTCTTCTCGATGTGAAATTCGCCGCCCTCGCGCCACCAGGTCCAGATCGAGCCTTCGAGGTTTGTGGTGTCTACTACGACGCCCAGAAAGCCGTACTCGCGAACGGGATCATGGGCGGGACGTACTTCCAGCGCCATTTGGTGGTTGGCGCCAAGATCGATCGTCTGAACATTTCGTCGAGCCCGCAGATCCCAGAAGTGGATTCGATGGCCATACTTGTTCGAGAGCAGATCCTCCGGAACGATCCCGTTCTCAAACTGCGGCGGCAGCGCCCACTCACTCGACACCATGTAGTCGCGCGGCAGATTCCACCAGAAATCGTAGTGCAGTTTTTGCGGGCCGCGATCAATCTCCCATCGGCCAAGGACCTCGAAGGTCTCGCAGTCCATAATGAAGACGCCGGGCGGTCCCTCCGTGCCATCCTTGCCACCACCACCGAGGGTGCTCACGTATATGCCTTCCGGCCCGCAGTGAACTGTATGAGGCCGCGAGTAACCGGTCTTTCTGAAAATTTCCTCGGGCTCGATAACTTTATGAATTTTCGCGTGAGTGGGATCCGGTTTCGTGTCCACGACATAGACCCGAGAGGATCGGATACCGGGGATGATGAGGTAGCGCCGCTCCAGGAAAGCGTGGCCGGCAAGCGGCGACAAAGCCGACGAGCAAGCGTTCCAGCCGAAATGATGAAACTCATCGCCTTTGTTGGGCATCATCACCGTGTGGACGACCTGACTAAACGTCGGGGAGCCGGACTTGACGTCAATCACTGCGAGCGCGTCAGGTTTCGAGAAATCCGGGCTGAGCATCAAGGTGTAGGCGAAGGTTTCTGGCGGAGCCTCCATTGCAAGCTTTGGTGATGCATGAAAGGTCGGGTCGGGCCTTATCGTCATCGTACTGCCTCCCTGTTTGCCTGGAAAATCTGGCTTCGTTGAGTTTCTCCCACAAGTCTAGCCGGCCGCTTTCGCTATCATCACCGCAACATCGATACTGCTCGATGGAATGAGCGATTGAGGCCCCGACCTGCTGAAGGCCCTCGTTCGCGCTCCGACACCGCACCATACAGTAANCCGGGTGTTTTTTCGATCCTGCCGCGCGTGATGNAAAGACGAACAGCCAGCATCGCTGCTGATCAAAACGCGGAGCACCCTTGGGGCAGACAAGGTAATGGAGTAGGAGTGTTCGGATCGGCGGTGGATCGCCAAGTTTGTCAGGAGCGAGTCAGCAATTCTCCGCCTAGCCGCGGCCCTTGTTGGCGGCGTGATCTTCCCGTTGCTCGGTCTTGACCCATTTGCCGTCCTGGCCGCGGTCGCCCGACTCCTCGGCCTTGTCGCGGTTTGAGAGAACCATGTTCTCCCCGACAAGATCGTCCTGCAGGTCCGTCATAGCGCCGCTTCCAGCGCCTTTCGCCTGGGTCTTGCTGAGATGTTGGCCTTTGGCCAAGTGCGGCCCGGGCTCACGTCCGTGATCGGGCGGTCCGCGGCGGCTGTCGCGGACCTCGGCTTTGTCGATGCCGCCTTGCGGATTGGTGTCGTTCTCCACGTCGCCTTCAATGGTGTTCACGCCTTCCAGCTGTTCCAATTCGTCCGGCGTCACATGCGCCATCGTGGTTCCCTTCGAGCCTCCGATCAGGGGATTGCGGTAGAGATCGGCATCGCTCGGCTTGTTCTGTTTGGGGTGCTTTGACGTCATGATTTTCTCTCCAGCCGCGGAGGCGATAGGCTGCGGCCCATCAGTCAACGCACTGGGATGAAGACGGTTCGTCGAGGATTGGGAAAACGACCGGAATGCGGCGCAAAGGAACGGGGCGGGTCGGAACCGACCAGACACGAGCATGAAACCAGCTAAGGAAACGACGTCGAAGAAATCGGCATCCAAGCCGCAATGCAAATCGGCCTAGCAACCCTGCAGGATGCGGGGCTAACCTCCTTCCAAACGGCACGAACGGAGTTCCAAATGTTCAAAAGCGGCGAGTTTGCGACGGCTTTCACGGCACTCGCATTGCTGGCGTGTCTGGGCGCGACGGCGGAGGCCGCGCAGTGCGGCTCCACGGCGGCCGGTTTCGAGACCTGGAAGAGACAGTTTGCGGAGGAGGCAAGTGGAAAAGGCATCAGCGCGACGGGTGTCGCAGCCTTGATGGCCACGAACTATGCGAGCGCAACCATCGCCGCGGATCGCGGCCAGAGAAGCTTCAGTCTGTCGCTCGACCAGTTTCTCGCCAAGCGCGGGGGCCCGGCGATCGTCTCGCGCGGGCGCGCGTTGAAGCAATCCCAGGCGGCGCTCTTCGCATCCATCCAGCAACGCTACGGCGTCCCGCCGGGGCCGCTTCTCGCGATCTGGGGAATGGAGACGGGCTTCGGAAGTCAGCGCGGCAATCAGAACATGCTGTCGTCCATTGCCACTCTCGCTTACGACTGCCGCCGGCCGGAATATTTCACGGAGCAGCTCTATGCCGCTCTGAAACTGATCGATCGCGGCTCCCTCTCGGCAAGCACGCGCGGCTCCATGCACGGCGAAATCGGCCAGACCCAGTTCTTGCCGAAGAACATCCTGGCCTACGGCACCGGCAACCTCGACGTCGCCGCCAACGCTCTTAACTCGACCGCGAATTTCCTGCGGGCCCACGGCTGGCGTGCCGGCGCGGGATACCAACCGGGTGAGGCCAACTTCGCAGCCATCCAGGCATGGAATGCCGCTCCGGTCTACCAGCGCGCGATCGCGCATATCGGCGGTCAGATTGATGGTGGCGAGGGCTCGTCCGCCGTGCGCTGATGCGGGCGTAGTTGTGGCTTCCTGCGCGCTCGTTGCGGGCACGCGTTGCAATCGAGGCCGACCATTCAATCGCCTCGCCNGCGGCAAGAGCGCGGTACTTCAAGTTGAAAACTCTGACCAGCTTTTCCGGCAGTGCCACAGGTTACGTTGGGCAGATTCGCCTCGCGGGCAAACTCGCTAACTGAGATNGNTGCCTGCAGCAGGTAGGCCAGAGGCCAGACACCAGCTTCACACGATCGCGAGGAAGCCGGCACTTCATCAAACCTTCAAGCTGAGTGACTCCAATTCCTTCGATGAGAATGACGAAGCTGTAGGTTGCCGCCGAGGCCATCGGCCGCGTCTGCATGTAACGGCTACTTTGAACAAAGTCGGGGCGCCGACTCTTGCGCNCCGCTCNGCGCGGGTCTCGGTTCCGTTGCTCACTCAGAGAGGACAATACGTCTTGCATTGGCGCACGAGGCGGCGGATGATTGGGAGCGCCGGGCGACAG
>JGI12053J15887_10000832_pt1 | contig 13445 bp, 11 predicted proteins | sample MedBloCAOM1_O3_FD_15887 | JGI IMG/M metagenome (IMG submission 15887)
TTCCACCCATGCCAAGCTCGGTGACCGAGAGGCTCGTCCTGCCGATCTGGCGCTTGCTGATTGCTTTTGACATTCCCGTATCTCCCTGGCGACGCGCCGGCTTCGGTAACCCGGCGCCGAAAGACGTTGACACAAAATTCGTCATATTACAATGTAACCAGAGGACAGGCGACGGCCGAAGCCCTAGCGGCATGCGGCCGATGAGGCTGAAGTCCCACGAAAAGAAAATGGCGAGGGAGGTTGCAGGTGGCGGACGATATCAAAGCATCGGCGATAACGACGGAGGCCGTCAGCGCGATTGGCAGGCGCGGCGCCTTCTCCGTGGCGGCAAAACTGGGTCTGGGAACCGCGGCATTGGCCAGCGGCATCGGCGCGGCATTTCCGGCGCTTGCGCAATCGAGCGCGGGCCTGCCGAAAAAGCCCTATAAGTTCGTCTTTGTCTGTCACGTCACGCTGGATCAGTTCTTCACGCCTGCTGTGTATGGCATCCAGGACGCCTGCGCCGCCTTCGGCTGCCACTACCAGTGGACAGGCTCTCAAAAGAATGTCGTCTCCGAGATGGTCAACGCCATGGAGACCGCTATCGCTGAAAAGGCCGATGGAATTGCCGTCTGCCTTGTCGATCCGACGGCTTTCGATGCATCGACGGCCAAAGCCGCTGCCGCAGGCATTCCGATAATCGCCTTCAATGCAGACGTGCCGGTTGGCAGCCCCAACAAGCGTCTGGCCTATATCGGACAGCCGCTGTATCAGGCTGGCTACAATATCGCGCTGAAGTGGCTGAAAATGGTGCCGAAGGGCAGCCACGTCATGCTGTCCATCGGCATGCCGGGTTCGTTGAATGAGCAGCCGCGGCTCGATGGTTATATCCAGGCCATCAAGGACCACGGAGACGGCATTACCTATGACGTCGTGAATACCGGCGTTGACGCGGCGACAGAGATTTCCCGGATCGGAAGTTATGTTCTCAGTCACAAGAATGTCGCTGGTATATTCACCACGGGTGGATCCGACACCTATGCCGCTGGCTTCGTGTCGCAACAATATGGTTTGGCGAAAAAAGGTGTGATCGTCGCGGGCTTCGATCTGTTTCCGCAGACGCTGGGCTATATCAAAAGCGGCGACATGACGTTCACGACGGATCAGCAGGCCTATCTCCAGGGCTTCCTCCCAGTCCAGCAGATGTACATGTACAAACTGTCGAATGGCCTCGTGGGTCCCGCTGACACCAATACGAGCGAAGCCTATGTTACGAAAGACAATGTCGATCACTATCTGACCAAAAGCAGGTTCGAGGGAAGCGTTCGAGCCGAACCAGTCTGAGATTGTCTCGCGAAACCCGGCATGCCGAGGTGGCTGCCGGGAGCGCGATCCACGGTCCCCAGTGGGAAACGAAGAAAGCCTAGATGGTCCTCGCTACGAAACCTCACCCACCGGCTACGATCGGGGCGACAACGCGCCGGGTCGGCGTTAAAACCCCCGACTCGATTTACGAGAAGGTGCTGGTCATCCTGTCCCGCTATCGGGAGGCCAGCATCGCTGTCGTTGCGATCATTCTCGTCATCTACTTCCAGTTCGGCAGCAATGGCGAGTTCCTCACTTCTCAATTCCTGAGCGTCGTCCTCCGCGACACGGGCCGCCTTGGCCTCATCGCTGTGGCGGAGGTCATGCTCATGATCACGGGGGAAATCGATCTTTCCGTCAGCAGCACTTTCTCGCTTGCACCTTATATCATGGTGTTGCTGTCGATCGATCTCGGCGTTCCTCTGGCTATCGGTGCGCTGATCGGGGTTGTGCTTGGCGTGCTGGTCGGTGTGCTCAATGGAATCATCACCGTCCGGTTCCGCGTGCCGTCCCTGATCACCACGGTCGGCACGCTCTTTCTGCTTCAAGGCATCGTCGTCTGGATTGACGATAGTCAGCCGATCGTGGCGCCGGTGGAGGAGCCCTTTAATGCGATCTTCGGGCAGAGTCTGTATGGCCCTTCGGATTCGCTTTTCTCGTGGCATGCGATCACGGCGTTTACGCCGTTCCTCTGGACCGTGCTCGCGGTCGCCGCACTCGCACTGGTTTTGAGCAGGACAACCTTCGGACTCCATACGATCGCGACGGGCAGCAACATTGTCGGAGCGCGGGAGATCGGTGTGCGCACCGACCGGATCAAAGTCTACAACTTCATGATCGCCGGAGGATTCGCGGCTTTTGCCGGCATCATCAACACCGCACAGTTTTCGTCGGCTGACCCACAGGCCGGCAGTCCCTTTCTCACCCTGCAAGCCATAGCAGCCGCGGTCATTGGCGGAACCTCGCTGCTTGGCGGTTCCGGCACGGCAATCGGTTCGCTCATCGGAGCGTTTGTGGTCGCCACGCTCAACAATGGGCTTGTCATGGTCGGCGCTCAGGCAACCGTCTCCGACATCTACCTCGGCATCGCGATCCTTCTGGCGATGATACTGAACGTGCAGGTGAACCGCCTTCGCGCGAGGAGGCGGATATGAGCCCGGCAGTTATTCCGCCGCTGGCGCCCGATGCCCCGGTCATCCTGGAAATGTCCCACATCAGCAAAGGCTTCGGTGCGGTCACGGCACTTGTCGATGTGAGCATCAAGCTCCGCCAAGGAGAGGTTCTGGCTCTGGTCGGCGACAACGGCGCCGGTAAGTCAACGCTGATAAAAATCCTGTCCGGCTATCATCAGCCAGACACGGGGACGATTGTGTCCAAAGGCAAGCAGGTTCACTTCAACTCACCACGCGATGCGCGCGCTATCGGCATCGAGACCGTCTATCAGGACCTCGCGCTGATCGGCGATCTGAGCATCTATCACAACATGTTCATGGGCCGTGAATATCACAAGCGAGTTCTTGGGCTAAAACTGCTCGACAACAAGAAGATGCGCGATCTCGCTGAGGTTCATCTTAAGACGCTTGGAATCTCGATCCCCAGCGTCAATAGTACGGTCGATTTGCTTTCAGGCGGACAGCGTCAATGTGTTGCCGTAGCACGATCGATCTATGCTTCGCCCACCATACTCATCCTCGATGAGCCTCTAGCGGCGCTTGGTGTGAGGGAAAGTGCTCATGTTTTGGGTCTTATCCAAAGTCTTCGCCAGCAGCGCAACGTCTCGATCATTCTGATTGTTCACAACTACAACCAGATCTTCGAAGTATGCGATCGAATTAACTTTCTACATTCCGGCGAGATCGTTCTGGATGCGGCCACATCCGAGACAAGCGAGGAAGAGCTGATTCGCATCGTCAAGTCAGGCCTCGGACGAAACGCGGTTGCCGCCGAGTCTGCGGAAACTGAACCAGGCCAGGCATGACCTCGCGCCTCGCGTTGTGGCGTAGCCCCAGCCTTTGGTGGAATTTGGACCCGCGAGCCGAGATGCAGCGGACTGATATGGAGTGCTCGCCTTGACCGTGCCCCCCTCCGAACTGACCCGCCGGCTAGGTCAAGGTCTGCTGTCTTTCCCGGTCACCTTCTTTGACGAGGCGGGCGCTTTCAACGAGGCTGGCTACCGTGCCCACGTCGCTCGCCAGGGCGCCGCGGGAGCCGTCGGCCTGTTCGCAGCGGGAGGTACAGGCGAATTCTTCTCGCTCACCCTGAGCGAATACAAAAAAGTGGTTCGCGCGGCTGCCGAAGAGGTGCCGAAAGGTCTTCCACTCCTCGCCGGTGTCGGCTACGGCACCGAAATGGCGGTCGAATTCGCCCAGGCGGCCGAAGCCAATGGCGCCGATGGGCTGCTGGTTTTGCCGCCGTATCTAGTGAACTCAGAGCAGGAAGGTCTGTGCCAGCACCTGACCGCGATCTGCCGGTCGGTCGGGATTGGCGTGATCGCCTATAATCGAGACAATGCGGTTCTCCTGCCCGACACACTCGCGGCCGTTGCAGATGCTTGCCCCAATCTCATTGGCCTGAAGGATGGTTTGGGCAACGTCGAATTGCTCACGGCGCTCCGTTATCGCATGGACGGCCGTCTCATCTTCATCGGCGGCATGCCGACCGCCGAGGTGCATGCAAGCGCGACGCCTGGTATCGGTGTGACCACCTATTCCTCCGCGATCTACAATTTCGCACCCGACACCGCTTTAGCGTTCTTCAACGCCTGGCGCGGCGGGCGAAACGCGGAGATCGACGACCTGATGCGGCGGTTTTTTCTGCCTTATCTCGCCATTCGCAATCGTCGCGCGGGCTATGCGGTGTCGATCGTAAAGGCTGGCGCGCGAATTGCCGGCATTGATTGCGGCCCGGTTCGCTCGCCTCTTGTGGACTTAACAGGCGACGAGGAGGAGCAGTTGTCGTCGCTCATGACGGCTTGCCGGATGCCTGTCAGCGAGCAGGTGGTGAACTAGCCTCTGACGCGAAGGGACTCGATGGTGGCCTCTGGCGATCGGCCGGTGCTGCTGACCGGTGCATCTGGCACACTTGGCCGCCTGCTGGCCGCGCGTCTCGGTGCTTTCGGTTGGGTGCTACGGCTGACGGATATTGCGGAGTTTCCGGACCCGCTTCCGCCGAACTCCACTTTCGCGACGGCCGATCTGGAGGACCAAGCCGCGGTTCATGCTCTCGCTGAAAACTGCGGCCTTATTCTACATTTCGGCGGCGTCTCGACCGAGCAGCCTTTCGAGGCGATTCTCGGTCCGAACCTACGTGGCAGTTTTCATGTTTATGAGGCCGCCCGAAAGCAGCGGGCGCGCGTGGTTTTCGCATCGTCGAACCATGCGGTTGGACTGTACGAGCGTTCAGCGGTGCTGAACCATGACTGCAATTTACGGCCGGACGGCTTTTACGGGCTTTCGAAGGCCTATGGCGAAATGCTGGGGCGTCTATACTGGGAAAAGCACGCGGTAGAGACTATCATGATCCGAATTGGCTCCGTATTGCCGGAGGTCACAAACGAGAGAATCCTCTCGACGTGGCTGTCACCTAACGATTTCGTCTCCCTGATACAGCGCTGTGCGGAGGCGGAACGGGTCGGCTGCTCGGTCATCTGGGGCGCGTCGAACAACAGCCGCAGCTTTTGGGCAGGCGACGCGCGGGCAACGATCGGTTGGACCCCTCATGACAGTTCCGACAGCCATCTTGATCGCGCCCTCGGAAAAGTCACGGACGACCCAGTCGCGGAGCGCTATCAGGGAGGCGTGTTCGTAAGTGTCGACTACTCGCGCAGAGATTTCCCCCCTGGCGAAATGTTCGACGCCAAAATGCTATCCTGACTGCGCCTCAGCATCCCCTCATTCTCTCCGGGATGTTCCGTCGACAATGCTCAGGCAGTACGCTTCATCGCTTCAGCACTACCCTAGCCGAAAATAGCTCGCGGCAACGGGATCAGCCTCGACCGCTTGTCGCAGCGCCGCCTCGGCAGACGGTGTGGCCAACAGCACTTCGACACGGGTGAAGAATGGGACGGTGCCCAGGGCACGGGCGCGGAATAGCGCGCCGAGTGCCGCGCCTGCCGCGCTGCGCGGGAGGCAGCAGGCGCAGCCGGGGGCATGCGAGGGTAGCACTTCCTGAAAATAGGCAGCGGCCACCCCTGCCGCGACCTCGCCATCGCCCTCAACAAGGCTGGCAGCGTCGGGGGTGCCGGAGGGCACCGTGACGATCGAGATCGGGATTCGTGCATCGATGAGAGGCATGCATGTAGACATAAACATATCTTTATGTTATTTCAAGCGCCATGGAAGATCTTCTGCTCGCCTTACGCGCCGCGGCGGAGCCCACGCGGCTGCGGTTGCTCGCCCTCGCCAATACCGGAGCCTTCTGCGGCACTGAGATTGTGGCGATCCTCGGTCAGTCGCAGCCTCGTTTGTCGCGGCACCTGCGGCTGCTGACCGAGGCTGGGCTACTTCTGCGGATCCCCGACGGCGCCTTCATCTGGTTCGCCTTGCCCGATGCCGCGACATCACGCGGGCAGCTTGCCCGTGCCCTGGTCGAGCGGTTGCCGGGCGACGACGCTTTGCTCGCCGCCGACCGCCGGGCCGCTGCCGAGGTCTTGGCGGCACGCGCGCGGGCGGCATCGGAGAGTTTCCGCCGGCTCGGCGCCGATTGGGACGAGATGCATGCGCTCGGCCTACCCGCCGAGGAGGTCGAAAGCGCGATGGGCGCGATCATCGGCCAGGGACAGGTCGGCCGGCTCCTCGATATCGGCACCGGCACCGGTCGGGTTCTGGAATTGCTGGCGCCTCGGCTGACGGCCGGGATCGGCGTCGATATCAGCCCGCAGATGGTCGCCTTTACGCGCGGCAGGCTGGCGCAATCCGGCATCGGGCAGTGCAGCGTGCGGCAGGCGGATATGTATCACCTGCCCTTCCCCGACGGCGACCGGGAGACCGGCTTCGACTGCGTCGTGCTGCAAATGGTGCTGCACCACGCCGCGGAGCCGGAGGCGGTGTTGCGCGAGGCAGCGCGCGTGCTGCGCACCGGCATGAAGATGGTCGTGGTGGATCTCGCGGCGCATGGCCGGAAGGAGCTGACCGACCGGCTCGCGCATCGGCATAACGGTTTTCACGAAGAGCAGATGCGACGAATGCTCAATGGCGTTGGCCTGACGCTTGCGCGCACACAGGCTTTCGAAGGACCGCTTACCGTTCAGATCTGGTCGGGCAACCTCAATCGCGACGCCGACGCCGACCGCTCTTCCCACGCCGCCCAGGAAAGTGCCTCAGCATGACGAGCCGCCCGCATCTTCTCGACGCTTTGCGCGACCAGGTTCTGCTGTGCGATGGCGGCATGGGCAGCCGTGTCCAGGCGCTGACGCTGGATATCGAGAGCGACTTCTGGAATCGCGAGAATTGCACCGAGGTGCTGAACCTTTCGCGGCCGGACATGGTTCGCGAAATCCATCGCGGCTATTTCGAGGCCGGCGCCGATATGGTGGAGACCAACACCTTCGGCGGCAGTCCGATCACGCTCGCGGAATTCGACCTTGAGGATCGCACGCAGGAAATCAATCGCGTGGCCGGTGAATTGGCACGCGAGGCCGCCGATAGTTTCTCGGATGGGCGCCACCGTTATGTGGTGGGCAGCATCGGGCCGGGCACGAAACTGCCGTCGCTCGGCAATATCGATTACGATAGTCTGGAGGCAGCGCTGGCTGCGCAGAGTCGCGGGCTGATCGCGGGTGGCGTGGATGCCATCCTCATCGAGACTTGCCAGGACACATTGCAGATCAAGGCGGCGGTCAACGGCGCCAAGATCGCACGTTCGGAAGCCGGTACTGATACGCCGATCTTCGTGCAGGTGACGGTAGAAACCACCGGCACTCTGCTGGTCGGCCCCGACATCGCGGCGGCGGCGACCGTCATCAATGCGCTGGATGTGCCGCTGATCGGGCTCAACTGCGCGACGGGTCCGCAGGAAATGGCGGAACATATTCGCTGGCTCTCGAATAACTGGCCCGGATTGATTTCGGTGCAGCCCAATGCCGGCCTGCCGGAATTGGTGGACGGGCACACGCATTATCCGCTCGGCGCTGATGCCATGGCGACCTGGATCGAGCGCTACGTCGCCGAGGACGGGCTCAACCTCATCGGCGGCTGCTGCGGCACCTCGACGCCGCATATCGCGGCGCTGGATGCGATGCTGCGTCGGCGCGCGGGAAGCACGCTGCGGCCGGCGCCGGTGCTGCGCAAGCCGGTTTGGGTTCCCTCTGTTGCCGGGCTGTACGGGCAGGTCAGCCTGCGCCAGGAGAACAGCTATTTCTCGATCGGCGAGCGTTGCAACGCGAATGGTTCGAAGAAGTGGCGCCAGTTGCAGGAAGCGCAGGATTGGGATGGTTGCGTCGGCATGGGGCGTGAGCAGATTGCCGAAGGGTCGAACGCGCTGGATATCTGCACCGCCTTTGTCGGACGCGACGAAGTCCGTGAGATGGACGAGGTTATCCGCCGCTTCACCGGCAGCGTGAACGCGCCGCTGGTGATCGACAGCACCGAGCGCATCGTGCTGGAAAGCGCGCTGAAGCTCCATGGCGGCAAGCCGATCCTCAATTCCATCAACTTCGAGGATGGCGAGGGTCCAGCGACGGATCGCATGGTGATGGCGAAGAAATTCGGCACCGCGGTGATCGCGCTGACGATCGATGAGCCGGGCATGGCCAAGACCGCCGAGGACAAGCTGCGCATCGCGCGCCGGCTGGTGGAATTCGCTTGCGACAAGCATGGGCTGCCACAGTCCGATCTCATGATCGATCCTCTGACCTTCACCATCGCCACGGGTAACGAGGACGACCGTAAGCTGGGGCAATGGACGCTGGAAGGCATTCGGCTGATCCGTGATGCTTTTCCCGATATCCAGATCATCCTCGGCCTGTCGAATATCAGCTTCGGCCTCAACCCGGCGGCACGTGCCGTGCTGAACTCGGTGTTTCTCGATCACGCGCTGAAGGCTGGGATGACAGGCGCTATCGTGCATGTCAGCAAAATCCGCCCGCTGCACCTGATCGCGCCGGAAGAAGTCCAGGTCTGCGAGGACCTGATCTTCGATCGCCGCGCGGAGGGCTATGATCCGCTGCAGAAGCTGCTCGAGATCTTCGCCGATCGCAAGCTTGCCGATACCGGCGCCAAGGTGCGATCCGCGACGGTGGAGGGGCGCCTCAAGGACCGTATCGTCGATGGCGACCGCAAGGGGCTGACCGATGATCTCGCCGAGGCGATGAAGACCAATGCGCCGCTCGACATCATCAATACGATCCTGCTCGACGGCATGAAGGTGGTGGGCGAGCTGTTCGGTGCCGGCAAGATGCAGTTGCCATTCGTGCTGCAAAGTGCCGAGACGATGAAGGCCGCCGTCGCCTACCTCGAGCCTTTCATGGAGAAGATCGAGGGGCAGGAGAAAGGTACCATCGTGCTCGCCACGGTGCGCGGCGATGTGCATGACATCGGCAAGAACCTGGTCGATATCATCCTCACGAATAACGGCTACCGCGTGGTCAATCTCGGCATCAAGGTGCCGCTCGCCGATATGATCGCGGCGGTGCGGGAGCATCGGGCGCATGCCATTGGGATGTCCGGGCTGCTGGTGAAATCCACCGTCGTCATGAGGGACAATCTGGAGGAGATGACGCGGCAGGGCATCGATGTGCCGATCCTGCTGGGCGGCGCGGCACTGACGCGCAACTTCGTCGAGGATGATTGCGTGCGGGCCTATGCTTCCGGCCGCGTCGCCTATGCGCGCGACGCCTTCGACGGGCTGAGCCTGATGGAGAAAGTCACCGGCAACGGTTTCGACGACTATATGGCGGCGGTGCAGGCGCGCCGGGTCGGCAAGTCCCGCAATACGACGCGGACTTTGGGGCAGGCGGATGCGAAGGCTTTCCAGCCGGTCGATGTGCTCGCGGTGCAGGCGCGGCGGCGCAGGCTGACCCAGGATCAACCGGTGATCGTGCCGCCCTTCTGGGGCGCTCGCACGGTCGAGGCGCCGCCGCGCGCGCTGGTCCCGTTTCTCAACGAACGCAGCCTGTATCAGTTCCAATGGGGTTTTCGGAAACAGGGCCGCAGCCTCGACGAATTCCTCGGCTGGGCGAAGCAGGAGCTGCGGCCGATCATGCGCCGCATGCTGACGCTGTGCGAGGAGCAGGACATCCTCAAGCCGCAGGCGATCTACGGCTATTGGAAAGCCGCTGGCCAGGGCAACGACCTCATCCTGTTCGCGCAAGACGGCGAAACCGAGCTTTGCCGTTTCGCCCTGCCGCGCCAGCCGCGCGAGGACGGCGACTGCATCGCCGACTTCTTCCGCGACGTCGATGACGCCGAACGCGACGTGATCGGCCTGCAGGTGGTGACGGTTGGACAGAAGCCCTCCGACCTGGCGCGCGTGTGGTTCGAGGAGAACCGTTACCAGGACTACCTCTATCTGCACGGGCTGTCGGTGGAGATGGCCGAGGCGATGGCGGAATACACGCATAAGCGCATCCGCGCCGAACTCGGTTTCGCGAGCGAGGATGATCGCGAGATGGAGAAGATGCTGGCCCAGGGCTACCGCGGCTCGCGCTATTCCTTCGGCTATCCCGCCTGCCCCCGGTTGGAGGATCAGGTGCCCATCATGAAGCTGCTGGACAGCGAACGCATCGGTGTCTCGCTGTCGGACGAGCACCAACTGCACCCGGAGCAATCGACGAGCGCGCTGGTGGTGCTGAATGCGCGGGCGAAATACTTCTCGGCTTAGCGGCAGCTAGAGCGTGATGATCTAATATCGAGCGCGACCAAAGAATCCGTCATGGCACGCGAAGGCGTGCGGGCCCCCCCCTGCCATCCGCGCCTTGCCGTCGTGGAGCAAGCAAGGCGTGGATGCTCGGCCTTCGCCGAGCATGACGTGGTGGAATGGGCATGGTTCTAGCCAAAGATATCACGACTGGATGTCGCTGCGCTTATCGAAATGCGTCGCCGTCGCCTTCCAGCAGGCTCGCCTCATAGTCTTGGCCGCCATAGAAGACCGCTATGATGGCAACACGCCCCGCATTCGGATGAAAGGCGATGACGACACGACGCCTGTAACTGGTCACGCGAAGTCCTGCCGGATGTCATCCCGTGCAATTCCACGCTGCGGGAAGTTCCGGAGGCCATCGCAATGCGCCGCGATAGCCTCCGTGTAGCGTGCGGCGACGTCGGGGGGATCGTGAGGCTGCGATGTGTCGGTAAAGCTCTACGATCTGCGTACGGGCTTCGGGTGTGAAGACGACCCGCACGTCGATCACCGCCGGGCGGTCGCCTTTGCGTGTTCAGCCGAAAGCGCGGCTCGCAACTCGTCCAACGTCACCGCTCGCTCAGGGTCTGCCATCAACGCGTCATAGGCCGGAGCTACGTGTCCGCGTAGCCAATCCTCGACGACGCGGTCTCGTGCAAGCAGAGTGCGTAAGCCGTCTCTGATGACTTCGCTCTCTGTCGCGTATTCACCTGCCGCGACCTTGGCACGGATCGCCTCGGCCATTTCGTTCGGAAGGGTAATGCTGAACTGCTGGGTAGACCGCACCAGGACAACCTCGACGTCGTTGGAGTAGGATTAAATCCTACTCCAACTTTCGCGCGGATCAAGCGAATACGATTTGGCCCCGTTCGTCACTTCCCGACGATGATGTCGCAGAGTGATTGCAATTTCAGAAACTAGGCGTCGCCACCTAATTCGCGACCCAGCCCTGGCTTTCGAAGTATTGGCCGAGGTTGGTGGCGACGCGCTTGCCCAAATCGTCGGCATCCTCGCCGAGGCTGCTATGGGCGCGGGAGACGGTGCCGGCGACAGCGCCCGTCACGGCAAGACCCACATGACCCGCTGCGGCGCTGGCCGCACCAACGCCAAGCCCCGGAGCGTGACCGCTATTGGCCGTAGCGTCATAGGTCTGCAGCAGCCGCTGGGATCCGTTCGGCAAGGTGCCGTATAGGGCGACGGTCGCGAAAATCTCGCTTTTGCCGGCGCCGAAGCCTATCACGGTGCGGCGGGTTTGGTTGCCGGCGCTGATCCTCACGATCTGGCCGCGGATCACGACATTGCCGGGCGGCGGAACGGTTCCCTGCGCCACGAGCTCGGTCTTCAGCCCCATCGCGTTGAACGCCTGTACCAGCGTGTCGGAGATGGCGGTCTGAACCTCGCGCGTCAGGTTATGTCGTGTGACGTTAGGATCCTCGCCCTTGAATTCGCGCTGGAGACGCGCGCGGACGCCGGAATCGAGCTTGAGGGTGGCGGGATCGACGACGAAGTCAGTCACATAGACCTTGTGCGGCGGCGGCAGTTTGCGCATTGCCATCGCCTGGGGCGGCACATAGGCGCTGGTGTTCTGCACATGAGTGGCACAGGCGCCCAGCCCAAACAGGCCAAGCGCAAGAAAAGCCACCGCGCGGCGAGGCGCGGGCACTGAAATTAAGCGCAACGACATTTTCCAATCCCAGGCCGAGAATCGGCGGATAAACCACGATCTTAGACGGGGATTCCCGAAACCTTCAAGCTCTTCCAGCGCGTGGCAAAGCCACGCGGTTAATGCCGCGTGCGCTTCCCGGCGACCGTGGGCGCCTTGAGCTGCGGCAGGTCTTCCTCCAGCACCGTGATCTGGATGGAATAGGAGGTCTCGCCTTCCTCGGTGTCCTTGTAGACCGTGCCGATGACCTCATCCTGCACCGCGATCTCGACCGCGAGTCCGGCCTTGGCGGGGGCGATGATGCGCACCCGGTCGGTGCCGAGCAGACGGCGAAGATAGGCTTGTACGCGGTCGATATCCGATCCGTTCATGGCCGGAACTCCTTGAGATAGCAGATGGGTCTTTGGAAAGCGGCTCAGTCCGTGAGGCGTTCGATCTGGGCGCCGACGGCGGAAAGCTTGCCCTCGACATCCTCGTAGCCACGGTCGAGGTGATAGACGCGACTCACCACCGTCTCCCCTTTCGCGGCAAGGCCGGCAAGGATGAGCGAGGATGAGGCGCGCAGGTCGGTCGCCATGACCTGGGCACCGGCGAGCGAGGGCACACCGCGCACGATGGCGGAGGAGCCATGGACGTTCACGCGCGCGCCCATGCGGGTCAGTTCCGAGACATGCATGAAACGGTTCTCGAATATCGACTCGGTGATCATCGAGGCGCCATCGGCCACCGCCACCATGGCCATGAACTGGGCCTGCATATCGGTCGGGAAGCCCGGATAGGGCTCGGTCATCACATCCGCGCCGTGCAGGCCGTTGAGACGACGGATGCGGACGCCGCGCTCGGTCTGTTCGATGGAGACGCCGGTCTCTTCCATGATGCGCGCGACGGCACCCAGATGGTCCAGCCGCGCGTCCCGCAGCAGCACGTCTCCACCGGTCATCGCGACGGCGCAGGCATAAGTGCCGGTCTCGATACGGTCGGGGATAATGGCATGGGTCGCGGCATGCAGCCGCTCGACGCCTTCGATCACCAACTCGCCTGTGCCGATGCCGGTGATCTGGGCGCCCATGGCGACGAGGCAGTGGCAGAGGTCGATGATCTCGGGTTCCCGCGCCGAATTGCGGAGGATGGTCTGGCCCTCGGCGAGACTGGCCGCCATCACCACGTTCTCGGTGGCGCCGACAGAGACGGTCGGGAAGATGATGGTGGCGCCGCGCAGGCGGCCATTGACGCGGGCGACGACATAGCCAGCGTCGAGCTCGATCTCGGCGCCCAGCTGCTCCAAGCCCTTCAGATGGATATCGACCGGGCGGGTACCGATGCCGCAGCCGCCGGGCAGGGAAACGCGAGCCTCACCCAGCCGCGCCAGCAATGGGCCGAGCACGAGGAAGGACGCGCGCATCTTGCGTACGATGTCGTAGGGCGCCTCGGTATTGGTGATGGGGCCGCCGAGGGAGATCGTGCGGGCCGTCTCGTCCCACTCGGTCGCAATGCCGTGCTGGGAGAGGAGCGCGGCCATGGTCTCGATATCGGCGAGGCGCGGCACGCGGGTGAGCAGCAGCCGCTCCTCGGTCAGCAGACCGGCGGCCATGAGCGGCAGGGG
>JGI12053J15887_10000833_pt1 | contig 13438 bp, 14 predicted proteins | sample MedBloCAOM1_O3_FD_15887 | JGI IMG/M metagenome (IMG submission 15887)
GATCGCGTGCCTTACGATTCTCGCCTTGCCGCCGATCCCGACGTGCTGGTGTACCGCATCACCGGCGCGTTCTTCTTCGGCGCGGCGTCGACGGTGGGAACGGTGCTCGACAGCATCGCCGACACCCGCAAGGCCTTCGTCGTCGATTTCGCGGCGGTGCCGTTTCTCGATTCCACCGCGGCCAATGCGATGAGCCGGGTTGCGGCCAAGGCAAAGCGACAGGGCATCCGGCTCTACATCACCGGCGCGTCGCCGACGGTGCGCCGCGTGCTGCTCACCCATGGAGTCAGCCCGCCGCGCGCCAGATATCGCGAAACCATCGCGCGGGCCATCGCGGACATTAAAGGGCATCGCGACAAGCCTGCCGCACCCGCGCCGGAGGGGCTCGCCGCAGGTTAACCCGCCCGGATGACCGGGCTTTGCCGGCGTCATACTTTCCAAGTCGGCGGCTTTCATGAACACTATCGCCGAGTCAGGGCGATGGCGCACAGGACGATGCTCGATTCACGCCGCAATATTATATTGGCCTGTGCGCTTTCCGCGCTGGCCGGCTATGTCGATGCCATCGGCTTTCTTCATCTCGGCGGCCTGTTCGTCTCCTTCATGAGCGGCAACTCCACACGGATGGGCGTCAGCCTCGCCGAAGGGCAGTGGTTGCATGCGGCCGAGGCGCTCGGCCTGATCGCGCTGTTCGTGGTCGGCGCCGCCGCCGGCAGCCTGATCGTGCTCGGCCGCGGCGCCGATCGCCAGCCATGGGTGCTGCTGTCCGAGGCGTTGCTGCTCGCCGCCGCTGCGCTTTGCTACGGATTCGGCCTGCCGAACGTCGCGGTCGCCGCGATCGTGCTGGCGATGGGGCTGGAGAATGCGGTGTTCCAGATCGCTGGCGGCGCCGGTCTCGGCCTCACTTACGTCACCGGCGCGCTGGTGAAGGTCGGCCAACTTGCAGCAGAGGCGCTGACCGGCGGCGCGCGCTGGGGCTGGGTGCCCAATCTGCTGCTGTGGGCGGCGCTGGTGGCAGGCGCCTTGTGCGGTGCGCTCGCCTTCCACTGGATCAATCTCGCCGCGATCTGGTTCGCCGCGGGCGCGGCGCTGGCGTTAAGCGCGATCGTTGCCGTGACAGTGCATCGATAGCATTGACAGCGACCGCGGCTTGCCCGATCTGAGCAGCTTCAACGCCTGATTACGGCGCGTTGCACCAGGATTGGCAATGACCGTCAAGACCAAAGCCCGCGCCGCATGTCTGATCGGATGGCCGGCCGCGCATTCGCGCTCGCCGCTGATCCATCACTACTGGCTGCGCACGCTCGGCATCGAGGGTGGCTACAACATCGAGGCGGTGCCGCCCGAAGGCTTTGCCGAGTTCGTGCTGCATTTATCGGCGCACGGTTTTGTCGGCGCCAATGTCACTATTCCGCACAAGGAGCGCGCGCTGGCATTGTCGGTTCCGGACGCACGCGCCCGCGCGGTCGGCGCGGCGAATACGCTGTGGTACGAGGGCGGCGAATTGCGCTCGACCAACACCGACATCGAAGGTTTTATCAACAATCTGGACGCCCGTGCGCAGGGCTGGGACGGTGTGGAGGATGCGCTGGTGCTGGGTGCCGGCGGATCGTCGCGCGCGGTGGTGTTCGGATTGATCGAGCGCGGCATCAAGCGCGTGCATCTGGCCAACCGGACCCTCGAGCGGGCCCGTACGCTTGCGGATCAATTCGGCGCCGACGTTCACCCCGTTGCATGGGATGCCATCGGCGGCTTGCTGCCGCGCGCCGGCTTGCTGGTGAACACGACCTCGCTCGGCATGCACGGCCAACCCGCGCTCGAGATCGATCTCAGCCTGCTCCCGTCGCATGCCGTCGTCGCCGACCTGGTATATGTGCCGCTGGAGACGCCGTTGCTCGCAGCCGCGCGGGCGCGCGGACTGAAGACCGCCGACGGGCTGGGCATGCTGCTGCATCAGGCGGTACGCGGGTTTGAATTGTGGTTCGGACAGCGCCCCGAGGTCACCTCCGAGCTTCGCGCGCTCGTGGAGGCCGATCTTACAAAGGTTTGAGCCGGAATATCGTTGAAGCTTCGGAATGGAGACTGCAACGTGAAGCTTGAATATATCTCCCTGACAGGAACGTTCCTGCGTCTGCAACCATTCGCACCCGAGCTCAAGGCGGAGGTCCGCTCGGCGGTGGATTGCGATCCGGATGCTTGGGCAATCATGCCGACCAATCCGATGGGCGATGGCTTTGATGCCTATTGGTCCGCGGCCTGCGGCGCTCCGCCCGGCGAGCGAATGGCGTACGCGATCCGACGACGGAGCGATGATCGTGTGATCGGGATGTCGACTTACTACACCGAGCTCTTGAGCCAGGGCGGCGTATCGATCGGAACCTCGTTCCTGCATCCGTCCGTCCGCAGCGGTCCCGCCAATCCGGAGGCGAAATTACTGATGCTGGACCACGCCTTCGGCTGCGGCGCGGTGCGCGTTCAGTTCAAGGTCGATACGCGTAACCAGCGCAGCCAGGCGGCCGTGGCCAAGTTGGGCGCCGTCAGGGAAGGGGTTTTGCGCCGGGACCGCCTCACCTGGACCGGTTACATTCGCGATACCGTCGTGTTCTCCATCCTCGACCACGAATGGCCGGAACTCAAGGCTCGACTCCAGAAGCGCGTGGAGAGCTTGATCGCGGCCGATCTCACAAAGGATTGAGTCGGAATATCGTTGAAGCTCCGGTGTCCATTGTTAGGTGGTGCCACCGGAGATCAGTTCATGCCCGTTCGTCGCTCAACGCTCATTCGTCCGCTTGTCATAGTTGCTGTTGTCGTCGCGTCGTCCCTCTACGCGATCGCCCAGCAGCCGCCTACGCCGTCGCGGGTTCGCGGCACCATCGAAGCCGTCGACGGCGACGTGCTGTTGGTCAAATCGCGCGGCGGCGAGGACGTCAAACTGCATATGACCGGCGACATGCGGGTCGTGGGAATCAGCAAGATCTCGCTGTCGGATATCAAGGTCGGCTCCTTCATCGGCACCACCACGGTGCCCGGACCCGACGGCGGCGCAAGCGCGATCGAGGTGCACTTGTTTCCGGAAGATATGCGGGGCACCGGGGAGGGGTCGCGGCCGTTCGATCTGCGTCCGAACAGCACCATGACCAATGCGACGGTGGCCGAGACCGTCGCAGGCAATGACGGCCACACCCTGATGGTCAAATACAAGGACGGCGAGAAGAAAGTCGTGGTTTCGCCCGATACGCCTGTCGTGACCTATGTCCCCGCCGACAAATCCGACCTGAAGGCCGGCGCCAAGGTGATCGCCTTCATGAAAAAGCTGCCGGACGGTTCGTTCGAAACCAATCGCGTCAGCGTCGGCCGCGACGGGCTGACGCCGCCGATGTGAACGCGATATCACGGCTGCGTCATCCGGGAATAGCTCCCGAGCTACGGTGTTGTCCTCTTTGGCGGAAAAAGCCTTTGGAGGAGAAAGCCATGCCGAAAGTTTCTTCGAAGATACCGCGCGTGCTCGCAGCTTCGCTGACCGTTCTATCCGTGCTGGGATCGTTGGCGTGGGCTCAGCAGCCGCCGACGGTCCGCATTCGCGGCACCATCGAAGCCGTCGACGGTCCCTTGCTCACCGTAAAATCGCGCGAGGGTACCGACATGAAGGTGCGCGTGACCGACAATGTGGCGGTGTTCGGTGTCGCCAAGACCGCGATGTCCGAAATCAAGCAGGGTTCTTACATCGGCGTCTCCGCGATGCCGGAACCAGACGGCACCCAGAAGGCGCTCGCCGTTCATATTTTCCCCGAGAACCAGCGCGGCGCGGCGGAAGGTTTCCGGCCCTGGGATCTTCGTCCCAACAGCACCATGACCAACGCCACCGTCGCCGAGACGGTTGCTGGAAACGACGGTCAGAATATTCTGGTCAAGTACAAGGACGGCGAAAAGAAAGTCGTGGTGCCGCCGGGTACGCCGATCGTCACCTTCGTCGTGGGCGACAGGTCCGAACTGAAGCCGGGCGCCAAGATCATTATCTTCAGTGCCAACAAGAAAGAGGACGGCACGCTGGAAGCCGCCCGCGTCAATGTCGGCCGCGACGGCATCACGCCGCCGATGTGACGCGAAGCGTCATTCCGGGGCGCGCGAAGCGCGAACCCGGAATCTCGAGATTCCCCGATGTGCAATTGCACATCTGAGGCCTGGTCCTTCGGACCATCCCGGAATGACGTCTCAAACCGCCAGCACGTGGTCGTCGATCTCGGCGATGGTGTTGACGCCGCACAGGCCCATGGTCACGCTGAGTTCGTTGCGGATGATGTCGATGGCCTTGGCGACGCCGGCTTCGCCGCCAGCGCCGAGGCCGTGAACATAGGCGCGGCCGATCATGCAGGATTTGGCGCCTAGCGCGAGCGCGCGCATCACGTCCTGGCCCGAGCGTATGCCGCCGTCGAACAGGATTTCCATCTGCGAGCCGACCGCATCGACGATCTCCGGCAAGACTTCGATCGAGGATGGCGCGCCGTCGAGCTGGCGGCCGCCATGGTTGGAAACCACCAGCGCCTGCGCGCCGGTCTTCGCCGCTTCCTCGGCGTCCTCGACGTCCAGAATTCCTTTGAGGATCAGCTTGCCGGGCCAGATACTGCGAATCCAGTCGACGTCTTTCCAGTTCAGCGTGGTGTCGAATTGCGTCGAGATCCACGTCCCCAGCGCGGTGATGTCGTCGGTGCCTTTGAGATGGCCGACGAGATTGCCGAAGGTACGCCGCTTGCCGCGCAACACGCCGGCTACCCAGGCCGGCTTGGTGGCGAAATCGAAAAATTTCGACAGCGTCCATTCCGGCGGCACCGTCATGCCGTTCTTGATGTCCTGGTGGCGCTGCCCGATCACCTGCAGATCGACGGTCAGCACCAGCGCGCTGCATTTCGCGGCGATGGCGCGTTCGATCAGCGCCTTGATGAAACCACGGTCCTTCATGACGTAAAGCTGAAACCAGAACGGCTTGTCGACGTTTTCAGCGACATCCTCGATCGAGCAGATCGACATCGTGCTCAACGTAAAGGGAATACCGGCGGCTTGTGCCGCGCGGCAGGCGATGATTTCGCCGTCGCCGTGTTGCATGCCCAATAATCCGACCGGCGCGAAGATCAGCGGCATCGAAGCGGGCTCGCCGAGAATCGTGGTGGAGAGATCGCGTTTCGACACATCGACCAATATGCGCTGGCGGAACTTGATCTGCTGAAGATCATCGCGATTGGCGCGCAGCGTGTCCTCGGAGTAGGAACCGCGATCGGCGTAATCGAAAAACGCTTTCGGCACCTTTCGCATATGGAGCTGGCGCAGATCCTCGATGCAAGTGATGTGTTTCATGGACGTTCCCGGCGCTTCTTGTATTTTTCACTTGTGCAGTCATCTAGCATGGTTGGGCCATCCGCCAAATCGCTCCGCGGAACGGGGTCTCAACCAGGAGAGCATCCATGACCGGACCACGCTCCGACCAAAAGGCCGCTAAGGAAATCGAAAAGCGCCTGCTGGAGCAGGCGCTGGAGGAGGGGCTGGAGGAGACCTTTCCGGCTTCGGACGCGGTCAATGTCACCCAGCCGCCGCCCACGAAAGACGACCTTCACGTCAAGCGCAAGGAGTAGCGGCCAGCCGGGCGATCGACGATTTTCCAAATTATGCATGTACTAACAATAAGTTAGCGCAAAGGGCCGGATTTTATGCCGGTAATGATTCATCATATTTTTTGAAGCCATTTTAGCTCCGAACGCATTATAACCGTTGCACGCTATGATGGCGGGCGTTCGAGGCTTCTTTGCCGGGTGGCTTGAGAATCCTCGATAGCTGCTGGGGGATATATGAGCCGCAAGTATTTCGGTACGGATGGGATTCGGGGCCGCGCCAATGGTTTGATCACGCCGGAGCTGGCGCTCAAGGTCGGGCAGGCGGCCGGATTGGTGTTTCAGCGCGGCGACCATCGCCATCGCGTCGTCATCGGCAAGGACACGCGGCTTTCCGGCTACATGATCGAATACGCCATGGTGGCCGGCTTCACCTCGGTCGGCATGGACGTGCTGCTGCTCGGCCCGATGCCGACGCCGGCGGTGGCGATGCTGACCAAGTCGATGCGCGCCGATCTGGGCGTGATGATTTCCGCTTCGCATAACCTGTTCGAGGACAACGGCATCAAGCTGTTCGGCCCGCAGGGCTTCAAATTGTCCGACGACGTCGAGAAACAGATCGAGCAGTTGCTCGACGAATCGCTCGATAAGAAACTGGCGCAGAGCGCCAGTCTCGGGCGTGCCCGCCGCATCGACGGCGTCCATGACCGCTACATCGAATTCGCCAAGCGCACACTGCCGCGCGATCTCAGCCTCGATGGTTTGCGCGTGGTGGTCGATTGCGCCAACGGCGCCGCCTACAAGGTGGTGCCGGAAGCGCTGTGGGAACTGGGCGCCGATGTTATTTCGATCGGCGTCGACCCCGATGGCTTCAACATCAACAAGGAATGCGGGTCCACCTCGCCGGAAGCGCTGAGCCGCAAGGTGCGCGAAATGCGCGCCGACATCGGCATCGCGCTCGATGGCGACGCCGATCGGGTCATCCTGGTCGATGAGCGCGGACACCTGGTCGATGGCGACCAGCTGCTCGCGGTGATCGCGCAAAGCTGGAAGGAAGACGGCCGGCTCGCCAGGCCGGGTATCGTCGCCACCGTGATGTCGAATCTCGGGCTTGAGCGTTTCCTCGAAGGGCAGGGCATTGAGCTCGTGCGCACGCCGGTCGGCGACCGCTACGTCCTCGAACAGATGCTGAGCGGCGGCTACAATCTCGGCGGCGAGCCCTCCGGTCACATCATTCTGTCGGACTACGCCACCACAGGCGACGGTTTTGTCGCTGCGCTGCAGGTGCTCGCAGTGGTGCAAAAACTTCGCCGCCCGGTGTCTGAAGTCTGCCGCCGCTTCGACCCGTTGCCGCAGATCCTCAAGAACGTACGCTATCGCAGCGGCAAGCCGCTCGACGACGCCGAGGTCAAATCGGCCATCGACGCCGGCGAAAAGCGGCTCAACGGCCATGGCCGGTTGCTGGTCCGCTCGTCCGGCACCGAGCCTGTGATCCGCGTGATGGGCGAGGGCGATGACCGCATCCTGGTCGAGGAAGTGGTCGATCACATCGTCACCGCGCTCGGCCAGGCGGCGGCCTAATCGCATCCCAGCCATTATCTAATGGTGCTGGTCGGGGCTGTGCCGCCATCGTAGGAAACGCGTGTCGCACCGCGAACGTCCCGCCAGGAATCATCCCTTGAACAAGCCCGTCATCGTCTCCGAAGAAGCGCTGGTCGCGCCGGTGATCGTGCCGGACGTGACGGCGCCTTCCGTCGCGCAGGCCGCCGCCGCGGGGCCGGCCTATGTCGTGCTCGGCGGCATCAGTCTCTCGCATTTCCTCAACGACACCATGCAGTCGCTGATTCCATCGGTCTATCCGATCCTGAAGGAAAGCTACGCGCTCGACTTCGCGCAAATCGGACTGATCACGCTGGCGTTCCAGTTCACCGCCTCGCTGCTGCAGCCGGTGATCGGACATTTCAGCGACAAGAAGGCGCAGCCGTTCTCGCTCGCCATCGGCATGGGATTTACCTTCTTCGGTCTGCTGCTGCTCAGCGTCGCGCAGCATTACGCCATCATCCTCGTCGCGGCGGCATTGGTCGGACTGGGCTCGGCGGTGTTCCATCCGGAATCGGCGCGGATCGCACGGCTCGCCTCGGGCGGGCGCTATGGCTTTGCGCAATCGGTGTTTCAGGTCGGCGGCAGTTTCGGAACATCGATGGGTCCGCTGCTTGCCGCACTGATTGTGGTGCCATTCGGTCAGCCGAGCATCGCGTGGTTTTCCTCGATCGCCTTCCTGGCGATCGTCATCCTGTGGCGGATCGGGCACTGGTACAAGCCGCAGATCACGGCAAAGCAGATGGCGCCGATCGAAGCGCATCCGGACGCGCCGAGCTCGCGCCGGGTCATGGTCGCGCTGGCCGTGCTGGTCGCGCTGTTGTTCTCCAAGCAGCTCTATGTGGCGAGCCTGTCGAGCTATTACATCTTCTACCTGATCGACAAGTTCGCCGTCTCGACCCAGGCAGCCCAGCTCTATCTCTTTATCTTCCTCGCCTCGAACGCGGCGGGCGCCTTCTTCGGCGGACCGCTGGGCGACCGCTTTGGCCGCAAATATGTGATCTGGTTTTCGATCCTCGGCGCGCTGCCGTTCACGCTGGCGCTGCCTTATGCCGGCTTGTTCGCAAGCGCGGTGCTGACGGTGTTCATCGGCTTTATTATTTCGTCGGCGACGTCGTCGATCATCGTTTTCGCGCAGGAATTGATGCCGCACCGCTTCGGAATGATCTCCGGGGTGTTCTTCGGATTTGCATTCGGCATCGGCGGTCTAGGCGCTGCGGTGCTCGGCAAGATCGCCGACCACGCCGGCATCGCGTTCGTCTATCAGGTCTGCGCGTTCTTGCCGGCGATCGGACTGCTCGCGGTATTCCTGCCGAAGCTGCCGAGAGTTGCGCGCTGAGGCGGTTCGGCGGCGCCGAACCTTTGCGGATTTTTATCAACACATTGTTAGTGATTGTGCTGCCGATTGCAGCGGTGCGAAAATGCTCAGAGAAAATCAACCTTAAAAATTAGGGTTAAGCGGCGCTTAAGTATTTGGTGCCATCGTCCAGCGGTGAGTTTCCAGATGTGAGGCCTCCGTTGTCTGCCTCACCGGACAAAAGGACGAAGCCAATGCGTTGCGTTAAGTCTCTCGTTGCCGCCGGAGCGGCATCCCTGTTGTCGTCGATGGCGTTCGCTGCGGACATGGCCATCATGCCGCCTCCGATGTACGCGCCGCCCTCGGTCGAGGAGTTCGGCGGATGGTATCTGCGCGGCGACATCGGATTCAGCAATCAGAGAGTGAAGCGGCTGGACACGCCGGGCTATCACGATCCCGGTATCACCGTTCCCCCGACGATCGGTCTTGGTTTCGATACCGCCGGAATCTTCGGTCTCGGCGCCGGTTATCGGTTCAACAACTGGTTCCGCGCCGACGTGACCGGTGAGTATCGCGGCAATGCGAACATGCACGGTCTCGACATCGTGAGCTTCAACGGCGCCGTCATCGGTACCGACGAATATCGCGCCAGCAAATCCGAATGGCTTGTGCTGGCGAACGCTTATGTCGATCTCGGCACCTGGTGGTGCATGACGCCGTTCATCGGCGCCGGCGTCGGCGCGTCGCGCAACACGATTTCGAATTTCGTTGATATCAATACGCCGAACCTCGGCGTTGCGTTTACGCCAAATGCTTCGAAATGGGATTTGGCCTGGGCCGTGCATGCAGGTGTCGCCTACAGGGTCTCTCCTGGTCTCACGCTCGAGCTCGCATACCGTTACGTGAATCTCGGCGACGGCGTTACCGGCGCCCTGACCGACTTCACTGGCTTCACGCGCGGCCGGACCGTCCAGTTCAAGGATATCACGTCGAATGATCTGAAGATCGGCGTGCGCTGGGAGCTGAACAGCCCGCCGGCCGATGCGCCGCCGCCGTTGATCCGCAAGGGCTGATCGGTCGGTTCTGTTAACGACTCTTAACGGCGCGGGATCTTCCCGCGCCGTTTTGTTTTGCGCTTACGACCCTGCGACAACGATTGGTTAAGGTTAACGAGCGATGATCAGGGCCAATCAGAGTGTGTTTGATGGGAGCGTTGCGATGCGTAGTTTTCTGCTGGCGGCGGTGATGTTCGGAGCGGTGTCGGGCGCGCAAGCGGCCGATATGCCCGATTTCCTTCGCGGCAGTATTCCCGCGGCGCCGGTCACGAGAAACTGGGAAGGNTGGTACGTCGGCGGGCAGGTCAGCTATTCGGCGGTAGCAAGCGATTTCAGCAAAAGCGTCGTCGGTCTGACGAATTTCATTTTTCGTGACAGCGTGCTTCAGCAACCGACGTCGCAATTCGGATTGCTACCCAAAACGACGACGCAGGGCACGGGCTTTGGCGCCTTTGTCGGCCGCAACTATCAATGGGACGATCTGGTCTTTGGNCTTGAAGCGAATTACAACTACTTTGACAGGCTCGCTACTTCGACCAGTGGTTCCAACTCCCTTAATATCGTCAATCCGCCCGGTCAGACCAACCCTCCAGGCGTCACCACCACCTATGGAGTAACACTGACCGGCCGCGCCGCGGTGCAGGTCAAGGACGCGATCACATTCAGGGGGCGCGCGGGTTGGGCAACCGGCAATTTCCTGCCTTATGTATTCGGCGGTCTTGCCGTCGGGCGCATGGACGTCTCTCGCTCCGTGACGAGTAACGTAACGAGGCGCGACGACGTGACCACAACAGACATCTTTGGCAATACCACCACTACAATAGGACCCACGCGTCCCGTTCCGGCGCAATCCCAGACTCTGATAGAACAAAGAACCAATGCCTTCGTGGCCGGCTGGACTGCCGGTCTCGGTATGGAATACATGCTGTGGGGCAATTTGTTTATGCGGGGCGAATGGGAATACGTAAAATTCCTGTCGGTGAAGAACACGGTCGTTCAGGCCAACAACCTGCGCGCCGCAATCGGCTACAAGTTCTGATCCGCGCCTCGCGCACTGCCGCCTTGACAGAAAATGCTGCGGCTGGTCCGATGCCGCTCCTGTCGGGGAGATCAGCGCATTGATGAAGATCTACGGCGATACCAACTCGGGCAATTGCCTGAAAGTGAAATGGGTTTGCGACAGGCTGGCGCTGCCCTACACCTGGATCGGTGTCGACACGCTCAAGCGCGAGACCCGCACCACGCAATTTCTCAAACTCAATAGCGCGGGCCAGGTGCCGACGGTCGAATTCGACGACGGCCGCGTGCTGGCGGAATCCAATGCCATCATTCGCTATCTCGCCCGCGGCAGCGATCTCATCCCCGCCGACGCCTTTGCGGCCGCGAAGATGGACGAATGGCTGTTCTGGGAACAGTACAGCCACGAGCCCTATGTCGCGGTGTGCCGCTTCCAGATGGTCTATCTCGGCAAGCCGGCATCCGATCTCGATCCGGACAAGATCAAGCGCGGCTATGCGGCGCTGGCGCGGATGGAGCACCAGCTCGCCGCGACGCGTTTCCTGGTCGGCGACACCCTCTCGCTCGCCGACGTCTCGCTGCTGGCCTACACAAGGCTGGCGCATGAGGGAGGCTTCCACCTCGACGGCTATGCTGCCGTGCGGCGCTGGATCGGAGAAGCTGAGAAGTCCCTCGGGCTGCCGCCGGCGCGCTAAAGATTTGCTGGAACCATCATGGCCGCGATTTCCTTCGTTACCATCCGGCGCGCCCGTCGCGACGATGTCGGCGTCATCGTGGGAATGCTGGCGGACGATCCGCTCGGCAGCGCGCGCGAACGGCTCGAAGACCCGCTGCCGCCGTCCTATTTCCGGGCGTTCGAGGTGCTCGAACACGATCCGAATATTCAACTCGTGGTCGCGGAAGATAGTGACGGCGCCGTCATCGGCTGCCTGCAGCTCTGCATCCTGCCGGGGCTAAGCTCGCAGGGCGCCTCGCGCGGCCTGATCGAGGACGTTCGCGTCGCCACGCATTGCCGCAGCCGCGGCATCGGCGAGCAACTTGTGCAATGGGCTGTCGTCGAAGCACGCGTCAGGGGTTGCAAGCTGGTCGAGCTGTTCACCCATAATACCCGCGTCGATGCGCAGCGATTTTACAAGCGGCTCGGATTTCAGCCGAGCCACGTCGGTATGACGTTACGATTTTGAATAGTCCGCCCGCCGACAGAGATCCGGCGGCCCTTGCGGCCATTGCGAAACGCGTTTTGCCATTCATTCCGGTTAACGCGCGATAAACCACCCTGCCTTCCGTAATTATTTCCGCGGAGCGATACGTGGCATGATGACGTATCCCGTCGGGCTCAGGCAGCTGGGCGATTGCACATGAAAAATTATTCGATTGTCAGGATTGGCCACGAGTACATCGTGCAGGCGGACGAAAAGAGCGTCTTGAAAATCGCAAGCAGACGAAGCGCTGTCAGGCTTGTGACTTGTGCGGCGCAACTGCTGGATTTGCAAGCCGCCGCGCTGGCATCGCCGCGGGCGCAGGTGCAGGCGCGTACCAGGCCATCAATCGCCCGTGATCCTTCCAAAGTTCCTTGACGGTTCAAGGCTATTCCCTTATGCACCGCGGCGGGACACCTCCCCCCAACGGGAGGCTTACTATCTGGAAGGATAGGTCATGACTGCAGCGAAGCCCGCATTGCGGCCGAACGTGCCGCATTTTTCGTCCGGCCCCTGTGCCAAGCGCCCCGGCTGGAACCCCCAAAATCTCAAGGACGCCGCCCTGGGCCGTTCGCATCGCGCGAAAATCGGCAAGGCCAAGCTCAAGCTCGCGATCGAGTTGACGCGCGAGGTGCTTGAGGTCCCCGCCGGTTACAGGATCGGCATCGTGCCGGCCTCCGACACCGGCGCGGTGGAAATGGCGCTGTGGTCGCTGCTCGGTGCGCGGCCCGTGACCACGATCGCCTGGGAATCCTTCGGCGAAGGCTGGGTCAGCGATATCGTCAAGGAATTGAAGCTCAAGGATGTCACCAGGCTGCATGCCGGCTATGGCGAAATCCCCGATCTGAGCAAGGCCGATCCGTCCTCCGACATCGTCTTCACCTGGAACGGCACCACTTCAGGCGTCCGCGTCCCCAATGCCGACTGGATCAAGGCGGACCGCGAAGGCCTCACCATCTGCGACGCCACCTCGGCGGCGTTCGCGCAAAAGCTCGATTGGGCCAAGCTCGATGTGGCGACGTTCTCCTGGCAAAAGGCGCTGGGCGGCGAGGCTGCGCACGGCATGCTGGTGCTCTCGCCCCGCGCGGTGGCGCGGCTGGAGAGCTACAAGCCGGCATGGCCGCTGCCGAAAATCTTCCGCATGACCAAAGGCGGCAAGCTTAACGAAGGCATCTTCGAGGGCGAAACCATCAACACGCCCTCGATGCTGTGCGTCGAGGATTATCTCGACGCGCTGAACTGGGCGAAATCGGTCGGCGGCCTTAAAGCGCTGATNGCGCGCGCCGACGCCAACACCAAGGTGCTCGCCGACTGGAAGGCGAAAACGCCGTGGATCGATTTCCTGGCGAAGGATCCGGCGATCCGCTCCAACACCTCGGTGTGCATGAAGGTGGTCGATCCCGCGATCACGTCGCTGACGCCGGACGCGCAGGCGGATTTCGCCAAGAAACTGGTGGCCCTGGTGGAGAAGGAAGGCGCGGGTTACGATTTCGCGCACTACCGCGATGCGCCGGCAGGTTTGCGAATCTGGTGCGGTGCGACCGTGGAGGCAAAGGACGTCGCGCTGCTGACGCAGTGGATCGATTGGGCGTTCGCCGAGATGAAATCGTCACTCGCCAAGGCGGCGTGAATTTCCTTTCTTACCTCTCCCCGCTTGCGGCCCCCGCTTGC
>JGI12053J15887_10000835_pt1 | contig 13411 bp, 14 predicted proteins | sample MedBloCAOM1_O3_FD_15887 | JGI IMG/M metagenome (IMG submission 15887)
CGGGAATGTCGGCGGCAATAGCCGCACCATCGAGCGCGAACAGGCCCAAGCCCGCGCCCGCCAATACGCTCTCCCAGGATCGGCTGCAGCGGTTCATGGTGTGAAGTTTCCCAGCGCGGGCATCTTGACGGTTTCTTTCGTCATCACTGCAAATTTGTAGGCGCGCTGCGACCCAGGAAATCAAATGAANTCATCGGCCCCCGCCCTTTTCCTGGGNATCGGCGAGCTTCCCGGTCAAAACCGGATCAAGCCAAGACGCCGTCCANCCCGATCTNTATTGCGAGTAATTCGCAATTGCAAGAAGCATCGAAGCAGGTGCGGCTTCATGGCATGGCCGAGTGACGCGCGTGCAACACCGCTGTCGTCAAACCGCCCGGGATCAAAAAAGGTGACCCGCCCGGGGGGACAACCGGGCGGGTCGGGGTGCGGCACGGGGTGGATGAGGCGCCCGTGCCGGACGCAGGATCCACGATGAGAGCGGTTTCGAGCGAGGCCCGGTCTGATTCTATCAGCGCCGAATGGGCTCCAGCTCAGCCGATCATCAGTAATTGCAGGTTCGGACGCGGCCCATATAGTTGCCGTAGGCGTCGAACTGGCGAACGAAGCCGCAGCGGCGATAGCCGTCGTAGTAGTAGCCGTCATTGCTGGCGGCGATCGCGGTGCCGACGATGGCGGCGCCAACCAGGCCGGCGCCGAGGCCCCAGCCAAGGCCTTTGGCTTCGGCCTGGGTGGTGGTGGAAGCGATGCTGCCGGTGACGGCCAGCGTGGCGAGGGCAAGCGCTGCAATTTTTGTTTTGATCGACATGAGAAACTCCATCCATTTTGTGGGCGGCACCGTTTTGGTCCGCATGCCAGTTGGACGGAGGCTTCTCGATTCCGGTTCGAATCGGGCTCGGGGCGTTCGAACGGTCTAATATTAAGTAGATAATACAATCGCTTGCGAGTATTTCAGCGGTTGCCTGAGAGCGTCTTCACGTCGAAGTTATCGACATCCGCCAGCAATTCGCAGAACGCGCGGGCGCCATGATCGAGTAGGCGTTGGCCTTTTTCCGCCGAGGCCAGCGTTGCATCGCCAGCAGCGCCGCTTGGGTGAAGATCCTGCGCCTGCCAAGCGAACGGCGCCGGCCGGTGTGCTGAAAGTTGCCGGAAATCCTTTTCCATCGCGATACTGGCGGGGCGGAAATCGGCGATCTCGTTGTTGCGCACATGCTGCGGATATTTCGCCAGCATGATCGAGGTCTCGACCGCGCCGCCATGGATGCCATGGCGCAATTCTTCCGCCGAAAACAATCCCTCCGGGGCACCAAAGCGCGACCATCCCGTCGTGACCGCGAGAAGCCCGTGCTGCGCGCGCAGATCCTGCGCCACAAGGCTCATCGCCGCGCTGTTGCCGCCATGGCTGGTCACCATGACAAGCTTTTTGATCCCGGCGCGCGCGACGCTTTCGCCGAGCGCCATCCATGTCTTCAGCGCGACATCCGTCGGCAGCGTCAGCGTGCCCGGATAATCGATATGCTCGGTGGAAATGCCGACCGGCTGAATCGGCAGGAACGTCGCGGGAATGTTATCGGGCAGAAGTTCGCGCACCCGCGCAAGGTAGGCCTCGGCAATCATGACGTCGGTACCGACAGGCAAATGGGGGCCGTGCTGTTCTGTGGCCGCCAGCGGCAACACCGCGATCCATCGCGCGGGCTCCAACCCTGCGATGTCAGGCCAGTAGATGTCGGTCCAGTCGCGGGGCGGGAGAAAAGAAGTCATCAAGCGAAACGTTTCTTTCAATCAATTTGCAAGGTAGTTTGTCAGGCCTTCCGGGGACGGATCCACGCCCCGGGGACGTGATCCACGCCCTTGGGGACGTGATCCACGTCCGTCGCCTCCCATCATGGGCCAGAACGATCAACGGAGTCCAACCATGAACCCGGCCTTTTTGCCGCGAGCGTTAACCGCAGGCCTACTGGCCCTTTTCACGGCCGTCGTGCCCGCGCGCGCGGAAACCCTGGACAAGGTCTCGTTCGGAACCAACTGGGTCGCCGAGGGGGAGCACGGCGGGTTTTTCCAGGCGCTGGCCGATGGCACCTACAAAAAATACGGCCTCGACGTCACCATCGTGCCGGGCGGGCCCAACGCCAACAATCGCATGTTGCTGATCGCGGGCAAACTCGACTTCTTCATGAGTGCGAATACGCTGCAGTCGTTCGATGCGGTTGCCAACAACGTGCCGGTGGTGGCGGTCGCCGCCATCTTCCAGAAGGATCCGCAGGTTTTCGTCACGCATCCGGAATCGAACGTCAAAAAGCTGGAAGACCTCAAGCCGCTGACGCTGTTCGTGTCCAAGGAAGGGGTATCAAGCTATTTTCAGTGGCTGAAGTCCGAATACGGATTCAGCGAGGCCAACGTCAAGCCTTACACGTTCAACCCGCAGCCGTTCCTCGTGAACGGGCAAAGCGCGATGCAGGGCTACGTCACCTCGGAGCCGTTCGCGGTCGAANAGGCGGCGAAATTCAAGCCGGGGATCGTCCTGCTGGCGGATTATGGTTTCAACACCTACTCCACCCTGATCGAGACCCGCCGCGATCTCACCGACAAGAAGCCGGATCTGGTGCAGCGCTTCGTCGATGCCTCCATCATCGGCTGGTACAATTATCTCTACGGCGATAATGCGCCCGGCAATGCGATGATCAGGAAGCTCAATCCGGAAATGACCGACGAGTTGCTGGCCTATTCGCTGGCCAGGATGAAGGAATACGGCATTGTCGATTCCGGCGATGCGCTGCGCGACGGCATCGGCGCCATGACCGACGCGCGGGTCGGAAGCTTCTTCGACAAGATGGTGCGGGCCGGCGTAGTGCGCCGCGACATCGATTTCCGCAAGGCCTACACGCTGCGCTTTACCAACAAGGGCGTCGGCCTCGATCTTCGGCCAAAGAATTAGAGCCGACATGGCCGAGCCCGCAGCCTTGTCTGAACCCCATTCCGGCACCGCGGGCCTCGCGGTGAGCCTGCGCGAGGTGACGAAAGTCTATCAGAGCGGGGTGATGGCGTTGGGTCCGTTGGACCTCGATGTAGGCAAAGGCGAGTTCGTATCGCTGCTGGGGCCGTCGGGCTGCGGCAAGTCGACCGCGCTGCGCCTGATCGCCGGCCTCGATGTGCCGACCTCCGGCAGCGTCGGCGTCGCACACCATGCCGAACTCTCGCCTGCGAAAAACGCCATCGGCTTTGTGTTTCAGGAGCCGACGCTGATGCCGTGGACCAGCGTCCGCGAGAATGTCCTGATACCGCTGAAACTGGCGCATGCACCGGCCGCCGAAGCGGACGCGCGCGTCAGTGAAGTGCTGGCGCAGGTGGGGCTTGCAGAATTCGCCGAGGCGTACCCGCGCGAACTGTCCGGCGGCATGAAGATGCGGGTCTCACTGGCGCGCGCATTGGTCACCGATCCGGACATCCTGCTGATGGATGAACCGTTCGCTGCCCTCGACGAGATCACTCGCTTCCGGCTCAACAACGACCTGCTGTCGCTGTGGCGCAATCTGCGCAAGACCGTCATCTTCGTCACGCATTCGGTGTTCGAGTCGGTGTATCTGTCGCAGCGGGTGGTCGTGATGACGGCGCGGCCCGGGCGCATCGGCGCCGAGTTTCGCATCGACGCGCCGGAGCCGCGGGCTGAGGATTTTCGCACCTCCGCCGAGTATGCCGGCTATTGCCGCCAGGTGTCGAACGCGCTGGCGCCGTCCTATTCCGGGCAGCCCGGCCGATGAGCGCCTTGCAACCACCGCCGATCGCGGCAGGGCAGGGCGCACCTGACAGCGGCACCCTGCGCCTGGTCAGAATCCTGCTTCCGATCGTCGTGCTGGCGGCGGGCATCGCGGCCTGGGAATTCGCAGTGCGGATGTACGCGATACCGCCCTATGTGCTGCCGGCACCCTCGGCGGTGTTCCAGACGCTGGTCAGCGACTGGCCGGTACTGTCGCAATCGCTGCTGACCACGCTTCTGACCACGCTCGAAGGGTTTTTGGCCGCGGCCTTCGGCGGCATCGCACTGGCGCTGTTGTTCAATCAATCAAAATGGCTGGAATATTCGCTGTTTCCCTACGCCGTGATCCTGCAGGTCACGCCGGTGATCGCGATCGCGCCGCTGCTCTTGATCTATCTGCCGCAGCAGACCGCGGTGATCGCTTGCGCCTGGATCGTCGGGTTCTTTCCGGTGCTGTCCAACACCACGCTCGGCCTGAATTCGGTGGACCGCAATCTGGCCGGTCTTTTCAGGCTGTACGGCGCCTCGCGCCTGCAGACGCTGCGGTATCTCAAATTGCCGTCGGCGCTGCCATTCATCCTCGGCGGATTGCGAATCGCGGGTGGGCTGTCGCTGATCGGCGCCGTGGTCGCCGAAATCGCGGCCGGCACGGCCGGCTCCGGCTCCGGCCTCGCCTACCGAATCGCCGAATCCGGCTATCGCCTCAACATTCCCCGAATGTTCGCCGCGTTGCTGTTGCTCTCCGCCGCCGGGATTGTCATCTATGGGCTGCTGGCGCTAACCTCACACATTGTGTTACGGCGCTGGCATGAGAGTGCGCTTGGAAAGGAAAACTGATGACGGGCGGGAATATTTCTTCGGCGAAGGTCGATTTGCTGATCTATGGGCCGGTCAGGCCGATCCTCGAAAACGGATTTTCCGACCAGTTCGTCCTGCACGCGGCTGAAACCAAGCACGACCTCGATCGATTGACGGCTGTGGCGGAGAAGATCCGCGGCATCGCCGTGACCTACCACACCGTGCACGCCGACAAGACCGCGCTGGCGCGCTTCCCGAAACTCGAAATCGTCGCCAGCTTCGGCGTCGGCTATGACCACGTCGATTCCGCTTACGCCCGCGAACACAATGTCGTCGTCACCAACACGCCCGACGTTTTGACCGAAGAGGTCGCCGACGTCGCGCTGGGGCTTTTGATTTCGACCCTGCGCGAGTTCGTCAAGGCCGACCGCTATCTGCGCTCGGGGCTGTGGACCACGCAGAATTATCCCTTGAGCGTGGGCTCGCTGCGGGATCGCAAGGTCGGGATGGTCGGCATGGGCCGGATCGGCCAGGCGATCGGCCGCCGGCTCGAGGCCTGCCGCGTTCCCGTGGTCTATCATTCGCGCAAGCCGGCCGACGGCGTCTCGTACAAGCATTACCCTGATTTGATCGAGATGGCGAAGGCGGTCGACACACTGGTGGTGATCGTCCCCGGTGGTGCCGCCACCGCCAATCTCGTCAACGCCGAGGTCCTGAAGGCGCTGGGGCCCCGCGGCGTCGTCATCAACGTGTCGCGCGGCTCTGTGGTCGATGAGCCGGCGCTGATCGCGGCGCTGAAGTCGGGGACGATTCTCGCCGCCGGGCTCGACGTGTTCGCCAAGGAGCCGGCGGTGCCGGACGAACTGCGCGCCATGCAGAACGTGGTGCTGCTGCCGCATATCGGCTCGGCATCGGTGGTGACGCGAAACGCGATGGATCAACTGGTGGTCGACAATCTCAAAACCTGGTTCGCCGGCAAACCTCCGCTGACCCCGGTCGCGGAGACCCCGGTAAAGGGCCGCTGATGACGGGCCGGCGTTTTGGCATCGCGCGGGCGGCGCTATTGGCGCTGCTCGCCTGTGCCTCGCCGGTTCGGGCGCAGGACGCCTCTAGCTTGAAGAAAGACATGGTCGGCCAGTGGGAGCTCTCGACCACCGAGCGCAGCAAGACCTGCGTCGTCACGCTCAAAAGCGATTCGACGCCGCAAGGCCTGAAGCTCGAGCTCGAGCCGGGCTGCGCCGCCGCGCTGCCCTTCACCAAGTATATCACCGCCTGGAATGTCAGGGGCCTTGATATCGTGCGGCTGCAGGATGCGGCGGGACAGCCGGTGATCGATTTCACCGAAGTCGAGAGCGGGATTTTCGAGGGGCTGCGGCAAGGCGAAGGCATCTACATCCTGCAAAATCTCGCCGCCGCGCGTTCGCTGGCGAAATCGATGGATCAGATGATCGGCGACTGGTCGATGGTGCGCGGCAATGGCGTGGTGATCTGCGGTATCACGCTGACCAACACCGAGGCCAGCCAGGACAATTTCCAGGTATTCCTCAAGCCGAAATGCGATCCGGCGATAGCAGCGTTCGCGCCGACCCGATGGCGGCTCGACCATGGCCAGATGCTGCTGCTGTCGGCCAAGGGCGACATCTGGCAGTTCGAGGCCGACGACAACGCGCAGTGGCGCCGGGTGCCCGACAGCGCCGATCCCCTGATCATGCTGCGCCAGTAACTTTCTGCGAGGCCAACGCTTGCGCGTCCGATTGCTCGAGAGTCTTCTGGTGATCGGCTCGATCGGCGTGACGTATGTGGCAGCCGAAGCGGCGTTCGCTTTTGTCGGTCTGCGTTACATCCCGCTGCGCCTGCATGCTTACTTGCCCGAGGACATCCGTGTCTTCGCGCAGTCGTCGAAGGCCGGCGTCCTGCCAAGGGATCCCGTGCTGCTGCTCGGCGATTCCTACGCGCAAGGCTATGGCGACTGGCTGCTCGAGAGCGACCCAAACCGCAACGGTCCGTTCCATTCCGCCCATGTCATCCAGAGGCTGAGCGGCCGCGACGTGGTTGCCCTGGGAGAGTCGGGGGCAGGGAGCGCCGAAGGCATGGCGGCCTTCCCGGCCATCGCCTACGCGGATGCGAGCCGCGCATGGGTTTTGCGCCTGCCACCGCCGCGCGTCGCGGTCGTCTACTTCTACGAAGGCAACGATCTCAACGACAACATGAACTTTCTGCAGCGCCGCGTCGAAAATCCCGATGCGGCCGGGCTCGCCGAAAGCATCGACCGTTCGATCGCCGCTTATCCGCAGGCCTTGTCGGTCCACTCCGAGTTGGGGGGATATTTTCCGTTGTTGCGCTTTTCCGCTCGCATCGTGCGCCGTATCTACATCGAACTAACCTCCGCCACGGCGAGGCAAGGGCCCGGGTCCGATAGTGCTGCAAGCGCAGCCCAGGCCGATCCACCGAATGCTGTCGAGATAGCTGGCCAAGCCGTGAAGTTGTCCGCCAACCTGCAATCGCCGGCACTGGAATTGACGCCCCCGGAGCTGGCGCGCGCGGCGCTGGTCTACGAGCGCTCGCTGGCCTTGCTGCGCAAACTGCTACCCGCAACACCTGTCCTGGTCGTGTATCTTCCGGCGCCTCTGTCTAGCTACCGGCTGCTCGGGCCGGAGGCGTCGAGCCAGCAATATGTCGCGGGCCGGGCCACCCGGCATCCGAGGGAGCGTGTGGCCGAGGCGAGCGACGCCATATGCGGTCTGATCCGGGCCGCAACCATCGGACAGGGCGCCGGCTTCCTCGATTTGCGCATCGCCATCCGTGCCGCCAGCACAAGCGACCTCCTCCATGGCCCGCGCGACTTCAAGCATTTCAATCGAAAGGGGATGGAAGCGATGGGGCAGGCGGTGGCCGCGCGGATCGACCGGCCGCTGAAGCAGGATTCATGTTCGCAAGGCGCCGATTGAGAGCGATGGCTCCGCAAAAGGGTTGGCGGCGCTGATCCGCTCAACGGACTTCGGCACCACCCCTGTTTGATCAGTCAGCCGCATCCTCACTCCGCCATTCCCGCGATCCGCCGCAGCGTCGGGATGCTTGGCATCAGGCAATACGCCGTTCCACGCGTCACGACGAACTGCGGCAGGCTCGGGATCGGGATCGGGCTGCTGCCGGGCGGCAGCGGGATCGTGAAAGACGGATCGCCGTCGGACGGCGAGACGCGGTTGGCGAGCAGGGCGTCCTGGGTATCCAGATCGGGAAACACGTCACTGAAATTGTTGACGTTGATCCATGAATAGAGTTGCTCGAACTGCCCGGCCAGGCTGCCGCACAGGAACAGGCCGATCAGGCCTCGCTCGCCTTCATAGTCGGGCGGTGCCGGCGGCGCGCCATACGGCATGCCGCGGCGGAGCAGGCGCGGCACCGGCGTGTCGGTGCCGGGGAATGTCATCTCGTCGCGCGGGTTGGACACGCGGGTATGCGCCGAGTACGGACATTTCAGCGCGGCGGGGTCGCCCGAATAGCCGAAGTCGGTGGCGTTGCTGGTCGCCGGGTTCGGCGCATCCGGGGACAGCACGAGCGGCGAGCCATTGCGCCAGCGGCCGACCAGCTTGGCCGCCAGCCATTCCGTGGCATCGTCCAGCGAGCCGCCGATCGCCTTGACTACCAGGGGAGCCTTGTCGGCGAGAAATTTATCGAAGGCTTCGACGTCCTGATAGAGCACGCGGAACGCGTTGTAACATCCGTCCTTGGCGAATTCGCCGGCTTTGCCGGATCGCGGGCCCGGATGAAACTGCGAGCCGTCATAGCCGATCAGAAAGTTGTTGGCGTCGCCAGGGTCGGTGTTCGCGGGATCGTCCGGCCAGCGCAGCGCCGGGTTGTCGATGCCGTCGTGGTAGCCGAAGTGGATGTAGTCGCGCAGCGGCGCATACTCTTCCAGCCGGCCGCTGCCCGATTTCAGCGGAAGGATTTCTTTCGCGCCGTTCGCCTGCGCGGCTTGCAACACGATGGCGACCAGGCCACTCAGCGCATCGGCGGTCATCCCATAGCTGTGGACGATGCAGTGGATGGCTTGGCTGTCGTAACCGTTCCACCACAGGTCGGGCCTGCCTGCGCCGGCGTCCATCAGCGATTGTTGCGACCCGGACGACCATGGCCCGGTCTCGAATTCGTTCGGGAATTGGCCCTTCAGGCTGGGGTCGAACGTCAGGATGCCGCTATAGGTGAGGCCAATGTTGAGCATCCGGTCCGGCTTGTCGTCGCCCCAGTCCTGCGCGGATTGAACATAGGGCATCAGCGCCCGGATGAANCCGGCCGCGCCCGGNCCGGCCTGCAACGTGAACAGCATGTGGCATGAACAGGGATGCGTGTAGCCGCGCANGATTATGCCTTGCACAAGGCGCGGGTCGGGCGGCGGCGGCATGGGATTGTTCGGCATGGAGACCGGCTCCGGTGTACGGCATCCGCGCTCGCGCCGGCCGGCACCTCGATGCCAGGTGGCAACGCCGTCGCGCGCGGTCCCGCCTTGGCGTTATGCCGATGGCGGGAACTTGTTCTCGATCTGGCGGACGGTTTGATTGTAGGCGCTATAGAGATCGTTCGGATTATTGAGATTGTTGTTGTTGATGAAGTTCTCAAATCCGGTCAGGTCCGTCACCGGCAGGACCGGCGGATTGAGCGCGATCTCGGCCAAACCCGTGAACACGGCCTGCAGCGCGCCGTCGTTCCAGAAATATTTGAGATAGGGATTCATCGGGCCGTCGAACGTCGTGATCAGGCAGATCGCCAGAATTCCCTCACCACCGGGATTGGGAATCAGCGCGAGGCGCGCGTAGTGCACGATGTGCGAGTCGTCGAGACCCTTCTGGACGCTGGCCACGAAGTTGTCATAGGCCAGCTGGGCCTTGGCCTGCGTGATCGGGTCCTGCTTGATAGGCACGTAAAACGTAAGCGGATTCGCCATTGCTGTGCTTCCATGAATCGGACGTGGTGCGATCGTGTAGATTGGATCGAATACTTGACGCCGTTGATCCCCTGCACGTGCAGCTATGGGATGGCGACTTCCCTTACAGGTTGACGCTTACAGCGGTGCAATTAGAAGTCAAGTAGCACCCGCGTGACCTCCTGGAACGTGCGTCCGGCGCCTCGATGTGTGCCCCTGCCGCCGGCGAAACCGGATGCCGCGGCAACATGTCCATCGAACGGCGCGCCATCCGATGGCATCCGGCTTGCCGCCTAGGCCAAGTCGGGCGAAATCTTTCAGACTGCATGTCGATCCGCGGCAGGCTGGTTCGTCGTCCCAATTAGCGAGACAGTTCCGTAGAGGGCCCGGTGCCCGCGGCTCGCCTCAAAAAGGAGTTTTTGCATGCGCTTCATGTCGATCGTCACCTCGCCCCAAGCCTCCGCTCCTCCTCCGCCGGAAATGATGCAGGCGATGGACAAACTCGCCAACCGGGAGATCAAGGCCGGCCGCCTGGTCGATACCGGCGGGCTGATGCCGCTGGCGTTGGGCGCCCAGGTGCGCATCACTGACGGCCAGCTCAGTGTCGTCGACGGCCCGTTCGTCGAGGCCAAGGAGGTGATCGGCGGCTACGCGATCTTCGAGCTGCGCAACAAGGAAGAGGCCGTGGCGATGGCGGTCGAATTCATGCAACTGCACCTCGATCACATGCCGGGCTGGGAAGGGACCTGCGAGCTTCGCGCATTCTTTGCCGGCAATCCAGGCGAGTGCCCTCCAGACGCATGATCGTTCGTCATCACGGCCACCGCTATCCTGTGATGGCAGCGGCCCGCGCTCACAAGGAAATCTCACCATGCGCTTCATGTATATCGTTACACCGGCTCATGCCGTACCCCCGACGCCCGAACTGATGGACGCCGTGCACAAGCTCGCTGAACGCGAGATCAAGGCTGGCCGCATGCTCGGTTCCGGCGCGCTGACGCCGCGCACCTCGGGGGCGCAGGTGCGCATCACCGCTGGCGAACTCAGCGTGATCGACGGCCCGTTCGTGGAAGCCAAGGAGGTGATCGGCGGCTACGCGATCTTCGAGCTGAAGGACAAGCAGGAGGCCGTGGCGAAGGCAGTCGAGTTCATGCAGGTTCACAGGGATCACATGCCGGGCTGGGAAGGAACGTGCGAGGTTCGCGCGTTTGCCGGCCCTTGAGGCAGGAGCCCGTCCGATCCGGTCGGCGGCCATGACAGCAGCCGACATCCATCGCACCATTGTTTCGGTCTGGCGCATCGAGCAGCCGCGGCTGATCACCAGCCTTTCGCGGATGCTGCGCGACGTGCCGCTGGCGGAAGATCTGACGCAGGAGACCCTGCTGGCGGCGCTCGAGCATTGGCCGGCGACCGGCGTGCCGGAAAAACCCGGCGCCTGGCTGATGGCAACTGCCAAACGCCGGGCGCTGGATCATCTGCGCCGCGGCAAGATGCTGGCGCGCAAGCACGACATGGTCGCGTCGGACATGGAGCAGGAGCAGCAGGCCATGCCCGATCTGGATTCCTCGCTGGACGACGATATCGGCGATGAGCTGCTGCGGCTGATCTTCACCGCCTGTCATCCGCTGTTGTCGCGCGAGGCCCGCGCGGCGCTGGCGCTGCGCATGATCTGCGGTCTCACCACCGAGGAGATCGCGCGCGCCTTTCTGCTGCCGGCCGCGACCATCGGCCAGCGCATCGTGCGCGCGAAGCGCACGCTTTCGGAATCGGGGTTGACTTACGAGACCCCGAGCGGCGAACAGCTCTCGGAGCGGCTCGCCTCGGTGCTGGAGGTTGTCTATCTCATTTTCAACGAAGGCTACACGGCGGCGCGCGGCGAGCACTGGCTGCGTCCGCAGCTCTGCCACGAAGCGCTGCGCATGGGCCGCGTGCTCACCTCGATCGCGCCGCACGAGCCCGAAGCCCATGGGCTGCTGGCGCTGATGGAGTTTAATGCCTCACGCATTGCGGCGCGTACCGACCCTGCCGGGGAGCCGGTCCTGCTGCTGGAGCAGAACCGCGCGCTGTGGGACCAGCTTCAGATCCGCCGCGGGATGCTGGCGCTCGCGCGTGCCGGCGAGCTCGACGGCGCCGATGGTTTCTACGCGCTACAGGCGGCGATCATCGCCTGCCATGCGCAGGCGAGTACGGCGGACGAGACCGACTGGCCGCGCATATCCGGACTTTACGCGCGGCTGGCCGCCATCATCCGCTCGCCGGTGATCGAACTCAACCGCGCGGTGGCGGTCGGCATGGCCGAAGGCCCGGAGGCGGCGCTGGCGATCGTCGATAACCTTGCGCAGGAGCCCGCGCTCAAGAATTACCATCTGCTCGGAAGCGTGCGCGGCGACCTCCTGCACAAGCTCGGCCGCTTCGAGGAAGCCCGCGCCGCCTTCGAGGCGGCGGCAGGGCTGGCGGGCAACCAGCGCGAACAGGAATTACTAAAGCGACGCGCCGCCGAAGCGGCCGGCGGCGCGCCGAAGCCGGTCTGACCTCAGATGAAGCGGAACTGGGACCGTTCACGCTTCGCAAGCCTGGGGATGGCCTGCCCGACGATGATGTTCTTGAAGTGCGGAGTTTGCTGATGATCGGCGAACGCCGCTTCTCCCGCGAACACCTCGTAGAAGAAGAATTCCCGCGGCTTTGAGATGTTCTGGTGAATCTGGAACTCCTTGACGCCCGGCTCTTGCTGCGCCTGCGGAAGAAAGTCTTTCAGAAGGTCCGCAACCGCGCCTTCCTCACCCGAATTGACTTCCCAGAACGCGGTGACGACCAGGCTTTGGTTGGCGTTGTCAGTAGCTGCCATGTTGCTCTCCTTTGAAAGGTCCGGCGCCGGTTCGATCTCGACCGGCGACTGCGGTCATCATGGCAACTTTCCTGACATGAATGCTTCGACATCAGTCGAATTGTTATGTCAGCACGGGATTGGGAACCGCCCGATGGTCCGCGCCGAGACGAGGTCGATCGCCAGCGAGCCGGCATCGACGGCAGCGCTGCCAGGCGCTAACGCGCAACGACAGCGATCATGTGTGGCTTGTGCTCGATGCCGCGTTCCGCGAGTTCGGCCTGCCTGCCCCAGCCCCAGTTGTCGGTGTCGACCTCGTCGATGATGAAGAAGGTCGACCAAGCGGCTCCTTGAGCACATCGAGCAGCGCCTGCCGCTGCTGCGTTCGCTGAGCTGCGGCGATGTCATCCTAGATCAACCTCAACCCCTTCATGCTCGCATGGCCATTCTTGCCGACGATGATGTGGTCGTGCACGGAAATGCCTAGCGGGGTGGCGATGGCGACGATCGCTTTGGTCATCTGGATGTCGGCCTGCGAGGGCGTCGGATCGCCGGAAGGGTGATTGTGCACGAGAATGAGTGCGGTCGCGGATAATTCCAGCGCGCGCTTGATCACCTCGCGCGGATAGACCGGGGTGTGGTCCACGGTGCCGGTCTGCTGCACCTCGTCGGATATCAGCTGGTTGCGCTTGTCGAGAAACAGGATGCGGAACTGTTCCTTGTCGGCGAACGCCATGCCGGTGCGGCAATAATCGATCACGTCGTTCCATGACGACAGTGCGATGCTGCGCTTGATCTCGCCCTTGGCGATCCGGTGCGCCGCCGCCGCGATCAGCTTGATCTGGGTGATCGAGGCATCCTTGATCCCGTCCACCTCGCGCAGCCGGGCTTCAGGCGCATGAACGACCTCCGCAAAGGAGCCGAATTTCTTCAGCAGGGCTTTCGCGAAGGGTTTGGTATCGCGCCGGGGCAGTGCTGCGAACAGCGCCAGTTCGAGCAATTCATAATCGCTCAGCGCATCCGGCCCGGCGCCATGAAAGCGCTCGCGCAGCCGCTCGCGATGGCCGTGATAATGCGGCGCCTCGCTGGATTGATCCTGCGGTTTGCTGGTCTTGCC
>JGI12053J15887_10000836_pt1 | contig 13410 bp, 6 predicted proteins | sample MedBloCAOM1_O3_FD_15887 | JGI IMG/M metagenome (IMG submission 15887)
CGCCTTTCCCGAATTGACTCGCATGCGGGAAGAGGGATTGATCAAAGGCTGGGGAATCGGGGTCAACACGCCGGAGCCGATCATGCGTCTGTTGGAGGTTGCAGATCCCGATGTGTGCCTGCTGGCGTCGCAGTATTCTCTGATCGATCACAAGAATGCTCTCAATCAGGTATTTCCAGCAGCGAGAGCAAAGAACGTCTCCTTCGTGATCGGTTCTTCGCTCAATGCGGGATTCATCACAGGAAGGCCTCGCTATAACTACGGAAAAGAGTCCTATGAGATTCCGGCAGCCTTTATTGAAAAGCGGAGAAAGCTTCTGGATGTGGCGGCCAATCATGGAGTAGACCTTCGAACCGCCGCTCTGCAATTCTCTGCAGCACCCGATGTTGCCTCTGTCCTGGTGGTGGGCTGCAAAAGCGAACAACAAATCCTTGCGGATTACACTTCCATGCAGACGAAGATCCCCGCCGAGTTCTGGGCGGATCTCAAAGCGCAGAATCTGATCGAGCAAAACGCGCCAGTGTCGCAGATCGCGCCCGCGCGGGCGTGAGCTGAGACAAACTCGGGTTATGATGGTTGACTTGCACGAAATCAATCTGGAACAAGGTGAAGTTTCTGAATTTCGCGCTTACTCGGCAATTGCGAGACGTCCCAACCGCCTCCCAGAGCCTGAACCAGTGCTACGCTGGCAATGAGCCGATTCTCCTGGACCAACAGAGCAGTCTCTTGGTCTGACAGCAGTGTCGCTTGGGCGGTAACAACCGTGGTATATGGAACGATGCCGGCTTGGTACTCGTTTAAGGTAATCTCGACGGCTCGTTGTGCCGACTGCACCGCAGCCTCCTCCACCCCGATCTGCTGCCCTAAGACTCGTAAACTCGCGAGTTCATCCTCAACGTTCTGAAAAGCGGCTAGGACAGTTTCTCGATAATTGGCAACACTTTTGTCGTAGTCGGCGCGAGCCACAGCTACCGCTGCCGAACGTTGTCCGCCAGATAACACCGTCTGAGTGGCGCTAGCCATCAACGACCAGACTTCGCTAGAAGAAGAGAAGAGACCGATGATGGGATTTCCTATGTACCCATACACCGCGGAAAGGTTGATATCCGGATAGTAGGCAGCGATCTGGACACCAATTAGCGCATCCTCCTGTTCCATCTCTCGCTCGGCTTGAGCGATATCCGGACGACGCTCCAGCAGTGTTGAAGGGATATTGGTCGGTACGATGGGAACACGTTCAGCCAATCGCGCTCGGGAAAGCGAAAGTTCGGCCGGGGTTTTCCCTACCAATAACGCGATCGCGTGTTCGAATTGGGCTCGTTGCACTCCGACATTGATCCTCTGCGCCTGGGCTGCCAACAGCTGGGCTTGAGCAGTGATCACGTCGGACCGCGCGACCATTCCCACCGCGTACTGGTTCTGGNTGATCTCGAGAGATCGTTGATAGCCTTTCACGGTTGCGTCCAGCAAATCGNTGAGCGAATCCGAGTAATGCAGCCCAAAATAGTCGGTCGCAAGCTGAGCCTGCGCGGATAGCCTGGCCGCCGCGAGCTCCGCGGCACTCGCTTGGGCGTTCGCTACGCTGCTCTCGACGTTCCGGCGAATTTTTCCCCAGACATCCGGTTCCCAGGTCGCAGTACCTTGCAACGTATAGGAGGTGGTCGCACTTAACGCGTTCTTTTGGCGCTGAATCTGTGGTGTCACTGTGAGCGAAGGAAAGAAACTCGATTGTTGTTCTCGTACCTCGGCGCGGGCTGCTCGCAGGGCAGCATCAAATTGCCTCAGGTTCTGATTAGAAACGTCGATTTGCCTTTCCAGTCGATCGAGGGTCGGGTCTCGATAGATCGACCACCAGGCACCCCGGTCGATCGTGTCGTTGGGCGCAGCCACCTTCCATCCTTTGAACTCTTTATAAGCGGGCGCAACCGGGGCAGACGGCCGGTGATAATTTGGTCCGACCGAACATCCCGCTGCAAATATAAGCAACACCGCGCAGTTAACCGATTGTCGGATCACCCTGATCAGACTCATCTTTCAGTCTTCCACTCGCGTGCCTTACCCATTGCCAGTCTTGGATGGACTCGGAAATCGCTGAGCCAAAGACGAAGCCGGTCGAGATAGAGGTAAATCACAGGCGTCGTATAGAGTGTCAAGATTTGACTGATGACCAAACCTCCAATGATCGATACCCCCAGCGGCCGCCGGAGCTCTGATCCAGCTCCGCCAGCGATCACGAGTGGCAGTGCACCAAGGATCGCCGCGAAAGTGGTCATCATGATCGGCCGAAACCGAACAAGGCTCGCTTGGCAAATCGCATCGTACGAAGTCAAATGCTCATCCCGTTCGGCCTGAAGCGCAAAATCGACCATCATTATTGCGTTCTTCTTGACAATGCCGATTAAGAGAATCATGCCCAGCATAGCGATAATGCTGAACTCCATATTGAATAGGAGAAGCGCGATTAACGCCCCTAACGTCGCCGAAGGCAATGTGGAGAGAATGGTAAGCGGATGAATGTAGCTCTCATACAGAATCCCGAGAATCACATAAACGGCGGCCAAGGCGGCTAGGATTAGGATTGGTTCGTCTTTTAGCGACGACTGAAACGCATCGGCTGTTCCGGCGAATGTGCCATGGATTGCACCAGGCATTTGAATTTGGTCAATCGTCTTTCGAATCGCAGTAACGGCATCACTCAGTGAATATTCCGGCGCTAGATTGAACGAGATTGTCGATGCAACGAAAAGCCCCTGATGGTTCACCGAAAGGGGAGCATGATTGAACTCATAGTGACTGAATGCCGCCAGCGGAATCATTGATTCCACCTGGGTGGTCACCGCCGCACCGCTCGACGCGCTTGATCTTCCTCTAGCGGCGATCGCGTTCGTTGCCTGATTCCGAGCTGAATTACTGTTCCCATTCCTTGCGTTGCTGTTCGAACCGCCGGTGAAAGTGCCGGAAACCGCGTTCGAGGACTGGGTACCGCTCGCAATTTGGCCCGAAGTGCTGACATACAACTTTTTTAAAGTATCAGGATTCTGCCAATATTCTGGGGCCACCTCCATAACAACGGCGTATTGATTCATTGCATTGTAGATCGTGGAAACCTGGCGTTCTCCAAACGCATCGTATAACGTGTTATCGACAGCGCTCGGCAGCAGTCCGAAGCGGCCCATCGTGAGGCGATCAATCTTGAGATCGGCTTGCAATCCATTTTGCTGCTGATCGGAATTCAAGTCCGTCAATTCGGGGCACTTTCTGAGTGCTTCTACCAGCTTTGGGGTCCAGGTCAGGACTTGGCTGGTGTCATCGGCTTGCAGTGTGAACTGATATTGCGACAAGCTTTGACGGCCCCCGATGCGAATATCCTGCATCGGTTGAAGATACAATCTCGCGCCCGAAACTTGAGCCAGTTTTTCGCGCAGACGCGCACTGACGACGGCAACGGAATCCCTTTCCGGCAGCGGTTTCAGAGTCACCCAGACGTTGCCGGAATTAGTTTGACGCCCGCCGGTATTCGCCACCACGCTATCAACCGCCGGGTCGTTTTGCACAATGGCCTGAATTTGTTCCAGCTTTTTCCGCATGAGCTGAAACGAAATACCGGGATCACCCTGGACACCACCAAGCAACGTTCCGGAGTCCTGCTGTGGGAAGAAGCCTTTCGGCACCACGTTGAAGAGATAAAAATTCAGCCCCGTACAGCCAAGCAGCATCAGAAATATCAGTAGCGAATGTCTCAACGACCAGCGCAAAGTCTCATCGTAAAAGCGCAACATTCGGTTGAAGCAGCTGTCGGTGATTCGGGAAAACCAGTTCGTCGGCCAGGTCTTTTCTCCTCGCAGCAGTTTCGAACACATCATCGGCGTCGCCGTCAAAGAGAGCACCAGAGAAATCATTACGGCCACCGAAAGCGTGATCGTGAACTCCCGAAATAACCGACCGATAATTCCGCCCATCAAAAGAATCGGCAAAAAGACACCGATGAGCGATAAACTGATCGAGAACACGGTAAACGCCACCTCTTTGGTTCCTTCCAGAGTCGCTTGCAGCCGTGATCGGCCCAGTTCCATGTGGCGGGCAATATTTTCGAGGACAACGACCGCGTCATCTACGACGAAACCTGTCGCAATCGTCAGCGCCATCAGCGAAAAATTATTCAGGGAGTAACCGAACAGATACATGGCAGCGAATGTCCCGATAATCGAGATCGGCACCATGACGCCAGGGATTAGCATGGCTCTCTGGTCTCGCAAGAACACAAATACGACCAAAATGACAAGCGCCACCGCAATCACCAGCGTTTGGCCTGTGTCGGAAAGAGATGCCCGAATCGTCGCGGTCCGATCACCCGTTACAATCATTTCCGTACCACCCGGCATCGACGCTTGCAAAACCGGCAGGATCGCCTTAATACGATCCACGGTCTGAATTACGTTAGCGCCAGGCTGCTTGAAGATTACCAGCGTCACCGCGGACTGCCCGTTGATCGAACCAGCATTTCGCAAGCTCTGTACCGAATCGTTCACTTCGGCAATATCCGATAGGAGCGTCGCTCGATTGTTGCGATAGGCGACGACCAATCCGCGGTAATCGGATGCATGAGTTGCTTGATCGTTAGTGTAGATCTGAAAATGGCGATTCCCTTCTTCGATCGCGCCTTTCGGACTGTTGGCATTGGCCGAAGCAAGAGCAGCTCTCACATCCTCCAAACCGATGCCGTAGTGCGCGAGTGCATCCGGATTCAACTCGATGCGAACCGCCGGTAGTGAGCTTCCTCCCACATCAACATTCCCGACCCCTTCGATTTGAGATAACTTCTGTTGCAGCACCGTCGCCGCGGAATCGTAGAGTTGACCTGAAGTCCGGGTCGAAGAGGTCAGCACTACCAACAGGATCGGCGAGTCCGACGGATTGTATTTGCGGTAAGTCGGGTTGCTCCGCAAATTCGAGGGAAGATCCGCGCGGGCCGCGTTGATGGCCGCTTCGACATCGCGAGCGGCGCCATCGATGTCGCGATTAATAGCAAATTGCAACGTAATCTGCGTGCTGCCGAGCGAACTCCGCGACGTCATTTCAGTGACATCGGAAATGAAGCCGAGATGACGTTCGAGCGGAGCGGCGACGGTGGCTGCCATTACACCTGGATTGGCGCCCGACATGGACGCTTGGATCATCAATGTCGGAAAATCGACTTGAGGTAGCGGCGCTACAGAAAGATGCAGAAAAGCCAAGATGCCGGCAAAGGCAATACCAATCGTCAAAAGTGTTGTCGCGACGGGACGCGAAATGAAAATTTCGCTGAAGTTCATTCCGGTGGTTCGTTCGCTTGACCGGGAAAGAATCGACGACCCAGACGATCCAGAGCAAGATAAATCACTGGCGTGGTAAATAGCGTCAGGATCTGGCTCAAGATAAGGCCGCCGACAATCGAGATCCCGAGCGGTCGCCGAAGTTCAGATCCGGTACCCGTTCCGAGCATGAGCGGCAACGCTCCGAGCAAAGCCGCGAGCGTAGTCATTAGGATCGGGCGGAACCGTAGAAGGCACGCTTCGTAAATCGCTTGCTGCGGCGATTTGCCATAATCGCGTTCCGCCTCCAGAGCGAAGTCCACCATCATGATAGCATTTTTCTTAACGATACCGATTAGTAGGAGGATGCCGATAATACCCATGACATCGAGCCCGCATCCGGTCAGCATCAAGGCTAGCAACGCTCCCACACCCGCTGAAGGCAGGGTGGAGAGGATCGTAATCGGATGGATGAAGCTCTCGTAAAGGACACCCAGGATGATGTACATCGTGACAATCGCAGCCAGCAGTAGAAAAACTTCGTTGGTCAGGGAAGATTCGAACGCGGAGCTCGCGCCACGAAAGTTCGCGATGAAGCTGGTCGGAAGTTTTATCTCCTGCTGCGCCGCTCGAATTTCGCGCACAGCGTCTCCCAGCGACGCGCCTGGCGCCAAATTAAACGAAATCGTCGCAGCCGGAAACTGGCCAAGATGCCCAAATCGCAACGGCGTCTCTTTAATCGAGACAGTCGTAATTGCCGATAGCGGCACTTGGCCGGCCCCGGACGTTGAGCCCGTTGAGACAGATGAGCTTGGCACGTAAATCGAGCCGATCGAATCCAAGCTCCGCTGAAGATTCGGAGCCGCCTCGAGTATTACCCGGTATTGATTGGATTGGGTAAAAATCGTCGACGCAATCCGTTGGCCAAACGCGTCGTATAACGCGTTGTCCACCGTAGCCGGGGTAACACCAAAACGCGCGGCGGTTTGTCTATCGATGTTGATAGACNCCGATAAGCCGCTCTGCTGGAGATCACTGGCAAGATCCGTAATCTCAGGCACGTTTTGCAATCGGCTGACCAATTTTGGAACCCAGGTTTTGAGTTCGTCCAGACTTGCATTCTCAATAACAAATTGATATTGGGTTGCGCTGACGGTGGTGTCGGTGGTCAGTTCTTGAACCGGCTGCAGAAACAGAGTGATCCCTTCGACTCCCTCAGCTTCCCTCTCGATGCGACGGACAATGTCCTGAGACGTTAGTTGTCGCTGGTCGTGCGGTTTCAAGTTGATCAGGAACCGCCCACTATTCAACGTCGTGTTGCTCCCATCGACGCCAACGAATGAGGATAGATTGATCACATCGGCATCCTGCAAAATCTTCTTAGCCAATTCGCCCTGCCGCTTGACCATTGCCTCATAAGAGGTCGATTGAGGCGCTTGCGTAACGCCTTGGATGAGCCCGGTGTCCTGAACCGGAAAAAATCCCTTGGGGATTATGACGTAAAGCCAGATGGTGAGTACCAACGTGCCGATTGCGATCAGGAGCGTTAAACCCTGATGACGCAACACGCAGGCCAGCACTCGTCCATATTGCTTGATCATCCCGTCAACCGTCCGTTGACTCAGCCTTTCAAATCGGCCAATCCTTTCCTGGTGACGAAGCATCTTGGCGCACAGCATCGGTACCAGCGTCAATGATACGACCGCCGATAAAATGATCGCTACGACTGAGGTGACAGAAAATTCGTGGAACAACCGACCGATAACGTCGCCCATGAACAATAGGGGAAAGTGGACGGCGATCAGTGAAATGGTGAGCGAGACGATGGTGAAGCCGATCTGTTTTGAGCCTTTGAGCGCCGCTGCCAAAGGGCTTTCGCCCATCTCGATGTATCGGCTGATGTTTTCGATGACGACGATCGCGTCGTCGATGACAAAACCGGTCGCGATGGTGAACGCCATCAGCGAAAGATTGTCGAGGTTAAACCCGAGAAGGTACATGGCCGACAGCGTGCCAATGAGGGAAAGCGGTACCGATAAACTCGGAATGATGGTGGCGCGCAGATTGCGCAAGAACAGAAACACGACCAGCACGACCAGCGCTACGGAAAGGCAAAGCGCAAACTCTACGTCTTTGACGGAAGCACGGATCGTAACCGTGCGATCGGTCAGCACTGAAACCTGAACGGATCCAGGAAGTGTGGCTTCGAGCTTCGGAAGCAACGCCTTGATATTGTCCACGACGCTGATCACATTTGCGCTCGGTTGACGCTGAACCTCCAGAATGATTGCCGGCGTAGAATTCATCCAGGAGCCGAGCTTGCTGTTTTCCGCCGCCTCCGTCACATCGGCGACATCGTGCATTCGAACCGGTCGCCCGTTTTTGTAGGCCACGATCGATTCCATGTACTCCTCCGGATCATGCAATTGGTCGTTCGCGTTGATCGTGTAGGACTGGGAAGGACCATCAAAATTCCCCTTCGGCGTATTGACGTTTAAGTTACTGATGGTTGTGCGCAGGTCGTCGATGTTCAGACCGTACGCGGCCAAGGCGTGGAGGTTAGCCCGGATCCGCACCGACGGCCGATGGCCGGTGCTGATCCGAACCAGGCCGACGCCCGGAATTTGCGACATCTTCTGCGCCAATCGCGTGTCGGCCATATCAGCCACTTCAGGAAGCGGTAGCGTCTTTGACGTTAGCGCGAGTGTCAGGATCGGGGCATCCGCAGGATTCACCTTTGCGTAAATAGGAGGTGCCGGCAGATCGGACGGAAGCAGATTATTAGCTGCGTTGATTGCTGCCTGGACCTCTTGTTCAGCGATATCCAGGCTGAGATTTAGATTGAATCTCAAAGTGATGATCGAAGCCCCAGCCGAACTCGAAGAAGACATTTCTTCGAGGCTGGGCATCTGGCCAAGCTGCCGTTCGAGCGGAGCTGTGACCGAGGTCGTCATCACCTCTGCGCTTGCGCCGGGATAAAACGTCTGAATCTGAATGGTTGGATAGTCCACTTCCGGCAGGGCGGATATGGGAAGAAACAGGTACGCAACCACCCCAGCGAGCATGATCGCAATCATCAACAGCGAGGTTGCAACCGGCCGAAGAATGAACAGGCGGGACGGATTCATCAGTCGATGGCCGGAGCGAGCGTTCTGCTCAGTAACCGAAGAACTTGCTGCATATCAAGGCGCGTCCGGAGGATGACTGCGTTGCTCGTTGCCGTTCCCGCCATGATGATGCTCGCGAGGCGATCCGTTTGATCTTCCGGAAAATCGATGCGGCCTTTCCGCCTCATTACTCGACGGACGCTTTACGGGAAGCTGCACCTTCGCACCGTCATACAATCGGTCGACACCGTCGTTGACGACGGTTTCACCCAATTCTAGTCCAGAAAGGACGGCGGCTTGCTCTCCATCGATTGGTCCCGCTTTGACCACACGAATTGAGACGGTAGAGTCGGAATTCACTACATAGACATAGGATCCCGGTGCACCTAGTTGGATGGCGGCAGTCGGGACGATGACCGCATCCCGTAAGGTATCAACGAGTACTTTCGCGTTGACAAATTGTTGGGGAAATAGCTTCCCGTCCCGGTTATCGAAGACAGCTCTTAATTTCACTGTCCCAGTGGTCGCATCCACTTGGTTGTCCACCGACCCCAATTTGCCTTGGGTAATTTCGACGCTATTCGTTCGATCGTAAACCGTAACGGGCAGAACCGCGCCCGCCATCAATCTTGCAGTTACTTTCGAGATATCGTCTTCCGTTACGGTAAGAATCACGGTCATCGGATCGATCTGCGTAATCACAACCAAACCGGAGGTATCGCTCGTTTGCACATAGTTGCCCTCATCCACTTGCCGAAGCCCGACGACCCCATCGACGGGCGAGACAATGTGACAGTAATTGAGATTCACCTGTGCGCTCTCGACTTGGCCTTGATCGGCCTTCACCGTCCCTTCGTACTGATGAACAAGCGCGACCTGCGTGTCCAGTGTTTGGCGGGCAACCGAGTCCTGCGCATTTAGCTTTTGATAGCGAGCCAAGTCGACCCGCGCATTTTCAAGCAGCGCACTATCTCTTTCCAGTTGCCCCGCTTGCTGGTCCAGAACGGCTTGGTAAGGCCGCGGATCGATTTGGGCCAGAAAGCCCCCTTTTTTGACGTGCTGCCCTTCGGTGAACGCGATCTGAACCAATTGTCCGCTAACCTGCGTTTTCACCATCACAGTGGCAGGCGGAGTCACCGTGCCAAGTCCGTTCAGAAAAATCCGAATGTCGCCCTTTTTTGCGACAGTGATCCCTACCGTCGTCGTCATCCTTGTACTGAAACGGGCTGCCGTTCCGCCTCCAGTAGACGGCCGGTGAGACAGCCAGAGCCAAACGGCCACCGACACCAGGACCAGGAAAGTTACTCCTCCGAGCCAGCGAGCCAGTCTTCGTCCCCATCCGGATGTCGGCGTCTTTTGCCGCGGAAGAGGAGAAGGTTGAAGCTCCGTTATCCGATTACTCATGCCCGTCTCCAAACAAAATCGCCGGGGTGCTTGGATTCAAAATCGTCGGTTGATTTTCGCATGGATGTCAAAATGATTTTGTTGAAGACGTGTCCAAGTAGGTTTCCGGTTACTGCTTTTCTCGACAAGTTGTGACATGTTGTTGGGCTGAACGGTGCCGGATTTCCGATCAGCGGCCAATCAAGGAGCCAAGCGGTTAATCCTGGGTACGGGCGGCGTGCGCAGGCCGTCTCAATCCAGCCCATCGGGCGAGTGAGCGGGCGACAGACGAGCGCCGTTTGTTCATGAGAGAGGATTTCGTGAATTGCCAAGCCTCCCTGACGGTGATACTAGCTCGCCGAATCGAGCAATTCTAGATTCTGCTTCCCGTTTCCATGTTTGAATCAATCTAGCTTTCTCGACAGAAATGCTCTCCTGGTGGAAACAGAAACAGTTGAAATTCAACGCAGTGGGTCGACCTATCAAATCACCCGTTTCATTCTTCTCCGGCTCCTCGGAATCGTATACGCGATCGCCTTCCTCGTTGCTGCACAGCAACTCATCCCTCTGATCGGATCGCATGGCCTTTTACCGGTTGATCTGTTCTTCCAGCGGGTTCATGACGCTTTGGGTTCCGATTGGACGGGATTCTTGAAGGTCCCGTCGATTTTCTGGATAGATCACTCAGATACGGCCTTATTGGTCGTTTCCTGGACCGGGTTTGCCCTCGCCTGCATTGTGGTCGCTGGCTTCGGCAACTCGATCATTTTCGCGGTACTTTGGTTCCTCTATTTGTCGATTGTCCACGTCGGTCAGGATTGGTACGGATACGGTTGGGAATCACAGCTTTGCGAAACCGGTTTTCTCGCGATCTTCCTTGCTCCGTTCCTTGATCCCCGCCCATTCTCCAAGAGCCCAGTCGCGGTCCCGGTAATTTGGCTTTTTCGTTGGCTACTCTTTCGCTTGCTGGTCGGCGCCGCGTTGATCAAACTGCGGGGAGATTCCTGTTGGCGCGATCTCACCGCGCTCTATTACTACTTTGAAACGCAGCCGTGTCCCAACCCGCTGAGTCGCTGGTTTCATTTTCTGCCCAAGCCAATTTTGCAGTTTGGTGTGCTGTTCAATTTTCTGGCGGAACTGATCGCGCCTTGGTTCATCTTCTGGCCCCGAATTGCTCGACATATTGCCGGGACAATTATCGCTCTCTTTTTCGGAGCACTCATCTTCAGCGGCAATCTCTCTTTTCTCGATTGGTTAACACTGGTTCCGGTAGTCGCGTGTTTCGACGATTCATTTTGGAGGAGGTTGCTGCCGCGGCGATGGATTGAACGCTTCACGCCAGTTTCGCTTCGCTGGGGAATCCCTCGACTGGTCATTTCGTGGCTGCTCGTTTGCGTGGTTGGCGCCCTAAGTATCCGGCCAGTCCTAAACTTAATCGGTGAGCACCAGATCATGAATACCTCGTTCGATCCATTCGAACTGGTGAATACTTACGGGGCGTTTGGCAGCATCGGAAGAGAGCAGTACGTCGTAGTCTTCGAAGGTACCGATGCCGAGCTTCCCTATAGCGACGCCGACTGGAAGGAATATCCGTACCGGGGTGTACCGGTCAATCTCAAGCAGATGCCTCCAATTGTTGCCCCTTACCAACTGCATTTCGATTGGCAAATGTGGTTTGCGGCGATGGGCACAATCAACGAATATCCTTGGACGATTCATCTCGTCTGGAAGCTGCTCCACAACGATCCACTTGCACTGCAGCTGTTTGCCAGCAACCCATTTCCCGATCATCCTCCGCGATATATCCGGGCGGTTTGGTACAAGTACAAATTCGCACCGCCCGAAAATTCTGAAGGGCGATGGTGGGAACGCGAAAAAGTCGGAGACTGGTTTCCCGTAATTTCTCTCGATGACCGGCGATTGGCCCACTGGATGGAATTGGAAGGCTGGAAAACGGAATGAGGGGAGCGAAGGTTGGGAGCGCCGGCTTGTCCGAAGAAACTCCGGAAGCTTCCTCCTTCGCTAAAGCTTCGGCGGACACGTTGTCGGGCATGTTGCCATTTCAATTTATCATCTGCCTCCCCCTCACCAATCACCTCTCACTTCTCACCATCTGCAGTTCCCGGCGTTACTTAGCGTCCTTGACTCCGCGCGCGCACATGCTAACGGCCTTGCCGATGCGCACTCTCCCCATTCTCTTCTTTCTTATTTCGGCCGGTACAGCGACAGCCAACGCTCTTGATACTTCGCTGCTGGAAACGCAGGTCCGGAACATCGCGAAAGGAAACGTAGCAGTTGGTGTCCAAGTCGTAGAAACCGGCGAGCAGTGGTTTTTTAAAGGTGATGAACGATTTCCAATGCAAAGCACTTACAAAGCGCCGATCGCTGTGGCGGTCTTGCATCAGGTGGACGAAGGCACTCTTACCCTCGACCATCTAATCGCTATTCATCGCACTGACCTCAGCGTGCTATGGAGTCCGATCAACCAGAAGTATGCGGGCGAAGCAATGACTTTCACGGTCGAAGACCTTCTCCGCCGAATGGTGGGAGAAAGTGATAATACTGCTGCGGACGTATTGCAGCGCACTTTGGGCGGCCCCAAAAATGTGCAGCAAATTCTCGATGGGCTCGGAATCAAAAATGTCCGCGTTGATCGCCTGGAGCGAGAAATACAACTCGAAATGCGAGGAATCGCCGCCAAAGATTTTCAGACTGACTGGAGCAAACCCGAAGCCTTTGAAAAAGTGGTTGAGCAATTGCCAGAGCCAAGCCGCCATCAAGCACTCCAACATTACTATGAGGATCCGCGCGATACCGCCACCCCCAAAGGTATGTGTGATTTCCTGGTGAGGCTACAAACGAACCGTCTACTTTCCGAAAAGTCGACCCAGTTGCTCCTCAAGATCATGACCGAGTCGACCACCGGACAAAAACGTCTGAAGGCGGGACTCCCGGCTGGTTGGAGTGTTGCTCATAAAACCGGGACATCCGGAGACCTTCTCGGAGTGTGGCCGGCAACCAACGATGTGGGCATCCTGACTACACCGCAGGGCAAGCATATCGCCATCGCCGTGTTCATCAGCAACTCGCCGGCGTCATTGGAGGACATCGAAAAGGCCACGGCTCAAATTGCAGCCGCTGCCGCAAAAGCCTTCGCCGAGCAGAAAAAGACGAGTTCGTAAGGCGGAAGCCTGCGTCGCGGCCAGCACTATGGTTTTCCTCATATGCAGAGCTAGGGNGCTCCGGCGTTCCTCATTCCGTCTTCCAGCCTTCCAATTCCATCCANTNAGCCAATCGCCGGTCATCGAGAGAAATTACGGGAAACCAGTCTCCGACTTTTTCGCGTTCCCACCACCGCCCCTCAGAATTTTCGGGCGGCGCGAATTTGTACTTGTACCATACCGCCCGGATATATCGCGGCGGATGATCGGGAAACGGGTTGCCGGCAAACAACTGCAGTGCAAGTGGATCGTTGTGGAGCAGCTTCCAGACGAGATGAATCGTCCAAGGATATTCATTGATTGTGCCCATCGCGGCAAACCACATTTGCCAATCGAAATGCAGTTGGTAAGGGGCAACTATCGGAGGCATCTGCTTGAGATTGACCGGTACACCCCGGTAAGGATATT
>JGI12053J15887_10000837_pt1 | contig 13395 bp, 11 predicted proteins | sample MedBloCAOM1_O3_FD_15887 | JGI IMG/M metagenome (IMG submission 15887)
GCGCTGCCGCCCGAGACGCGGCTGTCGCAGATGCTCGGCATCAGCCGCAACTCGGTGCGCGAGGCGCTGCGGGTCCTGCACGGGCTCGGCTATGTCGAAAAGGCTGCCGGTCGCCGCGTCGTCGTCACCGCCGCCGCGCAAGGCGGCAAGAGCATGTTCGACGAGAGCGTGCTGCTCGAGGCCGCGCCCACCGCCAACGAAGTACGATCGCACATCGCGCAGCGATGCGCCGAGCTCTCCGCCGAACGCCTCACCTCAGCCGAGATCGGCGAGCTCGAGCGCGCGCTGGTGGCGCTGGAAGAGGCGATCGCGCGGCAGAACATGGCGGCCGCCAAGGCGGCGCACGACGCCTTTCACGGGCTCCTGCTGGCGAGCGCGCGCAACCCGCTGCTGGTGGCGATGTTCAACCAGGCGCAGGTGGCGCGGCTCTCGAACGTCTCGCCCGAGCACAAGAGCTTCTACGATCCGCGGCACCTTGCGCATCACCGGGCTCTCCTGCGCGCACTCAAGAAGCGCGACGCCCGTGCCGCCAGCGCGGTCGTGCGCAAGCACTTCCAGAGCCTCGGCTTGATGCTCGAATTCGTGACGCGGGCGCGCAGGAAGCCGCAGGCGCAGGTGCTGTCGCTGGTTAGGAGTCGGTAGGGTGGGCCTAAAGCGCGGTTACGCGCGTCTGTCGACGCGCTATGGGCGCGCACGCAGACAAGTTTACGCAGTCTGCGCAAGCTTGACGGCGCCGCGCCGTGCCCACGCCGATCGCGGTTGCCGCACGCTCGGTCCGCGTGGGCACGGCGCTCGACGCCGGCGCCCGAACTGAAACGTTCGTCAGGCGCCCATCGCCCCGTCAAAGACGGAGCGTAAACGCCCCTGATGGCCCACCCTACAGAGAGCGGCCTAAGCCCTTGGGCGCAGACGCTGAAACTGCAGCTGCGCCAGGAACGGCACCAGCGGATGCGCGCCCATCTTCACGATCGTGGGCATATCGAGCTTGATCAGCGCCTCGCGCTGCTCGGGCGGCAGCTGGAACTTGTCGGCAAAGGCCGGCGCATCGGCCATGAACTGCGCGCGCTTCTCGGCGTCATGTGCAAGCTCATGCAGCGCGGAGGTGAGCTCCACCAGCTCCGGCTTGATCGAGGGATAGTGCGCGGCGTGCTGGGCCTCGGCATGGCCTGCGGTCCAGCCGAGCGAGGCATAGTTGTGATGCCAGCTCGGATCCATCGACACGACGTCGGGCTTGCGCTCGCCGAGCGCGCCGGCGGCGCAGGCCCAGCAGCGCAGCTCAATATTGCCGGTGTCGTCGAGCTCGGCCTCGTCGTAGCCGATCAGCGATTTCAGGCGCCCGGCCTTGAGCTTCTCGAGCACCTGGTTGTCCCAACTGAGCTCGGGATTGGAATAGCGGTCGGTGCCGGGAAAATGCGACATCCCGCCGCTCGACAGCACCACGGTCTTGAGGCCGAGCGCGGTGACGATGCGCCCGACCGCCTGCCCGAAGGCGTAGCAGCGCTCCATCGTGGGCTGCGGCGGCAGATAGGCATTGACGTAGATCGGCAGCACCGGATCGGTGTGGCCGAGATGGGTGAGCGGGATGCCGATGGCGTAATCGATCTTCGCCGTGCTGGTGTAGGCGGGATCGAAATTCTGCCGGTAGAGCTGGCGGACGATCTCAAAGCCGATCTCGCTCGGGACCTTCCAGTGGAATTTCCGCCCGGCGAAGTCGCCCGACGCCTCGCCGCCGACATGCACGGTGAACGGCGGCGCGGCATTGTGAAAGAACTGCTCGGCGTGGTCGTTGGAGAAGATGATCCAGAGGTCGGGCTTGAGCGCTCGGAGCTTGATGCCGATATCGGCGGCGACCGCGCGCACGTGCTCGACGTTCTTCTTGTCCTCCGTCTCCGGCATGGTGAAGAACTGCGGCGCATGGGGCAGCATGGCCCCGCCGACTACGGTCGACATCATCATGAGTGCTCCTTCACCGGTCCCGACGTGCACGCGCGGGCCGCGTCGGTCGCAAAAATATCCCGCAAACGGCGGCGCAACAAGCCGATGTGCCTAAGCTACAAAGAAGCGGCTTCACATGCAAAAAAGAAGGAAGTACCCTTTGGAAAACGAGCTCCCGCAATCTTCCGCCTATCCCATCCCACGACTGAGCTGATAAGGAGCCCCCATGGTTGAGGTGCCGATAACGATTGCGTGCGGCAATTACGACCGCACCCGTCCGATCCGCGACGGCCGCGTGAAGGTGGAGGGTTGCGAAACCACCTACCTGCCGCTGTACCCGGAGGAGATCTTCTTTCGCGCNTTCCGCTACCAGGAATTCGACGTCTCGGAGCTGTCGTTCTCGAGCTATATCCGCACCGTCGCCGCCGGCACCTCGGACTATGTCGGCATCCCCGCGTTCGTGTCGCGGCTGTTCCGCCATTCCGGCATCTATGTGCGCGCCGATGCCGGCATCCGCGAGCCGAAGGACCTCAAGGGCAAGCGCATCGGCCTGCCGGAATATCAGATCACCGCCGTGGTCTGGATGCGCGGCATCATGCAGCACGAATACGGCGTGAAGCCGACCGACATCCATTGGCGCAGCGGCGGCCAGGAGGAAGCCGGCCGCGACGAGCGCACGCCGCTCAAGCCGATCCACGGGCTCGACCTGAAGCCGATCGGCAAGGAGCAGACGCTGGTCGGCATGCTGCGCGACGGCGAGCTCGACGCGCTGTTCACGGCGCGCGGGCCGTCATCATTCCTGCGCGGCGAGCCGCACATCAAGCGGCTGTTTCCCAATACGCGCGAGGCCGAGCGCGCCTANTATGAGAAGACNCGCATGTTCCCGATCATGCATCTCGTCGGCATCCGCAAGGAGNTGGTGCAGAAATATCCNTGGCTGCCGTCGAGCGTCTACAAGGCGTTCTGCGAGGCCAAGGCGCTGGCGATGATCGACCTGCTCGACGTCAACGCGCTGATGGTGACGCATCCCTGGCTCATCGCGGAAACGGAAGAGACGATGGCGATCATGGGCAAGGACTTCTGGTCCTACGGCATCCACGAGAACATGCGCGAGATCACGGCGCTCACGCAGTACGCGCACGAGCAGGGCCTGATCGACCGGAAGGTGACGGTCGAGGAGCTGTTTCACCCCTCGATGTTCGAGATTTCGAAAGTGTGATGATGCGGCAAGACGACAGGGTGATCGTGGTCGGTGCCGGCCCCGTCGGGGCAGTGACCGCGCTCGCGCTGGTCAAGAAGGGCATCCCGGTCACGCTGGTCGAGGCCGAGCCCGAGCCGCCGGAGGACCAGCGCGCCGCCACCATTCATCCGCCGACGGTGGAGATGCTGGCCGAACTGGGCCTCACCAACGAAGCCTTTGCCGAGGACGCCAGCGGCGGCTTGATCTCGCCGATCTTCCACTTCCGCGACCGCGTCTCGGGCGGGCTCGTCGCCGTGTTCGACTTGGGCCTGCTCAAGGGCGAGGTGCCCTACCCCTTCGTGATGCAGTGGGAGCAGTACAAGCTGGTGCGCGCCGCCCTGCCGCATATCGAGGCGAGCGGGCTTGCCGAGGTGCGTTTCTCGACCAAAGTGACAGGGCTCGCGCAAAGCGCCGACCATGTCGACGTAACCGCGGCCAACGCGGGAGGCGACGTCGAAACCGTTCGCGGCCGCTACGTCATCGGCACCGACGGCGGACGGAGCACGGTGCGGGCGCTGGCGGAGATCGAGTTCGAGGGCTTCACCTGGCCCGAGCGTTTCATCAAGACCGCCACCACCTTCGATTTCGCCGCGACCGGCAGCGGCTTCTGCACCCGCAACTATTTCTCCGATCCCGACGAGTGGCTCAACCTGTTCAAGGTCAAGGGCAACGGCGAGCCCGGCATCTGGCGCGGCATCATGCCGGTGCCGCCCGACGAAACCGACGAGCAGGCCGTCAGCATGGAAGGCATCCAGCGCCGGCTGCAGGGCATCTTTCCCAAGAGCGGCGACTACGAGATCCCCTACTACGCGCTCTATTCCGTGCATCAGCGGGTGGCCGCCACCTTCAACAAGGGCCGCGTGCTGCTCGCCGGCGACAGCGCGCACGTCAACAATCCGATCGGCGGCATGGGCATGAACGGCGGCCTGCACGACGCGATGAATCTCACGGACAAACTCGCCGCGGTCTGGTTCGGCCGCGCCGCGCCGGCCGCGCTCGACCGCTACACGCGGCAGCGGCGCAAGGCGCAGGTCGACTATGTGCAGGCGCAGTCGATCCAGAACAAGAAGGCGCTGGAGGAGAAGGATCCAGTCATCCGGCGCCGGCACCTCGACGAGCTCAGGCGCATCTCCGAGGACGTAACGCGGCACAAGCAGTTCCTCTACCGCTCCTCGCTGTTCGACAGCCTGAAATCGGCGAACGCGGTGGGGTGATCATGTCCCCCGCAACACCCCGCCCCACTTCTCCTCGATCGCACGTGCCTCGTCCAAAGACAGCGCCGAGGTCGGCGGAAATTTGTCGAGCCAGTGAAACGGGCGGCAGGCTTCGATGATCAGCTTGGAGTGCGAGGTGATGCCCGCAAGCTTGTCTTCGGCCGGAATGCGCGGGTCGAGCGCCGAGCTCCAGGCATTGCGCAGGATGTCGACCTGCTCCGACGGCTCGCAGCGGGTGGCGACCGCCCACATCACGTCGTTGAGATTGGAGGGATCGACGTCGTCGTCCACGACCACGACGATCCGCGCCATATAGCTGTGGGCGGCGGCGACCAGCGCGGCGCGCTTGGCGTGGCCGTCGTAGCGCTGCTTGAGCGCGACCACGGTCATCAGCTGCGACACGTGCTGCCAGGCGCCGATCACGTCGGTGACCCCCGCGGCGTCGAGGTTCTGCCAGATGGTGGCGGCGCGGAACGGCAAACCAAAGTGAAAGCGCGGCGGCTTCATCGGCGGCGAGCCTAAGAGGATCGGATCGTCGCGATGGTAAACCGCGCTCACCTCCATCACCGGCGCCGGACGCGCTTCCGACGCATAATATCCCGTGAACTCGCCGAACGGTCCTTCCGGCAGCGTCGCCTGCGGCGGGAGATGGCCCTCGAACACGATCTCCGCATGCGCCGGCAAAGGGAGACCGGTGAGCGGTCCGGGANAGACCTCGATCGGCGCGCCCTTGATNGCGCCGGCGAACGCGTATTCCGATTGNCCTGCCGGCAGATATTCGAAGCCGGCAATGAACAGCGCGGGNTCCTCGCCGTTGACCACCGCGAGCGGGCAGGGCAAGCCCCGCTCCCAATATTTTTTGGCGATGATGGCACCATGCCGGCCGGCGTGATCGAACTGCACTGTGACGCGCTTACGATCGTGCACCTGGATGCGATAGATCGAAGCGTTGATCCATCCGCCATCCGGATCGCGCATGATGACGATCGAGCCCGAACCGATGAAGGGACCGCCGTCGTGCCGGTGCCAGACCGGCGCCGGGAACTTGGCGAGGTCGACGTCGCCGCCTTGCATCGTGTTCTGGAGGAAGGCGGCCTCCTTCACGACAACGGGTTCGTGCGGCGCGAGCGACTTGCGCCTCTCCATCCAGGCCTTGAGCGCGTCGAGCGGCCGCAAGGCAGGGTCGATGCCGAGCGCAAGCGCAGCCCGCTGCGGGTTGGTGACGGCATTGGTGAAGATGCGAAAACCGCGCGGAAAGCCCTTGATGGCGTCGAAGAGGAGCGCCGGGCAATCCGGCTGGCCGGCCGCGACCTCGGTGATGCCGCCGATCTCGAAGCTCGCATCCGCGCCCTCGATCCGCCGCAACACGCGCAGCTTGTCGACCAGCTCGATGAATTCGCGCAAATCCTTGTACATTCCCAGTCCTTGTGCATGCCCGCGTCGCTTGCGAATGCCCGCAGGATATCAGGCGCCGCGACTTGTGGTCAGGCGCCGTTCCTCGCTATTCTTTGTCACCACCAGGACGCAAGAAGGAAACATCTCATGGCCAAGCTTCGCCACATCGCCCTCATCGTTCCCGATCCGGAAAAGGCCGCCAAGTTCTTTGAAGACGCCTTCGACATGAAGATCGCGGGCAAGGCGCGGCGCGGGCTTTACGTCTCCGACGGCATCATCAACGTCGCGCTGCTCAAGCAGGAGGGCAACGAGAGGGTCGGCATCTATCATTTCGGCATGTGGGTCGACGATCTCGACCAGGCCGAGAAGAAGGTCGTGGATGCCGGCGGCAAATATCTCGCGGGACGTCCGGAGCCCGGCGCCGTCGGCGACACCGCGCACTCCTATTACGAGGCCAAGTACAAGGACCCGCTCGGCATCGTGTTCGACCTTACCCACACCGGCTGGGTCGGCGCCGTGAAGGACGTAGTGGCCGCGAAGAATTGACGTACGACTTTCGATTTCGTCATTGCCGGGCTTGACCCGGCAATCCATCCGTCTTTCGCAAGAAGATGGATGCGCGGGTCAAGCCCGCGCATGACGGCCATAGTGGACGTGCAGCGCGTGGCAAGGCCGTCAGATCGCATCATCGTCATTGGCGCAGGGCCGGTGGGCTTGTGCCTGTCGCTTGCGCTGGCGCAGGAAGGCGTTGCGACCTGCCTGATCGAAACGCTGGGCGACGACAATTTCCTCGAGCAGGTGCCGCGCGCGGGCACCAATCATCCCGCGACGCTGGAGATGCTCGACCGCATCGGCCTCTACGAGAAGCTCGAGCCGCGCGGCATCATCGCGCCGCTGTTCCACTACTGGGACCGCCGCGACAACGAGTTGATCGCCGAGTTCGATCACGCGCACCTCAAGGACGACACCCGCTTTCCCTACGTGCTGCAATGCGAGCGCATCAAGATCGTCGAGGAGGCGCTCAAGCTCGCCAAGGCGCATCCGAACATCGACCTGCGGCTCGCCACCACCTTCACCTCGTTCACGCAAGATGCCGACGGCGTCACCGCGCAGGCGACCAACCCCGCCGGCGAGATCGAATCCATCCGCGGCGCCTATCTCGTCAGCGGCGAAGGCGCCCGCAGCATCGTGCGCAAGGACCTCGACATCGAGTTCGAGGGCTTCACCTATCCCGACCGGACCTTGAACATCGAGGTCGTCTACGACTTTCGGACGCACGGCTATACCGAGCGCAACTACATCTCCGACCCCGACGAATGGTCGAACCTGTTTCATTGGAAGGGGCCGCCGGACCGCTGGCGGATTCATTTCCCGACCGAGCCGAACGAGGACGAAACCGCACTGACGCGACCGGAGGCGCTGCAGGCGCGGCTGCAGCGCTTCCTGCCTACGGCGAAGGACTTCGACATCGTCGGCAGCAACCTCTACGTGGTACATCAGCGGGTGGCACAGAAATTCCGCGCCGGGCGCGCGATCCTCGCTGGCGATTCCGCGCATGTGAACAGCCCAATCGGCGCCATGGGCATGAACAGCGGCATTCACGACGCCTTCAACCTGGCGGACAAGTTGGTGCGGATCTTGCGCAAAGAGGCCGACGACACCGTGCTTGACCGCTACGCGCGCCAACGTCGTCACGTCGCGGTCCAGCACACGCAGGCGCAAACCATGCGCAACAAGCGGCTGCTGGCGGAGCAAGATCCCGCGGTGCGCCGCAAAAACCACAACGAATTGCGCCGCACCGCCGAGGACCCCAAGCTCGCGCGCGCGTTCCTGTTGCGCTCATCCCTGATCGAAAGCCTGCATGAGGCCGAACGGATTCCGTGAGCTATTGGCACAACGGTTGCTTGGATGTGCGCATGACTCGGTTGACCCTGGCATTGCTGACGGGACTGCTCGCAGCGAGCATGGCGCAGGCGCAGACCAGCGATGCGCGCTGGCCGGAACGNCCGATCCGCNTCATCGTGCCGTTCACGCCCGGCAGCAGCTCCGATACCGTCGCCCGCCTGGTGGCGCAGAAGCTTTCTGAACGGCTCGGCCAACAGCTCGTCGTGGAGAACCGCGTCGGCGCCGGCGGCAGCGTCGGAACCGAGCAAGTCGCCCGCGCCGATCCCGACGGCTATACGCTCGGCCTTGCCAATACCAGCACGCACGCGGTGGCGGCGAGCATGGCCGCGCTGGTGAGCGAAGCGAGCAGCCAGCGCGGCAACTCCACAGTGCGCGCGCCGGGCACTCGCCCTGAACCGGGCTCGTCGGCGCGCGCCGCGATCAACTACGATCCGGTCAAGGACTTCGCGCCGGTATCGATGCTGGGCAGCTCGCCGTTCGTGCTGGCGCTCTATCCCGGCGTTGCGGCGCAGACCGTGCCCGAGCTCATCGCGCTCGCGAAAGCGAAGCCGCGGGCGCTCAACTATGCCTCGGCGGGCCCAGCGACGCTGGCGCATCTGTCCGGCGCGCTGTTTGCGAAGATGGCGCAGGTCGAGCTCACCCATGTGCCTTATCGCGGCACGGCGCAATCAACGCTCGACCTGCTCGAAGGCCGCGTCGAGATGCAGTTCGGCACCATCCCGCCGACGCTTACCCATATCCGCGCCGGCAAGCTGCGCGCGCTGGCGGTGACCGGCGCCACCCGCAACGCGACCCTTCCGGACGTGCCGACCATCGCGGAGTCGGGCCTGCCGGGCTACGAATGCTCGCTCTGGCAGGCGATCGTCGCCCCCACCGGAACGCCGGCCGCAATCATCGCGCGGCTCAATCGCGAAGCGAACGCCATCCTCAACGATCCCGATGTCCGCGCCGCGTTCACCAAGCAAGGCGTCGAGCCCGAGCCGGGCACGGCCGAAGCACTGGGCGCACGCATCCGCGACGACGTGAAGAAGTGGCGGGAGGTCATCGTCAGCGCGGGCATAAAGGAGAATTGAAGCTCAGTCCGCCTTCGCACCTGACGCGCGGATGACCTCGGCCCATTTCTTCGTTTCGGCCGCCATGAAGGCCCCGAAATCCTTGCCGAAGGCGGCGCCCGGCTCCGAGCCGAGCTCGCGGATACGTGCGACCATGTCCGGCGTCTTGAGCGCCTTGGCAACTTCCTCGCGCAGCTTCGCCAGCACCGGCTCGGGCGTCTTCGCCGGCGCGACCAGACCGTACCAGGACGAGGCGTCGAATCCGGGCACGCCCTGCTCGGCAATCGTCGGCACATCGGGCAGCGACGACGCGCGCGACGCGCCGGCCGCGCCCAACGCGCGCACCTTGCCGGTCGTCACCTGCGGCAGCACCACCGGCATGAGGTCGAAGAACATCTGCACGTGACCGCCGATCAGGTCGTTCATCGCCGGTCCGGCGCCGCGATAGGGGACGTGCACGATGTCGACCTTCGCCATGCTCTTGAACAACTCACCGGACAGGTGATTGGTCGTGCCATTGCCCGCCGAGGCGAAGTTGATCTTGCCCGGCTCCTTCCTTGCCAGCGCGATCAGCTCCTGCACATTGTTCGCGGGCACGCCGGGATTGACGATCAGCACGATCGGCGCCGTGGCGAACAGCGCGATCGGCGCGAAGTCGGTGGCGGGATCGAAGGTGAGCTTGCTGTAGAGCGTCTGGTTGACGGTGAGCGGCCCCGGCGCGGTGAACAAGAGCGTGTAGCCGTCAGGCTCCGCCTTGGCCACGGAATCGCTGCCGGTGTTGCCGCCGCCGCCGGACCTGTTCTCGACGATGAACTGCTGGCCGAGATTTTCGCCGAGCTTCTGCGCCAGGAGGCGCGCCATCACATCGACCGAGCCGCCCGGCGGATACGGATTGACGATGCGCACGACCCGGTCGGGATAGTTCTGCGCGGCACCCGGCGCGGTCAGGACCAGAACCGCCAGAAAGATGATCGTCACTCGACGCAAGACCTGTATCATGCATTGGACTCGCTGCTGTTCCTTCCGGCAGCTGAACCTATGTCATCTCGGACGGATCTGCCAACATATCGAGATTGGGGGCGCATCGATGAAATTTCCCCGCGAGCGATTCGACTATTCGTCACCGTTCACACGACCGCCGCTGAAGCTGCCGGGCAACGGCCGCATCGTCGTCTGGACCGTGGTCAATATTGAGGAATGGGAGATCACGCGACCGATGGCGCGGCAGCTCTCGCAGCCGCCGATGGGCCAGACGCCGATTCCCGACATGCCGAACTGGACCTGGTACGAGTACGGCATGCGCGTCGGCTTCTGGCGGCTGATGCGCGCGCTCGACAAGGCGGGGGTGACGCCGACCATGTCGATCAACGCCAAGGTCTGCGAGACCTATCCGGAGGTGGCGGCGGCCGCGCGCGACGCCAATTGGGAATTCATGGCCCACAGCTACGTGCAGATGCCGATCCAGCAGATCGAGGATCAGCGCGCGGTGATGCGCCAATCGATCGATATGATCGAAAAATTCACCGGCAAGAAGCCGACCGGCTGGCTCGGGCCCGGCCGCGGCCAGACCCATGACACATTGGACTATGCCACCGAGTGCGGATTCACCTGGTTCGGCGACTGGGTGCTGGACGACCAGCCGTTCTGGGTGAAGACCGCCAACGGCCCGATCCTCGCCGTGCCCTACAGCGCCGAGATCAACGACATCACGCTGATGGTGTCGCATCACCATGAGTCCGATGTGCTGCTCAAGCGCACCGCGGACGCCTTCGACCGACTCTACCAGGAGTCGCCGGAATCGACGCGCGTGCTCGCGATCGGCGTGCATCCCTATGTGACGGGCGCCGCGCATCGCATCAAGTATTTCGAGCAGCTTTACGACTACATCAATCGCCACGACGGCGTGGTGCATTGGACCGGCCAGCAGATCCACGACTGGTACGCCGCGCAGGTGCCGGCGCCGCCACGCTTGTAGGTTGGGTCGAGTTCTTCACGAGACCCAACGCTTCCACGCCTCGCCGGGTGAGGTTGGGTCTCGCAAGAGCTCGACCCAACCTACGAGCTACGAGCATGGGCACGCTTGACACCAATCCACCGCCGCGACAGCGTGACCGACCTAGCGAGGAGCAACGCCTGATGAGCAAGCTGCGCCTGACATTCGCCTGCGGCCCCTACGACCGCACGCTCGCCCTGCGTGACGGGTCGATCCAACCCGAGGGCATCGAGCTCAACTACATCGCCTCGCAACCGCCCGACATTTTCTGGCGCATGCTGCAGTTCAACGAGTTCGAAATTTCCGAAATGTCGCTGTCGAATCACGCCACGCTCGTCAGCACCGGCAACGCCCCGTTCATCGCCATCCCGGTGTTTCCCTCGCGCGTTTTCCGCCACGGCTATCTCTTCGTCAACACCGACAAGGGCATCAAGTCGCCCGCCGATCTCAAGGGCAAGCGCGGCGGCGTGCCGGAATACACCATGACTGCCGCGGTCTATGCGCGCGGGTTCCTGCAGCACGAATACGGCGTCAAGCCGAGCGACGTCGAATGGGTGCAGGGCCGCGCCGACCGCCTCGGCCGCAAGCTGCCGGGAGACATCCGCCTGACGCAGGCGCCCGCCGGCACCGAGCTCGGCGACCTGCTCGAGCTCGGCGAGATCGACTTCATGATGACCGCCAACAATCCGTTGGCGTTCCGGCGCGGCTCGCCGAAGGTGAAGCGGCTGTTTCCGAACTATCCCGAGGTCGAGAAGGACTATTACCGCCGCACCAAAATCTACCCGATCATGCACACGGTGGTGATCCGCCGCGACGTCTTCGAGCGCGATCCCTGGGTGGCGCTGAGCATGTACAAGGCGCTCTGCAAGGCCAAGGAGCACGCCTATCATCTGCTCGCGGACATGGGCTCGCCCAAGGTCTGCTCGGCCTGGCTGCAGCCGCTGCTCGAGGAGGAAAGAGCGATCATCGGCCCGGACTGGTTTCCCTACGGCATCGAGCCGAACCGGCCGAGCATCGAGGCGCTGCTGCAGTACGTCCACGAGCACGGGCTTGCCGATCGCCGCGTCAAGCTCGAGGAGCTGTTCGCGCCGAGCACGCTGCGCGACATCCCCATGAGCGAGGGCCAGCACGTCTAGAAGAACAACAGGGAGGACGCACCAATGACCAAGCCGCAATTGATGCCGTGGATCGGCGGGCCGGTCGAGCTCAAAGGCGACTTCACGCCGCTCATCTGCCCGACCGACGACAGCGTGGCCTCGCAGATGATCGAGTCCGACGCCAAGGTGGTCGATGCCGCGGTCAAGCATGCGCACGACGCTTTCCTCAAGCATCAGCATGCGACCACCGCCAAGCGGGTGGAATGGCTGAACGCCGCGGCCGACGCCATCGACAAGATCGAGGACGAGATCGTCCGCTCGCTGATCCGCTTCATCGGCAAGCCGAGGCGCGCCGCGACGTTCGAAGCCAAGCGCGTCGGCATCTTTATGCGCGCCTGCGTCGCGCAGGTGCCGCACCTCAACGGCGAGGTGCTGCCGCTCGACGTGACCGCCACCGGTGCCGGCCGCTTCGGCTTCACCACGCGTATTCCCTATGGCGTGGTCGCCGCGGTCACGCCGTTCAACGGCCCCGCCAATCTGCTGATCCAGAAGGTGGCGCCGGCGCTCGCGGTCGGCAATGCTGTCGTGGTGAAGCCCTCGCCGCCCGGCACGGAGGTGGCGCTGCTGATGGCCGAGGCGGTAAAGAAGGCGGGTGTTCCCGACGGCCTCTTCAACGTTGTCCCCGGCGGACGCGAGACGGCAAAGCTCCTCGCCGCCCATCCGCTCGTCTCGGTCGTCACCGTGACCGGCAGCACGGCGGCCGGCAACGAGCTGGCGCGCGCCGCCGGCGCGAAGAAATTCGTCGGCGAGCTCGGCTCCAACGCCGCCAACATCGTCTGTGCCGACGCCGATCTCGCCGACGCGGCGACGCGCATCGCCGGCGCCGCCTTCGAGGCGAGCGGCCAGCAATGCATCTCGGCACAGCGGGTGATCGTCGAGCGGAGCGTGCTCGACCGTTTCCTCGAATTGTTCGTGGCAGCGGCCAAGAAGCTCAAGGTCGGCGATCCCGAGGACGCATCGATCGACGTCGGGCCGATGGTCAGCAGCGCCGCCGCCGACCGCGTCCAGCAGATGGTCGACGATGCGGTCGCCAAGGGCGCCAAGCTCGTCCTCAAGCCCGCGCGCAAGGGCGCGATCCTCGGGCCCGCGATCGTCGCCGATGCACCCCCCGAAGCCCGCCTCATGCGTGAAGAGGCGTTCGGCCCGGTCGTAGTGGTCCAGGGCGTGCCCGATGTGGATGCGGCGCTCGCGCTCGCAAACTCGTCCGAGTTCGGGCTGCAGGGCGCCTGCTTCACCGCGAGCCTCGAAACCGCGTTCAAGGTCTCGCGCCAGCTGCGCGTCGGCTCGCTCTGGATCAACGACGCCAGCCGCTTCCGCCTCGACACTTATCCGTTTGGCGGCGTCGGCGCGTCAGGCTTCGGCCGCGAAGGCGTGCGCTACGCCATGGAGGAGCTGTCGCAGTGGAAGTTCACGGGCATGCGGCTGACGCAATGAGCCGGCGACTGAGATGACCTCGGTCGGCCTGATCGGCTGCGGCGGGATCGCGCAGGACGTGGTCGCGGCG
>JGI12053J15887_10000838_pt1 | contig 13390 bp, 12 predicted proteins | sample MedBloCAOM1_O3_FD_15887 | JGI IMG/M metagenome (IMG submission 15887)
GCGAACGGGACCATGGGCTGGGACCGCACCCGACGCGGGACCCTGCACCCAAACGAGCGGCAGGGCCCCACGCTCAGCGCGGGGCCCTGCCGGCAGTCGCTCGTAAGAGCTCTTACTTCTTCGCGGCGGCGGTGGTCTTCTTCTTGACCGGAGCCTTCGCGGCGGTCGCCTTGGTGGCAGCGGCCTTCGGCGCGGCCTTGGCAGCGGCCGGCTTCTTGGCAGCGGTCGCCTTGGTAGCGGCGGCCTTCGGTGCGGCCTTGGCAGCGGCAGGCTTGGCCGCGGTGGCCTTTGCAGCGGCGGGCTTCGCGGTCGTGGCCCTCGTCGCGGTGGCCGCGCGAGTGGTGGTGGCGCGCGGCGTCCGCGTGGTGGTGCTGCGGGTCGCGGTCGGGCGGCTGGCGGTCGCCCGGGGCGCGGTGGTGCGCGTGGTGGTGGCGCGGGTGGCAGCCGCACCACGAGCCGCGGTGGTCCCCGTCGCCCGCTTCACGACGGTGGCCTTGGCGAGCTTCTTCGCTCCACTCACGACATCCTTGAAGGTCGTGCCGGCGCGGAAGGCAGGCACGTTGGTCTTCTTGACGCGCACCGTCTCGCCGGTACGCGGGTTCCGTGCGGTGCGGGCCGCGCGGGCACGCTTCTCGAACACCCCGAAGCCGGTGATGTTCACCTTCTCGCCCTTGTTCACCGTACGGATGATGATGTCGACGAGACCGTCGACAGCCTCAGACGCAACCTTCTTGTCGCCCAAACGCTCGGAGAGCGCCTCGATGAGCTGAGCCTTGTTGGCCATTCCAGTCCTCCAAGAAGAACTACTTGTACACGGCCACGTCGGCCGACTATGCGCACACGGTATTACCAATGCAGCACAAATTCCAAACGGCGCGCGGAAATTTCCCTATCTCGGGGGCGATTCCGCCTCTTGAGGGACCCCTTCCGGGTCTCCAGAGGTGCCGTTCGGTGTGGTTCTGAGGGCCTCCGGCCGGGTACCGATTCCCTTGCTGAGCAGGGAATTCGTGCCCTACGGAGTGACCAATGGGGTGGTCACTGGCATCCAGCCGGGACGAGCCGTCTCAAAGGAATCGATCGTTGCGGCGTGTCGGAGAGTCAGAGCGATGTCATCGAGCCCTTCGAGGAGCCGCCAGCGGGTGTAGTCGTCGATCGAGAAGGGCGCGACGAAGTCCTTGGCTCGTACCGTCTTCGACTCGAGGTCGACGGTCACCTCGGTGCCGGGCTCGTTCTCGAGCAGCTTCCACAGGAGCTCGACGTCCGCCTGCTCGCACTGGGCGGCCAGAAGCCCCTGCTTGCCGGAGTTGCCCCGGAAGATGTCCCCGAAGCGGGCCGAGATGACCGCCCGGAACCCGTAGTTCATGAGCGCCCAGACCGCGTGCTCCCGGGAAGAACCGGTCCCGAAGTCGGGGCCGGCGACCAGCACACTGCCCTGGCGGAAGGGCTCCTGGTTGAGGATGAACTGCTCGTCACCGCGCCAGGCGGCGAAGAGCCCGTCCTCGAAACCGGTGCGGCTGACCCGCTTGAGGTACACCGCGGGGATGATCTGGTCAGTGTCCACGTTGGACCGGCGGAGGGGGACGCCGATGCCCGTGTGGGTGGTGAACGGTTCCATGTTGAAACTCCTAACGGATCAGGTCTGCGGTGCCGAGGGGTCGGACCCTGCAAGCAGGTCCTCCGGAGAGGACAAGGTGCCGCGGACGGCCGTGGCCGCCGCCACAAGCGGCGAGACGAGGTGGGTACGCCCGCCCTTACCCTGCCTGCCCTCGAAGTTGCGGTTGGAGGTCGACGCGCTGCGCTCCCCAGGCTTGAGCTGGTCCGGGTTCATACCGAGACACATCGAGCAGCCCGCCTGGCGCCACTCGGCACCGGCGTCGGTGAAGATCTTGTTGAGCCCCTCGGCTTCCGCGGCCTGACGCACCCGCATCGACCCGGGCACCACGAGCATCCGGACGGAATCGGCCACCTTGTGGCCCCGCAGGACGTCCGCGGCGGCCCTCAGGTCCTCGATCCGGCCGTTGGTGCAGGAGCCGAGGAAGACGGTGTCCACGGCGATCTTCCGCAGCGGTGTGCCGGGCTCCAAGTCCATATAGGACAGCGCCTTCTCGGCGGAGATCCGCTCGTTCTCGTCGGCGATCTGCTCGGGGTTCGGGACGCTGGAGCCGAGCGGAAGCCCCTGTCCCGGGTTGGTGCCCCAGGTGACGAACGGCGTGAGCTCGCTCGCGTCGAGGTGCACCTCGGCGTCGAACTCGGCGTCGTCGTCGGTGCGCAACTCCCGCCAGTTCGCCACCGCGGCGTCCCAATCGGCGCCCTTCGGGGCGTGCGGGCGCCCTTTGAGGTAGTCGAAGGTGACCTCGTCCGGTGCGATCATCCCGGCGCGGGCGCCCGCTTCGATCGACATGTTGCAGACCGTCATGCGGGCTTCCATCGACAGTGCCTCGATCGCGCTGCCTCGGTACTCGAGGACATAGCCTTGCCCGCCGCCCGTGCCGATCTTCGCGATGACGGCGAGGATGATGTCCTTCGCTGTCACGCCGGGCCGAAGCCGCCCGCCGACGGTGATCGACATCGTCTTGAATGGACGGAGCGGGAGGGTCTGGGTGGCCATCACGTGCTCCACCTCCGAAGTGCCGATACCGAACGCCATCGCGCCGAAGGCACCGTGCGTCGAGGTGTGACTATCGCCGCACACCACGGTCATCCCGGGCTGGGTCAGGCCGAGCTGCGGGCCGATGACGTGCACGATGCCCTGCTCGTCGTCGCCCATCGGGTGCAGCCGGACGCCGAACTCCTTGCAGTTGCGGCGAAGGGTGTCGACCTGGGTGCGGGACACCAGGTCGGCGATCGGCAGGTTGATGTCGATCGTGGGGACGTTGTGGTCCTCGGTGGCGATCGTGAGGTCGGGGCGCCGGAGCGGCCTGCCGGCGAGCCGGAGCCCGTCGAATGCCTGCGGGCTGGTGACTTCGTGCACCAAATGGAGATCGATGTAGATCAGGTCCGGCTCGTCGCCTTCGCCTCGGCGCACTGTGTGGGCTTCCCACACCTTCTCCGCCATTGTGCGGCCCCGCGCGCTGTCGGAACTAGCCATCAGGGTCCTCTCAAGAGGTTGGTGGGAGCAAAAGGAACTCGGTCGAACCGCGGGACTGTGCCGATGGGACAGGGCAAGCCCGTGTCGATCCGCAACTCGAGTTCGTTTTTCCCATATTCTGGACTTCCCAAACTTCGGGAAGATAGTATCGCCTTGTGGGACAGCATAGCGGAATCGGAGTACTGGACAAGGCGGTGGCCGTGCTCCAGGCAGTGGCCGAAGATCCATGCGGCCTTGCGGAACTGTGCAGCAGGACGGGTTTGCCGCGCGCCACAGCGCACCGGCTGGCCGTCGGCCTCGAGGTGCATCGGCTGCTGCGCCGAGGCCCGGACGGGCGTTGGCGGCCGGGCACGGCCCTGTCCGAACTGGCGGGCGGGTCGACCGACCCGTTACTGGACGCGGCGGGTTCGATCCTGCCGAAGTTGCGCGACATCACCGGCGAGAGCGTCCAGCTGTACCGCCGTGACGGCGTGCAGCGGATCTGCGTGTCCACTGCCGAGCCGCCCAGCGGCCTGCGCGATACCGTGCCCATCGGTACCCGCCTGCCGATGACGGCCGGCTCGGGCGCGAAGATCCTCGCCGCGTGGTCGGACCCGCACACACAACGCACGATCCTCACCGACGCCGTCTACGGCGAACGGACCCTGCTCGAGGTGCGCCGCCGAGGCTGGGCCCAGAGCATCGCCGAACGGGAACCCGGCGTGGCGAGCGTCTCAGCCCCTGTCCGTGACTCGTCGGGCACCGTCGTCGCGGCCGTCTCCGTATCGGGCCCCATCGAGCGCATAGGACGCAAGCCCGGCGCCCGCTGGGCCGCCGACCTCCTAGCCGCCGCGGACGCTCTCCAAGAGCGCCTGTAGCCGTTCGTCCCGCAGGGCCCCAGGAGACCAGGCCCCTGAGGGGTGAAACTCGCCTAGGCCCGCCAGGGTGACACCGTGGGGGTTTCGGAGCTCGGGCCCAAAGAAAACACAGCGAGGCCCCAAGCAGACACAGCCAGAGAGCCCCGTCTGCGCNTTTTNCAGACGGGGCTCNCTGGCTGTCGAGTACCCCCGATGGGATTCGAACCCACGCTACCGGCGTGAGAGGCCGGCGTCCTAGGCCGCTAGACGACGGGGGCTAGATTTTCTGGTACTGCTGNCATTCTTTGTTGCGGGAAAGAACTTACCAGAGGCTCGATCACTCTTCGCAGCTGGGGTACCAGGACTCGAACCTAGACTAACTGGACCAGAACCAGTCGTGCTGCCAATTACACCATACCCCAATGGGGTGCGACTTCATTCACCGGCTCAGCGATCATCACCGGCTTAGCACCACCGAGAGGAAATACTAGAGCACGCCGTCTTAACGAGTGGAAGCGGGGCCGCGCGGCGGCGCTGGGCGGGCACGCCGACCCTGGCAAATTCGGAAACGAGCAGCTCAGGGAGCTTGGCGAGACCGGAGATGGTGTGGACGCTCGCCGGGGCGACCAGTCCGGTTTCGTCGCGGTCGAGCCAGACCGCGCCGAGTCCGGCGTCGCGAGCGCCGATCGCGTCGGTGTCCAGCTTGTCGCCGACGTGCATGGTTTCGCTCGGGTCGCAGCCCAATGCGAGACAAACTGAGCCGAATATCACGGGATCGGGTTTGGCTACACCGAGTTCACCGGCGATCGCGATGTGATCGAAATAGGACGCCAATCCCAGATCCGCGAGCTTTCTTCGCTGATGTGCTCCCGAAGCGTTGGTGACGGCGGCGAGCAGCACCCCGGCTGCGCGCAGCCAGTCGAGGCAGGGCAGCACGTCGTCGAACAGCCGCCAGGACCGCGACAGGAGATCCAGGCGGCGACGCTCGAAGCCGGCCACGTCCGTGGAGTCGGCCAGCACACCGAGTTCGCCGAGGAAGCACGCGGTGCGCCGGTGATGCATCGATTCGTACTCGAGCGTCCCGGCGACCACCATCGCCACGTGCTCTTCGGTGATCAAGTCCCATAGTGGCCACATGTCGCCCCGGCCCGTCAACGTGTGCAGGGTGCAGCGGATCGCCGCGGTGCAGTCGATCAGGGTGTCGTCTATGTCCAAACACACCAGAGCGAGCTCTGGCGGCGCCCACGGGTCGGAGCAATCGGGTCTAACCGGATCAGTTTGCGACGGGGGCTCGGGAGCAAGCGCGGAATCCACTCAGCGAGGCTAGGTCACCAACAGACTTACCGATTCGGCCATCGAGGTGATACCGCCGCTCTGTTTTGACATACCGGCCCTACTGCCAGTTGGCGAGGCGTGGCACGTTGGTTATCCGGCACGTTAGTTACCCGCCAAAGCCCGGCGCAGCCGCCCCAATGAGACCTCACGGCCAAGCAGTTCCATCGACTCATACAGCGGAGGTGAAACGGTTCGACCGGTGATCGCCACCCGCACCGGCGCGAAAGCCTTGCGGGGCTTGATCCCCAGGCCGTCCACAAGCGCGTCTTTCAGCGCCTGCTCGATGGCCGCGGCCTCCCAAGCCGGAAGTCCCTCGAGTGCGGAAAGGGCGGCACGCAGCACAGGCTCGGTGTCGGGCCCGAGCGCCTTGGCCGCCGAATCCTCCTCGGGTGCAAAGGTTTCCTCGTCGATGAAGAGGAAACGGAGCATCGCGACGGAGTCGGACAGCACGGTCACGCGCTCCTGAACCAGCGGCGAGATCGCCCGAAGGGTCGACAATTGCTGCTCGCTCGGCTGCGCCGGCAGCACGCCACCGGCGACGAGGTACGGAATCACCCGGCTGACGAACTCTTCGGCATCGAGCGCCCTCACGTGGGTGCCGTTGATTGCTTCGGCCTTCTTGACGTCGAAGCGCGCCGGGTTGGCGCTGACCTTGGCGATGTCGAACGCGTCGACGAGCTCGTCCACGCTGAACACGTCACGGTCGTCCGCGATGGACCAGCCGAGCAGCGCCAGGTAGTTGAGCAGGCCCTCGCGGATGAACCCGCGGTCCCGGTAGTTGAAAAGGTTCGACGAAGGGTCGCGTTTGGACAGCTTCTTGTTGCCCTCGCCCAGCACGTACGGCAAATGCCCGAACTCCGGTGTGAAGTCGGTTACCCCGATGCGCCGCAACGCCTGGTAGAGCGCGAGCTGGCGCGGCGTCGAAGGCAGCAGGTCCTCGCCCCGCAGCACGTGGGTGATCCGCATCAGCGCGTCGTCGACCGGGTTGGTCAGCGTGTACAGCGGATCGCCGTTGCCCCGCATCAGAACCGGGTCCGGGATGGTGCCGGCCGGGAAGCTGATGTCACCGCGGACCAGGTCGGTCCAGGCGAGGTTCTCGTCGGGCATCCGCAGGCGCAGCACCGGCGCCCTGCCCTCGGCGGCGAACGCCGCCCGCTGCCCATCGGTGAGTTCGCGGTCGAAGTTGTCGTAGCCGAGCTTCGGGTCCTGCCCGGCGGCCTTGCGACGCGCCTCAACCTCCTCGTTGGTCGAGTAGGCCTCGTAGAGCTCGCCGGCGGCGAGCAGCCGGGCAGCGACGTCGGCGTAGATCTCGCGGCGCTCGCTCTGCCGGTACGGCCCGTACTCGCCGCCCGCCTCGGGACCCTCGTCCCAGTCGATACCCAGCCAGCGCAGCGCGTCAAGCAGCTGCTCATAGGACTCCTGCGAGTCGCGCGCGGCGTCGGTGTCTTCGATCCGGAACACCAGGCTGCCGCCGTGATGGCGGGCGAACGCCCAGTTGAACAGGGCCGTGCGGATCAAACCGACATGCGGGGTTCCGGTCGGCGATGGGCAGAAGCGCGCGCGTACGGCGGTGGTCTCAGTCATAGCCCGATCAGCGTATCTGGCCTCAACATGGTTGACGCACCGACCGTGACGGGTGCATTCTGAGTTTATTCAACGGATGATGAAAAAAGGGGTGATTTCGATGACCGAACCCACCACCTGCGTGGTCGTGGGCGGCGGCCCGGCAGGCATGGTTCTGGGCCTGTTGCTCGCGAGGGCGGGCGTGGAAGTGACCGTCCTGGAGAAGCACAACGACTTCCTCCGCGACTTCCGCGGCGACACCGTGCATCCATCGACTATGCAGCTGCTCGACGAACTGGGGCTGGGCGCGAAGTTCGCCGCGCTACCGCAGAGCAAGATCGAGCAGATCGACTTCGCGTTCGACCGCGAACGGCAGCTGGTCTTCGCCAACCTGACGCTACTGAAGGTCGCGCACCCGTATGTCGCCATGGTTCCCCAGTGGGACCTGCTGGACCTGCTCGCCGGAGCGGCCAAGGAGGAGCTCACATTCACCCTGCGGATGAACACCGAAGTAATCGGGTTGCTCCGCGAATCCGGCCGGGTCGCCGGCGTGCGCTACCGCAGTGCGGGTGAGCGACGGGAGGACGAGCTGCACGCCGACCTGACGGTGGCCTGCGACGGCCGCTGGTCGATCGCACGCCGGCTGGCGAATCTCAAGCCGAAGGAGTACAACGTCCCGTTCGACGCCTGGTGGTTCCGGGTGCCGAGGGAGGACGGCGACCAGACCGCGATCACGCCGCAAATGCGTGACAAGCGCTTCGCCGTGATGCTTCCGCGCCGGGGGTACTTCCAGATCGCTTACCTGGCGGGGAAAGGGACTGACGCCCAGCTGCGCGCGGCCGGGATCGAAAGGTTCCGCGAAGATGTCGCCGACCTGTTCCCGTGGTTGGCCCAGCGGCTCGGCGCCCTGGACTCGATGGATGACGTCAAGCACCTCGACGTCCGGCTTAACCGGTTGCACCGCTGGCACACCGACGGCTTGCTCTGCATCGGCGACGCCGCGCACGCGATGTCGCCCATCGGCGGGGTCGGCATCAACCTGGCGGTGCAGGACGCGGTGGCGACCGCACACCTGCTGGCGGGTCCGCTGCGTGGCGGCCGGCCGACGGTGAAGGATCTCGCCAAGGTCCGGGCACGGCGCTGGCTACCGACGGTCCTCGTGCAAGGCATCCAGCGGATGCTGCACCGCGTGCTCATGCGGCCGGTGATGGAGGGCAAGCGCAACGGGCCGCCGCAGGCGATGATCAAACTGCTACGCCGGTTCCCGGCGATTTCGATCGTCCCGGCTTACCTGATCGGCGTCGGCTTCCGCCCCGAGCACGCACCCGAATTCGCGCGGCGGACTACTGAGCCTGCACCGGGTTCGTGAGCGTGCCGATGCCCTCGATCGTGATGGAGACGTCGTCCCCGTCGTTGATCTGACCGACGCCCTCCGGGGTGCCGGTCAGGATCACATCGCCGGGCAGCAGGGTCATCACGCCGGAGATGAACTCGATCAGCTCGGGGATCCCGTGTATGAGGTCGGAAGTCCGGCCGTCCTGCTTGAGCTCGCCACTCACCTCGGTGCGCAGCGCGAGATCCGAGGCGTCGATCGACGTCTCAATCCACGGGCCGAGCGGGCAGAACGTGTCGAAGCCCTTGGCCCGGCCCCACTGGCCATCTGACTTCTGCAGGTCGCGGGCGCTGACGTCGTTGGCGACGGTGTACCCGAGGATCACCCCGGCGCCGCGTGCGGCCGGCACGTTCTTCACCGGCTGCCCGATGACGATGGCCAGTTCCCCCTCGAAGTCCACGCGCTCTGAGGCTTTCGGCAGCTTGATGGCGACGTTGGGGCCGATCACGGTGGTCGACGGCTTGATGAAGAGCATCGGGGCGGCCGGCACTTCGTTGCCGAATTCAGCCGCGTGCTTCGCGTAGTTCCGGCCGACCGCGATCACCTTGGACGGCAAGATCGGTGCCAGCAGCCGCACGTCGGCCAGCGGCCAACGCTTGCCGGTGAAATTCGGCTGGCCGAAGGGATGTTCGGCGATCTCCAGTACCTGTGTGTCGTCGCCGTCACCTTCGACGGACGCGAACGCGACACCACCAGAATGAGCAATACGGGCTAGGCGCACGGAACGCAGTCTACGTGCGGCCGGCGCGCACTCCTTAGGCGGTCGCTTTCAGCCAGACGAGCCGGGCAACGACCATCTGACTCCTCGGTCATCGTTCACCCTTCCTCGCCGTTGCTAGTTAGCATGGAACGGGCGCTACCAGCCCCACACCGACGACATCGCCGGAAGGCCTCGCCCATGCGGAGTTCATTTTCCGCACCCATGGTCCTGCCCTGCCTACTGCAGACCGAAGACCACGTCCAGGCGATCACCGATGCCACCGGTGTCGTCCGCCGCGGCCACAGCGAGCGCTTCGTGTCGTTTCGCCTGGCGCGCGCCCAGCGCCTCACCGATGGCACACCGCTCGAACTGACCGCCGTCATCAACGAAGCGGCGCTACGACTGAACCTCGGCAAGCCAGAGGTGCGCCAAGCCCAATACCGGCACCTGCTCAAGCTGGCAAAGCTACCCAACGCCTCCATTCAGCTCCTGCGCCCCGAAGACGGCCCACACACCGCGGGTACGGGCGGGTTTTGCGTCTCGACTTCGACAGGGCGCAGTCGGTCGCCTACAGCAAGCACCTCGATGGAGCAGTCTACGTACAGGACCAGGATGATGTTCGCACGTAGAAAACGGCCGTAGAGAGCTTGCAGTCGGTCGCGCTCACGCCAGCGAATTCCCTCACGTTGATCAGGGCGCGGATCGACGGGAGTTAGCCCGGATCCCAGGCGTGTAACCCCGGTGTATTAAGAACAGCTACAGCACCAACAACGGGGAGTGCGTCGAGGTGGCCTTCAACCCGGACCAGATCGCGACCCGGGACTCGAGGATCCCCAGGGCGGTGTCCTGGCACTCAGGCCCACCGCGTCCCGCTCGTTCCTCGCCCAGCTCACTCGCTGACCCACTCCACACCAGGCGGATCGCGTTCAGCGTACGAGGTCGGTGGCCCGCAAACTCTTGTGCACCAGCGCGTCGCAAAGGGCCAGCCAGCTGGCCTCGACGATGTTGCCGTGCACGCCGACGGTGGTCCACTCCCGCTCGCCGTCCGTGGTCTCCACGAGTACGCGCGTGACGGCGTCGGTACCGGGATGGCCCGGCAGGATGCGCACCTTGTAGTCGGCCAGCTCGACGGTGTCCAACCAGGACAGATGCGGCGACAAAGCCTCGCGCAGGGCGGCATCGAGCGCATGCACCGGGCCGTTGCCCTCCGCGGTGGCGATCACCCGCTGACCGGCGACGTGCACCTTGACCGTCGCTTCGGACACCACCTCACCGTCGGCCCGGTGATCGAGCACGACCCGATAGGACTCGAGCTCGAACGGCGGCACGTCAAGCACATCACTCTGCGGGCCGTCGACCTCCCGGCGCAACAACAACTCCAGCGAGGCGTCAGCGGCTTCGAAAGACCAGCCCTGCGCCTCCAGCCGCTTCACCTTGCGTATGGCGCTTGTCAGTGCGTTGGGCTGGTCGGCAAGGTCGCCCCCGAGCTCACGTCCCTTGAGTTCGAGGCTGGCCCTGCCAGCCATTTCGGTAACCAGTACCCGCATGTCATTGCCGACAGAAGCTGGATCGATGTGGTTGTACAGCAACGGATCCACCTTGATCGCACTCGCGTGCAACCCGGCCTTGTGGGCAAAGGTCGACGCCCCTACGTAAGCCTGGTGGGCGTAGGGGGCGATGTTCGCGATTTCGGCTAGAGCATGGGAGACACGGGTGAGCTCGGCGGCGCCTCCGATCGGGAGCACCTCCATGCCGAGCTTGGCTACCAGATTTCCCGTTACGGAGAACAAGTCGGCGTTACCAGCCCGCTCCCCGTAACCATTCGCGGTGCACTGGACGTGCGTCGCGCCGGCCTGCACCGCGGCGATACTGTTCGCCACCGCACAGGAAGTGTCATCCTGACAATGGATTCCCAGTCGGAATCCGGTGCGCTCCTTGACTTCCCGCACTGTTTCGGCGAGACCAAGCGGAAGCTGGCCGCCATTGGTGTCACACAGCACGACGACGTCGGCGCCGTTCGTCGCCGCCGCGTCCAGCACCCGGAGCGCGGTGTCCGGGCTGTACGCGTAGCCATCGAAAAAGTGTTCCGCGTCAAGGAAAACACGGCGACCCTCGCCGACGAGGAAGGAAACCGTGTCCCGCACCATTTCGCAGGCTTCGGCCACGTCGACCCGCAACGCGCGCTCGATGTGCCGCAGATCCGATTTGGCCACCAACGTCACCACCGGCGCCTGTGAGTCGAGCAGCGCACGCACCTGTTTGTCCTGCGCTGCTGTGGTTCCGGCCTTGCGGGTGGATCCGAAGGCGACCAGCGCGGCATGCTTCAGCGTCAGCTCACCGGACGCCGCCTTGGCGAAGAACTCGGTGTCCTTCGGCAGTGCCCCCGGCCAGCCGCCCTCGATAAACCCCACGCCCAACTCGTCGAGCACCCGCGCCACGGCCAGCTTGTCCGTGACGGAGTACGAAATCCCCTCGCGCTGAGCGCCGTCGCGCAACGTCGTGTCGTAGAGGTGGAAATCATCGCCGAGCGGTGTACCAGCGGGCTCCGTGCGAGTCACGGTCAGTCTCCTTGAGGCGGACTAAAGTGCTTTGGCTCACAAACTGTGCTTACTTACAACCTGTGCTTGCTGACAAAACTGTGCGTGCTCACAAAAAAACCTCCCGCGACGGATGCGAGAGGTTGTGCGCGCCGGATGCTCTTGTGGAGCACCTATCCGGCGCGCTGCGCAATAATGATGGGGAAGAAAGCCACACCGGCACTATGCCACACCCCTGTCCGAAGTCCAAACCCTGGGGCGCGAGGCGAGGCGAAGGGTACCTTCCTGACGTTAGAGGATGAGATGTCAGGAAGGTACCGTTCGCCACCTTCAACGTTCCCAGGGTCCCCTTCAGCTCAGCCGGTGCGGGTGTTCGAGGAGACCAGCGCCGCCAGCCGGTCGCCGATCGCGTGGGTCGCGCCGGGTGAAGCCTGGTCACGGGTGGCGAGGTCGAAGGCCACCGAGGCTTCGATCCGCCGGGCCGATTCCTTCTGGCCGAGGTGGTCGAGGAGGAGCGCCACCGACAGCACGGCCGCCGTCGGGTCCGCCAGCCCCTGGCCCGCGATGTCCGGCGCACTGCCGTGCACCGGCTCAAACATGCTCGGGTTGCGGCGGGTGATGTCCAGGTTCCCGCTCGCCGCGAGCCCGATGCCACCGGTCACGGCGGCCGCGAGGTCGGTGATGATGTCGCCGAACAGGTTGTCGGTGACGATCACGTCGAAGCGCGAGGGATCAGTCACCATGTGGATCGTCGCGGCGTCCACATGGGAGTAGGCGACCGTGACGTCCGGGTGCTCCAGCGAGACCTCTTCGACGATCCGCGACCACAGTCCACCGGCGTACTCGAGCACGTTGGTCTTGTGCAGCAACGTCAAGTGCCTGCGCGGCCTGGCCTCGGCCCGGTTGAACGCGTCCGCGACGACCCTGCGGATGCCGAAGGCCGTGTTGACGCTGACTTCGGTGGCGATCTCGTGCTCAGTGTCCTTGCGGAGCAGGCCGCCGTTGCCTGTATACGGACCTTCGGTGCCTTCCCTGACGACGATCATGTCGATCTCGCTGGTGTCGGCCAGCGGGCCACGCACACCCGGGTATAACCGCGCGGGGCGGAGGTTCACGTGGTGGTCCATCTCGAACCGCAACCGCAGCAGCAGCCCGCGCTCGAGGATGCCGCTCGGCACGCTCGGGTCACCAACCGCGCCGAGCAGGATCGCGTCGTGCTGTCTAAGCTCGCCGAGTACCGACTCGGGCAGCAGTTCGCCGGTTGAATGCCAACGGGCGGCACCGAGGTCGTATCTGGTGGTCTCAGCCGTTGGCACGACTTCACCGAGCACCTTGAGCGCCTCGGCGACCACTTCGGGTCCGATCCCGTCACCTGGGATCACAGCGAGCCGCATCCACACACCTCCGTTGACCAGGTCCCCGGACTCCGGATGACCCATCCGAAAGAAAACTCCAGCAGCGGAAGGTTACCGGCTGTAGATAACAAGCTGTAGGCGCACCACCCTTATGCCCATACATCCCGAGTGCGACACACCCAATGCGGGTAACAAGGGGCGCCTCGGACTGGAAGCCCTCCACTCCGAGGCACCCTGGGCTTGCCTAGCCCGCCCCGATCGGTTGCCTGCCACCTTGACGACCGGGGCGCCCGTGCTTGGCGCCCGCGCCGGTGTCGGAGCCCGGCTGCTCGACGTTGACCTTCACCACGGCCGCCCGGTTGCCCGACGCGTTGTGATGCTCCAGCGTGAGCAGCCCGAGCACGCGGTGTCCTTCGCGGCTGAAGTGGCGTCGCGGTTCACCACGAGCGCCGTGCCCGGCTTGGCACGCGTAACCTAGTGCCGCGTCTCCGCCGCCCTGGACCGAGTTACCCCCGGCGCCAGCGCGTCGAACGACTGCGGCGACTGTGCAGTACCGACACTGTCGATCAATCCGTTCGGGCTA
>JGI12053J15887_10000840_pt1 | contig 13381 bp, 9 predicted proteins | sample MedBloCAOM1_O3_FD_15887 | JGI IMG/M metagenome (IMG submission 15887)
GCACTGATTCGGCCTATGCCGACAAGGCCGCGCGGGTTTCGCGGCTCGCCTTGGACATCAGCGAGTACCTGAGCCTTCTCAAATTATCGTCGGTGCGCGACACGATTGGCCTTGTCGTTGCTTATCACTCGGCGTGCTCGCTGCAGCATGGCCAGAAAATCGCGCACGCTCCGAAAGAATTGCTTTCCAAGATTGGATTCGTGGTGAAAGATGTAGCGGAAGCACATTTGTGCTGTGGTTCGGCCGGCACTTACAACATTCTCCAGCCGGAGCTTGCGAGGAGGTTGCGCGAGCGTAAAGTCGGCAATATCGAAAAGCTCAAGCCCGACGTGATCGCTGCCGGTAACATCGGCTGTATGACGCAGATCGCTGCGGGCACGGCGATCCCGGTCGTTCACACAGTCGAGCTGATCGACTGGGCGACCGGAGGCCCCGCGCCCGAAGCGTTTGCNGGGAGGGGGGTTTCCAGCACGGCGGGAGAAGNTGCCGCGGTGGCGATGTGACGGATAGTAGCGTTGGCGAACCGTATCCCTGAGGCGCAACGATCGGGAGGCGATCATGGCGAAGAAAGCGAAGAAGGCAAAGTCGAAGACCAAGAAAGCGAAGAAGCGGGTGAAGGCAGCCCCGGCCCGTAAGAAGAAGCGAGTAGTCGCGAAGAAGAGCACGGCCAAGAAGTCGGCTAAGAAGACGAAGCCGAAGGCCAAGGCTGCTGCTCCGAAAGCTGCTGCTCCGAAAGCTGCTGCTCCGAAAGCCGCTGCTCCGAAAGCTGCTGCCCCGCGGAAACCGCCCGCGCCGAAGCCGGCTCCGGCACCCGCGCCGACAATGCCGTCTTATGGCTCCGAGCCCTCATCGTCGCCATCGTCGAGCGGCGGTGGTTCGGAGGGCGGAAGTTCCTCGTAAGATTCCGCAAGACGCGTGGTGGGCTCTGGGCGCGGGGCACCGCTTTTCGGTGTGGTCCCGCTCTCGGGAACCCGGCCTTGCCCGGCTTCTGCGTTGTCTGGGGCAGGGCGGGCGGCTGCCTCGCGTGAGGCAGAGCCGCTTGCGCCCCAGCCTTCGCCACCTCATGGCCCTTCGCGCACCAGCTCGGTTGCGAGCTTCACGACCTCGGGTGGCGAGGCATAAATCTCCTTGAGCAGGGCCTCGACCTCGGTGCCGCTGACCGGCTCCACGTCGAGATTGAGTCTGCTCGCTTCGGCGCGGAATTCGGGATCCTTTATGGTGGCGTCGAAGCCCGCGCGTAGCAGGCGTGCCCGCTCCGCGGGGATGCCCGGCGGCGCCGCGAACGGTCGGGCAATGCTCTGGCGGGAAACAATCAGCCTGAGCGCGGCTTTCATTTGCGCATCATCGGTCAGGTCCATGATCAAAGGGACGTCCGGCAACGTCTTGTCCTTCTGCAAACCGATCTGAAGCGTGATGTCGATTTGCTTGTTGTCCAGCAGGGCCTTGCTGCGGCTCAGCAGGCTCGTCCAAGACCAGCCGCAGCGGCCGTCGACCTCGTGGCGCTCCATCGCGAGGATGATCTCGGTGCCGCCGGGATAACCGGTGACGATGCTCAAGGGCAGATTGAACAATTTGCGCAGCACGTTGGGAAAGACATCGCTTTCCGCGCCGCCGGCGGAGGCGCCAATGACGGATCGCTTCGTCTGCATGTCCTGCCAGGTTTTGATGCCGGCGGCCTTGATGAAGGCGCAGACGCTCACCTCCTGCGAAATGCTGCCGAGCCAAGTGAATTTCGGTGCGTCGAATTGCGTGCCCTCGCTGCGGCCGAGCAGTGGCTCTACCACCACGCCCGGCGCGAAACCGGCAATGGCGGTGCCGTCCTTGGGGGCGACATTGTAGAGATAGTTGACCGCCTTGAGGCTGCCGGCTCCCGGCATGTTCTGCGGAATGAGCCTTGGATTGCCCGGGATGTGGCGGCCCATATGGCGCGCGAGCGTCCGCGCATAGATGTCATAGCCGCCGCCGGCGCTGAAGCCGATCACCACCTGGATGGTCTTGCCGGAGTAGAAATCGGTCTCGGCCGCGGCCGCTGGCGCTGTCGTCAGTCCCGCCAGCGCAAGGCATGTCAGCCAATTCGCGACCCGACGATCGAGATCACCCCGCCGGCGCATGTGCCTGCGCCTGTACGCCCATGTTGACGAGATGAAGGGGCGAAGCGGTTTCCTGCAGCATGTCCCAGCTCTTCAGCCAGTCGTAGGTGCGTTGCATTTCGTCGCGCGGGATCGGAGCGGGATCGCAGACCACGATACGGCTCGCGCGAATGTCCTGCGGCCGCAGCAGCGCGATCTCGGGGTCTTTCGCCTTGTGATAGTCGACGAAGTAGTGGAGGTATGCACCCTTGTTGGCATTGATGCGGCGTACCGCCTCGCGCACCGCGCGGTTGAAGGCGCCGTAGGTCGCGGCATCGACTTTGTCGGAGGCCACTTCGGTGCCGTGGTAGAACGCCTCGCAGATCAGCCGGCAGCCCTTCTTTTCCGCAAGCGTGGCATAGGGCTCGGTCAACGTGGTGGCCTCGATCTCGCCTTTCATCATCGCATCGAACCGGTAGCGCGAGCCATTGGGCGCGCGGCAGACCTTGATCTGGTCGCGCGGCAAGAACCCTTCCAGCATGTGGAGCGCGAGGTAATGGGTGCCGAAATAGAACGGCACGCCGACCGTGCGGCCGGCGAGCTGTTGCGCGGTGTAGGCGGGTGAGTCCGGTCGAACTGCGAGCGCGGCATAGGTGACGATGCCGCGGCGGCCGAGCTGACGGCTGCCGGTCCGGGTATCCTGAACGCGGCAGTAGTTCCCCCATTCGCACGCGTTGTACATGTCCGCCTGGCCCTGCTCGAGCAGCTTGCCATGGCTCGAAAACGGATCGAGTCCCTTCGGGCTGATCACGTTGATCTCGGTCTTTTTCTCCACATCCTTCTCGCGGTCGGCCCACTCGACGATCAGCCCCTCTTGCTCGAACAGCCCCTCGTCATAGGCCACCAGCTCCGGCAATCCCTGAAACGGCGCGGTCGTTTCCAGAACCAGCTTCTTCATGGGTCAACTCCCCCGCATGCGGCGCCAACGGATCGCCGCCGAGACTAGCAGAACTCTCGATGCTCGGGATGCTGCATTCTTGCGCGGACGGCGCAACCGTGGGCGTAACTACTGCGCCATAGGCGTCGGCATATCGGCGCATGCCGTGTTCTGCCGGGCAATCCGGATTGCATAGGGCTGGCGCGCCGAATAGCATTGCCAGGCGAGAAGGATGGCCCCGGGCCGGAACTATTTCCTTCTTCCCCCCAACACGGAGGAAATTCACGATGCCGGCGACTTACAACATCTTGATCATGGGCGCGTCCTACGGGTCGCTGCTGGCCTCCAAGCTGCTGTTCAGCGGCCATCAGGTGAAGCTGGTGTGTCTGCCCGTGGAGGCGGACCTGATCAACGCGGAGGGCTTCCGCGTGCGCATGCCGATCAAGGGCCGGAAAGACCCGATCGAGATCGACTCGCGCAAGCTGCCCGGCAAGGTGTCCGCCGCCGGTCCCGGCGACGTCAATCCGGCCGACTACGACCTCGTCGGGCTTGCCATGCAGGAGCCGCAATATCGCTCCCCCGGTGTGCGCCAGCTGTTGGATGCGGTGGCCAAGTCGAAAGTGCCCTGCATGTCGATCATGAACATGCCGCCGCTGCCTTACGTGAAACGGATCCCGAACCTGAATACCGATCCGTTGAAATCGGCCTATACCGATCCGAGCGTGTGGGACAGTTTCGATCCCGCATTGTTGACGCTGTGCAGCCCGGACCCGCAGGCGATCCGTCCCCCGGAAGAAAAGGTCAACGTGCTGCAGGTCACGCTGCCGACCAATTTCAAGGTCGCGCGCTTCGATTCCGACAAATACACCGCCATTCTGCGGCAGCTGCAGGACGACATCGAGGCGATCCGTTTCGATACTGGTGACGGCAAGATCGAACTACCGGTGAAGCTGAAGGTGCACGATTCCATCTTCGTCCCGCTCGCCAAGTGGGCGATGCTGCTGACCGGCAACTACCGCTGCGTCACCAAGGACAGCGCGATCACCATCAAGGAAGCGGTACATTCCGACCTCGAGGCGTCGCGTTCGGTCTACAACTTCGTGCGCGACCTCTGCATCAAGCTGGGGGCAGCGCCGGACGATATGGTGCCATTCGAGAAATACGCCGCGGCTGCCGAAGGGCTCACGCGCCCGTCATCAGCCGCCCGCGCGCTCAACAATGGCGCGCCCAACATCGAACGCGCGGACAAGCTGGTGCAGGCCATCGCGGCGCAGAAGGGACTGCGCAACCCTGTCATCGATGCCACGGTCGCATTGGTCGACGCGCGGCTCGAGGCCAACCGGAAGAAGGCTGCCGCCTGACGGTGAACTCTCCCGCATCGATACGACGTTTGTAGGTCGGCCGGCGGGCGATCGACGCGACGTAAGAGCTGTTTTGCCGGAAGGTCAGCAAGGCTGCCTTTTCGGTGCAGGCTGCCCCCTGGCGCGGGCACTTGTCCGCGGCCGACGGGTGGCGATTCTTCACGCGGGGCTCCCCGGATGCGCACCTAATCTTGTGTTGGAATCGCAACACTTGGATTCTTTCAAACTCCAACTCCCCCGATTCGCCTAAAAATACGGCATTTGCCTCAGCAATTTACTTCTCACGTTTTGTGACGTGTTGTTAGCTGTCGATCGAAGCGCAGGGGATGCGACTGCGGGGGAAAACACAGTCGCAAATGCCTTCAAGAGCACAGGCGCCGGGGTGGCGTTAGATTTTGAAAGGGGCACCAAATGAAAAAGCTGATCTTATCTGTAGTTGCCGCCGTCGCGCTCGCGACGCCGGCGCTCGCGGCCGATCTCAGGCTCAAGGCACCGCCGCCGCCGGCACCTCCGCCGAATCCGTGGGATATCGCCTTCGGCGCAGGCATCGCCAGCGACTACATTTTCCGCGGCATCACCCAGTCCAACCACAAGCCGTCGGCCGCCGTCTACTTCGAGCCGCGGTACAACATCACGCCGTACCTGCAGCTCTACGCAGGTGTTGCGGGCGAGAGCATCTCGTTCCCGAACCGCGCCGCGGCCGAGATCGACGGCTACTTCGGTATCCGGCCGACCTTCGGTCCCTTGGCCCTTGATTTCGGCGGCTGGTACTACTGGTACCCCGGTGGGACCTGCTTCAACGGCGCCACCGTTCCCACCGTGTTCGGCACCGACTGCCTCGAAAACGGCTTCCTGCCGGTCAACTTCAACGTCATCAAGAAGGACCTGAGCTTCTGGGAGGCCTATGCGAAGGCGACCTACACCGTCAACGACCAGGTTGCCTTCGGCGGCGCTGTCTTCTACTCGCCGTCGGTATTGAACTCGGGCGCCAAGGGCACCTACGTGTCCGGCAACGCCAAGTTCACGGCTCCGAGCGCGGCCATGCCTGAGGGCTGGGGACTGTATCTGTCCGGCGAAGCCGGCAAATGGTTCCTCGGCACCAGCGACGCATTCTACGGCGTCGCAGGGTTCCCGAACGGCATTCCCTACAAGAGCTACACCACCTGGAACGTCGGCGTCGGCATCACCAAGAGCGTGTTCACGCTCGACTTCCGTTACTACGATACCGACATGAACAAGGGTGATTGCAACGCCTTCACCAGCGACAACACGGCGCGCTTCACCGGTGACTTCACGTCGATCAATCCCGGTGGGTTCGGCTCGAACTGGTGCGGCGCGTCCTTCGTGGTCGCCGGCAAGTTCGACCTGACGGCGATGGCCAATCTGAAATAAGCCGACATCGACTCGATCAACGGGCGGCGGCTCCTCGCGGGCCGCCGCCCTTTTCTTTTGGCGTGGTGCAAATGAAGCGCCGCTACTCGGCAGGGGCGAGCCCGACCTCACGCATGCGGTGAAGGTCTCCATCGCGCACCAGCGCAATCCCGCGGCCGTGGAACGCGGACAGCGTGGAGCGGTGGCCGATCGATATGATGGTGGTGTGCTTGAGCCGTTCGTCGAGCAGCCGGTAGATTGCGGCTTCCGCCGATTCGTCGAGCGAGGCTGTGGCTTCGTCGAGGAAAAGATAATCCGGCGCTTGCAGGATGGCGCGGGCAATGCCCAGGCGCTGCTGCTCTCCGAGCGACAGCATTCGGTTCCAGTGCGCCTCCTCCGTGAGCCGCCCCGCGAGCGCGGGCAGTCCGACCGCGGTGATGACCTCGGCCAGCACTTCGGCGTTGAACGTTCCCGGCTCCGCCGGATAGGTAACCGCGGCGGCAAGCGTGCCGATCGAAAAATAGGGCCGCTGCGGCAGTGTCATCACCTTGGCGCCTTTGGGGACGTGGATGGTGCCGGCGCCGAACGGCCAGGTGCCCGCGATCGCCCGGAACAAGGTCGATTTGCCCGCGCCGGATGGGCCGGTGACCAACACGCGCTCGCCCGCCGAAATGACGAGGTCGTCGGCGGCGACCAGCGCGCTGCCTTGCGGCAGGCGCACCACAAGGTCGTCGATCCGGACGGCATCCTTGCCGGCGTGCGGTGCGACCTCGATCCCGGGCTTCGCAGCCGCCGTGGCCTGCGCGTTATCGACCGCGATATTGAAGCCGTCGAGCCGCGCAATCACCGCGCGCCACTCCGCGAGCTGTCGATAAGCATTGACGAAAAACGACAGCGCTGTTTGCACGCTGCTGAAGGCGGACGCCGTCTGCATCAGGCCGCCGAGTTGGATCTTGCCGGCAAAATACGCGGGACCGATGACGATGAAGGGAAAGATGGTCGCTACCTGCGTATAGCTCGCCGTGAGAAAGGTCAGCTGCTTGGTGCGTTGCATGATCTGCATGAAGTTGCCGACCACCCGCCCGAATCGATTGAGCAGTTGTTCACGTTCGTCGCTCTCGCCGCGCAGGAGAGCGATCTGCTCGGAATTCTCCCGCACCCGAACGAGGTTGAAGCGGAAGTCCGCCTCGAATCGTTGTTGGCGGAAATTGAGTCCAACCAGCGGCCAGCCGACGAGATGCGTTAGCGTGGTTCCGACCATTGCATAGAGCAAAGCCGCCCAGACCAGGTAGCCGGGAATGATGAGGTTCGTGCCGAACAATTGGAGCGGTGCAGCCGCGGAGAGCGTCCAAAGGATGACAATGAAGGAGAACAGCGTGACGATGGCGCTGAGCAATCCCACGGTAATTGTCAGGGTGCGCTCGATGAAGAGGTTGATGTCCTCGGAGATGCGCTGGTCGGGGTTGTCGGCGGCATCGCCCAGGAGCTGCATGCGGTAGTGGTTGGCGTTGGCAAGCCAAAGGTCGAGATACTGGCGTGTCATCCAGCGCCGCCACCGGATCTGCAGCCATTGGTTCAAGTAGAGTTGATAGACCGCGAGCACGATGAACGCTCCCGCCAGCGCGCAGAAGAACAACAGCTCCCAGACGAAGTTGTCCCAGTTGCGCTCCTGCAGCGCATTGTAGAACCGGTTATTCCACTGATTGAGCATGACGTTGATCGCCACGGTCGACAGCTCGATGGTGATGATCGCGCCGAGCAGGATGCGGCCGGCCCAGCGGTCCTCGGAGACGAAATAGGGACGGGCAAGCCGCCAGATGAGGGCGAGCGTGGAAAGAAGGCGTGACACGGTTTTCTCCTTCCGGCCGGCAATGGGTCGGAAATCTCATGGTGGGGGGGTGGGCGAAGCGGATCGATTAGCTCGAGTTGGGCAGATTGTCGCCTTCACGGCACCGAGCCGTGCCTCTGATTTGGTCCCGCCCGCATGTTCGACTTTAGCATAATGAGGCCTCGGAAAGTCCGTCCACCCCGCTACGGTTTACCCGCTTCCGCATCCGGCCTGCGCGCACTTGTGAGCGAGGCAATCTTAACTTTTGTCCATCTGCGTCGGGACCGAGGGGGCGAGACAATTCGAGCCTTGTGTGGAGCGATATCAGCCCCTACAACCTACGCCTTACCGGAATAGTTACATTTTCGGATGGTTTAAATCGCAGAAGATGACGAAGAACGTCATCCCTAAGCAATGGAGGGAATGCATGTCGAAGAAGTCCGTGTCTTCACCAACAACGCGTCGCAAGTTTCTCGGCGGAGCCGCCATGGCGACGGCGGCGACCGTGGCCGCGCCCAGCGTCGTGTCGGCGCAGGGTCCCATCAGCATGCGCTGGCAGAGCACCTGGCCGTCGAAGGACATCTTTCACGAATTCGCGGTCGATTACGCCAAGAAAGTCAACGACATGACCGGCGGCGACCTCAAGATCGAGGTGCTGCCGGCGGGTGCCGTGGTGCCTGCATTCGGCCTGCTCGACGCGGTCTCGAAAGGAACGCTCGACGGCGGCCACGGCGTGCTCGTCTACCACTACGGCAAACAGACCGCGCTCGCGCTGTGGGGATCGGGACCGGGCTATGCGATGGACGCCAACATGCTGCTGGCCTGGCACAAATACGGCGGCGGCAAGGACCTTCTTGCCAAGCTCTATGCATCGATCGGCGCGAACGTCGTCTCGTTCCCGTACGGACCGATGCCGACCCAGCCTCTCGGGTGGTTCAAGCGACCGGTCACCAAGATCGACGACCTCAAGGGCCTCAAATTCCGCACCGTCGGCATCTCCATTGACGTGTTCCAGGGTTTGGGCTCGGCGGTGAACGCGCTGCCGGGTGGCGAAATCGTCTCGGCGATGGATCGCGGCCTGCTCGACGCGGCCGAGTTCAACAATGCCTCATCGGACCGCGCGCTCGGCTTCGCCGATGTCTCCAAGGTCTGCATGCTGCAGAGCTACCACCAAAACGCGGAGCAGTTCGAGATCACGTTCAACAAGACGAAATACGACGGACTGCCGGAAAAGATGAAGGCGATCATCGCGAATGCGGTCGAGGCGGCCTCGCAGGACATGCAGTGGAAAGCGATCGACCGCTACTCGCAGGACTACATCGAGCTGCAGACGAAGGACAACGTCAAGTTCTACAAGACGCCGGAAGCAATCCTCAAAAGGCAGCTCGAAATTTACGACGAGGTCGTGAAGAAGAAAGCGGCGGAAAATCCGATGTTCAAGGAGATCGTGGAATCGCAACTCGCGTTCGCCAAGCGGGCGACGCAATGGGAACAGGACACCGTGGTGAACCGCCGCATGGCGTTCGAGCACTACTTCGGGCCAAACGCGAAGAAGCCGCTCTGACGGCACGGAACTGGCAAAGCACCATTCGGGAGCGCGACCGGATGGTGCTTTGTATTGCTGGGACCACCCTCGCGCCTAGCAACCTTGCGGCATGAGCGTCGAGCGCTTTCTCCACACGATTGACGGCATCAGTACGTGGGTCGGCAAGGCCGCGGCCTGGCTGATGATCGTGCTGATGACCGCCGTGTGCGTCGAAGTCTTCAAGCGCTACATCATGAACGCGCCGACGGCGTGGATCTTCGACCTCGACAATATGCTCTACGGCTCCCTGTTCATGCTTTGCGGGGCTTACACGCTCGCGCAGAACGCTCACGTCCGCGGCGACTTCCTCTACAGTTCGATGCGGCCGCGCACGCAGGCGTCGCTTGACCTCGTGCTGTATCTCGTTTTTTTTGTCCCCGGCATCGCCGCGCTCATTTACGCGGGATACGACTATGCCGCCGATTCATGGCGCATCGCGGAGCATTCAAATGTGACGGCGGAGGGCCCGCCGGTCTATCACTTCAAAACGGTCATTCCGATTGCCGGCGCGCTGGTAATGCTGCAGGGCGTTGCCGAAATCGTGCGCTGCGTCGTCTGCCTCAGAACCGGGGTATGGCCGAGCCGGCTGAAGGACGTCGCCGAGACCGACGTCATCGAGGAGCAGCTCGCACATAGCGAGTACGTCGATGAGGACGCGCGCAAGATTGCGATCGAGCGCGCGCAGCGAATCGACGAAACCGCGCGCCAACGCGGGATGGGCGGAGACCTGAACACATGACCGATCCGGCCCTCGGGCTGCTGATGTTGGGGCTCATCGTCGTCGTGATCATGATGGGCTTCCCGACGGCCTTCACGCTGATGGGGCTGGGAATTTTCTTCGGCTTCATCGCCTTCTACGTCCCCGGCGAGTCCTGGGTGCACAATCGCGTCTTCGATTTGATGGTCCAGCGCACCTACGGCGCGATGACCAACGACGTCCTTATCTCCATCCCGCTGTTCGTGCTCATGGGCTACGTGATGGAGCGCGGCGCGCTCGTGGACAAGATGTTCTACAGCATCCAGCTTGCGTTCCGGCGCGTGCCTGCGTCGCTGGCCGTTGCCACGCTGATCGTGTGCACGTTCTGGGGCATTGCCAGCGGCCTCGTGGGGGCGGTCGTGGTGCTGATGGGCGTCATCGCGTTCAACCCGATGCTGCGGGCGGGCTATGACGTGAAACTCGCCTCCGGGGTGATCACGGCGGGCGGCACGCTCGGGATCCTGATCCCGCCCTCGGTGATGATCATCGTCTATGCGGCTGTCGCGGGACAGTCGGTGGTCAAGCTCTACGCGGCGGCGATGTTTCCCGGCTTCTTTCTGGCGTTTCTTTATCTCGTCTACATCGTCGGCTGGGCGATGATCAATCCGAAGATCGCCCCGCGTCTGCCGGAAGAGCAAACGCGGGTGCCGGTGCCGGCGTGGGTCCGACAATTCCAAGCGGCATACTCGCGCAATATGCCGGTGGCGCTGGTTTCGGCATTGTTCTCGCCGAGGAGGGCGATGGCGATCAAGGGCGAGGACGGAAAGCCCATCGGCTACTGGACGCTGTTCAAGAATCTATGCCTCGCGCTGGTGCCGTTCGCGCTGATCGCGCTCACGCTGTGGGCGGTCTGGTGGTACGTCGTGATCCATCAGCAGGTGACGGTCGAGGCAGCGCCGGAAGCCTTGCAGCAACTGGGCAGTCCCGGATTGTCCCCGGCGCCGGCTGCACCCAGCGAAGCGGGGCCTCCTTCGGCCTTTTACGTCTGGTACTGGGCCATCGCCGCTCTCGCGGGGCTGGTGATTGCACGTTATTACGCGCGGATGGACGGCGACCGCCTGGAGGTCGTGAAGCTCCTGACCTCGTCGGTGATGCCGCTGGGCATTCTCACCGTGATAGTGCTCGCCGTCATCTTGTTTGGAATTACGACCGCGACCGAGTCGGCAGGTGTCGGCGCCGCCGGCGCTTTCTTGCTGGCCTTCCACGCCCGCACGCTCGACTGGAAGCGCACCAAGGAAGCGGTGTTCCTCACCGCGAAGACCACCGCCATGGTGTGCTGGCTGTTCGTCGGCTCGGCGCTGTTCTCCGGCGTGTTCGCCATCCTGGGCGGGCAGGCGCTGGTCGAGCACTGGGTGCTGTCGCTCAATCTGTCGCCCGTGCAGTTCATGATCCTGTCGCAGGCGATCATCTTCCTCCTGGGATGGCCGCTGGAATGGACCGAGATCATCATCATCTTCGTGCCGATCTTCCTGCCGCTGCTCAAGCACTTCAACATTGACCCGGTACTATGGGGAACGCTCGTGTTCGTGAACCTGCAGGCGGCATTCCTGTCGCCGCCGGTGGCGATGTCGGCGTTCTACCTCAAGGGTGTCGCGCCCTCGCACGTGACGCTCAACCAGATCTTCTCCGGCATGATGCCTTACATGCTGATCGTCATCCTGTGCATGGTCTTCATGTATCTCTGGCCCGGGATGACGCTCTGGCTGCCGAACTATCTTTACGGCGGCTGAGGCGCGTCAGCGGGCAGGAAGGCGCTCGCGCCAAAAGCGTGCCGCCGAGACCCTTCGACATCGCGAGGGAACCCACGTGACCGTTGCCGGCCATGCGGTATTGGCGAAGCCAGTAGAGTGTGCAGGAGAGGAGCCATGGCCGACGACGGGCTTGTGACGCTGACCGCGAGCGAGGCTGCCGCGGAAATTGCCCGCGGCGCGGTTTCGGCCGAAAACTATGCCCGCGTCTGTCTCGCCCGCATCGAAGCGCTCGACGGCGAGGTCAGAGCGTTCGCCCATCTCGATCGCGAGCATGTGCTCGCGCAGGCGCGGGCGCTCGACGAGCGCCGGACGCTGGGCCACCCGATCGGTCCGCTGCACGGCATTCCGGTCGCGATCAAGGACATCATCGACACCGCGGACTATCCGACCGAACTCGGCTCCCCGCTCGCTGCCGGACGCCGGCCCCGGCATGACGCCACCGTCGTCGCCAGGCTGCGCGCCGCCGGCGCCGTCATCGTCGGCAAGACCGTGACCACCGAGTTCGCCTACTTTCATCCCGGGCCGACGCGCAACCCGCACGATCATGCCCGCACGCCCGGCGGTTCGTCATCGGGATCGGCGGCGGCGGTCGCCGCCCATATGGTGCCGCTCGCGCTCGGCACGCAGACCAACGGCTCGGTGATCCGTCCGGCCGCGTTCTGCGGCGTGTTTGCCGTCAAGCCGACCCACGGACTGGTGTCGCGCGCTGGCGTGTTGCAGCTCTCGCGCAAGCTCGACCATGTCGGGGCCTTCGCGCGCTCGCTTCCCGATCTCGCGCTCATCCTCGATGTCCTCGCAGGCTATGACCCGGCCGACCCGGATACGCGGCCTTTCGCCAGCGCCGATTTCCGCGCCGTGCAAAGTGCAAGTCTGCCGGCAACCCCGCATTTTGCCTTCGTCCCCACGCCGGTCTGGAACAAGGCCGAAGCCGAAACCAAGGCGGCATTCGAGGAACTGGTGACGGCGCTCGGATCCGCGGTCGCGCTGGTCGAGCTTTCCCCGCCGTTCGCCGAAGCCTGGGAGACCCAGCGCACCATCATGGCGACCGAGATGGCGCACAACCTTGCGCCCTTCGTCGCGCGCGGCGAGCCGAGCGAGGTGATGGCAAAGCTGCTTTCCGAGGGCAAGCGGACAAGCGCGGTCCAATATCTCGATGCGCTCGACAAGGCGGCGCGCTACACTGCGAGCCTTGTGGAGATTTTCGACCAATACGACGCCATCATCACGCCGGCAGCGCCGGGCGTTGCCCCGGAGGGGCTGAGCGCCACCGGGGATCCCGCCTTCTGCACCTTGTGGACGTTGACTGGGCTGCCGGCCTTGTCGCTGCCGTTGCTGGCGGGCGAGAGTGGGCTTCCCATCGGGGTGCAACTCGTCGGCGGACCCGGTCGCGACGCGCGGCTGCTGCGCACGGCGAGCGCGCTCATCCAGATGCTGGCGCCGCCCAAGAAGCGCGTGCATCGCCCCCGCGCCGGCGCATGAGCTTGCGGCGGCGGTCGGATGCCCGCGCCCCCCTTCTTCCATCTTCACGATGTCAAACAGCCCGCTTCGCAGCCTGGTGCCGCGCAGCACGTCTCGTTCCCGCGACGCAGTCTTGCGTCCGGGTTTTGTCTTTATCTCTTCGCACCCATCCCAAAAGAGGGGCGGGCGGAGCGCCGACAGGCGCACTTGTGTTGTTGTCGCGCTTGCGAGGCGCGACCATCCGCGCGGGTGAGGCGCGGCGCG
>JGI12053J15887_10000841_pt1 | contig 13379 bp, 13 predicted proteins | sample MedBloCAOM1_O3_FD_15887 | JGI IMG/M metagenome (IMG submission 15887)
AAACCCCGCCGAGCGCGAGCGGCTCGCCGCGGGCGCGCGCGCCACCACGTTTCCGTTATGGAGCGGGCAGGCTGCGCTGTTCGCGCGCGTGCTGGCAAGTCTGCGATGAGCGGCTTTTCCACCGAGTGGCTGTCTTTGCGCGAGCCCTACGATCTCGTCGCGCGCAACGCGGCCGTGCTCGACGCGGTCGCCAGCACCTTCCTCGATCAGACGGCGATTTCGGTCGTCGACCTTGCTTGCGGCACCGGCGCCACGCTCCGCGCGGTTGGGCCGCACCTCCCGCCGCGCCAGAACTGGCGGCTGGTCGACAACAACCTCAGTCTTCTCGCGAAGGCTGCGGCGCCCACGGGACTGCCGCAGGTGAGCGTCATCACCAGGCCGGTCGATCTCGCCCGCGATCTCGAATTGGCGCTTGATGGCCCGCTCGATCTGGTCACCACATCGGCGCTGCTCGACCTTGTCTCAACGGAATGGCTCGACCGCCTCATTGTCGAAGCGGCCGCGCGGCGGCTGCCGGTTTACGCCGCGCTCTCCTATGACGGCCGCACGGTCACCGATCCGGGTGCAGTCTTCGATGCCGAACTCCTGGCCGGCTTCAATCTGCACCAACGCACCGACAAGGGTTTCGGCCCTGCGCTCGGGCCGCGCGCGGCAGCGCGGGCCGTGGAGCGGTTCGAGCATTTCGGCTACTCCGTCGTGCAGGGACGCTCGGATTGGGTGTTCGGGCCCGACGATCGGATCATTCAGGAAGCGCTGTTCGCCGATTGGGCCGGGTTGGGAGCGCTGACCACGACCATCTCGGCCGATGAGATCACGCGATGGCTGGCGCGGCGTCGCGCCTGTCTGGCGCAAGGGCGCTCCACCTTGCGGGTCGGTCACGTCGACATTTTCGCGCGGCCAACCGGTATGCGCTGAGCGCTGAGGTCGCAGTCCAAGAGCACGTCGCCGCCGAGAACGTGCACGCGCATGGGCGCCTGCACGGCCTCGTCGACGCGCTCGATCGGAGGGAGCGTGAGGCTCGATCGTCCCGCGCCGAGGATGATCGGAGCGACCATCACATGCAGCCGGTCGAGGCAGCCGGCAGCAACAAAGCGCGAGAGCGTGTCGGCGCCGCCTTCGACCAGAATGCGGCGCAAGCCGCGGGTGGCGAGCGCCGCGATGATTGACGCGGGGGCAAGTTGGCCGTCCTGCAGGTCAATGGGAATGCGCTCGGCACCGCCGGGACCGCTGCCCGGCGCGCCTTGCGCGGTGATGATGAGCCTGCGGACGCCGTCGGCCGCCAGCACGCGTGCCGTTGGCGGTAACCGGCCATTCGGATCGAGGATGACCCGCACCGGGCTTGGGCCCTCGACCCGCCGCACCGTCAACAGCGGGTCGTCTTTGATCGCGGTGCCTACCCCCACCACGACGGCGTCGACCAACGCCCGTAAGCGATGCAAATGCGCGAGCCCGGCCTCGCCATTGATGTAATGGGAATGTCCGGAGGGAGTGGCGATGCGGGCGTCGATCGACTGACCGCATTGCCCGACCACGATCAGCTCGTCGACGAGCCCGCGACGAAGTGGGCCGAAAAGCTCCTCCCAGGGAGGCGGCAGCGGGTCACCGCCGGTCCGAAAGGCTTCCGGTACCGCTGCCCACGACGACGTTTGCGCGCCATTTTCCGGATCACGGGAATCATTTGGGCCGAGCTTGCCAAGGCGCCCATCGGTCATCATGTAATACCTGCTTTCGGAGCGCGCCGTGTCGTGCCATGATATTTTCGTGGGATGGTGACTGCAAACGTCGTGAGAAAGACGTCGCCAATGGAATAAAAGCCGCTCGGGTGCGTTCTTGTTTGGTCCAAGCGGCTTCCGATTTGGCGGCCCAAGTGTGTGGGGTGACATGAGTACGAGTGGGAGTTCCGCCCTGTTTGGCACGCCCAAACAGGTCGGAGTGCAGCGGGGCCTTGCCGAATTCCGCTCAGGACGTCCCGTCATCATGACGTCGGATGATGGCGCGGCGGTGCTGATGCCGGTTGACGGGCTGACCGAGGAGGGACTCGCCTCCTTCAGGCTGCTATGTGCACCTGCCCGGCCTTACCTCCTCATCACCGCGCGCCGCGCCCGGGCGCTGGGTCTGGACGGCGCAGGACCAACCGGTCTCGCCCTGGGCGATCTGCACGACGTGGCGGCGATCTTCTCGTTGGCCGCGGATGCGCAGGTCACCCGCCAGCTCGATGTCGTTCCCGTGGGCGAAATAGCGTCCGCCGCGATCGAACTGGCCAAGCTCGCGCCGCAGCTGCCGGCCTTGCTCGTCGGCAATGGCGCGGCGGCCGTCGTACACGCCTGTGATCCGCCGCTCATCAGCGTGGCCGCCGACGCGGTGGCGCAGTTCCGGCGAGCGACGATCGAATCGCTGACCGTGGTTACCGAAGCGACGATTCCGCTCAACGGCGGGTTCCCAGCCCGTTTCGTGATTTTTCGCGACGGCAACGGCGGGACGGCGATTGCCGTCATAGTCGGCAATCCGGACTTCGCCCAACCGGTCTCGGTCCGCTTGCACTCGGCTTGCTTGACCGGCGACGTGTTCGGGTCGCGGCGATGCGATTGCGGCGATCAGCTTCGCATGGCCCTCCCGCAGCTCCAGCAGCACGGCGGCGGAATCATTCTTTACTTGGAGCAGGAAGGCCGCGGGCTCGGTCTTGCCAACAAGATCCGCACCTATCAGCTGCAGGACGCCGGGCTCGACACCGTCGACGCCAATACCGTGCTGGGTTTCGACGACGACGAACGGGACTACGGCGTGGCCGTGCGCATGCTGCAAGTGCTCGGCTGCACGCGGGTGCGGCTGTTGACCAACAATCCGGCGAAGCTCGACGGCCTCTCCCAGGCCGGTATCGACGTGTCCGTGCGCGTTCCTCTGCAAGGGCCGATCAACGCCGATAATCGGCGCTATCTCACCGCCAAAGCGACCCGCGCCGGGCACAAGCTCGACCATCTCCTCGGCGCCGTCGCCGAGGCCAGCGAAGGTCCGCGCAAGTCTTGAGCGCCGCGCCCCGGGGGCATCAATGATCGCCGCTTCGTCCGCGTCTGCGATCCCCGCCTATACCGTGACCGCACGCGCGCTGCATTGGCTCATTGCCGCGCTGGTCCTGCCCATGATCGCGCTCGGGATCATCATCGCCAACGAGTGGGGCGGTCCGGTGCAGCAGCCGCTCTATGATCTGCACAAATCGATCGGCGCGCTGCTGCTCCCGCTCGTCCTTGTGCGCCTGGTCTACCGTCTGATGAATCCGCCGCTGCCGCTGCCCGACGACATTCCGGCCCTCCAGCAGTTCGCGGCGCACGCCACACACTGGACGCTCTACGGGCTACTGATCGTGCAGCCGGTGGTAGGTTTAGTTGCCACCTCGGCCTATCCGGCACCGCTGCCGATGTTCGGCCTATTCGAACTGCCGCATGTCTGGCCCGAGAACCGTTCGCTCTCCGAGCGGCTGTTCGGTCTGCACCGCTGGCTGGGGATCGCAATTGCGGCGGTGGCCGCGATTCATATCGGCGCGGCGCTTCAGCACCATTTTCTGCGCAAGGACCGGGTTCTGATGCGCATGCTCACCGGCTGATCCCGGCGTCGCGCGTCATGGTACGCCCGCCATCCGCTCGATCGGTCGGAGAGCTCACCTCTCCTGAGGTGCCCCAGCGCCTGAAGGCAACTTCGATCCTCTTGCTGCCGGTCGGCGCGATCGAGCAGCACGGGGCACACCTGCCGCTCGACACCGACGTGGTGGTCGCGGAGGAGCTTACGCGCCGGATTGTTGCGCGCTGGGGCGATGAGCTCGATCTATGGCAGCTTCCGACGGTTTCCATCAGTCTCTCGCACGAGCATGATTGGGCGCCGGGAACGCTCTCTCTGAGCATCCAGAACTTCGTTTCGCTGCTGCGGGACCTTGCCCGCAACATCGTGCGTGCGCTGCCGGCCCGCAACCTTGCTATCGTCAATGGGCACGGGGGAAATCGGGGTGTCTTGGACAATCTCATCCACGAGCTGCGCGGCGATTTCGCACTCAATGCCTGCGTCATCCATCCCTTCGATCTCGCCAAGGTCGACGTGAATGCGACCAGCCCCGATGTTCATGGCGGCAAGAGCGAGACCTCGGTGATGCTGGCGCTGGCACCGCAGCGGGTGCGGCGCGAAGCAATCACACCACCGACCAATCCGCCCGACGGCGACGTCATCGCGGCGTTGGTCTTCGACCGCGGTGTGAGCTTTCCGTGGCGTACCGACGATCCGCGCCTCACCGCGAGCGGCGCCATCGGGGAGGCCCATGCCGCCTCCCGGGAACTCGGGGAAGCGATCATCGGCAGCGTTGTCAAGGAGGCGCCCGGCGTGCTCCGGCGCTTACTGGAGAATCAGGCTCCGACGTCACGACCTGAATAGAAATCATTTTGATGACACGACAATGCTGTCCCGGGATGTGGGGACTGCGTTGAGCGGTGCGGCGACCAGAAGCTTTGCGAATGGTCAGGCGACTTGAGCGTCCGTCCGCCGCTCGTAACGGGCGAGCACGGCGGCCACGGCGCCGGCCAGCGTGGCGAGCACGCACCAGTAGGCGTATCGGAAATCGGCCGCCACCCCGACCGCGAAGAAGGTCATGACATAGACGACGGCCGAGGCGGTCACGCTCACGGCGAAGGCTCCCGCCGGCGTCGATCGCGTCGGCCAGGCCAAAGCACCGGTCACAACGGCAAGCACCAGCCAAAGCCCGGGCCGAAACAGCAAGGTCGGCTGCAGCATGTCGTGGAGCGCAACCAGCGGTGTGAAGTAACGACTATGGCCGTAGCTCGAAGCGGGATCGAGCCAGTCCCAGACCGGCAGAACGAGATTCGAATGGGCGAGGAACTGCCACATGAACGTCGCCCGGTGGCTGAGATAGGCGAGGGGGTGGGCGGAGAGGGCCTTCCACCAGGCTTCAACGAGGCGCGGCGTGCCGAAAATCGTATCGTCGGGCCGCTCCAGCCGTTGCATCACGAATGGGCAGGGCGGCACGTGCCAATAGGAATCCCAGCGGACCGGATCGTAGCATTTGCTGGTCAACAATGCCGTCTGATCCGCGCTCCATGACACCGGGAACTGATTTTCTCCGGAAAAGTGAGTGATGCCGCCGAGGTCGAACACAAGGATCGAGTGCAGCGGATTTTGCCGCTGGGCGTCGAGAATGCCGTAATAGACGAGCGGGACCATCGCATAGAACAGAACGACGGCAGGCACAAAGCTGATAGCCATGCGCCTGACATCGAAGCGCATGGGCCAGACGACATAGGCGGCGAGAAACGGCGCGGCGAAAATTGCATTCGGTCGCAACAACACGCCGAGCGCGACCAGGAGCAGCGCGAAGGCCTGGATGAGGAGCCGCAGCCGCATCGCGCGCTCCGCTCCCGCCAAGGCCAGCACCGCGGCGACGAGCCAAATGACGCCGAACAGGATGTCGCGCCAGACCAGGCCGACGAAAAAGAATGCCGGGGGCGCGAACGCAAGCAACGGCGTCACCAAGCCGAGCCAGGCCACGCGTCGCGCCGCGATGAGCCCAAGCAGACCAAGACCGAGCCAGTACAGCGTGGCCGTCAACAGAAACATGCTCAACGAGCCGGGCGCGATCGGATCGACGAGCCGCCAGAGCACCGCCATCATCGGCGATTGCCAATCGCCGAAGTGCCACGCCTGGGCGTCGGCATAGACATAGCGCGCGTCGATGGTGCTGTAGCCTGGATAAAACACCAGCAAGGTGAGGGCATAGCCGCCGGCTGCCGAGGGGAAGACGAGCCATTGGAGCGCCGTGCGTCGCCGCGCATCGGCTCTTGGTGCGGCCGGATCGCTATCCTGCACGGCTGCCATCAACCACCACGACTCAACCCCGCGCTTGTCGTATCCCAGGGACGAGACCCGGGATAGTCGTGCGCGAGCGCTGTCTAGTCGGGCGGGCGCGGCTGCTCAATAGCACTATTTGCGATATGTCACGGCAGGGGCGCCGCCGTCGACGGGCCGCGTGCCAAGCGCCGAAGCGGAAGCTGGCGGAAGCGAAGCGAGCCTCCGGCGCCCCATCATGTAAGTCCTGGCGAGCAAGTGGCTCGCAGAGCGAACGAATGCTTGTGCCGAGTTATGGTCGCGCAGGCCCGCTCAGTACGGATGCGTCCAATACTCGACCGGCAGGCTGTTGCCCTGCTGGACCATGATGTCGTGCGGCGAGACCGGGGCTGACGCTTGGGTTCCCTCTCCCTTCGGCGTGGCCAATGTGGATACCGACCAGACCACGGCGATCGCCGCTACGGCAGCAATTGCTGCCAGAACAAAGCGCTTGCGCATCTGTCATCTCCTCGTTCGGATGAACTGCGCAGTGGCATTGCCATAAGGGCAGCGGACCCAGCGTGAGGCACCTCACACAGGCTGATTTTTTTGACCATCGGGCCACGTGGCCGCCCGACAGAAGGCCGCCAGCGAGCGGAACCATAGAGACCTTCATGTCTTGATCGCGCCGCGGGCGTGGTCATGTCACGGAGAAATAGGTGTATACTGGGCCGACCTTCATGGAATGAGGACGTAAACATGAGCATTCGACGAAAGAGCATATTGGCTACTCTCGCCGTCACGCTAATCGGCAGCGCGCCCGCCTGGTCGCAGAGCGCGCTGAAAATGCTCGACCCGGATAATGACAGCACCGTCGATCTCGCCGAGGCGAAGAGTGCAGCTGCCAAGACGTTCGATAAGCTCGATCGCGATCACGATGGGACCCTCGACCGACGCGAGCTGCGCGGCCGGATCAACAAGAAGGATTTTGCGGCGGCCGATCCCGATAAGGACGGGACTTTGGACAAGAATGAATTTTCCGCGGTCGTCGAAAAGCGCTTCACCGCCGCCAATCCTGATAATGATGGCACGATCGATGCCAAAGAGCTGAAGAGCTCGGCGGGCCGATCGCTCGTGCGCCTGCTCAAGTAGCGGAGCGCGAGCGCCCCGTCTGCGCCGGTTTGGGCATGACGCAGGAAGGATTGAAGATTCCGGGAATTACCAAATGGTGAGTCCTGGATCACCGGATTTCGAAACGGCCAACGCCATCCAAGCTCTGGCCCGCGCGGCCTCTGCGATGCGGTCGGCGCGGCAAGGGGCGCTTTCCTTGAGGCCGCCGGCATCTACGTATTGCTGTGCAATTCTGCCGAGGGAACGGCAATTTTGCGAGGTCTCGTATTTCGAGCTCTTATCGCGAACGTCGATCACACAGCGGTTAACAGCATCGCTCAATTGAGTGGCGATCGTTTCGAGCCGCGAGTCACTGGACGAGCATGCCGACGTCAACGATATGAGTAGAAGTAGCGGAACCAGGCGTTTGCTGTGTCTCATTGTCATTTTTCCTCAAAGGACTGCGCGGTTCCAGTCCGCGGGCTGCTATGGCTTGACCTCACGCCAGGGGGACGGCGACCCACGTTCGAAGGAATTTGCAAAATGAAGCAGAACGTTGACACAAATCCGCAGCTCCAGACAGGGACCTGACCGGGTAGGGCGGATATTGCGGGATACGCTTCAGAAGCTTTGCTCCTTCGACTGAGGTTCGCGGTATGACGGCAGGGTGAACTGAAAGGTCGCACCCGATCCTACGTTGCGGGAGGCCCACAATCGCCCGTCGTGGGCTTCGATGATCGACCGGCAGATCGACAATCCCATGCCCATGCCGCCGGGCTTGGTGGTGAAGAAAGAGCTGAACAGCCGGTCGACGTTCTCCGGTTCGATGCCGATGCCGGAGTCCTGCACTGTTACGAGAACTTGGTCAGCCGCTTGCTGGTGCGATCGGATCAGAAGGTCGCGGGGGCGGTCCGTGACGGTTGCCATGGCCTCCATCCCGTTCATCACAAGATTGATGATCACCTGCTGCAACTGGACCCGATCACCGAGCACCGGCGTCAGCGCGGGCGAGAGACTTCGCTGCAGCGACACGCGATGGTCGAGCACCTCGCGTTGCACGAGGAGAAGTGCCTCCTCGATGACGTCGTTGATATCCAGCCGCGCCTTCTGCGGGTCTGTCTTCCGGCACAACGCACGCAGCCGCTGGATCACCTCGCTCGCCCGGTGGCCGTCGCTGATCATGCATTCCACCGCGCCGCGCGCTTCATCCAGGTCCGGCCGTTCCGTGCCGAGCCAGCGCAGGCAGGCGGCGCCATTGGTGACGATGGCGGCTAGTGGCTGGTTGACTTCATGCGCGATCGAAGCCGTCAGTTCTCCCAGCGTTGTCATGCGCGTTACGTGGGCGAGCTCCGCCTGGGCCTGGCTTAGCGCAAGCTCGGCCTGATTGCCGCGAACCTCGGCGGTTATGTTGCTGCCGACGCCGCGATAGCCAAGGAAACGGCCCCCGTGATCGAAAACCGGCTTGCCGCTTGTTTCGATGTAGACCGGCAATCCATCCGCACGAGTCAGCCTGTACACAAATCCGCGAAACGGCTGATGCGCTTCGTGAATGGCGATATGAGCGCGCCATTTCTCGGGCTCCTGCTCGAAATCGCTCGCAACGTCCCATCGCCGTTGTCCAATCCCCGCGGCGGGATCGAGGCCGACCGTGCTGATGTGATCCGAGATTCGCAAAAATCTGTGGTCCGTGCCGGTCTCCCAAAGCCAATCCGACGCCGTCTCAGCATAGTCGCGGAAGCGCTGTTCGGTCTCCCGCAACGCTTCTTCCGCCCGCTTGCGTTCGGTGTTCTCCACGCGCAAGGCCTCGTTGATTCTCTTAAGCTCTCGAACCGAGACGTCCAGTTCGTCACGCGCGCGCCCGAGCAATTCCGTGGCACTGTGCTGCATGGCGGTCAGCAAACCGACGAAAAGAATTGACACCGCAACGAGAAGAAGGCGCGGTATCTCGTCGATATCCACGGCCACCGAATAGACCGGAGCCACGAAGTAGTAGTCGAAAGCCAGAACGGAGAGCAGCGAGGCGAGCAAGCCGGGTCCCAACCCACCGAACCAGGCACTGAGCATCACGGCGCAGAGAAACAACGGTACGGGGGCGCCCACCAGGTGGTCGTGCAGCCACAGCGCGCTGGCGAGTGCACAGGCAACGGAAGCCACAGCCACCCCGTATTTCAAGATCTCACGGGGCGAGGACCACCAACCGGGTTCCGGCTTAGTCATAAAGGGAAGCCTCGTCACCGGCGCGAGCTTCTCACCGCGGCGCGCCTTCCTCGGTGCCGACACGCTGCCGACATGGATAGTAAAAGCCGCCCCACGATCCTTCGCACAAGCCATAAAGTGCAGCTGTCTCACGTGCTTGATTGGCGACCCCCGACTGGATTCGAACCACGGCTTCAGCTTAGAAGGCTATCAGGTCCGCTTGCGCGATCAAACGAAGTTGCCATTGAGTTGGGCGTGATAGGCAGGCCCAAACCGGGCGAAAATTGCAACGTCTACTGGGTATCGGAGCTTGGCCTGGAAGGTTCAGCGCGGATGGTAAGATGCGGCCCCGCAGCGATAGCCGAGCTTCGGCAAGCTATCGACAATGTCCGTAATCGCTGAAACAGCTTCAAGACCAGCCCGGCGGCGCTGCTGCGGGTGCCGGCAAATGAACTGAAACAGGTTGAGTTTGCCCAAACAATCATTGGCGCGGGCACACCTTTCCTGGGTCCAGAAAGTGCCGATATATTATCGTCAACAGGCAAGGGGCCATGGCAAGTCTGCGGAAGCTCAAGCGCCTAATCCAAATCTGCCGGGACGTCGCCCTAGGCGAGCGTAACGAATATTTGCGCCAGCGAGACGAAGCGCACAGTGAATGCAACGAGTTGAGGCGCCAATTGGACGAGGCGTTTGGTGAACGCAACGAGTTGAGGCGCCAATTGGACGAGGCGTTTGGTGAACGCAACGAGTTGAGGCGCCAATTGGACGAGGCGCTTGGTGAACGCAACGAGTTGAGGCGGCAATTGGATGAGGCGCTTGGTGAACGCAACGAGTTCCGACGACAACTGGAGCTGTTGCGAATCACACACGCACAGCACTTGAGGTTCAAGACCGCGGTCCCGGCGCTGCACTCACCCCAACGCTCCCTCTTCATTGCAACCCTGCCCAAGAGCGGAACAGAATTCGTCTCCGGTGCCATCCGCGATGCGACGGAGTTGATCTCCCCAATGGCTCAGTGGGACGAGGATCTCGTTCGGGCCTATTTTTCCGGTTACTGTAACCGGGAGGACATCTATTCGAACCGGCGTTTTTGTGTCCGAGCGCCTTTTGCTCGAATCGTTCCGCCGGCTGACGCACGGCTACCTTTGTGTTTCGCATTGCGTCGCGACGCATCACAATCTGTGCGTCTTGCGTGATGCCGGTTTTGAGCGGGCGTCAGTGCTCGTGCGCGATCCGCGCGACAACACCGTCTCGTGGACCTATCATCTGAGGGCCATTGATCCCGGAATGATCGAGTTCAACTCGCTGATCCAGCAACTCCCTCCCGCTTATTTCACTTGGCCCCATCAGACCCAATTGGCGTTCCAGGTGCGGACGTTCTTGCCCGCCGCTGTCAATTGGATCGAGGGATGGCTTAACGCCGCCACGCAGGCCGAGCCGCCCGTGCAGGTCCAGTTCGTATCGTTCGATGACTTGCGGCGTAACCCGACCGCACTCGTGGAATCGGTTCTCAAATTTCACCAGATCAGAGACTACGATCTCTCAAAAGTGCAGCCGCCGGAACCTGGGAAGCGCCATTTCCGCCAAGGTAAGAGCGGCGTATGGCGGGAGGAATTCAGCGAGGAAGACCGACAGTTTGCGGCTAACCTGATGGGGAACCGACTTGAGAGCCTCTTTGATCGCATTGCCGTGTCGTAAGCCGCGATTTCCTCGGTCAGCCCCTTTGCCATATTCAAACTGACCTACTACCGAACGTACGGTCAACAAAGTTGCAACTGATCAGCCCGTCGCGTTGCAACTCGCGTGGCGCTGCCCGGCGAACCGATTGATTTTGTGGCGACCCCGGCTGGATTCGAACCAGCGACCTTCAGCTTAGAAGGCTGTTGCTCTATCCCCTGAGCTACGGGGCCGCGACGGGGAGGGTTGTAGCCCAAGACGAGGTCCGGCCGCCAGCGGGGCGGCAGGTTGGTTGGTCACGCCGCGCGGCGCAAACAGCTCTTGCAGGCGTCGCCTTTCCGGGTGATGCGAATCTGGCGTAGCATAGTTTTGTCGAGATCAAGCATGTAGGCACGAAGGACCGGTGCGCCTGCACAGGGCAGTCGCCTGAATCAAGGTCCGCGATCGGAGGTCGACAGATGATCGAGGTTCGCAGGCTCGGCCATGCCACGCTGACCACGCCCGATCTCGATCGACAGGTAGCCTACTATACCGAAATTGTCGGTCTCACCCTCCTCGAGCACGACACCACGCGAGCGTTTCTGGCGAGCAAGCAGGGCTTCGAGGCGGTCGCGCTTGAGCCCGGCGCACCCAACGCGCTTTCGCGGCTCGCGTTTCAGGTCGCGCCCGGGAGCGATCTCGCCGAGCTTGCACGCGAGCTGGCAAGGCGCGGCGTCAAGAGCGAGCGCCGGAGCGGCATTTCGCCGGGCATCGCCGAAGCCATCGTCTTCAGGGACCCAAAGGACACGTTGATCGAAATTTTCTCCGAATACGTCTTCGCCAGGGAGGATCCGGTCCAGGCGGGCATCATGCCGCTCAAGCTCGGGCACGTGGCGTATCGCGTGAACGACGTGCAGCAGCTGGTGAAATTCTACACCGACGTGCTCGGGTTTCGGGTGTCCGACTGGCACGGAGACACCTTCGCGTTCCTGCGTTGCGGGCCCGATCACCACACCGTCAATTTCGTGTTCGACGAGGTCCCGCAGCTCCATCACATCGCGTTCGAGGTGAAGGATTGGGCGGAGATTCAACGGGCCTGCGAATGGCTCGCCAAGAACAACATCCATCTGGTTTGGGGCCCCGGCCGTCACATCATCGGCCATAACNTCGCGATCTATCACCGCAANGCCGACAAGGTACGGGTCGAGTTCTTCTGCGANATGGATCTGATGAAGGACGAGGCACTCGGTTATTTCGACCCACGCCCTTGGCACCAGGACCGGCCNCAGCGGCCGAAGGTGTGGGGGCCGGACACGCTGCGGAACTACTGGGGCTTTGGATCGGAGCGCATCATCCGCGGCTATCAGACGGTGGAATAAGCCGCAGCCAATCGCGCGGGCGCTGCGCGCAGACGGCGTGAGCTATCTGCGCGTGTTGCGCCGACCCAGGCGATGCTCAGGTCAGCGTGAAGGTAAGGTCGCCGAGCTTCTCGATCGAGGTGACCAGCTTGTCGCCGGGCTTGAGCCACACCTGCTTGTCCTTGGGATAGCCGGAAATCACGCCCTCCGGCGTGCCGGTGAAGATGATGTCGCCCGGCTTCAGCGTCATATACTTCGAGATGTAGCTCACGAGCTGCTTGCAATTGAACACCATGTCCGAGGTGTTCGAGGACTGGCGCACCTCGCCGTTGACGCGGCATTCGATCTTCAGGTTGTCACCATCCACCTGATCAGCGGTGACGAGCCACGGGCCAACCGGCGCCGATCCGTCCAGACTCTTGCCGAGCATCCACTGGGTGGATCGCGACTGCAGATCGCGTGCGGTGAAATCATTGCCGGTGGCATAGCCGAAGATGTAGTTGGGGGCGTCCGCTTCCGAGACATTACGGGCGCGCCGTCCGATAACGATCACCAGCTCGGCTTCATAGTCGAACTTCTGCGCGTCCTCCTCCGATACACCGATGATGCCGCCATGGCAGTTGAGCGCGGTATTGTATTTGTTGAACAGGATAGGCTGCTTGGGCACCGGATTGCCAGTTTCGGCCGCATGCTTGCGGTAATTGAGCCCGATGCAGACGATCTTTTCCGGGTTCGTGACGCAAGGGCCGAAGGCGGCCTGGTCGGGCGCGACGAAGTAGCGCTGGGCGGACGCGCTCGCGCGCGCCTTGTCGACGAGGCGCCTGAGCCCATTGATGTCGCCCTGGCCCTTGAACACCGCATCGATGCTGGTCGGTGCGCCCTCGCGGAAATCTTGCTCCGCAGCGATGACGTCGAGGATACCGCGGTCGGTGCGCAGCCCCAGACCGAAACCACCGCCGATACCGTCCGGCCGCCGCAGGGTGGCAAAGGTCATGCCTTTCGGTAGCGCTGTCGGTTCGCCCGTTCTCGCGCCGCTCTGTGCGGCGGCGTCCGTCGCCAGGCTCGCTCCCGCCATCGCAGCGATCCCGACGAGGCTGGTGGTCTTGAGAAACGTTCTGCGGTCGTGATCCATGGGTCGCCTCCTGTGTCATTGCCGCGTCGTTGATCGGCGCGGCTTACGCTGCCGGACAATAGCGCATTTTGCGGTCGGCTCCCGGCGGGAAACGGCGAACCTCTGCAGAG
>JGI12053J15887_10000842_pt1 | contig 13368 bp, 13 predicted proteins | sample MedBloCAOM1_O3_FD_15887 | JGI IMG/M metagenome (IMG submission 15887)
GCGGCAACTGTAACTAAAATGCTTCGCGCAGCTCTGTCGGCGCCTGGATTGCGGCGATTTTATCGGCCGGCGCTTCAAGAACGGATGACGGTTTCCGGAGCGCTGCCGCGGTCATGCCGCGCACCGATTTTTCGGCGGCGCGCGCAATCGCCTTGCGATCGGCGTTCATGTCGTAGGCTGTGGCTTCGCCCCAGCTCACGGTAACATCGACGGCTCCCGACCACAGTACGTGAAGCAGATGAGGGACCAGGTCGGCGTCGCCGTACCACGCCACGCGCTCGCGCAAGCCCCGGCCCATCGGCACGCCACCGAACCCGACATAGGCCAGCGACATCGGCTGCACGGTGACGTGTGTGTGATGCGTGGCGCTGCCGAGCGCGTGATGGACAGCGCCGACCAGCGACGAGCGGAACGGCAGCACCCGGGTGCCATCGCTTGAGGTGCCTTCTGCAAACAGCACGACGACGTCGCCGCTGAGCAGCCGGCCCGCGATTTCCCGGGTCGCGGCTCCGATCTGATGCCGGGCCCGCCGGTTGATGAAGATCGTTCGCTGCAATCTTGCAAGCCAGCCGAATACCGGCCATCCCGCGACTTCGCTCTTGGCGACGAAAACCACTGGTGCCAGCGCGGTGATAACGCAGATATCCAGCCAGGACACATGATTGGACAGGATGAGTGCGGGACTGGCAGATGATCGCCGGCCGACCTCGCAAATCCGCACTCCGATCAAGGCGCAGAGAACGCGATGGTAAAGATGCGGAATGGTCCGCCGCAGCCGCAGGTCGAATGCGATGCCGATCAACTGGAACGGCAGCAGCACCAGCGTGAGTAGGATCAAGGCCAACGCGATTGATATGACACGGATCATGAAAGCGGTTCGTTGAGCGTGGCTGCTTGCGCAGCGGGACAGCAAGGGTCACCGCGCGGCCGTTATATTCCAACGCAACCAGTGGGTGACAAAAAAATGCGGCCCCGGTCAGACGCGGCGACTGACGGGGACCGCTTGGGGCGCGTGATCCGTGACGGGGGGCCTGATCAAACGCAGGCGGAACCTAACCTTGCTTTGTTACGTGCCGGTGACAGCCGGACTTATCCACAGGCCGGGAGGGCGGGGAGGGTCGTTATATTGGCTGTAAAGTAACCGTGTCCCGGACGCGGTGCAGCGTTCTCCCGGCGATGCGCAGCATCGTCCGGTCACGCTGCTCCGCAGAGCCGGGACCCATCGTACCAGAGAATAGATGGACCCCGGATCAGCGGCGCACCGCCGGAGTCGCGCGAGGCGCGATCCCGAGCGCGCTGCGCAGCGTCCGGGGAAAGCCGATCAAAGCAGCTTGCGGTAGACGACGAAGCCCGAGCGCTCCGCTATTTTGTCATACAGGCGCATCGCGGTCAGATTTGTTTCGTGGGTTTGCCAGTACACGCGCGGTGATCCGGCAAGTCTCGCCTGTTCATAGATACGATTGATAAGTGCTCTGCCGACGCCTTTTCCGCGCGCGGCCTCGCCGGTGAACAAATCCTGCAAATAGCAGACCGGCTCGATGGCCGTGGTGCTGCGGTGGAAGAGATAATGCGCCAGGCCAAGCAATTCTCCGCCACTCTCCGCGACAAGGGCATGTACCGGCTCATATGCGTCGAAGAAGCGCGCCCATGTCATCGCGGTAATTTCCTGGGAAAGCGCGGTTGCGCCTGACCGTCCGTAAAAGGCGTTGTATCCGTCCCACAAGGGTAGCCACTGATCGTAGTCCCGCCGGGATACCGGACGGATGGATAGGTCGCTCGACATTCGCAATTTTTCATTCATGAAAAGGCGCATCAACTCAGGGCGCGCTCAGACCTGGGGCGTTGTCTTGTATTAAAGAACGCGTCGAGAAGGATCAATCTGATTTGGAGTTTGATGCGATGTCGCAGCTATTCCGCGGCGCGCAAGCGCCGGGCAAGGCCATGGTCTCCGCCGCCGTGCAGCGACCGGCAGTATTCGGCGTTGCAGAGGTCGTCGGTGTGGCGGACGAGGTCGGTCACCGGTGTGTAACTCAGCATTCGTCCGCCGTCGGGCAACGCCGTGCAACTGAAACGCAGCACCTTTCCATCCGCGAGATTGATATTGACCGGCGCCGAATCGCCTGATCGCATCATCTCCGTGCGCCGCGTGATGAAGGCGCTCAGTTCCTGTTCCGCCAGTTCGTAGGCGCCGGTATCGCGGCCGTGATACATCAGCGCGATGAATGGCAGCTTGCTGTCGGCCTTCGCGTCCGGAAGCGAAAAATAATCGCGGCACGCGCGGTTGATGAATTCCGCGCGGGTGTCGGAATCGAGCAGAACGATGCCGATGTCGACTTGATCCAGCGCCGCCGACAGACGTTCTGCGATCGAATGATGTTTGCGCTCCCACGCGAATGCATCGATCATTTTCTTCCGCAGCAGGCCGGTGATGGCGGCAGTGCCGGTCGCGGTGATCGCCAGCATCAGCAGCTGAACCAGATCTGTAACGTCATAGCCGGGCGTCGCGCGATGGTTGAGGAAAAACAGCGCCGAAGCAGCGACAGCCATAGCGGCGCTGACCAGCCCCGAGGCGAGCCCGCTCAGCGAGCCCGCGAATGCGACGATGCAGACCAATAGCGGCGCGGGATTGGGAACGACAATAAAATGGCGATCGACGGAGATGGCGATCAAAGCCGTCGCTGTCGTCAGAGCCGGACCGCAGATTGCGCGCCAGTCGAACTGCATGCCTGTTCTCGTTCTCTGCGAGAATGAACGACGCAACTTTGACCGATGGTTGCGATCGCGGCGTGGCTTTCTGGCGCCATGCTTAAAGGGCAGTTGACCGGGCCGGTGCGGCTTTTCCGATTTCTTGGATCAAATGATATCGATTGCGGACGAAACCGGGGTTCCGCGCTCACCGGTTAGCACCAAGACTTCGAAAGGATATCCATGCCCACCATTTCGCCGTCGGTCTTGCCGGTTCTGATGCTGTTTGTCTCCAATGTCTTCATGACGTTCGCATGGTATGGCCATCTCAAATTCAAGGAGAGCTGGCTGCCGTTCGCCATCATGGTGAGCTGGGGCATCGCGTTCTTCGAATACTGGCTGGCGGTGCCGGCCAATCGTTGGGGCTACGCGGTGTATTCAGCGGCGCAGCTCAAGACCATGCAGGAGGTGATCACGCTGGTCGTGTTCGCCGGCTTCTCCGTTTTTTATCTGAAGGAGCCGCTGGGGTGGAATCACGGATTGGGTTTTGCGCTGATCGCCGCCGGTGCGTTTCTGATTTTTCACAAATGGTGATGACCGCGCGCACGTCATTGCGAGAACTCGCAATGATGGCTCTTCGCCTCAGGCGATCCGCGAAGTCATTTCGCGGCAGGCGACACCCGCAAGATCCGTCCCGCCGAATTGTCGGTGAGCAGCCACAATGCGCCGTCCGGTCCCTGCCGCACATCGCGAATCCGTTCGTTCAGATTTTGCAGCAGACGTTCTTCGCCGGTCACGGTGTTGCCGTTGAGCGACAGCCGCACCAGCATTCTGCCCGCCAGTGCGCCGGTGAACAGGCTGCCGGCCCATCTTGGAAATAGTTCTGCGGTATAAAACGTCATGCCGGACGGTGCGATCGACGGCACCCAGTATTTGATCGGCTGCTCCATGCCGTCCTTGGCAGTGCTCTCGTGGATCCTGGCGCCACTATAATCGATGCCGTAGCCGATCACGGGCCAGCCGTAATTCTTGCCCTTGCCGATGATGTTGACTTCATCGCCGCCGCGCGGGCCGTGCTCGATCTCCCAGAGATCGCCGGATGCGGGATTGATCGCCAGGCCTTGCTCGTTGCGGTGGCCGTAACTCCAGATTTCCGGTTTCGCACCTGCGCGGCCGACGAACGGGTTGTCGGCGGGCGCTGAGCCGTCGGGCGCGACACGGATCAGCTTGCCCAGATGGTTGCCGAGATTCTGGGCCTCGTCCCGGTAGCTGAAATGTTCGCCGAGCGTGACGAACAGATTGCCATCGTTCGCCTGCACGATACGGCAGCCATAATGGTTGCCCGACGACAGCGGTCCCTCCTGCTGGAAGATGATCTTGACGTCGTCGAGCCGGCCATTGCCGTCGCTCAGCCTTGCCCGCGCCAGCGCGGTACGGCCGCCACCGCCGGTTCGCTCGGCGAAGCAGAAGTAAATGGTTTTGTTTTGCGCGTGGGATTTATCGATGACGACATCGAGCAATCCGCCCTGGCCTGACGCCCAGACCTCGGGCACGCCCTTGAGCGGCGGCGAGAGGTGTCCTTCCGTGGTGACGACGCGCATCCGGCCCGGGCGCTCGGTCACCAGCATCCGGCCATCCGGCAGGAACGCCAGCGACCATGGATTGACCAAACCACTCGCGACGGTCTGCACCTCGAGCTGTCCCGCCGATGATGCAAACGACACGTTTTCGCCGCGCGTTCCCGTGGCGATCAGGAATGACGCTGCCAACAGGATCGCTGCTGTCAGCGCTGCGGCAACAAGTCCGGCAGGTGTTTTCATCGTTGCCCGATAGCGATGCCGATCATCGCGTTTGGTGCGCAAAAATTACCAACGGCCCGGAAAGACAGTTGAGTCACGCCGGAATCGGCATCGCCAAGGTGACTTTGGTCGCAAGCACCGTGAGCGTGACAATCAGGCACAGCGACAGCGCGCCGATCGCCAGCGAGCCCGCGACGGCATGGGTCAGTCCGGATGAGGCAACAGGCGCAGCACGGCCATCAAAGCCAGCTGCGTCAGGCGACCGTATCATGGCCGAAATCCTTGAATGTGCGGGCGAATCACCCGCGACGCATCAGAATTTTGCAGGAATCGCGGGCAATATTGCGGCGGGGCTGCCGCGAAAATGGCGAAATGGTGGCGCCAGCGGGTTTGTTATGCCTCGGCGGCGATGCCAGCCGAATCGTCGACCTCGGTGCCGGGCCACCAGTCCATGGTGACGAACCCCTGGGTCTGCTCTACCCGGCGCAACCACGCGCGAATCGCGGGGAATGTCGCGAGGTCGTAATCGCAGCGGTCGGCGACATGGGTGTAGCCGTAGAGCGCGATATCCGCGACCGTGAGCTGGCCCGCCGCGAAATATTCATGGTGCTTGAGGTGATTTTCCATCACCTGCAATGCGGCATAGCCGCGCTCCATCCAGTCTTCCAGCGCATGGGTCTGCAGGTCGCGGCCACCCCTGACCAGCGCCAGCCAGAAATAGGCCGCGCCGATGTTCGGCTCCAGCGCGTGCTGTTCAAAGAACATCCACTGCAATGCCTCGGCGCGTTCGATCCGCGATTCCGGCGCAAGCGAGGTGCCGCCGGCGACGTACCAGAGAATGGCATTGGATTCGGCGAGGTAGCGTCCTTGCGCGACTTCAAGCAACGGCACCTGGCCGCTGGGATTCATCGCGAGGAAGTCCGGCGTGCGGCTCTCGCCGCGCAGAATGTCGATCTCGATCGCGCGATAGGGCGCGTTGAGCAGTGCCAGCGCAAGGCGGACCTTGTAGCTGTTGCCGGAGCGCTGCATCGAATAGAGCTTGTACATTCTGGATTTCGTTCGATCGGTAGTGTGCGGCGAATGAGATCCTCTTGTCGCCCTGCAACGCGGCTAAACAATGATGCCGATGGCGACGCGTCGCAAGGCCCAAGATCTTTGAGGGCCTCAAAAAGTCAGAGGCCCTTAAAAAGTTAACGATTGGGAAAAGTCGAAAACCTCTGCCGCACTGCAACCGCGTAGAAGATCCTGCCAACACGGCGGAACAAATCAGATCACGCTTGTGCGATTCCGCGGACCTTGATCGCCGATCCTCGGCGATCCCGCACTGCACGCCGCAATGTGAAAACGTAGAATGCCAACAACACCAGCAGACCGAGGGGTATGCCGGTGGCGCCGGCGATGCCGCGTGACAGCAGCGGCACGATCCATGCCGCAGCCAGCACGCTGATCTCGTAGTCGCGGAACCCCCCTGCAAAACCAGCACAGGCCATGAATGCGATGGCAGGACCAAGAATCATCAAATCGTAGTCAAGAGTATGTGGTGATGCCAGCAACGTCGCGATCATCAGCAGGGCGGCCTTGACGTTGAAATCGCAGGAACCGCGCCACATCCAGATGACGCCGCAGATCGCTGCAATCGAAGTCGCCGCCTGGGCGACATAGGCCAAGGGAATCCCGCCGCCCCACATGCGCACCACAGCGAGCATGCTTTGCAATTTCTCGAAGCCGACATCGCCATCCTGCAGAAGAAGTTTCCGCGAGATTTCGGTCGAGGCAGCAAAGCCGTACCAGATCTCGGTTCCGAACGCGGCCACGCTCAAGACGAACAGTGCCACGATGGTCACCGCCGCTGCGGCGATCGCGCGCCACTGGTTCGAGGCGAGCAGCGCAATTGGAATCACCAGCGCGAATTGCGGCTTGTAGGCGAGCAAGCCGAACAGGGTGCCCGACAAAAGTGGCTGACGAGCGAGCGCCAGCAGAGCGGCGCCCAACAGAGCCGCTGTCAGAAGGCCGTTCTGGCCATGTCCGAGATTGATGAAGACCGCCGGAAAGGCCAACGCGAGCAGCGCCCAGAGATNGCCGAGATCGGGTCGCGATTGNCGGATCGGTTGCAGGATGGCGCCGACAACACAGACATAAANTGCCATTGTCGCCGCCTGCCAGACAANNAGCGCGGCCGGATAGGGCAACAGAGCCAGCGGNACCGCGATGAAGAGAAGAAACGGTGGATAGAACCACGCGTAATATGGCGTCTTGGCGCCGAAGATCTCCTGCTGGCGGGCATAATGCGCAGCCATGTCGTAGACATTGAGCCCGTGTCCCTCAAGTGCCATCGATCCGGCCGCGTAAAAGCTCGAAAAATCGGTGCCGATCGGCTTGCCGTTAGGGTCGGTGAGGCTGTCCGACAGCGCGACCCAGCTGGCCGCCGCAACCGTGCAAATGCCAAGCAGGATGAGGCTATAGCTGCGCGCACGCGAGGCGGTCAGCCATTCGCCGGATCGCAGCCTTTGCCAGATATGAGTCATTTCGCCGCAGAATTTTATGAATATTGCGCGAATCTAGCGGGCGGCATTTAACGTTCCCTAAAGTTTGGCCGCGCCGGACCAACCTTCTTGCGATGCAGCGTGACGCGCTTTAGGGTGCGTCGAACCCAACAAAGAGTCGTGGATCAGTGTGGCGGTTCGGGAGTTCACCCGCTGCTGGCCAGCTCACGACGTTTGCAAGGAGATGATGATGCCGTTTCTGTCCGCTGCGCTCGACCGTGTGAAGCCGTCCGCGACCATCGCGGTAACGGATAAAGCACGCGAGCTCAAAGCGGCCGGCCGCAACGTCATCGGCCTTGGCGCCGGTGAGCCCGATTTCGACACGCCCGCCAACGTCAAGCTGGCGGCGATTCGCGCCATCGAGGCCGGCAAGACCAAATACACCGCGGTGGACGGCATTCCCGAACTGAAGCAGGCGATCATCGCCAAGTTTCAGCGCGAGAACGGTCTCACCTACCAGCCGAACCAGATCATTGTCGGAACCGGCGGCAAGCAGGTGCTCTACAACGCGCTGATGGCCACCATCAATCCGGGCGACGAGGTCATCATTCCCGCGCCTTATTGGGTGAGCTATCCGGAAATGGTGGCGCTGGCGGGCGGCGAACCGGTGCCGGTGGTGTGCACCGCGGAGCAGGGCTTCAAGCTGCAACCCGACGCGCTCGAGCAGGCGATCACGGCGAAGACCAAATGGATCATTCTTTGTTCGCCGTCGAATCCGACCGGCGCCGCCTATACCCGCGCCGAGCTGAAGGCGATCACCGACGTGCTGGTGAAGCATCCGAACGTCTGGGTCATGACCGACGATATGTACGAACATCTGGTCTATGACGATTTCGTGTTCACGACGCCTGCGCAGATTGAGCCGAAACTGTACGCCCGCACGCTGACGGTGAACGGCGTGTCGAAAGCCTATTGCATGACGGGCTGGCGCATCGGTTATGCCGGCGGCCCCGCCGAACTGATCAAGGCGATGGCGACGATCCAGTCGCAGTCGACCTCGAACCCGTCGTCGATCTCGCAATGGGCGTCGGTCGAAGCCCTCAACGGTCCGCAGGACTTTATCCCCGTGAACAACAAGATGTTCAAGGAGCGCCGCGATCTCGTGGTGTCGATGCTCAATCAGGCCCGGGGCATCGATTGTCCGCGGCCGCAAGGCGCGTTCTATGTCTACCCGTCCTGCGCCGGCACCATCGGCAAGACTTCGCCGTCGGGCAAGGTGATCGCCAACGACGAAGATTTCGTCACCGAGCTATTGGAAACCGAAGGCGTCGCAGTGGTGCAGGGTTCGGCGTTCGGGCTTGGCCCAGCGTTCCGGATTTCCTACGCAGCCAAGACTTCCGATCTTGAGGACGCCTGCAAACGCATCCAGCGATTTTGTGGCAATTTGAGATAGTCAAATCATTTCGCCGTCGAATCTTTGATGTTTTGACGACGGTTTTGGGAAGCGCCTTGTTTTGAACATGGCGCTTGCCTCCTGATCGCCGCGCAAACTCATTTCGTCGTGCGGAGATCAATCCATGCGATTCTCGACAATCAGTATCGCCGTCGCTGCGCTCATCGCGTCGATCGCAAGCGCCAACGCGCTGCCGCCGGTTCGCGCCGGCATCCTGCAATGTCAGGGCGGCCAGAATGTCGGCTTCGTCGTCGGCTCGGTGACCAGCCTCGAATGTGTATTCCAGAGCGAAGGCCGCCGCCCCGAACCCTACATCGCAACCGTCCGCCGCTACGGCCTGGATATCGGCTTCACCGACCAGACCAGATTCTCATGGGCGGTGAACGCGCCGACCGGCAGGATTGGACGCGGCGACCTCGCGGGTAATTACGGTGGCGTCGGCGCCAATGCAGCGGTCGGGGTCGGTGGCGGCGGCAATTTTCTTGTCGGCGGGCCGCAAAATTCCTACGCACTGCAGCCGCTCAGCGTGCAAGGCCAGACCGGGCTGAACGTCGCGGCCGGCGTCGCTGATCTCGAACTGCAGCCGCTCCGGTTTGCGCCTGGCGGACCTCGCCGGCACACCCCCCCGGCGTTACCGCCACGGTTGAAGAACGACGGATTTGACGAAAGAACGGATTTGACGACAGACAAAGAGGCCCGCGAAAGCGAGCCTCTTTTTTGTTGGCGCTACGCCTTATGTGTCTCGTTATTCCGGGATGATCCGAAGGACCAGACCTCGGATGTGCGATTGCACATCGGGCCATCCCGAGATTGCGGGTTCGCGCTTTCGCGTGCTCCCGAATGACATTCGAATTTAGAACAGCCGGTATCGAAGCACGGCAAATCTGGCGCGGCCGCCGCCATTGTGCCATACAGAAGGCAGCGCCAAGGCAGTGGCGCTGTCCCAATTCTCTGCTCGCATCACATCTTTTCAGTCGGAGACTTCTTCATGCGTCGCTCATTCATCCTTGCCGGTGTCGCCATTACCATCACCCTCCTGGTTGCATTCTTCGCCGGCGCCAATGCCCAGCCGATGCAGCGCGTGCAGGTCGGCGTCCTCGAATGCCGCGGCGGTTCAAGCGTCGGCTTCATCATCGGCTCGGTGACCAATCTCGGTTGCGTGCTGCGCGTCGAGGGCTTGCCGGAGGACCGCTATGTCGCGACCATCCGCAAGGTCGGGCTTGATCTCGGCATCACCCAGGAATCGGCGCTGGCCTGGGGCGTATACGCACCGGTCGCGCGGCTCGGGCCCGGCGATCTCTCGGGCAATTACGCAGGTGCGCAAGGCAGCGCGTCGATCGGCGTCGGCGTCGGCGGCAATGTGCTGGTAGGCGGCTCGGCGAATTCGATCGCGCTGCAGCCGCTCAGCGTGCAGGGGCAGGTTGGCCTCAGTGTCGCGGCCGGGCTGGAAAGCCTGGAGCTTCGGCCGGGGCGGTAGCAGCAGTGCTGAGTTGGTAAAAACCGATGTTGACAAGCGGATATCGTTTCCCATAAAAAGAATGATCGTTCTTTTTATGGGATGCCGAAATGCACGGTCAGGAAGTCAGCCGGACGGCCGAATTCATGGCGGTCTTTCGTGCGTCAGAACACGCGAAAGCGCCCACCTCGCGCGCATTTGCCGACCCCCTGGCGGCAGCACTGCTTCGCGGCGAGCTTCGGCTGGCTGCAAGGCTGTTCGGTCTGCGACCGGCGGCGGCGCTATTGAACGCCTACATCGATCGCCGCTGGCCTGGCGCTCGAACGTCGGGCATCGCGCGTACAAAGTTGATCGACGACTGGGTCGGGCAGGCGGCTTGCGAGATTGATCAGGTCGTGCTTCTCGGGGCCGGGTTCGATACGCGCGCGTGGCGTCTGAATGCACTCGCATCGGCTAGAATCTTTGAGGTGGACCATCCCAATACGGCCACGGTGAAGCAGGAGCGGTTGCGCTCGGCCCATGCCGATCTGAGAAAAGTGACATTCGTCAAAGTCGATTTCGAAACCGACGACTTCGATGGGTTGCTTCGGGCCGCTGGCTTCGATGTCACGCGTCCGGCAATCGTGGTTTGGGAGGGCGTCAGCCAATACCTTACCGGCGACGCGGTCTGCGGCGTGATGCGCTGGGTCGGCCGGCTCGCGCCCGGAAGCCGGTTTATTTTCACCTATATCCACGAAGGGGTGCTGAATGGCTCCGTCGCCTTCGTGGGCGCGGATAAAGCCATCGCCAAGGTGGATGGATCGGGCGAACCTTGGCGATTCGGCCTGCTGCCTGAGGAGTTGCCCGCGTTCCTGCGCGAGCGAGGACTTGCGCTGCTGAGCGATCTCGGCGCTGATGAATATCGCGCGAGAGTGATGGGAGCGGCGAGCCGTCACATTCAGGGCTACAGCTTCTATCATACCGTGCTCGCGGAAGTGCCGGGTGCCTAGGATAACGCCGGCGCGGGCCAGCGCCCAGCGCGAACGAATTCTGGATGCCGCGCTGACATGCTTTGCGCGGCAAGGATTTCACGCGGCCACAATGCAAGACATTGTTGCGGAATCGGGTCTCAGTCCCGGCGCCATCTACGGATACTTCAAGGGCAAGACCGATGTGGTGATGGCGATCGCCTCGGAGCGGCACGCCATGGAGCGACGCCGCATGGAACACGCGCTGGCCGCCGTGGACCTCGAGGCCAGTTTAGTTCGCCTGGTCGAAGGCTTCGTCCTTAGCTTGCGGGATCCGCTGGAAAAGAGATGGCGCCGGCTCGCGGTGCAGCTTTGGGCGGAGAGTCTGTCCAACCCGCGATTGAAACGGGAAGCATTGGGAGGCGTTACGCAGGCGATCGCGGTGCTTTCGCCGATGATTGGCAAGGCTCAGCGCGAGGGGCGATGGCCCCGGCATCTCAATCCGGAATCGGCGGCCCGTGTCATGATCGCAATTCTCCAGGGCATCTCCCTGCAATTGGCCTGGGACGACAACATCGACATCGCGAGTTTTGCCGCCGCCCTGCGGATTATGATCGACCCGCCGGCAGTTTGATCGCGTTAGCGGCCTGCTGGTGGCAGCCGCCCGGCAATTTCAAGCCGATTTGTTGATTTCAACTCGCACCGCAGCGACGTTTTTCCGGCTTGCAAAATCGCGACGGGAGGGGGAGCATCCACCCTGCCGACCCAATCAAGGGCCGAGCTCCAGATGAGGAGGCGGCAATGGGACAGGACGTCAGAAGTCCCCGCGGTCCACGGTGCATTGCACTGGTGGGCCCTTTCCAAAGCGGTAAAACCACACTTCTTGAAGCGATATTGGCGCGCACGGGCGCAATCCCCCGCGCCGGCAGCGTCGATGCGGGGACCTCCGTAGGCGACGCCAGCCCCGAGGCCCGCCGCCACAAAATGGGCGTCGGCCTCACGGCCGCCACAACAACTTTCATGGGCGACGGTTACACCTTTATCGATTGTCCCGGTTCGGTGGAATTCGCGCACGACATGCGCGCCGCCATCCCGGCGGTCGATGCCGCAGTGGTGGTATGCGAAGCCGACGAACGCAAGCTGCCGCAACTTCAGATTATCCTGCGCGAGCTCGAAGATTTGGGCATCCCGCGCTTTCTGTTTCTCAACAAGATCGACAGGGCCAACAAGCGCATCCGCGAGACGCTCGCGACATTGCAGCCGGCGTCGCGGATTCCGCTGGTGCTGCGGCAGATTCCGATCTGGAACGGCGATCTGATCGCGGGTTTCGTCGATCTGGCGCTGGAACGCGCCTTCGTCTACCGCGAGCACAAGGCCTCCGAAGTCGTGACCCTCGAAGGCGGCGATCTCGACCGCGAGAAGGAGGCCCGCTTTTCGATGCTGGAAAAGCTCGCCGATCATGACGACGCGCTGATGGAGCAATTGCTCGAGGACATTCCGCCGCCGCGCGACGCAGTGTTCGACGACCTCGCCCGCGAATTGCGCGAGGGGCTGATTTGTCCGGTGCTGCTCGGCTCCGCGATGCGCGAGAACGGCGTGCTGCGCCTGATGAAGGCACTGCGGCACGAATCGCCTGGCGTGGCGGAAACCGCAAAACGTCTCGGCGCCTCGTCACCCAAGGATGCGCTGGCCTATGTATTCAAGACCGTGCATTTGCAACACGGCGGCAAGCTGTCGCTGGCGCGCTTGCTGGCAGGTCGCCTCGATGATGGCACGACGCTGCAGTCGTCATCGGGCGAGACCGGCCGGGTGTCCGGAATATCAGCGGTGACCTGCGCCCATGATACCAAGCGACCGTTCGCCGAGGCCGGCGACACGGTCGCAGTTGGCAAGCTCGACAGCATCAAGACCGGCGACACGCTGTCGAGCGGCAAGACCGCTCCGTCTGCGTTGGTGAGCGTCGAGCCGTCGCCGGCGGTGCTGGCGATAGCGATCGCCGCGACGGACCGCAAGGACGACGTCAAACTCGGCCAGGCCTTGTTGCGGCTGAACGAGGAAGATCCCTCGCTGACGATGATCCAGAACCCCCGCACTCACGACATCGTGCTGTGGGGACAGGGCGAGATGCATTTGCGGGTCGCACTGGAGCGCCTGCGCGAGCGCTTCGGCGTCAATGTAAAATCGCAGCCGCCGGCGATCGGATATCAGGAGACTATCCGCAAATCGATCACCCAGCGCGGCCGGCACAAGAAACAATCCGGCGGCCACGGCCAGTTCGGCGACGTGGTGCTGGAGATCAAGCCGATGCCGCGCGGCGGCGGCTTCGAGTTTCACGAAAGGGTGGTCGGCGGTGCTGTGCCGCGGAATTATATCGGCGCAGTGGAAGAGGGCGTGGTCGATGGATTACTGCGCGGGCCGCTCGGCTTTCCCGTCATGGATGTGCAGGTGACGCTGACCGACGGCTCCTATCACAGCGTCGATTCCTCGGATCTGGCATTCCGCACCGCGGCGCGGATCGGCGTCAGCGAAGGGCTGCCGCAGTGCC
>JGI12053J15887_10000843_pt1 | contig 13367 bp, 17 predicted proteins | sample MedBloCAOM1_O3_FD_15887 | JGI IMG/M metagenome (IMG submission 15887)
TCGGGACGGCCGACGGCACCGACATCCAGAATGAATGTCATGCCATGCTGCGGATCGGCCGCCTTGGCCCGCGCGCCCATTCCCTCGCTGGCAGTGGTGACAAGCAACCGGTCGAAATTTCTGCCGACGAAGACCGGGCAGCTCGGCTGGCGCGCCGGCACCCGAATGGTACGAGCGCGCTCGCCTTCCGGCGTGTACGCATCGATGCACGAACCGCCCCAGCGCGCGTTCCAGATCAGCCCCTGCGCATCGACCACCGCGCCGTCGAGACCCCCCGCCCCGCCGCGATGGTCGTAGAGTGTCGCGGGATCTCCGATCGGCATGGCATTCGCAGGATCGATGGCGACGCGATGAAGAATGCCCTTGCTGGTATCGGTGAAATAGGCCGTTGCGCCATCCGGCGAAAAGCAGATGGCGTTCGGGATGGTAATGCCGGCATAGAGCCGAAGCAGTTCGCCGCGATGAAAGCGATAGATCGCGCCCGCGCCCTTCTCCGCCTTGCGGCCCATGGTCCCGATCCAGAGCGCGCCGCTGCAATGGACACGTCCATCATTTGAGCGCGTCGCCGCGTTGTCGGCCTCGAGCGGCGTGTGCAGCGTCAGGCGGCCATCCGCGACGTCGCGGACATAGAGGCCGTCTTCGGTCGCGAGCAACTGGCGTTGGTCGTCGATGAAGGCAAGCATGCTGGCCATGACGGGAAGCGCATGCGGGGTGACTGCGCCGGATGCAAGATCGGCCCGGAACAAGGTGCGCTCGAGAATGTCGAACCACCAGGCGGTGTCGGTGGCTGGATCATAGGTGCAGCCCTCGCCCAAAAGACAATGGTGCCCGGAAAGGATTGTGGTGGCGACTTCCTCCATGCGGTCTCCCTGGTTCGACCGCCCCCGTCAACTCGCGGAAAATCGATACCGCGAGGTGTGACGATAGGTCTGCCCGGGATCGAGCCGCGCCGACGGATAGTCTGGACGATTCGGCGTGTTGGGGTAGACCTGCGGTTCCAGGCACAGCGCGTCATACTGGCGGTGAACGCGGCCATATTTTCCGGTCACGGTCCCGTCGAGGAAATTGCCCGAATAGAACTGGACACCGGGCTGATTTGTCAGAACTTCGAGGACCCGGCCCGACTTCGGATCTTCCACGCGGGCAGCGAGACGGGGATCGCCGGTGCCGCCGCCGCGCAGGCAGAAATTGTGATCGTAGCCCTGGCGGATTTGAACCTGTTCAAAGGCATCGCGCAGGCGCACGCCGACGCGATGGGGGATGCGGAAATCGAAAGGCGCCCCGTCGACCCGGCTCGGCCCGCCCAATGGGATGCCGGCCGCGCTCACCGGCAGGTAAGTATCCGCAGCGATCGTGAGATGATGATCCAGAATGCCGCCGCCGCCAGCTTCGACGCCCGCAAGATTGAAGAAGCTGTGATTGGTCAGATTGACGATGGTCGGCTTGTCGGTCTCGGCCGAGAACGCCGCAGAAAGTTCCATGGCGCCGGAAATGCTGTAAGTGACGCTGGTCTGCAGCCTGCCGGGATAGCCTTCCTCACCGTCCGGGCTGTCGTAGGACAGCGTGACGAATGGCGCGGGCTTCTCNCCCANGGCCGTGATGGTCCAGTTCTTGCGGTCGAAACCCGCCAGACCGCCGTGAAGCGCGTTANNGCCGTCATTGGTCGGCAATTGAAAGCGATGGCCATCNAGCTCGAACGCACCGTTCGCGATACGGTTGGCATAACGACCGATCGTCGCGCCGAGGAAACGCCGAACCGCGACATAACCTTCAAGGTCATCGCGGCCCAGGACGACGTCGGCAAGATGGCCGGCGCGNTCCGGCGTGAAGATAGCCTGCAGCGCCGCGCCATACGTGATGATCCGCGCCTCGAAGCCGTTGTCGCCACGCAACTTCACCATTTCGNTGGCNGCGCCATCANGCAGATGTCCGAAACCCTCGCGCACGACNTTCGGCGTCNGCGNTTTCTTCATCCGCGCCATGCTCAATCCTCGATGAAGGGCTCGACGTCGCGGCGCCGGCCGAGCATGAAGGCGTCGGCAACATGGAGCAGCGGCGACAGATCGACATCGGATACCCGGCTGGTAATCAGTTCGACGAACCGCTGGTAGATGCCGCGATACTCGGCCTGNTGCTCGTNAACCAGCGTTCGGTCATCATGATCGAGACGGCTGCCGCCACGGGACAACGTCAGGCGCCCGGCATCGGTTTCAACGCGGATGTCCCAGGTTTGCGGGCCGGTCTGGCGCCAGTCGAACTCCGCCAAAATAGGCAGACCGGTGCCGTCGGAAAAAGCGAGATTGGCCGCGATCGGCGNGGCGCGATTGCCGGGGTAAGACAGTTCGGCCTCAGTGAGAAAAAAGGGCCGCGGCAGAATCCGGGTGAGAATGGCAAGCGCATTGATACCGGGATCGAAGACCCCGAAGCCGCCCGGNTCCCAGATCCAGGCCTGNCCCGGATGCCAGACTCTTACATCTTCCTTCCATTCGACGACGACCGATCTGATCTGGCGGCCGGCAAGGAAGGCTCGCGCCGCNTCAACCGCCGGCGCGAAACGGGAATGCCAGGTGGCGAACAGCGTGTGGCCGGTCTGCCGCGCCTCGGCGATCAGCGGCGTGAGTTCGCTGACCGTCGCACCCGGCGGCTTTTCCAGCAGCACGTGCTTGCCGGCCTTCAGCGCCGCAGCCGCCTGTGCCTGGCGCCCTTGCGGCGGCGTGCAGAGTGCGACGGCATCGATATCCGGCACACGATCAAGCAGTTCGTCGAGGGTCGCGAAATGCCTGATACCATTGATGGAGGCATTGCGGCTGACAGTGGCGGCGAGCTCGATGCCCGCAGTTTCTGCAATGGCGGAAATGTGCTGGTCTCTGGCAATCTTTCCGAGACCGACGATGGCAACGCGGATAACAGTCACGGCAGCTGGTCTCGGCTTTTAAAGGGATCGACGCGACGGGACTAACGAAACTAACGAAAACGGCCCAGGCACTCTAGCGAAACGACATCGACAAAGCGACGCAAACCGATCTAATCGGCAGGCGAAATACAAGAATCATTGCCGGATTGATAGGCATTAGTTTTTTGCGATAAGCTTGCAGACGAGGTTTGCGCGATTTACGCACCGCGGCAAGGCTCATGAGAGGGAGCATCATGCCGCCGCCGCGGGGGTGCCAGACCCGGCAAGAAAGAGTTCTGGTTTCAATGCGGGAAATACTATGCCCGCACCGTAGAGGACGCCTCGGACCGCCGGGCAGACTGGCTTTCGGACTCCTGGACCGTCCACGTTCTCAATTCATTTCCGGTACGACGTTTCGCCAGCCGCAATATCCTGCGCTGACGCCGCCGATATCGACACCCGAAACGTCATTGCGGCGATGCGGCAATCATGGGGCATCATTTTCTTTTATGTACTCGTCCGATACCTGTCCAAACCGGCGCAGCACGTGCGTGTAGTTGAATTTGGCCTTTTCGAAATCGCTGGTGCGGCTGAAGGCGACGGCACCGGCATGCCCCAGAATTTTCCACAGCCCCTGCGCCGTTTGTATAGCGACCGCCGGACTTGCGCAGTCAACGGCTTCACCAGCGACAAGGCCGCCATCGCTGAGATCAAAAGCCAGTGCCACGAAATGAGTGATTTCGGCCATGAATGCCCCGCTTGGTGGCCCTCGCCTGATGGTCAACCTTGTAGCCGGTGACCGAACCCATTGCGTTGCTGTCGATGAATAGCGTACGTCATTTGATGCCGAGGGAGTATCGAATGTACGTGGTTTTGAGGCAAATTCGGGTTTTGGTTGTTGCCGCAGCCGGGCTGAGCGGATCGCTCGCGATGGCCGCCGACGCGAACCATGGCTCCGACCTCGCCAAGCGCTGGTGCGCCCACCTGTCACGTGGTCAATAGCGAGCAGAAACAGGCCAGTACCGACACGCCCCCCCGTTTGCCGTAATCGCGCGCAAGTCGGATTTCACGCCGGAAAAGATCGCCTTCTTCCTGCTCGACCCGCACCCGAAGATGCCGAGTTTCCCGTTGGGCCGGAGCGAGGCGGCCGATCTCGCCGCCTATATCGGCTCGCTGCGCAAATAGAACGCGCGACGCGAGGACAAGCCTAAAAAGGCGTGCTGCCGGGCTGCTTGGCTTATTTGCCCCATCGCAATACCAGGGGACCGAGACGGCTGGCGATTTCGATCAACCCCGCTCGAACCGCCGGGTGCAGTGGCTGGAGGGGAAGCCGGACGGTTTCGTGCTTGATGACTCCACCATCCTTCATCAGCGCCTTGCACGCGATGAGGCCGCACTGGCGATTCTCGTAATTGATCAGGGGCAGCCACCGCTCATAGGCCGTGGCGGCTTCGTCGCGGCGGCCGGCGAAATACGGATCGGTGATCTGGCGAATGCCGTCGGGATAGCCGCCGCCGGTCATCGCCCCCGTTGCCCCGGCATCGAGGTCGGCCATCAATGTAATCGCCTCCTCGCCGTCCCAAGGCCCTTCGATCGCCTCACCGCCAAGTGCAATCAACTCGCGTAGCTTGGCGGCGGCCTGGGGCACCTCGATCTTGAAGTAGCTGATGTTCGCAAGCTCNCGCGCCATGCCGGCGAGGAAGGCCGCCGACATCGGCGTGCCGGCCACCGGCGCGTCCTGGATCATGATGGGTATCGAGATGGCGTCCGAAACGGTGCGGTAGAACTCTTGGATCGCGGATTCCCGGACCCGGACAGTCGCACCGTGATAGGGCGGCATCACCATCACCATGGCCGCGCCGGCCTGCTGCGCTCGCCGAGAGCGTTCGGCGCAGATGTGGGAGGCGAAATGCGTGGTGGTGACGATCACCGGCACGCGGCCCGCGACATGGTTCAACACCGTGTCGAGTATCAGGTCGCGCTCAGCGTCGGTCAGCACGAACTGCTCGGAGAAGTTGGCGAGGATGCAGAGCCCGTGCGAGCCGGCGTCGATCATGAAGTCGACGGCGCGCTTCTGCCCTTCGAGATCGAGCCGGCCGTCGGCGTCGAACACCGTCGGCACCACCGGAAACACACCCTTATAGGGCCGCCGAACACTGGAGTTTCCCATGACCATCCCCTGATTTCGTTCGGGCTCTCGGCCCCACGACAATTGCGCCCTGCCCCAGCCTCCAGCCAGCCGCGCACCGTGCCGGCACAGGCGGCCGAGAATAACATTTTCCATCGCCGCGGAAGCCGCTTCCGTATCGCGGCTGGCGATTATGACAACCATAACTGAAATGAGGATCGTCGGGCAGCCGGCTTTATCGAACGTCTCGGCATCGCCAACCAATCGCCGACGCGCCCCGGGGGATCGCGCTTGATGAACCCGTCCGAACAAAACCGAACTGCCACTTTCCTGGTGCACGGCGTGCAGCTCGAACGGAACAGTTCGCGGTCCAAATGCAAATCCCCGCCGGTTTTGGCCGACAGGGATCAGCAGAAAAGTTGACAGACGGCGAGTGGTAACACCCGGTGGCCCGTCAAGGACCTGCGCTAGTATTGAAGTCTACGGCGTAAATCCACGCAAGACCATTTTGTAGGCAAGGACCTTCATTCGCGTACATCTAAGGTATCATTGCGTACATCTAAGGTAACGCCGGTCGATGCGTTCGATCACTGATGGAATACGCGGATCATCCCTAGAACTTGCTTTTCGACGCATCCTTCGCAGCCGACATGACTTCGCCGGTGATCTGTCTCATATGCTCTCCGGCATTGGTAAACTGGCTCTTCAAGAATTCCGATTGAATTTGCATGGCTTCCTGAAGATTGGTGGCGTGAACCAGCTTTCGCGCGTGATCGAACGCTGCCTTCATGTTCTGTTCGGTGAACGACAGCGCCTGCCTGGACATCTCCGTTCCGGGGCTTGGAACCGATGCCATCGACTTGCCCGCAGCATCGAAAAACATCCCGAAGGCCTTTTCCGCCTGGTCGATGGTTTTTTCGGCCATCTCGCGCAATTCGGCAGGGACTTCCAGTTTCGGTTCAATCATGCCGTCATCCTCCGATTTAGACGGAGCGTTATCACATTTTTCGGAACGGCGTCAGTGTTTGCCTCGACCGGCTTTGGAAATATCGGTCTTTTTGGCGGCTTCAACGCTCGTGGTCGGGACGGCCGGGGATACGGCCAGAGCCTTGATCAAGGTCAATGCACCGTATCCGGCTTGTGCTTTGCTGAACAAACGTAAGGTGGGGCGCGGCTGATCGAATTCGGAGCGCACTTCCCTGGACGCTGGGTCGCGGATGCTCTTGAGTTTACGCTCTCTCTGGAGCATCTGTTTCCCGTTTCCAGCGCGGCGGCCGTGCATGCGGACAAACTTGCCATCTCCTTTGGCAAGATCGGGTAGCAATATCTCGAACCGGCACAGCAATGCGCTGGCCTCTCGCTCGGATTAGCGGCCCTGCCCCGATCGCAAAAATACCCACGCAAACAAAAGCCCGCTATCGCAGGACCCGTTCCGGCTTCACGTCCACAACATTGGCATTCCTGAATTTTAGATAGGCGCTGATGGCCCGATTGGAAAGAACCAGCCGGCTTCGCTGACCTTGCCTGATCATCAATTCAATGGCGTCGCCGAGATATCTGCTGGCGAGCCAATTATCATCAATCTCGCCGGTCCGCTCGAGATAGTCCCAGGCGATTTGCAGCGATTCTTCCATAAGGCTTGCGAGCGAAATCATTGCTTACTCGGATGGTCGTCGAACCACTTCACGTGGTGGATGGAAAACAGTTCTTAACGCGCTCCGTTCCGCTCAGATCATTTCTCATCGGATCGAAGCTGCATTTCAAGCAAGGCCATCGTCTGCAATGTCCTGGGATTATTTTCACCCTGCTTCGCGCTCCGAAGGATACTCTCGGCAATGTGTTGCACCCGCGTCGAACTCACCGGATGCGGCAGCGTGGCTACCGCTCCCGCCAGCGCTTCATCCATCGCCGCGATCAGATCGGGAGAGAACGAGGCATTCGAAAAATCTTTCATCCGCTGCGTCCGGTTCGCGGGTCGTGGGGTGCGTGTGTTGATACAACCTGCTGGCCGACCGCATGTTCCCAACCTGCGTCGGATCGCGGAACAAATCATGCGCGGCGACCATTATACCGCGTCGTTAGGAGATGCCAACCGATGCGCCGCGCCAAGCCTCGGCCCATCCGCAACAAGATCGATCTGGCTGACCCCGCTCAGATCCGCGCCTGGACCAGGCGGCTGGGCATGGCCGATGATCTTCAGCGCGTCGCAGGGAAAGTCGGCAATTCAATCGCCGCCGTCAGCAAGGAGATCGACTTGCGGAAAGCACCCGCGCCTAGGCCGTCCTCGCCGGTTCAAATTCACCCTGCCTCTCTTCTCTTCCCGCGGTTGCAGCCGTGGTGACCGAGGTTCAACTGACGGCATCGGGCAGCTAGAGCGGGATGAGATTAGGTTGGGACCATGACGACGGCGCATTTTTCTTCTCGCGCCCGGACGCAGCGCAGCAGGAGTGCCGCGAGCCGGGGTTCACTCTACTTTGCATGGGGTTGTTTTCGCGATTTTTTGTCCAGGCCCTGCCGTGCACCGCCGAAGCGACGCTATGCCGGGTCCGGGACACGAGATCGTTAGTGCCTCGCGCTTACGCGACGAATCGATCCAGTTCCAACACATCATGCTCTAGACAGGCGGCAGGACGTGGATCGCCAACACCGGGACTTTTCGGGACTTAGGCGACACGCCAAGGTGCACAGTTTCCGCATCATCACCGCTGCCCTGGCGTGGGTTTTCATCGGAGTTGCGTTTTACTACCGGCCCGACTGGATCAAATGGGGTCTCCGAACTGCGACGCATGGCAATCGAAATCGTCCTTCGAGAACTCGGCGGGTTCATCTGGATTCAAATCACAGTCCTGATCATATTCATTCGTGTGGTCTTTTCGACTATCGCGACGGGGTGGCGGTACCGGAGAGAATGACGCTTGAAGGCGCTCCCAAACGGAACCCCAGCCCGGTTTGGAGGTTGTTACGCTATGAAACGCGACCCGTTTGAGTCTGCCATTGATGAAATCCTGGCCAGTGCCGATGGCGATGTGCGGCGCGCGTTGCGTGCGGTGCTCGTTGAAAACATCGCGCTGGAATCAGAACTCCGAAGTCTGTATGCGGCGTCGGAGCACGGCAGGCTGACCGACACAAAGAACTCCCTGCATTAGCGGGCGATAACCACCCCGCTTCGAAAAGCAACATATCCCCAACCGATATGGCCGCCGCTGAACATCCGATGTTGGAACCATCGGCCGAACGTGCTGTTGGATTCAAGCAGCATGGCGGGCGGCGGCCATTGGACCGGAATTATGATGGCCGCTTACGCGGTCAGTCTCGTGTTCGTCGAACGTCTCTTCAAGGTGGTCAGTCCAAGCTGATGACCATGAACTGGTTCGCCAATATGCGGACGTGGTTCACCGCCATGCGCGATGCCACATGGCGCCGGCTCCGGACACTGACCGCAAAACGGCTTCAGCCTTCCCCGCGTTGAACCGCATTTCAATCTGGCGTTTGCCGGGGGCCGATGCGCGGCAACCCCGTAGTCAAACAATGGACGTGATTTCCGCTTCGTCTTTTCCTGCCCTGATAACGTCACCGACGGCTCTCCCGAGCATCGCCCTTGCAAGAGGTGAGACGTGCGAAATTGATCCTTTGGCGGGATCGCCTTCGTCCTCCCCAACAATTCGGAAGGTCTGCTCACGCCCATCATCGCGCACGATCGTGACCGTGGCGCCGAACCGGACTTCTGAAGTGTCGCCCGAAGCAGGAACGAGTTGCGCGCTCGCACGCCGCGCACTCCAGTATCTGACCTCGCGTGCCGCGGCGCCGATCGATGCCCGGTCGGACGAAGCCTGGGCAGCGGCGTGTGCTACGCGTGCTTCGGCAAGAGCGGTGTCGATCTGGGCCATGCCCCGATCCGTGACGATGTTTGGATGCTCGGACACCGGCCGATCAGCCAAGTGCTCGACGGTGTCGACGTCCTGTTCCTTTACGAAAGCCCTGCTCATGTTGGTGCCAACCTCGCCGGATATCACGAAGGCTCAATCTCCGGCCATCCCTTCCATCGCGTCAATTGAAATTCGCAAGTGCAAGGCTACGCTTTCTCGCCCGGTGGGTCGCCACCCCGGTCCTGCCGGCTCACTTGCTGCGCGCGCGCTTTGTCGCGCGGCTGTTCCTGTCCGCGCTCGTCGCGCACGATGCCTTGATCATTGCCTCCGGCTGGATGCGGTTCGGGTTTAGGCATGCCCTTCTGGCCGCCATGTTTGCCGCCCTGATCCTGCGCACCTTCCAGATCGTTTTCTTTCGGCATCGCGATCAAATCCTGTTTTCGCATTTTCGCACTCATCCAGCGACAATCAATGCGATTCCGCGCCCCCCCGGTTCCACCGGCGGAAGACAAAGAAGACCCGCCTCGCGAACCGCGCAAGGCGGGGTCAGTTGGAGGAAGTCTCGGGAGTGGAAACTTCCATTTGATAAGCCTGTGATCGCGGCAGCGTTCCCTGACGCTGCAAATTTAGAGCGTCAGAGTCGGGTACCGAACCCTGCCGTTCCGAAAAGCCAGCCCTGGTCGGAAACCCAAATCCGCGTCGTCGGTTTTTCAGTCCCGACGGATTGGATGCGGCGTCCGACTCGAAGCTGGCTAAATCTCTTTCGCGAACCGTCGATCGCGTCATTCTTCGCAACGGGTTGCAATCGCCCTCGCGCTGCCCTTGAGCGGCCCAACTGCGGCACCGCCATCGCCGACAAATCGCCTCAATGCTGATTGATCACATTGTGGGCTCTCCTGACCAAATCTCAGAGCTGCACAGGCAGCGTGTTTCACATTTTGGTGTCCCATGTGGACCTCCCGGTCTTCACGGGCACTGGAATAAATGACCCGCATCGATGTTTCCCATAACTGAATCGGCAGGAGAGATCTCGCGATGCCCACGGCTGCACTGGTCTCCCTGGCGACATCGGTCCCTCCCCACGTATTTTTGCAGAAGGATGTTCTGGCCGCGACTTGGGACTCTCTCCGGGACCGCTTGCCCGAATTCGAAAGATACGCGAGTATTTTTTCCAATACCGGAATTATCAAACGTCACGCCGTGAAGCCGTTCGACTGGTATCTCGAACCGCGAGGCTGGCCGGAACGGACCGAGGCGTTTCTCGAAGGCGCCGAGGCGCTGTTCGTCGATGTCGCGCAGAAAGCGCTGGCAAGCGCGCATCTCGCTGGCAGCGATATCGACACCGTCGTGACCGTCTGCTCGACCGGAATCGCAACGCCAAGCCTCGAAGCCCGTGTTGCTCGCGTGATGGGCTTCCGGTCCGACATCACCCGCGTACCAGTATTTGGCCTCGGCTGCGCCGGCGGCGTGTCGGGTTTGTCGATCGCGTCGCGCCTCGCACAAGCGCGACCGGGCACCAACGTACTGTTGGTGACGATCGAGCTCTGCACGCTCGCACTCCGCCACGACGAACTCACCAAGGCCAACATTGTTGCCATCAGCCTGTTCGGCGACGGCGCAGCGGCGGTGATATTGCGCGCCGGCGATGGCGGTGCGACGGGGATCGAGAATTCCGGCGAGCACCTTTGGCCCGACACCCTCGGCATCATGGGTTGGAGTGTCGATCCGGAAGGCTTCGGTGTCATCTTCCGCCGTACCATCCCCGATTTCGTCACCGCGCATCTCAACCCCGCCGTGACACAGATTCTGGCAGCCATGCAGCTGTCGATGGCGGACATCGACCGGTTCATCTGCCATCCCGGCGGCAGCAAGGTCGTCAGCGCTCTGGAGACGGCATTTTCACTCAATCAAGGGACGCTCGACCACGAACGGCAGGTTCTCGCCGACTACGGCAATATGTCGGCGCCCACGGTGTTGTTCGTACTCGAACGCGCGCGCGCCAAGGGACTGCCGGACAGGTCGCTGTTGACAGCGCTCGGACCCGGCTTCACCGCAAGCTGCGTCACGCTGCGGCACGCCGCGTGACATCGGCTGAATTCATTCTCGGGTTGGTCACGCTGCAGCGCGCCGGAGAACTTGTCCTCTCGCGCTACAACACTCACAGACTGCTGGCCCGCGGCGCCGTCGAGATAGCGCCCCGGCATTACCTGCTGATCGTGGCGGTGCACGCAGCATGGCTGATATCGCTGTGGGTATTTGGGCACGATCAGCCGGTGAATCGCGTCGCCTTGCTCGTCTATCTCATCTTGCAGGGTTTCCGTTTCTGGGTGATGCGGACACTCGGCTCGCGATGGACGACGCGGATCATTGTTTTGCCGGAGCAACCGCTGGTGTCGGCTGGACCATATCGATTTCTGTCGCATCCCAACTACGCCGTGGTTGCCGCCGAGATCGCCGTGCTGCCATTGGTGCTGGGCCTGCCGCTGCTGGCCGCCTTCTTCACGATTCTCAACGCCGCGGTGCTCGCGATCCGCATACGATCCGAAAACCGCGCCCTCGCCGCCGCCCGTGAGACAATCGTGCGTGGCGCATAATGACTGACCGGGTTGCCGAGCCGGGTGCTGCCACGTGGCTTGGTTTCGTCCTGATGTGCGTCGGCATGTTCATGGCGATCCTCGACATTCAGGTCGTCGCGACTTCGCTGCCCGCGATCCAGGATGCNCTGGCGATATCGCGGGATGCGATGAGCTGGATTCAAACGGCGTATCTGATCGCCGAGATCATCGCCATTCCGCTGACCGGGTGGTTTATGCGCGTGCTGACGTTGCGGTGGCTGTTCGTCATTGCGATCGGTGTATTTACCCTCGCTTCCATCGGCTGTGCGTTCAGCGGCAGTTTTCCGACGCTTGTCAGCTTCCGCGTGCTTCAGGGTTTCGCCGGCGGCGCGCTGATTCCGGCGGTGTTTTCCGCAGTGTTCCTGCTGTTTCCGATCCGTTTGCACCCGATTGCCACCACGATGGCCGGCATCATGGCCGTGCTGGCACCCACGGTCGGACCGGTCGTCGGTGGCTGGATCACCGAGACCTATTCCTGGCATTGGCTGTTCCTGATCAACGTCGCTCCCGGTGTCGTTGCGGCATCCGCCACGCCATTCCTGCTGCCGAATGACAGACCTCGTTTCGCAAATCTGCCTACGCTCGACGGATATTCTCTCACGCTGATGGCCATCTCGCTTGCGAGCCTGGAGATCGCTCTGAAGCAAGCGCCGCACGATGGCTGGCTTTCTCCACTCTGCGCACTGCTGTTCGCGCTGAGTGCTGCCGCGGCAACCGCCTTTGTCGTCCGAACGCTCAAGGCGACGTATCCGGTGGTCGAACTGTCGACCTTGAAGAACCGTTCCTTTGCGATCGGTTGCGCGTTGAGTTTCTGCCTTGGGGTTGGATTGTTCGGCTCGGTCTATCTGATGCCGGTCTTCCTCGCCTACGTTCGACGTCATGACGCATTCGAGATCGGCACCATCATGCTTGTCACCGGCGTCTCGCAGCTCGTGGCCGCGCCGATTGCAGGCAGCCTGGAAAGCCGGCTTGATCCTCGCTGGCTGTCGGCGGCGGGGTTCGGCCTGTTCACGCTTGGCCTGGGTTGCAGTGCGTTCCAGAGCCGCGTCGCCGATTTCGACGAGATGTTCTGGCCGCAAGTCTTGCGCGGTGTCGCGATCATGTTCTGCCTGCTGCCGCCGACCCGGCTGGCGCTGGGAGCGCTGACCGAAGCACAGGTGCCCGATGCCAGCGGCCTGTTCAATCTGATGCGAAACCTTGGAGGCGCGATCGGCATCGCGCTGATCGATACCATCCTCTATGGACGCACGGGGGGACACGCCGAAGCCTTGCGCGACCGGCTGATCGCCGGCGATATCACGGCGGCACGGGCGATCGGGCTTGATCTGGAGTTGTTCACGCACCGGCCCCCTGATGTATCGGACGCAACCGTCGAGGCCTATCTTCGCCCCATGGTCGAGAAGGCGGCGTTTGCGCTCAGTACCAACGAAGCCTGGACGCTGCTGGCCTGCGCCGCGCTGCTCGGACTGCTGCTCGTTCCGTTCGCGGGCCCGCCACCGCAAAGCACGGACGTGGACACACACGAACACTGATAGCGCACCTGACCGGAATCGCGCCCACGCAAAGCGTGTTTTACCGTTTGCCAACTACATTTCGGTGCGGCATTTTCAAGAGGACCATCGCCGGTCTTTAGCTGCCGGTTACAGCCACGGAAGTCCGGACGCTATCAATCTGGACACGACAGGGAGGTTCGTCAAGGCGGGGCCTATCGGTACTGTCCGCGCGTGCCTTGATCGATCAGCGCTGACGCTATTTTGGCGCAGAATCCCTCGACAAGAGCGCGATCGCTTCCTGCACCGTCGTCATGAATTGGGCGGGGAAGATGATGGTGGAATTCTTCTCGACCGCGATTTCCGCCATGGTCT
>JGI12053J15887_10000844_pt1 | contig 13366 bp, 13 predicted proteins | sample MedBloCAOM1_O3_FD_15887 | JGI IMG/M metagenome (IMG submission 15887)
GCCGTAGGCAATTGCATCGACCGCGCTGGCAAGCACCGACGAACCCAGCTCCCGCACGGCTGGCACGGCGGCGACAATGGCGCGCGCTGGTGGACGGTCGTCACTTCGCAGCTCGATCACGAGCGCCTCGGTGGCCAGGACCCCAAAGCCGGCTCCCGTGACCAGCGTGACGCCCTTGCGCCGGGCCTCGCCGTCCAGTTCGAGCAACTCCCGCACCGGTTCGAGTTCGTTCGCCTGGTCCACGTAGTGCACTCCGGCCGCAAGGCTGGACCGGGCAAGAGGCAGGCTAGTCGCGCTGTACGGACCGACTGCGTTCACCACGACGCCCGGCTTCTCGACGTGAAGCAGCCTGACCAACTCGGGTAGACCGGAGACCACGCGCGTACGTGCGGACCCACCCACGGATAGCGATACAGCCGCGAGCTTGTTCTGATCGCGCCCAACGAGAACGACATCGGCACCGCGGTCGACCAGTTCGCGGGCGACCCCGCGTCCACTCAGGCCAGTCGCGCCGAAGACCCAGATAGTTTTCATACCTATTAACGATACACTCTGCATCGTTAATAGGTCAAACCGTAAGGTGCTGAGCGCATATGCCAGGTCTTCGAGGTCGCCCGCGCGACAACGCATTGGACACAGCGATCACCGACGCCACGGCGTCGGTGCTGCTGTCAGACGGCTACGCAGCCGTCAACATCGATCGCGTCGCCAAGCTCGCCGGCACCACTCGTGCGGCGATCTACCGGCGGGCGAAGACACGAGGCGAACTCGTGGTCGCGCTGCTGGTCAGCCGATTCGGATCAAACCCTGCCCCGAACAGTGGGCAGCTGCGCCGAGACCTACTGCTATTGCAGCAGCTGCAACGCGAATTCTTCGCCCACCCAGTGATCACGGCCGGGTTGGCGGGTTTACTCAGCGACTTCATCACTGACGACAATCTCGGCACCGTGTTCTACGAGCGATTCATGGCCCCCCGCCGGCGTTCGGTCGAGGCGATGCTGGCCCGCGCCGTCGACCGAGGTGAGATTGCACCGGTCGAGCATCCGGATATCGTTTCGGACCTGCTGACGGGCCCGCTGCTGCTGCGTGCCGTGCTGCCTACCGTCGGTCCGATCGACGACACGCTCCTGACGGCGACCGTCGAGGCCGCGCTGAATGCGTGTGCGGCCGCTCGCTGACCGCAGGAGCGATCGTGCGGTCCGGTCGCGTGCGTATTCGCCGACAAGGGTTGGCATCCAACGGTTTTCACCTACCGCTAATTTCCGGCGCAGAGCGCGGCCTAGGTTTTCGTGAACTCCTCGCCGGTATCGGGATTGACGGCTGTCTCACCCGCAGGCAGGTTCGACAGGTCCTGGGAGATGACGGTCGGCATGTCGGCCGAATCCGGAAGGCCGAAATGCGGCGTTGCCGCCGTGACCGGTTCGAGCAGCAGGTCATGGCTGCGGCGGGGCAGCGTGAGGCCGCGGAAGAACCCTGGCGCGGCGAACCGCCAGACCACCATCGCGATCACGCCAAGCACGAGCGCACCGATCCCCACAACGGCGACCGCACCGAACCCGAAGATCGTGACGTTGTTGCCGTTGTTGTCCGTCAACCAGCCCGGCTTGCCGTATTGGAGCAGGCCGTAGATGAACACGACGAGCAGCACGACGCCACCCAGCAGGGGAACGACGCCGCGCATCACGAAATCGCGGGTCGAGCCCGTCAGCGTCTTGCGATAGAACCAGACACAGGCGAAACCGGTCAGCCCGTAATAGAACGCGATCATCAACCCGACCGAGCCGATCAGCGCCGTCAGCAGGTTCGTGCTGATCACCGTGAACAGCACATAGAAGGCGGCTGACACCACACCCATCAAAACGGTGGACACCGACGGTGTGAGGTAGCGGCGGTGGATCCTGGCGAACGAGTCGGGCAGCGCCTTGTACACGCCCATCGACAGCGTGGTGCGCGCGGTCGGCAGGATCGTCGTCTGTGTCGACGCAGAGGCGGAGGTCAGGATCGACGCGGACAGCAACAGCAGGCCGACGTGGCCCAAGAAGCTGTCGCCGAAAAGATCCGGCCCGATCGCGGCGAACACGTCCGCGGAGTTGTTCGAGTTGCCAAGGCCGATGCCGTCGGTCCCAACGCCGGCGAATGCGACGGCGGCCACCGTCACAAGGGCGTAGGTGGCCAGCAGCAGGAAAGTGGAGATGACCGCTGCGCGCCCTGGGGTGCGGCCGGGGTCGTCGGACTCCTCGTTGCACGCGACGGCGGTGTCCCAGCCCCAGTAGATGAAGATGGTGGTGAGGATCGCCGGAGCGATGACGGTCCCGAAATCCAGGCCGCCGGGCCAGAACCAGGACAGCTGCGGCAACAGCGAATATTGCTCGGCACTGTGGGTGTAGACCTTGATCAGCGCCACCATCGACAACACGATCAGCACCACGATCTCGATGGACAGCAGCACGTACTGGAGTCGCGCGGACACCTCGATGCCGCGGTAACAGATGTAGGTCATCACCGCGATCCAGATGACGCCGGCCACCGTTGACCAGAAGGTGCTGTTGGCCAGGCCCGCCACCGAATGCCAGCCGAGGTCGCCGACGAACGTGAACGAGTAGGCACCGGCGATCTGGGCCAGGTTCGCCATCACGATGACGTCGGCCGCGATGATGCCCCAGCCGCCGAGCCAGCCGACGAACGGCCCGAACGCCCGCGACGCCCAGGTAAAGGTTGTGCCGCAGTCGGGTTCGGCCTTGTTCAACTCCTGATAGGCGACCGCGATGAGGTACATCGGGATGAATGCGATCAGCACAATGGCAGGCGCCTTGACACCGGAGAGCAGCGCGCCACCGCTGGCGACGATGAGGCCGAGCGTCGCGGCCAGGCTGTAGGCCGGGGCGGTGGATGCCATGCCGACCACGACGCTGGACATCAGGCCAAGGGCGCCGCCCTTGAGCCCCTTGCTTTCGACAGTTCCCACAGTGCCGCCGCCGGGCTGCGGCGCGATCTCGCCCTTGCTCATGGCATCTCCCTTAGTGGCCAACACTCGGCTGAGACGATACGGTTTCGGTCGTCCGTCTGCGCATCAACAACGAAACTCTTTCCGTTCTGGCGATCTCGCGGCGAAAACCGTGGAAGCAGCCGACGAACTAAGCTGAACGCGTGGCCACGACGGCATTTGTCGACGAGTTCGAGGCGCTGCGACCGCAGCTGATGGCGGTGGCGTACCGGCTGACCGGCACTGTCGCCGACGCAGAGGACATCGTCCAGGACGCCTGGCTGCGTTGGAGTTCCGCGGAGCCCGAATCCATCATCGATTTGCGGGCGTGGCTGACGACCGTGGTCAGCAGGTTGGGCCTCGACCGGTTGCGTTCGGCCGCACACCGGCGCGAAACCTATGTTGGCGAATGGCTGCCCGAACCGGTGGTGACGGGTTTCGACGGCGACGACCCGCTCGCCGCGGTGGTCGCCGGTGAGGACGCCCGGTTCGCCGCGATGGTGGTGCTTGAGCGGCTCAACCCCGATCAGCGGGTGGCGTTCGTGCTACACGACGGCTTCGCGGTGCCGTTCGGTGAGATCGCCGAGGTGCTCGGCATCAGCGAAGCCTCCGCGCGCCAGTTGGCCTCCCGTGCGCGACGGGCGGTCGCGTCCGCGCCGCCGTCGGTGGCCGACGAGACGCACAATGAGGCGGCCGGCGCGCTGATGGCGGCGCTGGCCGCAGGGGAGATGGATGCCGTTGTGCGCCTTTTGCATCCGGACGTGACGTTCACCGGCGACTCGAATCGCAGAGCGCCGACTGCCGCGCGCGTCATCCACGGCCCGGACAAGGTGGCGCGATTCCTCTTCGGTCTTGCCCGTCGCTACGGTCCGGAGTGGCTGTCGACGAATCAGCTGGCGATGGTCAACGGCCAGCTCGGCAGCTACACCCGCGGGGCCGCAGCCCGAGACAGCTATCCGGCGATGACGCCGCGGGTGACGGCGATGACGGTGCGCGACGGAAAGGTCTGCGCCATATGGGATATCGCGAACCCGGACAAGTTCAGTGGCTCGCCGCTTGCGGATCCTCCGTAGTTGCTGGCTCTCCCCCCGCGGGAGGTGCCCCCACGCGCGAGCGCTCGTCGGTCAGCCACGGCACCCGGCACGCATCACCGGAATTGAAGCCCTGCTCGGTGATGCCGAGCGCCGAGTACATGCGGGCCCGCATGTTTTCCACGCCGATCTGGTAGGTCAGCTCGATCACACCGTCATCGCCGAAGCGGCGGCGCAGATCGGCCACCTGTTCGTCGGTGACGGTATGCGGGTCGGTCGTCATCGCGTCGGCGTAGGCGATCGCGGCGCGTTCGTCGTCGGTGTAGCTCGGCGACGTCGCGTAGTTGTCGATGTCCTTCAGCCGCTCGACATCCAGGCCCTCCAACCGAATCAGCATCGAGCCGAAGTCGACGCACCAGGAGCATCCGATCGTCCTTGCGGTCCAGAACACGGCCAGCTCGCGAACGTTGGCGGGCAGCTTCTTCGAGCCAGACTGCAGCAGGGTCTCGTGCACGGCGTTGGCCACCATCAGCCGTGGATGGTGGGCCGCCACCGCGAACGGCTCCGGCACCTCGCCGAAGCGGCGCTTGGCGACGCGGTAGAAGATCTTCGTCAACAGAGAGGCCTGCTGCGGGGATACGGGATCGATGCGCGTTTTCTGAGTCATACCCGGTAGACGAGACAGCCCGTCAATGTGTGACAGCCCCGATAGCCCCGGTCGACACCGAGCTTGTGCTCGAGATCTGTGCCTGCGATTTCTCGCACACAAGCTCGGTCTCGCCGAGTGGATCCCTAGCGCGCGAACATCAGCGCGCGCTTGACCTCCTGGATGGCCTGGGTCACCTGGATGCCACGCGGGCAGGATTCGGTGCAGTTGAACGTGGTGCGGCAGCGCCATACGCCGTCGACCTCGTTGAGGATGTCCAGTCGCTCGGCGGCAGCCTCGTCGCGGCTATCGAAGATGAACCGGTGCGCATTGACGATCGCGGCCGGCCCGAAGTAGCTGCCCTCGCTCCAGTACACCGGGCAGCTCGTCGTGCAGCACGCGCACAGGATGCACTTGGTCGTGTCGTCGTAGCGGGCCCGGTCGGTCTGGCTCTGAATGCGTTCCCGCGTTGGCGGATTGCCGCTGGTGATCAGGTACGGCTTGATCGCACGGTAGGCGTCGAAGAACGGCTCCATGTCGACCACGAGGTCCTTTTCCACCGGCAGCCCGCGGATCGGCTCGATCGTGATCGTGAGCGGTTTACCCGGCTTCTTCGGCAGCATGTCGCGCATCAGCACCTTGCACGCCAGCCGGTTCACGCCGTTGATCCGCATCGCGTCGGAGCCGCACACGCCGTGCGCGCAGGATCGCCGGAACGTCAGAGTGCCGTCCAGGTACCACTTCACGTAGTGCAGCAGGTTGAGCAGACGGTCGCTGGACAGGCACGGGACGCGGAAGCTCTGCCAGCCCCCCGAGTCGGCGTAAGCGTCGGGATTCTCCGGGTTGAAGCGGGCGATCTTCAGCGTCACCATCACCGCGCCGTCTGGTACGGGCGGCAGCTCCGGGTCCTTGGTCGCCGGGTCGTCGACGTCAGGTGTGATCGTCATGGCTTTTGCCCTTCGCGCAAGCGGCTCATCGTTGGTATTTGCTCTTCGCGCAAGCGGCTCATCGTCAGTATTTCCGTTCCATCGGCTGGTACCGCGTCTGCACCACCGGCTTGTAGTCCAGCCTGATGTCGGACAACAGGTCGGTGGCTCGATTTGTCGCCACAGTCGCGTCGCTCCCATCCCCTGGAACCTTGTAGGCCATGGTGTGGCGCATGTAGTTGGTGTCGTCGCGGTTGGGGTAGTCCTCGCGGGCGTGGCCGCCCCGGGATTCCTTGCGGTTGAGCGCGCCGACGACGGTCACCTCGGCGAGCTCGAGCAAGAATCCCAACTCGATCGCCTCGAGCAGATCGCTGTTGTAGCGTATGCCCTTGTCNTGCACGGAGATTCGGGCGTAGCGCTCCTTGAGGCCATGGATGTCCGTCAATGCCTGCTTGAGTGTCTCCTCGGTGCGGAACACCGCGGCGTTGTTGTCCATCGACTGCTGCAGCGCGCCGCGAATGTCGGCGACGCGCTCGTTGCCGTGTTCCGAGAGGATGTCGCCCACCCAGCCGACCACCATCTCGGCCGGGTCCGGCGGCAGGTCGACGAAGTCGTGGCCCAGCGCGTAGTTCGACGCGGCGATGCCGGCGCGGCGACCGAAGACGTTGATGTCCAGCAGCGAGTTGGTGCCAAGGCGGTTGGCGCCGTGCACCGACACGCAGGCGCACTCGCCTGCGGCGTATAGCCCGGGGACCACGGTGGTGTTGTCGCGCAGGACCTGGCCGTTCACCGTGGTCGGGATGCCGCCCATCACGTAATGGCACGTCGGGTAGACCGGCACCAGTTCCGTGACCGGGTCGACGCCCAGGTAGGTGCGGGCGAACTCGGTGATGTCGGGAAGCTTCGCCTCGAGCACGTCCGCGCCGAGGTGGCGCACGTCGATGTAGACGTAGTCCTTGTTCGGCCCGGCGCCGCGACCCTCGAGCACCTCGAGAACCATTGAGCGGGCGACGATGTCACGCGGTGCCAGGTCGACGATGGTCGGCGCGTAGCGCTCCATGAAGCGCTCACCCTCACCGTTGAGCAGGCGTCCGCCCTCGCCGCGCACCGCCTCGGAGATCAGGATACCCAGCCCGGCCAGACCCGTCGGGTGGAACTGGTGAAACTCCATGTCCTCCAACGGAAGTCCCTTGCGGAACACGATGCCAAGGCCGTCACCGGTCAGCGTGTGGGCGTTGGAGGTGGTCTTGTACATCCGGCCAGAGCCGCCGGTGGCGAACACGACGGCCTTGGCGTGGAAGACGTGGATGTCGCCCGTGGCCAGCTCGTAGGCGATGACGCCGGTGGCAACGGGTCCGGCTGGTGTCTCGGTCATCGCGAGGTCGAGGGCGTAGAACTCATTGAAGAACTCGACGTCGTGCTTGACGCAGTTCTGATACAGCGTCTGCAGGATCATGTGACCGGTGCGGTCGGCGGCATAACAGGCCCGGCGTACCGGCGCCTTGCCGTGGTCGCGGGTGTGCCCGCCGAACCGGCGCTGGTCGATGCGGCCCTCGGGGGTGCGGTTGAACGGCATCCCCATCTTCTCGAGGTCGAGCACCGCGTCGATGGCTTCCTTGCACATGATCTCGACCGCGTCCTGGTCGGCGAGGTAGTCGCCGCCCTTGACGGTGTCGAACGTGTGCCACTCCCAGTTGTCCTCTTCGACGTTGGCCAGCGCCGCGCACATGCCGCCCTGCGCCGCGCCGGTGTGGCTGCGCGTCGGGTACAGCTTGGTCAGNACCGCGGTACGCGCGCGGGGACCCGCCTCGACCGCGGCGCGCATGCCCGCGCCGCCTGCGCCGACGATCACGACGTCGTAGCGATGTTCAANAATCATCCTGCGCCCCCTAAGCGATGCTGGCGTCGAAGGTGACCAACACGTAGCTACCCAGCACCAACGTGAACCCCGTCGCCAGCAACAGCACCGAATTCAGCCAGAACTTGGTGGTGTTCTTGCGGGCGTAATCGCCGATGATGGTGCGCATGCCGTTGGCGCCGTGCACCATCGCCAGCCACAGCAACGCCATATCCCAGATCTGCCAGAACGGTGAGGCCCAGCGCTGCGCGACGTAGTTGAAATCGATGCGATAGACGCCGTTGTCCCAGATCAGCCCGATGAACAGGTGCCCGAGGGCCAGAAGCACCAGCGCCACGCCGGAGAACCGCATGAACAGCCAGGCGTATTTCTCGAAGTACGGGATGCCCCTCGGGCGCCGAGGTGCGCGTGGATGGTCGAGGCTGGCCGGGCGGTCGTGTTCACGTTCTTGCACGGGTGCCAGACGGCCCTCGCGGTGGTGGGGTGTCCATGGCGCGGTCACAGGAATCGCTCCGCCATGTGCATGCCGAGCACGCCAAGCGCGGGGATCATCACGGCCAGCCAGACGCCGATGATGATCCACAACATGAGGCGCTGGTATTTGGGACCGTGCTGCCAGAAGTCGATGAGGATGACCCGGATGCCGTTGAGGGCGTGGTAGAGCACCGCCGCGACCAGGCCCATCTCCATCAGCCCGACGATCGGCGTCTTGTAGGTGTTGATTACCTCGTTGTATGCCTGGGGGCTGACGCGGACCAGCGCGGTGTCGAGCACGTGCACGAGCAGGAAGAAGAAGATGGTTGCCCCGGTAATCCGGTGCAGCACCCAGGACCACATCCCGGGATCGCCGCGATAGAGGGAACGTCTGCGCGACGGTTGCGATCGCGGAGCCGGTAACGCCGGGCTCGCGGGTGTCGCAGTACTCATCTGGCCTCCAACGCCATCGGTGGACGCTTGGGCTCGGAGCCGCCGCGGCGGCGACATCGGTCGCGGCGGATCAGCCTGCCCAAAACCTCGGGGCGACTCTAAACCCAGTTGTACTGCTTAACGAACTACCGTTTAGCCGTCGGTGCACGGAAAACGGCAAAAGTTAGGGTTACCTACCCCGCGTGGGCGGCCGCAGAACGGGAGCTTCGGAATGCATTCAGAATCGGCTCGGCGAGGGTGACATGACATCCGAGATCGACTGGAAGATGTTGCGGTACAAGGCAACTGAAGTCGCGGCCCACGCATATGCGCCGTACTCGGGATTCGCCGTCGGGGCGGCTGCGCTGGTCGACGATCACCGAATGCTGGCCGGCTGCAATGTGGAGAATGTCTCATATGGCCTTGGTCTCTGTGCCGAATGCGCTGTGGTTTGCGCCCTGCATTCCGGCGGTGGAGGCAGGCTGATCGCGCTGTCGTGTGTGGACGCGACGGGAGAGGTGCTGATGCCGTGCGGACGCTGCCGGCAGGTGCTGCTGGAGCACGGCGGCCCGGCGCTGCTGATCGACCATCCGTTGGGTCCCCGGCCGTTGGGTGAGCTGCTTCCTGACGCGTTCGGTCCGCAGGACTTGGCCCGCACCAACGAGCCTGCCCACGAGGAAACGCCGTGACCGACTTCACATTCGACGCTCGGAGGTTCGATGTCGCATCCGTTTGATGCTCCTACCGTCATCCGGAGCAAGCGCGACGGCGGGGTGTTGTCGGATGCGGCGATCGACTGGGTGATCGACGGCTATACCCACGGCCGGGTCGCCGACGAGCAGATGTCGGCGTTGCTGATGGCCATCTTCCTGCGGGGCATGACCGGTGCCGAGATCGCCCGCTGGACGGCGGCCATGGTGGACTCCGGTGAGCGGTTGGACTTTACCGATCTGCGGCGCGACGGCAAGCCACTGGCGTTGGTGGACAAGCATTCCACCGGCGGCGTCGGCGACAAGATCACCATTCCGCTGGTTCCCGTCGTGATGGCGTGCGGGGGAGCGGTGCCACAGGCGGCGGGTCGCGGGCTCGGGCACACCGGCGGAACCCTCGACAAGCTGGAGTCCATCCCGGGTTTCACCGCCGAGATCTCCAAAGCCCAAATCCGGCAACAACTTTGCGACCTCGGGGCGGCGATCTTTGCGGCCGGCGAGCTCGCCCCTGCCGATCGAAAGATCTACGCGCTGCGCGACGTCACCGCCACCACCGAGTCACTGCCGTTGATCGCGAGCTCCGTGATGAGCAAAAAGATCGCCGAGGGCACCAGGGCGCTTGTGCTCGACAGCAAGGTCGGCAGCGGGGCGTTCCTTGCGACCGAGGCGGAGTCTCGTGAACTGGCCCGCACGATGGTGGAGCTGGGCATCGAGGAAGGGCTGGTGACGCGCGCGCTGCTGACGGACATGGAGACACCGCTGGGCCGCACCGTCGGCAACGCCGTCGAGGTTGATGAATCGCTGGAGGTGCTGGCCGGCGGCGGGCCGGCCGATGTGGTGGAGCTGACGCTGGCCTTGGCCGTCGAGATGCTTGACGCCGCCGGGCTCGACGGAATCGACCCCGCCGAGACCTTGAAGGACGGCTCGGCGATGGATCGGTTCCGTGAACTGGTCGCCGCGCAGGGCGGCGACTTGTCTCGACCGCTGCCGATCGGAGCATATTCCGAGACCATGTCGGCACCGCGCGATGGCACGATGGGACTCATCGATGCGATGGCGGTGGGACTGACGGTGTGGCGGCTCGGCGCGGGCCGCTCCGTCCCGGGTGAGCGGGTGCAGCCCGGCGCCGGGCTGCGCATCCATCGGCGCCCTGGTGAGCCCGTCGCCGCCGGCGAAGCGTTGTTCACGCTCTACACCGACACCCCGGAACGGTTCGAGGCCGCCATGGCAGAGATGGACGGCGCGTGGAGTGTCGGCGACGCCGCGCCGAAGCCGCGGCCGCTGGTGATCGATCGGATCGCCCCGTGATCACACCGCTGACCCTGGATTCGGTCGGGCACGCACCGAAGGCGCTGCTGCATGATCACCTCGACGGTGGGCTGCGGCCCGCCACGGTGCTGGAGCTCGCCGAGGCGAGCGGCTACGACGAGCTGCCCGCCAGCGGTGCCGACGAGCTCGCGGCATGGTTTCGCACCGCCGCGCACAGCGGATCGCTGGTGCGCTACCTCGAACCGTTCGCGCACACCGTCGGCGTGATGCAGACATCGGAGGCCTTGCACCGGGTGGCCTACGAGTGCGTCGAAGACCTGGCAGCCGACAACGTGGTGTATGCCGAAATCCGCTTCGCGCCCGAACTCCACATCGACCGCGGGCTGTCGCTCGACGCGGTCGTCGACGCGGTGCTGGCCGGCTTCGCCGACGGCGAGAAGGCCGCCAGCGCAGAGGGCCGGGCCGTCACCGTGCGCTGCCTGGTCACCGCGATGCGGCACGCCGCGCGCTCCCGCGAGATCGCCGAGCTGGCCATCCGGTTCCGGGACAACGGCGTCGTCGGTTTCGACATCGCCGGCGCCGAGGCCGGATACCCGCCGACGCGGCATCTCGATGCGTTCGAGTACATGCGAAGCAACAACGCGCGCTTCACCATTCACGCCGGCGAGGCGTTCGGGTTGCCGTCGATCCAAGAGGCGATCGCATTCTGCGGCGCCGATCGGCTTGGCCACGGCGTGCGTATCGTCGACGACATCGCCATCGGCGCCGACGGCACCGCGCAGCTGGGCCGACTTGCATCGTTGTTGCGGGACAAGCGGATTCCGTTCGAAATGTGTCCGAGCAGCAATGTGCAGACCGGCGCGGTCGGCAGCATCGCCGAGCATCCCTTCGACCTGCTGGCCCGGCTACGGTTCCGCGTGACCGTCAACACCGACAACCGGTTGATGAGCGACACCACGATGAGCCAGGAAATGCTGCGGCTTGTTGAGGCGTTCGGTTACGGGTGGAGTGACCTCGAGCGCTTCACGATCAACGCGATGAAGTCGGCGTTCATCCCGTTCGACGAACGCCTGGCGATCATCGACGACGTGATCAAACCGCGCTTCGCCGTCCTTGTCGGCTAACGCTCTTCTCCGCTCGCGGAAGTAAGTGAATACCTTGCGGCGTTAGGCGAGCACCCTGCGAAGCGTGTCGGCGAATTCTTCTGGCGCGCCGAGGAATCCGCCGTGGTCGCCGGGGAACTCCGCGGGTGTGCTGCCGAGCAGCACGGCCAGTGCACGCGATGTCTTGTCGGTGAGCAGACGCGCGGAGTCCACGCCGATGCCGATCACCACGTGTGCGGCCTTCAACGCCGCGACGTCGGGCAGATACCGCGTAGTCGGTCGCAGTTCGTGGTCGAAGAACCGCGCCGCCTCACGAACGTCCTGTTCGGTCGGCTCCGGTGGCTCGACGGGCATCTTCGCCGGCATCGTCATGTCGAAGCCGGCGTTGACCATGAACTTGTACCAGGCCGCCTGCATGCCCGCGGCGTGGAAGGTCTCCACGATGTCCTCGGTGTTTGCGCGTTGCCGGGCGGCGTCGGGCAGCAATTCCAGCAGCGGCGGCTCGTGCGCGACGAGCGTGCGCACCCGCGCGGGATGCCTGGCCGCCAGCGCAAGGCCGGTCACCGCACCGCCGCTGGAGCCGAACACGTCGGCCGACTCCGCTCCGAGATCATCGAGGATCGCGACGATGTCGTCGGCGCGCCGCTCGGGCGTGGATTCCTCCTCGGGATCGTCGATCGTGGAGTTGGCGTGGCCGCGCGGGTCGTAGGTGACGACGGTGCGGTCACCGGCCAGCGCGTCGGCTAGCGACGCGAAATCCGCCGACGCCATGGGAGAGCCGACGACGAGCAGCAGGGGGCCACTACCGCGGATCTCGTAATGCAGGCGGGCGCCGGGAACGGTCACGGAACGGGTGGTTGCGGTGCTAGGCAGGGTCATAGTCGTGCAGACCACCGCGGGGCCGCGAACTCATCGCGACGTATCGTGACGTGTGTGATCACCGGCGCTCATGTGATCGTGTACAGCCGCGACGCCGACGCGGATCGGGCGTTCCTTCGGGACGTGTTGGAGTACCCACACGTCGACGCCGGAGGCGGCTGGCTCATCTTCAAGCTGCCGCCCGCCGAGGTGGCCGTGCATCCGGTCGAGGGCGCCGGGTCGCACGAGCTGTACCTGATGTGCGACAACCTCAACGCCACCATCGAACAGCTCGCCGCCAAGGGCGTGAGCTGCGGCCCGGTCAGCGACCAGCGGTGGGGCCTGCTGACCAGCATCCGGCTTCCCGGCGGCGGTGAGCTCGGCCTGTACGAGCCGCGGCATCCCCTGGCGACCGAGCTGTAGCTCTACTCTTGGCGCAGCCGCGATTCGACGAACGCCTCCAGCGCCTCCCACTGCTCGACGGCCTTTGCGTACGGCGGGCCCGGGCGGCGGACGGTGTCCGGGTCAAGCACATGGGCCACCACCCGGCCCAGCGGCTGATCCGCGTCCAGGGTCTCGTCGACCGCGGTGTCCTCGGCGTATTCGCCCACATCCCTGAGCAATTCGACGGCGAGTTCCAGCTGGTCGCGGTCGATGGCGTCGGGGCCGTCGGCGAGGTCGTCTGCGATTCCGGTCAGCACGTAGACGTTGTCGTCGCCGATGTTGACCTGCAGTGAGCCGTCGGTGGCCGCGGTGCGGATGTCGTCATAGGTGGCCAGATCGGACAGGTCGTGGTCGTGTTCGTCGGCCAGATAGCGCGCCATTGCGCGTTCGGAGGTGAACACGCTGATTCTTCCGTTGCGGCCCAAGAAGATCGGCTCGTCGTCGAGATAACAGCGCAGGGTGTAGTAGGTGCCACCGCTTGTCATCATCCGCACCGGATCGATGCCCACCTTGAGCCAGAAGTCGTCGTCGCTGCCCAGCACCAGCCCCTGCGCGTGGTCGGCGAGATCGTCGGACTCCTCCTCGGCGTCGGCCTTCGCTTCGGTGTCGGCGGTGTCGGCGTCGGTTGTTGC